>Ga0308309_10000040_pt1 | contig 121332 bp, 105 predicted proteins | sample HubBroMetageWFT5_FD_192491 | JGI IMG/M metagenome (GOLD analysis project Ga0308309, IMG submission 192491) | Warmed and freeze-thawed soil microbial communities from the Hubbard Brook experimental Forest, New Hampshire - Hubbard Brook CCASE Soil... | ecosystem: Environmental > Terrestrial >...
GCTCCCGTGGCCCTGTGCCTGAAGATCGGTGGCTGTAGGTGCCCGGATGGGAGCCCCGGCGCATCCGAGCACACCATCCCCGCCAAGAGCCCCGTCTATGTGGGCATGGACGGAGGCAGCTTTTCCCTGGTTGCGGCCGCCGCCGGAGAGTCTCTGGACAAGTACTGCCAGAAGCCGGACCAGCCGCTGCCACCGGGTTCGGGGTCATCCCCTGGAGAGGGTGGGGCTCAGGCTCAGGGTGGCGGCGGGGAGACCGAGACCCCGCCCCCGCCCGCCGCGCACTCATCCGGGGATCCGCACCTCCTCACCTTCGACGGCCACTCGTACGACATGCAGGCAGCCGGTGAGTTCACTCTCGTGAAATCGACGGTCGACGACCTCCTGATCCAGACCCGGACAGTGCCGCTGCCAGGGCCGCATCCCGTGGTGGCCGTCAATGCGGCGGTCGCAGCCGTGATGAGTGGGCACCGTGTGACCCTGCAGCTCGAGAACGGGCTCCTCGTGGCCCGCATCGACGGGGTCGTCGACAGCTACGAAGAGACCGAAGTCGGGCTGGGCTCAGTGCAGCGTCTCGGCACCGAGACTGGCGCCGCCTATCTGGTTGAATGGCCGGACAGCACAACCATGACGGTCGACCAGATGGGTAGCGTGGGCCTCGACGTCACGATCACAGCGCCTGCCGACCGGGCCGGCAAACTAGTCGGACTGCTAGGCACCGACGGCGGAACGTCGACCGGCGACTTGGTGACCTCGGACGGCACCGACCTGGGCTCTTCGCCGTCGGCGCAGACAATCGATGGCCAGTACGCCGACTCGTGGCGGATAACCCAGGCAAACTCGCTGTTCGACTACGCGCCAGGGCAAACGTCCGCCACCTTCACCGATCGCTCGTTTCCATCCAGCTATGTCGATTCCACCACCATCCAGGGCGCCTCCCAGGCGACCCAGGAGTGCGAGGCTGACGGCATCACCGAGCGTCAGTTGCTGGCGGACTGCGTGGTGGACGCCTCGTCCAGCCCTGACCACGCCGTGCTCAGCCACTACGCACAGGCCCAGGTGGTGGCGACCGTCGAGTTCGACCTCGCCCATGACCTGCCGCCCGGCGCCCCGGTTTCCTCATCCACCGCCCCGCCGGGCGGCACCCCAACCTCCGGCGCGAGTGCGACTCTAGGCTCGAACCCTCAGGGCACCCTCATCGACACTGGAAACCTGGCTGACCCCTCCGAAGAACAGACTTTCTCCTTCACGGCCGACGCCGGCGCCGTCATCTGGATGGGCGAGCCGCTCACCTGCGATCCCGGCGACATCACCATGACGCTGACCGACCCACAGGGAAGGACTCTGATTCCTGACGAGTACGCCGGGCTATCCGACTCCGCTCAGGATCGGCAGTTCAGCCCATGCTATCTGGGCGATCGATTCACCGCGACCACAACAGGCAGCTACCACCTGACGGCGAACGTCGACCACCAGTTCAGTGGCACGTACAGCGTGCCGATCACCTTCGAACGCGGCGACGTCTTCCGACAGGCTGCCTACGGCCAGACGCTTTCCGGAGACATTCCCGACTTCGGATCGCACGATGTGTACACGTTCACTGCCGACGGCGGTGACCTTGTGCAGATCAAAGGACCCGGCTGCAGCTTCACCCCAGGCAGCGCGGGGGCCGACGGAAGCACGGGAGTGGGCAACGTCCTGATCTTCGACACGGCCGGACATCGCCAGGGGAGCATGGACTGCGGCATCGAGGGCAACACCGGGTGGTGGCAGGTCCCCCCAATCGGCAGCACGCCCTTCCCCGGCCTGGCGGGCACTCCTGCCCCCGCCGTCGCCACCTATGAGCTGGTGGTGAACGGGCTGGACAACGGGCCTTTCTCGTACACCTTCACCCTGCAGAAGGGGACCTGCCCCATCGCCGGAGGCTGCGGGTAGCGGCAGACGCACACTCCGGGGTCTAAAGGTCACGGCCATGCCTGCCGCAGCCCCATCTTGCCCCTGACCGTGGGAGTACGACACTGACAAGCTTTGACCCGATCTCGTCACCGCGAAATCGACATCCCGTCGCTCATTGCCCAACGCGACTCCAGGAGCCTTCGAGGATGGCTTCCCGGTCACCACACGGGTCGTTGCCCGCGGGGTGCAGCGTCAGCGTCTTGCCGTCGCCCCCGATCGAGGCCGTCCAGGTGAAGACTGGGTCGGTATCACCGCAAAATCCACCGTTGTTGGAGTTTGGAAACGGGGGATATTCGATGGTGGGGCGCATCTCTAGAGTTGTGGCCGCTGGGTAGCCGACATCGAAGAGCAGCATTCCTCCATGCGGATCGAGCAATTTCCATCCGACTGAGCCGATTGTCAGGTGCCAGATGCCTGGAGGCGGTGGCATATCTGAGGTCGCCTTCTTCACGTCGTCGGGCGTGACAGTCCGCGTCCATGTGCCAGCCAGACCGGCAGGCGGACTCGGAGATGCGGCGACCACTGCGTTGACAGTACTCGTCGCCTGTTGACCGCTCACGGTAATCACGCGCACCGTGAAGGAATGTTTCCCTGGCGTCAGGAATGAGGTTACGAGCCAGTTGCCGTCGTCGCCGTAGAAGTAAGGCGCCACGTTCTCAACCCACCCCAGTCGGCCGTCGATGAGGAAATCGACCTCCGAGACCTGAGCTGGGGGCACGCTGGGCATGGCCTCCCAGTGGATCCGGAGGGGCAGGCTCGACATCCCGGCGAGCGTTGAGGTGACCACGACGGGTGTCGGGGAGGCTGTGGAGGTGTGCGCTGGCGACGCGCTCGACGAGCATCCTGTCGCAAACAGCAGGATTGCGGCCACACCAAGCAGCAAGCTCGGTCCTGGGGCTCGGGGTCCTCGGCGGTATGTCGTCGCGGACAAATGGTTAGCAGCCCGGCTATGTGGGCGCACGAGACGATGCCTTTTAGCACCATGCCAGCACCTCATGATTCTCACACGCGTATCACGCGCCCGCAGGCTTACGTTCGGCCCGCGAAAATCGACAGTGACCCGCCTCCGAAGAGGTTCAAAGCGTAGACCGTGTCGGTATCCGGGTTGACCGCTATGCCATTCGGCTGTGAGCCGACCGCCTGCTCGCGCGCCGGCGTTTGGCATCCGGAGGTGATCGTGGCGTTGCAGGTGGCGCCATCGACCTCCGAGACCCCGGCGCTCGAGAAGTCGGTGATGTAGACGGTGTCTGACTTCGCGTCGATGGCAAGCAGCAGAGGCGATCGCCCGATAGCGACCATGGGATGGTGTGACGTGCAGCCGGTCGTTGTCGATCCATTGCACGTGGCAGCATCGATCACCGACACGGTCCCAGGCGAGTCGCCGTTGAAGTTGTTGGCGACATAGACCGTATTGGTGTCGTCATTCACAGCGACACCGACCGGACCGAGCCCCACCGTCACCGTCGCCGCGATCTGTCCGCAGCCGGTGTGGTCAGTTCCGTCGCACGTCGCCCCATTGATGACGTCAACCGTGTCACCCGATGCGAACGGATTCCCCACACTCGGGGCGTAGACGGTGTCGGTCTTGGCGCTCACCGCGATGTCCAGGGTGTTGACACCGACGGTAATCAATGCGGGAGTCTGGCCGCACCCCGAGCTATCAGCGGCACTGCAGGTCGCGGCGTTGACGACGGCAATCTCGTTTCCACTGGCGCCAAAGGGGATGTAGAGCGACTTGGTGGCGGGGTTGAGGACAGGAGAGCCCGGGTACTGACCGACGATCAGTGTCGGCGCGTGCGCCGAGCAGCCGGCGCTATTTGCGGCGTTGCACGCCACGATGTTGATCGCCGACACCGTGTCGGAATAGGGATCCGACGCGTACAGCGTGTGCGTGTGGGAATCGATCGAGCCGACGTTGGCCTGGGGGTCAGCCATGGGAATTTCTGCAATCGGCGCGCAACCGGCATGGTGCTTGGCGTCGCAGGTGGCACCATTGATCACGTCGATGTCGGGTTGAGTGAGACTACCCGCGTAGATGGTGTTGGTGGAAGGATCAACGGAAGCCAGGTAGTCGGCGTTCGGAACACGGGGAGCCGGGACTCGACAGGCCGTCGTGGTGATGGCGTTGCAGCTGCTGAGCGTCACCACCGAGACGCGGTTCTCACCGCCTACGTTGACGAGATATGCGCTGTCGTCCTGTGGGAGGAGCGCGAAAGCGTTCGGGAAGCCAGTGTAGCCGGGGTTGTGATTGGATCCGGCCTGAGCGGCAGGAGGCGCCTTTCGGCACCCGGCAGTCGTGGAACCCCGGCAATGTCGGGTGTCGATGGCCGAGAGGGTATCGTCGTTCTGGTTGAGCGCGAACACGGTATGCAGCGAGTCGTCAGCAGCCACGTACGCGGTGCCGGCGCCGGTGCTGGCCACGGGTGGTGTTTTCCTGCAACCGGCGGTCATCGTTGCGTTGCAGCGGGCGCCGTCGATAACCGACACAGTACCGTCGTTGTAGTTCGCCACGTAAACGGTGTTCGTGGCCTGATCGACAGAGGCCCAATAGGGATCGGAGCCCACCGTGACCGTTGGCGGTGCCACGCCACAGCCTGAACCCGTCGTGCCGTTGCACGCGGCCCCGTTGATCACCGACACGGTGTTGCCGTTGCCCGTCCCGACGTTCGCGGCGTAGACGGTATCCGTGGCGGTGTCCACATCCACCGCGTCAGGGCCCAGGCTGTCGGCGATCTCCCTGACCGGTTGACCGCAGCCTGTGATGGTAAGGGCATTGCACCTCGCGGCGTTGATCACGACGATGTCGCCCACAGGCCCGAGGCTGGCCACGTAGAGGGTGCGCGTCTTCGGGTTGAACGCCCCGGCGACAAGAAACCCGCCGATGGCGATCGTGGCCAGGGAATGGCCGCAGCCGCTGGTGACCAGAGCATTGCAGTGAGCTCCATCGACCACTGAGACAGTTCCGGTGCCGTTCTCGACGTAGATGGTGTCTGTGCTCACGTCAAGAGTGGCTGCCAGGGGCGTATTTCCGACCCGAGCCCTGGCAACAACGCGACAATCCGATACGTCGCCGGGGTTGCAGTGCGACGTCCCGATGACGTCCACGACGTGGCTGACCGATGACGTGGCGCAGTAGCTGGTGGGGCACTGGATCGGCACGTAGAGGGTGCTGGTTGCCGGATTGGCGATCGGGACCCCGGGGCTGCCACCAATCTCAATTGACCCGCGTTGGATTGAGATCGTGCTTGCGTGGCTGGACGTCGTCTGCGCGATCGCCACGACGGGAGCTGCCGAGCCAATCGCGAGGAGCAGCATGCCGATGACTGCTCCGGGAGCGAACCTATCTCTCGTCGACCACATGTGACCACCCCCAGTGCTGCTCGACCATATCCCCAGGCCCAACACGACGGACGCTCCAGCGACCGCCATGCGGGCATCAAGGAGTCAGGCGTTCAATCGAGGTGAACGAATGTTCAGTCGCGCAAGGCCGTGCCGGTGGACACTTGCCAGGGGATGGCTACTCGAGGGTCAGGGGTATACACGCATACCGTTCCGGTGTGGATCGTCGCCTCGAGGTGAGCCCCTAAGGCGGCGTCGGCGTTGGCAATTCGTTGCATAGCCGATCTCACGGCGCGAACCACGTTCAAACGGGCTCGCTCGGCGACAGACCCGGCGCGTCGCGGACGCCCTCCCAGCCCGAGCGCGCGGCTCAGCTCATGCGTGATGAAATCCAGCTCCTCCCTTAGGGCCCCGACCTCGCCATCGCTGCCCCAGGTCTGCGCAGCGTCGATTTCTCCGCGAAGCTCGGCGAGACGAGCGCGATACGCGCGACGCGCCTCGGAGTCGAGCAGTTCGCCCGCATCTCCGGCGGCGATGGCTTGTGCAGTGAGCTCGCCGTCTGGGGCGCCGAGCCGCTCGAGCTCCAGCGCGGCGTGCGGTCGGCCGGGGTCCGCGAGGAGGTGCGCGAGAACACGCAGACCCTTGGTGTCGCGCAAGCGAAGTTCGTGCGCCGAGTAGATGATCGTCCAGTATTCGCCCTCGCGTTCGAAGCGGGCGTGGTTCTCCAACGGCGCGGGATCTGCCGCAACACGCTCTTCGACGGGGCGCTGGCGGATCGGCACCGTCCCGGTGTACTCGAGGGCTCGCGCCAGTGCGTTGTCAACGGCAAGGTCCGCGCCGTCGGAGCAGGCGACAAGGAAGGCCGCCTCGCCGAGCTGGGCTTGTGCGGTCCGCGCCCAGTGCTCGTAGCGCTGGCGCTCGTCGGCCAGCATCCGAAATCCCAGCGCATGTTCTTCGGCTTCAACAGCACCCCAGAGGAGAGCAGCGAGCGGATACGCAGCCAAGCCGGTCAGGGCGCCGCCGATCCCGGCAAGGCACAAGAGACGGCTCCGCCGTTCCGACGGCGCGGTGGCCTCCAGGCTGGCTTGGTAATACGCGAGTGCGCCTTGGTAGTCACCGCGGTCGAGCGCCAGGTCGCCGACGCTGTGCAGCGAGTGCCGAACCTGTCCCGGAAACGATGCGCGGGCGAGACGAATCGCATCCGTGAAGATGCGCTCGCTCGCGTCGTACGCGCCCCGGTCGCGCTCGGCGCCTGCGATCAGATGCAGAGTTGCTGCGCGGCCGGCGTTGTCGGCGATCTCTTCGAACAACGTCAGCGCGTCGTGGTGAAGACCGATCGCCACGTCGAGCTCCGCCCGCCCGCTGGCGATCCGCGCAAGACGGTTCAGCAAGAACGCGACTCGCTGACGGTTGCCCAGCTCGCGATGGAGGGCGATGCTCTCGCTGTAAAAGCGCTCCGCCTGATCGGGGTCGGTGACGACGAAATAATCAAGGAGCCCCGCTGCCTCTAACGCGGAGGCGCGCAGCGCAGGCCTGATCGTCGTGTCGGCGAGCGGGGCCGCGTCCAGCCAGGAACACGCATCATGGCGATGAGCGCGATCGATCCAGAATCTTGACAACGCGACGCCAAGACGAAGCGAGAGTTCGCTGACGTCATTGGCCAGCGTCCAAGCGAGTGCAGCGCGCAAGTCGGCGAGGTTTTCATCGAGTTCGCCGAACGTCTCGGGGTTGGATGGCCAGCTCTGCGCACCGGCCATGATCTCCGCTGCCTCGGTGAAGTAGATGCTGTGGCGTCGGGCGAGGTCGTCACGTTCAGCAACGGTCAGGCGCTCGTCAGCGAACTCTTGCACCGTTGCCAAGAGCCCGAACCGGCCCTCCTGGTCGCGACGGACCAGATTCTTGTCAACCAGAGACGAGATCGCGGCGAGGTCTGCGGAACACACCTGCTCGGCAGCCCTAAGGTCGAAGCTGGCAGGAAAGATCGCGAGATGCCGGAACAGCTCACGTTCGTTTTGAGGAAGCAGATCCTCGCTCCACGCGATCGTCGCCCGGAGCGTCTGATGGCGGTCAGGCACGTCACGCTCCCCGCTCGTCAGGAGCGGGAGACGGCGCTCCAACCGCGCGAGAAGAGCGTCAAGGGTCAGCACGTTGACTCGTGTCGCCGCAAGCTCCACGGCGAGCGGCAGGCGGTCGACACGGCTGCAGATGGCGTCGATGGTCTCCCTCTCCACGAACGCCGGATCGACCGCACGTGCACGCTGCACGAACAGGGCGACGGCGTCCTCGGCACTAAGCGGCTCCACGGTGAACCGTTGCTCGCCGCCGATGCGCAGCGGTTCGCGGCTGGTGACGAGGAGATGCACCGAGGAGCAGGCTGGCAGCAACATCGCGACCAGTAGCGCCGTCGCATCGACCACATGCTCGGCGTTGTCGATGACGAGTAGAACTCGTTGCTTGGCCAGATGCTCGATGAGTGGGCCGGGTGCACCGACCGAGCGTGCGATCGTCTGTTCTACGAGGCGGGGATCATGCACTGGCGCGAGCGGCACCCAGTGGACGCCGTCGACGAAGCATTCTGCGGCGAGTTGGGCAACCTCGACGGCCAGCCGCGTCTTTCCAGAGCCGCCGGCGCCAACGAGGGTCACGATGCGATGGGTCTCGACCAAGTTGGTCGCGACCTGCAACTCACGCGCTCGGCCGACAAACGGTTTGAGCTGGACGGGAAGATCCATCACCGAAGCCCTCTACTGTCGGCAGACTACATCAGTCATGCGGCGGTCGTTGAACGCAATGGCGACGCGCCACCGCGGACGGGTTCTCGACCGCGTCGAGGGCGGCGCTCGCTCGCGATCACGCCGCTGCCCACTCACACTACGGACGGCACGAGAAGATTCGATCGGATGTAAGAAAAAGCCGATCTCGCAGGCTCTCTTACTTGTGGGGCTCACCATGGGCGACGCGACGACCCCAGCCAACCCAGGAAGGGAGGCTCGAACGCAGATTGCGTTCGAGGAGTTCATCCTCCCGGAAGCCGTGCGCCTGCACCGGCTCGCCCTGGCCATCGTCGACGACCCTGGTGAAGCCGAGGACGCCGTCCAGGAAACGATGCTCACCGCGTGGCGCAAATGGTCGTCGATTGAGGACTACGCGAATCCCTCAGCCTGGCTGACACGGGTCTGCGTCAACCAGTGCATCCGTCGTCGCCGCCGCCTCAGGCGCTGGCTCCTGGTGTCGCACGATCAGTGGGCAGCGACGACCCCGCAACTCCCCGACCTCGAGGGACGGCTCCTCGATGTCCATCGTGGGTACCAGCGACTCTCGCCGTCGCAGCGGGCGATGGTGACGCTCCACCTGCGAGACGGGCTCACCGTCAACGAATGCGCTGCGATGCTCGGGTGTCGCCCCGGGACTGCCCGGAGTCACCTGGGTCGGGCGCTTAACAAGCTGAGAGCGGAGGTGTCTCGTGCCTGATCTGGATAACGACGAGCTGGAGGGTCTAACCCGCACGTATTTGAACCGCCGGACAGCCCAACTGCCGCCTCGTGACCTGGAGGATCGGGTGACGCGGTTCGTGTTCGCGCGTCGGCGGATGACGCGGGTCGCGGGAGCGATCGGAGTCGCCACCGTGGTCCTGGTCAGCGCGGCGGCTGCAGCGGCAGTGCTGGCCTTCCACAATCCTGCGCCGACTGGTGTGGCGGCCCTCGGCACGCCAGAGCAGGTTCAGATCGTCAGGACTCCCGGAGGTTTGGCGCTCCCGCCGCTCAACAAGACGGTCAATGCGTCTCAAGTGGTCGCCCGTCTTGCAGCGGATGTCGAGGGCCTCCCGCTTCAGCCAGTACCGTGGCACTGTCCCGCTGATCTCGGAACGTCATACCGACTCACGTTCGCTGCGCCCGGAGGAAGTTGGACGGCTGTGTCCGACGTGCAGGGGTGCGAGTCTGTTCAGATCGGGAGCGCACGCTTGCAGACCGCAGCTAACTCGCCGCGCTTCTGGAGTGATCTTGGAAGCGCGCTCGGGCTCAACGCGCTCGAGGTTCGGCCCACGTTTTGCCCGGGAACCGGAGTCGCCGGCACGGTTATCGAGGGTCGCTTGTGCGTCCCACTGAGCTGACGCTGGACGTGTCCAGACTTGGCCCCCCGTTTCGCCGAATGCCGAGTGCGCCTCATCCGTCATCCCGGCAGCTTCCGTACGGCCTGCTGTCGACTATGTCCGCAAACAGAACAAGTGGTGCCTACCACCCCTCCGCAGGGGGTGCCCGCCATATTTGAGGGTCGGCGATTCCCCGCTACGATCCAGCCATGCCCACCGCTGCGAGCAACCGCGATACCGCGGCAGGAATGACCAGGGCGCGCTGGCAAAGCAAGGTGTCGAGACTGGCGCGCCCGGCTGCCTTGACGATGGGGGCCGTTGCCGTCGCAGCCATCGTCCTCGACATGGTCGTGGTCCTCACATTCCCCGCCGCGGTCCCGGGCTCCGACGCCACGCGGTTTTCGTCGCTGGCGCCCACGATCGCGGGGATCCCGCTGGCGGTGGTGGTGGTGGTGCTCACGCTGCGACGGCCGAGGAACCCAGCCGGATGGCTGCTCGGAGCGCTGCTGGTCCTCGTGTACGTCTCGGGGTTGGGTTCCGATTACCTGGATCACTGGCTCTACGGCCATGACCTTCCGCAGACGCTGGTCACACCGCTCGCCCTGATCTCTGCGTCGGCGGGTCCGGCGTCCTTCTTCGGGCTCACCATCCTGCTGCTCGTCTATCCGGACGGGCACCTCCTGTCAAAGAATTGGCGGAGTGTCGTCTGGCTGAACGTTGTCCTGGCTGCGCTAGCCGGCATACCCCCACTTTTCGACCCTCGCGCGATCGGTGACGGTCACCGCCAGCTCCACAACCCGATTGGCATCGCAGGCGCGCACCCACTCGTGAGCGGAGTGAGCACCTTCGCCGAGCTGGCAACCTTCGCCATGGCCGCCATCGGCCTCGTCTCGCTGGGAATCCGCTACCGACGTTCGGGCGCGGACGTGCGCCAGCAGATCAAATGGTTTGGCGTGGGCGTGGTCGTACTCGTGGTCGCAATAACGGTCGGCGGCATCACCTCACCGAATCAGCAGTCGTGGACGACACCGATTCCTGTCATCTCCGAGGTCATCGGCTTCACCGCCCTGCCGGTGTGCATTGGGGTGGCCGTGCTCAAATACCGCCTCTACGACATCGACGTGATCATCAGCCGGGCACTCATCTATGGGGCGCTCGCCGTGTTGATCACCGCCGTGTACGTGGGCATCGCCGTCGGTATCGGGGCCCTCGTCGGCAGTGGCGGGAAGCCCAACCTGGGGCTCTCGATCCTCGCCACCGCGATCGTGGCGATCGGCTTCCAGCCGGTGCGCGAGCGAATCCAGAAAGTGACGAACCGCCTGGTGTACGGGCGGCGGGCGACACCCTACGAGGTGCTCAGCGAGTTCTCGGGACGGGTGGCCGAGACCTACGCTGCGGACGAGGTGTTGCCACGGATGGCGCGGGTGCTCCAGGAGGGGACGGGAGCGGCGTCGGCAACGGTTTGGCTGCGCGGGAACGAGGAGCTGCGCCCGGCTGCGACGTATCCGGATGCGCAGGATATGCGTCCATCGCTGCCGATGAGCAACGGAACGCTACCGGAGTTGCCGGACACGACCCGCGCAATTGAGGTGCGTCACCAGGGAGAGCTGCTCGGGGCGTTGAGCGTGAGCAAGCGGCGTGGTGAGGCACTGACGCCCATTGAGGAGAAGCTCGTCGACGACCTGGCGCACCAAGCGGGGCTCGTACTCAAGAACGTGGGATTGAGCGCCGATCTGCAGGCGCGACTCCACGAGTTGCGAGCCTCACGTCAGCGATTGGTGAGCGCCCAGGACATGGAGCGGCGCCGTCTGGAACGCAACCTCCACGACGGAGCCCAGCAGCACCTGGTGGCCTTGAAGGTGAAGCTGGGGTTGGCGGAGATGCTCCTGAGCCGGGACCCGGCGAAAGCGGCAGCCACCCTGGAGCAGCTCAAGCGCGATGCCGACGAGGCTCTCGAGACCTTGCGCGACCTCGCCAGAGGGATCTACCCGCCGCTGCTCGCCGACAAGGGATTGGTGGTGGCGTTGGAGTCGCAGGCGCGCAAGGCGACAGTTCCGGTGCGGGTGGAGGCGGAAGGAGTCGAGCGGTACGGGCAGGACGTTGAGGCGACGGTGTACTTCTGTGTGCTCGAGGCGATGCAGAACGTGCAAAAGTATGCAAATGCGTCTGCGGCGGTGATTCGCATGAGCGAGGACGCTGGGATGCTGGCCTTCGAGGTTGCAGACAACGGAATGGGGTTCGACACGAGCACGGTGCACAAGGGCGCAGGTCTGATCAACATGAGAGACCGCATCGACGCCCTCGGGGGAAACCTGGAGATCCGCTCCGCACCCGGGACGGGGACGCGCGTACGCGGCGCGATGCCAGCGCAGGTGCGCGTCGCAGCTCAGGTCTGAGTACTGCGAACCGCCGAAGGCGCCTCCGAGCTTTGTCAGGCTGACGAGGATGTCCGTATCCGGCAGCGGTCGTGCCGGGCCACCCATTAGGCTTGGCGAATGAAATGCGCCACGTGCGGTGCCGATAACAAACCAGGGCAACGGTTCTGCAGCCAATGCGGTTCATCGCTCCTGCGCGTCTGCGCTGCGTGCGGCTCCGCCCACGACGAGGGAGCGCGTTTCTGTGGCAACTGCGGATCCCCGCTGGATGCGGTCACAGCCCAGGCCGGGCGCCCACTACCCGGTGCGACACCTGTCGCGGCGACTGCCCCGAATGCGGCTCCGATGGCGGAGCGCCGCCTGGTCTCGGTGCTGTTCGCCGACCTGGTCGGGTTCACGCCGCTTTCCGAGAAACGCGACGCCGAGGAGGTGCGCGAGCTCCTGACACGGTACTTCGACACTTGCCGTTCGGTCGTGAACCGCTACGGCGGCGTCGTCGAGAAGTTCATCGGCGATGCGGTGATGGCGGTGTGGGGAGCACCAGTCGCACACGAGGATGACTCCGAGCGCGCCGTGCGCGCGGCCCTGGACCTGGTCGACGCTGTGGAGGCGCTCGGGGTCGAGATCGGGGGCTCCGGCCTGCAAGCTCGAGCGGGCGTGCTCACCGGGGATGCCGCGGTCACGCTCGGTGCGAACGTCGAGGGGATGGTCGCCGGTGACCTCGTGAACACCGCCTCCCGGATCCAATCCGAGGCCAAGCCGGGGACCGTGCTGGTTGGTGACTCCACGCGTGCGGCGACCGAGGCGGCGGTCATCTACGAGGACCTGGGCGAGAAAGCACTCAAGGGCAAGGCCGAACCGCTCAGGCTCTGGCGCGCTCTGCGCGTCGTTGCAATGGTGGGCGGCGCGCTGAAATCGGAGGGGCTCGAAGCGCCGTTCGTTGGCCGAGACCGCGAGCTGCGCTTGATCAAAGACCAGTTCCATGCAGCGGCCGAGGAGCATAGGGCACACCTCGTCTCGGTCGTGGGGATCGCGGGAATCGGTAAGTCGCGCCTGTCGTGGGAGTTTTACAAGTACATCGACGGCATTGCCGAGCTGAATCTCACCCATCGAGGACGCTGTCTTGCGTACGGGGAGGGTGTGACGTACTGGGCGCTGGCGGAGATGGTGCGCATGCGGGCACGTATCACCGAGGGCGAGCATCCGGCGTCCGCGCTGGCGAAGCTGCAAGCGTGCCTGGTCGAATACCTCCCGGACGCCGACGAGCGCCAATGGGTCGAGCCACGGCTTGCGCAACTCCTCGCCCTCGAGGAGCATGCCAACCAGGAGCGCCAAGATCTGTTCAGCGCGTGGCGACTCTTCTTTGAGCGCCTCGCTGAGAGAGCGCCGACGGTGCTGCTCTTCGAAGACATGCAGTGGGCAGACACGTCGCTGCTGGACTTCATCGAGTACCTGCTGGAGTGGTCGCGCAACCACGCTATCTACGTGGTGACGCTGGCTCGCCCCGAGCTGATTGACCGCCATCCCACCTGGGGCGCCGGGAAGCGCAGCTTCACCTCGATCTTCCTCGAGCCACTCGCCGCCCCCGACATGGAGCAGTTGCTCGACGGGCTCGTGCCAGGGCTGCCGGACGGGATTCGGGAGCAGATCCGCAGCGCGCCGAGGGGGTGCCCCTGTACGCAGTGGAAACGGTCCGGATGCTGCTCGACCGCGGCTTGCTCGAACGTGCCGGCAATGTGTACCGACTGACTGGCGCGGTCGAGGACCTCGAGGTACCGCAGAGCCTGCATGCGCTGATCGCCGCGCGCCTCGACGGCCTGCGTCCAGATGCGCGGCGCGTGCTGCAGGACGCAGCCGTTTTGGGAAAGACCTTCACTCTGGACGCGCTGGCGGCGATCTCCGCGATGCCCGCAGTGCAGCTTGAACCCGTTCTGGTCGAGCTGGTGCGGAAGGAAGTGCTGTCGCTGCAGTCCGACCCGCGCTCGCCGGAACGAGGTCAGTATGGATTCCTACAGGACCTGGTCAAGCGAGTCGCCTACGAGACCGTCTCCAAGCGCGACCGCAAGCAGAAGCACCTGGCAGTGGCCGCATGGTTCGAGAGTTCATGGGGCGGCGAGGAGGCCGATGTGGTCGAGGTGCTGGCGGCCCACTACCTCGAGGCGTACAACCTCGCGCCGCACGATCCCGATGCCGAGCAGGTGAAGGAGCGCGCTGCGGACGTGCTCTCGCAGGCCGGTGAGCGAGCGGCGTCGCTGGCCGCCAACGCTGAAGCCGAGCGCTACTTCCTCAAGGCCGCCGAGCTGGCGGGCGCATCGACGCGTCAAGCGGATCTCCTCGACAACGCCGGCGCCGCAGCCTGGAAGACCGGGCGGGCTGACGCCGCCTCCCAGCTCTGGGAGCGTGCGATCGAGATGTACGAATCCGATGGCAAGACCCATGCGGCTGCCCGTGTATCCGCCCAAATTGCCAAGGTGGAGTCGTGGCGCGGTCATGGCGATCAAGCACTCCGGCGCATGGAGCGCGCGTACGCCGTGCTCGCTAACGACCCACCTGACGCCGACCTGGCGTTGTTGGCCGATGCCCTGGGCGCGCGTCACTTCTTCATGGGCGACGCCGAGCAGGCAATGAGCCTCAACGGAAAGGCTCTCGACATCGCCGAAGCCCTGTGGCTGCCCGATGTGCTCTCGCGGGCGTTGAACACCCGAGCGGCGATCCTCAGGCGGACTGGCCACTATGAGGAGGCGCTCGCTCTGTTCGAGCACGCGCTGAGGCTGGCTCTGTACAACGACCTCCAGGAGGCGGCGTGTCGTGCGTACAACAACCTTGCGGACGCGTACTCCGGCAGAGACCGCTACCTGGACGCCCTTCCGCTGCTTCGCGATTTGTTGACACTGGCTCGTAAGGTCGGCGATCGAATCTACGAGCGGAGCACGATCACCGAGTTGACGCACGTGCTGATGTTTGTCGGCGAGTGGGATGAGGCGACCGAGCTGGCGTCATCGATCCCTGAAAGCGAGCTGCACGAAGCCGGCGGCGAGTTGCTGTCACTCTTGACGTTTGCCGAGACGTACGTCCATCGAGGTCAGCTTCAGGAGTTCCAGAAGCTCTTGTCGGTGCTTGAGCGCATGGCGGTCTCGGACGACATGCAGGAACGGAGCGCGTACCTTGCTGCTCGGGCATGCGTTCGCCGCGCCATGGGCGAATTCGATGACGCCCTCTCGGATGCCGAGAAAGCCGTGGAAGCAGGCTTGAAGATGGGGGGCGCCCAACAGCAGGCGCTGAAGACTGCGCTTGTGGAAGCCCTGGAGTCTGCGTTCTCGCTGGCTAGTTACACCAAGGTGCGAGAGCTTCTTGGCTGGATCGACGGGCTGCCCCCCGGTGAGCGACCGCGATACCTTCAGGCCCAGGCGGCACGATTCCGTGCCCGACTCCGCGCCACCGGCGGGATTGTCGACGTCGAGCCCGCATTCACCGAGGCCGAGGAGACCTTCACAGAGATCGGAATGCCGTTCTGGTCTGCCGTTACCCGGCTCGAGCACACGGAGTGGCTCATCGCGAATGGCAGGGATATCGAGGCAGGCGCCCTCCTGGCCGACGCCACTCGCACGTTCGAGCGCCTTCAGGCCCGTCCGTGGCTCGACCGCTCAATGAAGTCGGCGCCGGCTGCGGTCGTTGCGTCCTGACGCAGCAGCGTTAGCGAGCACTTGACACTAGCGATTGACGCTATTGATGCGCTAACCTAACTCAAAGTACCACGGCCACGGGGGATCCGGGAACGGCCGTGGGTAGCAGAACCGAGCGTTAGAGACCCGGAAGGGATCAGGGGCGGCCGGAACGCGGCCTCCCGAGGAGGGCTGTTATGGGGACAATCGCCAATCGCACGCGCGGATGGCCGCGTCTGGCCGGTGTCATCGCGGCCGGCGCCGCCGTCGTCGCCAGCGGCGTGACGGCCGTTGCCGGGGGTAACCCGAACTACCTCGGGATCCTTGCGGGGGCCAACCCCACGGGGTATCAGGTCAGCCCGAACGCGTACGACATCTCGAGTGGTCCGGTCACGGTCACGCTTGATCAGTCGGTGACCAACATCACCAGCCAGACGCAGACAGTCCCACTTTCCCTCAGGGTGCGTCATATCCTGACGCTGAACGGCGTCGACATCAGCGACGGGCAACCGGGGCAGACCGGGATCACGTGGACACCCAGTCTCTGGCGCAGCAGCACCCAGGCTGCGGTCGGTCAGACACCGACGATCAGCGTCACCGTTCCCCCGAAGGGCTCTGCAGCGACGCAGCTGAGCTTCTCGTGGACGTTCGATAGTTGCGGCTACTTCCAGCTCGACATCACCGGGATGCCTCCGGCCTCCCTGGGCAGCGGCTTCGTGCGCGTGCTCGGATGCACGCAGACCACGTTTGGTCAGCGCTTCACCCCCGGGTACTGGAAGAACCACGCGGCGGCTACCACAGCGCTGCTGCCTCAGACGCTCGGCGGCTACACGGTTTCGACTTTCGCCGATGCCCAGGCCGTCTTCAACGCCATGAAGTGCAACCAGCCTGCCGACTGCCTCGCCGGCCACCTGCTGGCCGCTCAGCTCGATATGGCAAACGGTTCAGCAACCTGCATCGCTGCGACGATCGCCGATGCGAACACATTCCTGATCAGCATCGGATACAACGGCGTCGCCAGCTACACCTTGACGTCTGCGCAGCAGACCTTGGCGCTGAGCTACGAGGCAACGCTCGACAGCTATACGAACGACAGCACCAGCGGTACCTGTTAGTCCCGGCGGTTGGGGTTGGGCGGACCGGGCGTGACCCGGCTCGCCCAACTCGGGTCAGGAATAGCGCCTGATCGGTCGGAGAGGTCGCCCCGTCAACTCTACGTCGGGCGCCCAACGGCGACCACACTCAACACACTCGTAGCCGGAAACGACGATTCGTCTTGTGAAGCCAAGTGCCGCGGCACTGGGATTGTGCACGACCACTTCGTTCGACCTGCACTCCGGGCACTCAAGGATTTCGCCGTCGCCCATGATCGACCCCCCTGCTGACGCTCTGTGGGTACCTACAAGCCGCGACCCAACCTTCCCCCTGATGTTGCATCCACGTGGCGGATGAGATCCATCGGCGTCGTGGCTGAACGCACCCCTGAACACGATGTTAGATGCTGGCCTGGTGGGTCTGCCACTGCGGGCCGGCGAGCCGGCGCACGCGACATCCCCGCAGGTGAGGCGGCCATACTGAGTACACCCGCAGCAGTCGTGGCTCGTTGCCGTCAGCTGCAGCGCCAGTGACGTCTTCTGGAGGACACGATGACTCTTTCGCTCGGCAGTACGGCGCCCGACTTCGACGCTGAGACCACCAAAGGGAGGATCAGCTTCCACGACTGGATCGGCGACTCGTGGGCTGTCCTCTTCTCGCACCCCAAGGACTTCACCCCGGTCTGCACCACGGAACTCGGCTACATGGCGAGGATTCAGCCCGAGTTCGACCGCCGCAACGTCAAGATCATCGGCCTCTCCGTCGACCCGGTCGACAAGCACGAGCGGTGGGCCGACGACATCGAGGAGACGCAGGGCTCGCGCCCGACCTACCCGATCATCGCCGACTCCGATTTCAACGTGGCGAAGCTCTACGAGATGTTGCCGGCCAGCACCTCGGGTGACCCCGCGCAGCGCACGCCGGCCGACAACCAGACCGTCCGCAACGTGTTCGTCATCGGCCCGGACAAGAAGGTGAAGCTGATCCTGGTCTATCCGATGACCACCGGGCGCAATTTCGACGAGGTCCTCCGGGTGATCGATTCACTGCAACTCACCGCCAAGCACCGCGTTTCAACCCCGGCGAACTGGAAGCAGGGTGAGGACGTGATCATCGCCGGCTCCGTGTCGGACGATGAGGCGAATCAGATCTTTCCCGGCTACCGAGCCCCGAAGCCCTATCTGCGTATCACCGCACAGCCGCGGTAGGGGAACCCAAGCCACAGGCGGCTTCGCCCGAGCGGGCGAAATCAGCCGACTGACTCACCTACGGACTCGAGCTGACCGTGAAGGCGTAGGCACCAGTGGCGGTGGTGTCCGAGTAGATCCGCACCGTCCACGTGCCCGAAATAGGGAGCACCTGGCGCCCCATGTCCCCACACGAGTTGGCAAAGTCTTGGCGGATACCGTCCGGGCGATAGAGCTCCCAGTACAGCAGCGCGACGCAGGTGCCCTGGGCCTTGAGGTAGACGACCTCACCTGCGCTTGCGGAGAAGGTGTAATCGTGCCAGGCGCCGATTTGATCAACCGAGCCCGTGACGGGCTGGCCGACGCTGATCGCTTGCGTGGTCAGCGGGGGCACGGAGAGAACGGTGAAGGCATATGCACCGACGGCGGTGCCGTCCGAGTACACCCGAACTGTCCAAGTACCTGACGTCGCGAGCATCTGGCGCCCGACGTCCCGGCAGGTCAAATTGAAGTCCTGGCGCGTGCCGTCAGGACGGAGCAGCGCCCAGTAGAGTCCGTCCACGCACGTGCTGCTGGCCTTGAGAAAGACGACATCGCCCGCGCTCGCGGTGAACGTGTAGTCGTTGCGCTGGCTTGTCGACCGGAGTGTCCCGGAGACGGGCTGGCCAAGGACGAGCACGCCCCCATTCGTGGTAGTCGCGGACGATGTGCCGACGGTGCCCGACGCGGCGACCGCGGCCGACGCTGCCGCCAACGCTGGGTCACCCGTCGCGCCGACGTCAAGAATGCAATCGTCAAGCAGTGGCTCGGTCTCGACGCCGAGCGCGCCGCAGATGGTCCTTGCGCTCGCCACCGCCGGTGCCGGCAGCGACGACACGGTCACATCGGCAGTTGGAATGTTGAGGTCGGTGAACGTGCGCGTGCTCTCGCCCAGCTGATAGTCGAACAGCGACTCCGACTGCGTGATCCGCCAGCTGTCACCGAACTGCGTGTAGAGCTTGCTCCTGTAGGCGGGATCCGAGAGTTGCAGGACGGCGCCGTCGCGAGCTTTGAGGGCGTTGGATGCACCGGCGCTTCCGAGTAGGCCGGTGAGTCCGGAGCTCGCAGCCGCGGCGGGATGGAGGTGATAGCTGAGTGTGCCGGCGACGCTGGTGATGCTGAGCTGGCTGTTGTCGAGCCAGGTCAGGATGACGGTGCCGCCGTGGCGCTGCAGGCTGCCGCCGTGGGGGAGCTTCTCGGAAATGTCCGCCGCGTTGACCGGTGCGCCGTTGACGACCAAGAACGACGGCTCCCTGGTGTAGACACCTATGCGATCACCGTCGACGTTGGCCGCAAGAGCCGTCGCGACGGTGATATTCGTCTCTCCTGGCCACGTTTGCTGCCGCACCTGTATATGGAGGTTGCCGTCGGATGACTCGATGGCGTCGAACTCACCCGCGGCCTGGAAGTCCACGTGCACGCCGTCGGCGGTCAGGAAATGTGTGTCGCCCCAGGAGCAATAGCCCCTTTCGCACACCTCGCCGTTCGGGCCGAGGCAGCTATAGCCAACACACCAGAACCCACCGCCCGGGGTTTGGGTACAAAAGGCCAATCTGCACGACGGCGGCCCTGGCGGCAGATCGAACGAAGTGCATCGCAGGGCGAAGCAAGTCTGCGGACCGGTAGGGCTTGACTCGTTCAAAGGGGGCGCCGGCGGCGGGCTCGGCGGCTCCCACGGGATTCCACCAGGAGGGAAGTACTTGCCACACTGACCCGATTGTGTGCACGGATACGGAAGGCCACCCGGTGGGAAGAAGTCACCACATTGACCGGATCGCGTGCATAACAGCTCGGTCTGAACTAGGAGGCCGCTGGGATCGCTGTTATTGACCGGGTCTCCGGCGGTATAGCGATAGAGATTCGTATCGCCACCCGCGAATGCGATTGGATCCGGCGCAGTCCAGCGGCCCGTCATCGGATCGTAGTCACGGGCGCCCAGGTGCACGAGGCCGGTGTTTGGGTCGCTGAGGCCGCCGCCGAACGCGAAGGGAATCGTCCCCGGCGCCGTCTCGCTCGTGATTCGACCCCACACGTCGTACGAGATGGCGTCGACGATCGCGCCCGTCTGCGAGTCAAGGACGAGGATCGGACTGCCTACCTCGTCGGTGATCACCCTGTATGTGGAGCCACCACGCTCGACGAGCGCGAGATGGCCGAGGTCGTCGTATCCGAAGCGCTCCACGACGGCCCTGGAGCCGTCGGTCTCAGCGACGACGTTGCCCGCAGTGTCGTACAGGTAGCCGGCGGCGAGCTTGCCATCGACTTCGCGGCCGACTCGCCTGCCCTCCGCGTCAACCAGGTACGTGATCGCCTGCCCGTTCGGCAGCTTGACCGAGCGGAGGCGGCCGAGATCGTCGAACGTGAATGCGGTCGCGCCTGCGCTCCCAGCCACTCGCGTCAGGGTTCCATCCGGAGCCCATGTGTACGTCGTCCCGCCCCAGCTTGTCAGCTCGTCGCGCGCGTCGTACGTTGCCCTGGTCGTCTCCGACGGAGCCGCGACGGCGGTGCGGTTGCCCGCAGCATCGTATGTGTCAATTTCGACGGTGCTCCCCCCGACCTGCACGGTGGACAGCCTCCCTGCAGGGTCGTACGTGTAGGCCGTCGTTGTTGTGGCGCCATCGGCACCGGTCTGGACCACGGCGGTGATCCGTCCGAGGGCGTCGCGTGTGTAGCGGATATCGAGCAGTACCTTGCCTGACGCGCTGGTGGCGGCACGGACGAGCTGGTCGTTGGAGTCGTACTGGTCATCGGTCGTCACCGAGTCGAGCGTTGCGCTGGTGACCAAACCGCTGCTCGGATCGCGAGTGAGCACGAGCTGCCCGATACCCGTCAGATCGCCGGACGCGTCGTAAGCCACGGTCATCGCGGCGGACCCGTCTGCACTCTCCGAGACGGCGCGCCCGTTCGCGTCGAGTGTGACCGAAACCGAACCGGTGAGCGGGCCTGACCAGCTGAGGGAGTCGAGCAAACCGCCGCTGTACCCGTAGGCCGTGGTCACGCCGTCCGGATCCGAGGTGCTCGCGATCAACCCAGAGGTGGAGTCGAATGACGCGCTGGCCGTTCCCTGGTCGAACGTAAGACCGGTGACGCGACCTGCGGTGTCGTAAGCCACGCTGACCGGTTGCGGCCCGAGTCCGGATACGGACACCACATTGCCGTCGCTGTCGTAGCGGGCTGTTTCGATCGTGGCGTCCGAGCCGACCTGCGGCGGGAGGATCGCCGTGGGCCGCCCTGCGGGGCTGGAACCCAGCGTGTAGCTCAGGCCGCCCGGCGGTTGCACCCCGGTCAATCTTCCCGCCGCGTCGTAGGATTCGACGACCGTCGAATCGTCCGCTGCGGTAATCGTCGCCGCGTTGCCGGCGGCGTCCACGGCCTCGGTGGTCACCTGACCGTTGGGCAGTGTCTGGCTGATGGTGCCGGTGGAGGTGTTGTACGCGAATCGTGTCGTCTGCGCGAGCGACCCGGCCCCGACGGTCTCGCCGATCTCGCGACCGTTCGCGTCATAGGTGTAGGTGACCGGCGCGCTCCCCGGTGATCTGCTGGCGACCAGGCGACCGTCAGAGTCGTACGTGTTGATCGTTTGGCGACCGAGCGGATCGGTGACGGTGGTCGTGCGCGATGCCGGGTCGAAGGTCTCGACCGTCGAAGCGCCGTTGATCCTCGCTGTGATGGATCCGGCGACGGTGTAGGGCGAGCCGCCGCGCTCACGCAGATCCTCGCTGACTGTGGTGCGTGAAGTGACCCCGCCGGGACGCGTCTCGACGTCGGGGGTCAGCAACGGCGCCGAGAGGCCCCAGACTGCGCTGGGTTGGGCGCCGATCTGGTGCCGCGTGCCATCGGGCAGCGACAGCGACCGTGATCCGTTGCCCGCGATCGTCTCGACCGTAGTAGCGCCTCCCGGCGAAATGTAGGAGATGCGAACTCCGCTGGCCGCATGCACTGCGCGATAGACCGACACCCGGCCGAGCGCCGTCGTGACCCGGACCTCATTCCCACCGGCGATCGTTGTGCGGCTGAGCTTTTCGATGACCCCGTCCGCGTCCGTCGAGGACACGAGTCGCCCCGCTGAGTCGTAGACGAAGCGGCTGACTCCGCCCAGTGCGTCCGTTTCTGTCGTGACCAGGCCCCGCCGTCCCCACGTGAGTTGAGTGGCGGCACCCGCCGGGTTCGTCACTCCGACCAGATGGCCACTCTTGTCCAGCGCCAGCGAGGTCACCGCGCCGTCGATACCCTGCAGCGCCTCCGGGGTTCCGTCGGGCGCTCGCCGGACGGTGAGGTGCGCCGGTCCGCTGTTTGCCGTGCCGCCAACGGACGCAAGACGTCCCGATGAGTCGTAGGCGAAGGTGAGCAACACGATGCCCAGATGGCCGTCGACGGTGCGGACGAGCCGGCCGCCGGAGTCGAATACATACGCGACGGAACCGTCGAAGCTGGGCACGACGCGTCCGCCCGAGGCGGCTGATACGCCACTCGCAAACCGCCACGAGCCGTCTCCACCAATGAGGATGCCGTCAGCAATGTCGTAGCGCTGGACGACATCGAGCGACCAGCCTCCGAGGCCGAGAGAGCCAGCACTCCAGTTGGGGCGATCCGTGCGCGCCGGCGCCCACTGGCTCGAGTACGTGAGCGAGAGACCCGTGTCAGCTATGGGAATCGACAGGAAGGCGGCCTGCTGGTTGCACGCCACAAACCCCGCGGGATCGCACTCGTCGAGAGTCAGCGCGGCGAGGTCAGGCCCGGGGCTCGCGGAATTGCACGCACCAAGGAGGCTTGAGATGACGAGCATTCCAGCGCCGCACACGAGAGCGGCCAGAGAGCGGTGCATCATCGTCTCGGATCACACGGTCCACGGCGAGTGGCCCGCCTCGAGGATCCGTTCAAAGGGGACTCCCGCCCCCTCGGCGACACGCCGTACTTCGGGCTTCGTTCCCACGAACCGGCAGAGCACGACCTCGTCTTCGCGCAAGAGCAACGAGCCGAGATAGCGCACCCCTTCGGCGGCGCTGCGCGCGACCCGCTCGTCCAGAGCAACGAGGTCCGCCTCTTGCACGCCCGGCCAGAAGCACTCGGCGATGTACTCGGCCACACTCGGACGCTTCATGCCGACATCAACCTAGGCGGCGGCTCGGCCCCGCGAAAGAGGGATATCCCTACCACTCGAGGGAGTGCAACCCTAGACCTGCGCTATCGCAGCGCTGGACCGCGGCGCCTACGGTAGGCATGATCTGCGTCATGGGGGACGATTCGGGGCCGGTCGTCGGGCGAGACGCGGAACTGCGTGCAGTCGATGGGTTCCTCGACGCCGCTCGCCACCGCTTGGAGGTGCTGACGGTCGAGGGTGAAGCCGGCATCGGCAAGACCACCGTGTGGCTGGAGTGCATGCGCCGAGCCAAGTTACGAGGTGCCCAGGTGCTGGCGACGCGTCCGAGCGAGGCCGAGGCGACGCTGTCGTACGCAGGCCTGGCTGACCTGTTGGACCCGGTGGGCGAAGCGATCATCGGTCAGCTGGCGCTCCCTCTGCGGGAGGCGGTCTTGGCCGCACTGCTGCGTGCCCCGGCGCCTCGCAGCGGCATCGATGAGCGAGCGCTGTGTGCCGCGGTGCTGTCGCTGCTGCGCCTGTTGTCGGCCGGCGGTCCGGTGCTCGTGGCGATCGATGACGCGCAGTGGCTCGACTCGCCGTCGGCCCGCATCCTGAGCTTTGTGGCCCGCAGGCTGGAAGCGGAAGCAGTCGGGTTCGTGGTCACGGCCAGGACGCCGAGCGCGTCGACGCTCCGATTCGATGGCGCTGCAGACCCGAGCCGGCGTCAAACCATCGTTCTCGGCGCCATGAGCGTCGCCGCACTCCACGAGTTGATCAAGCATCACAGCCATCGCTCAGTGACACGACCCATCCTCGTGGAGATGGCCCGCATCTGTGGCGGCAACCCCTTCTACGCTCTGGAGATCGCTGCCGTACTTCCGGAGCGGCACTCCGAAGCCGGCCCACTGCAGGTTCCTCCCAGCCTCACCGAGCTGGTCGTTGCCAGGTTGGGGAAGCTGCCCGCCACCACCCGTCGCGCTCTGCTCATGGCCGCTGCGCTCTCCCAGCCGACCACGAACCTGATCGACGCCGGCGCCCTGGGCGCGGCGCGGCGGGCGGGCATCGTGTCCATCGAGCACGGCCGCATCCAGTTCGCGCATCCGCTGCTGGCGTCGGCCCTCTACGGGCGAGCCGGCCCGGAGGAGCGGAGCTCCCTGCACCGCCGGCTGGCGGCCGTCGTGACCGAGCCCGAAGAGCGTGCGCGGCACGCCGCGCTGGGCGCGGTCAAACCCGACGCCGCCATCGCACACGAGCTCGAGGAGGCGGCGATGCTGGCGCGGTCGCGCGGCGCACCGAGCGCGGCGGCCGATCTTCTGGAGCTGGCTGTGGGGCTCACGCCGGCGTCCGACGGTGATGGGCGCGCGGCGCGGCTGGTTGCAGGAGCAGGCTTCCGCTTCGACGCCGGTGACCTCATTGGTGCGCAGGCCAACCTCGAGCAGGCGCTGGCTGGTCCTCTCGCCGGTGCTGTGCGCATTCGCGCGCTCCACCTCATGGGACAGCTGCACGCGCGTCGCAACTCGTTCACACAAGCCGCCGAAGTCGGCGCAGAAGCGCTCGAGGCAGCAGCGGGCAACCCGGGGCTGATCGCCGAGATCGAGCTGGACCTGGCGTTCTACGTCATCAGCCTCGGCGATCTCGCCGGCGCCGCGGAGCACGCACGCGGGGCGGTTGCAGCCGCGGATCGAGCCGGCGATCCCGGCGCGCTCGGCGATGCGCTCGCGGTGGTGACCATGACGGAGTTTGTGGCCGGTCGAGGCTTCGACGAGCAGCGCATGCTGAGGGCTCGCGCCTTGGAGGATCCCACCCGCACACGGGCGTGGCAGATGACGCCCGCCTTCATCCACGGGTCGATCCTGTTGTATTCGGGTCACCTGGAATCGGCGTTGTCGATGCTCGGCCGGCTGCACACGGAGACGGTCGAACGCGGCGAAGAGAGCCCGATCCCGTTCTCGTGCTTCTATCAGGCATGGGCGTGTGTCTGGCATGGGGATCTCGAGCTCGCACGCCACCTTGCCGAAGAAGCCATGCAGACCGCCGCGCTTCTCGACGATCCCGCATCGCATGGGATCGCCCTCGCTGCCAATGCGCTGGTGCACGCGCATGAGGGCAGGGCTGCCCTGGCGCGCGAGGAGGCCGCTGAGTCCCTTCGCCGCTTCCAGGAACTGGGCTGGGCGGTGGCGACCATGTGGCCGCTGTGGGCGCTCGGGATGGCCGAGTTGTCAACCGGCAATCTGGCGGCGGTCGATGAGGCGCTCGGACCCGTGGCGACGATGGTCACCTCGCAAGGTGGCGGCGATCCCTTTATCGGAATGTTCCTTCCCGACGAGATCGAGGCACTGGTGGAGCTGGGAAACCTCGACCGAGCGGAGCCCCTGGTGCGGTGGCTCGAGGAGCGCAGTGCCGCACTGGATCGCGGTTGGGCACGTGCTGCCGCTGGTCGCTGCCGGGCGCTCGTGTCCGCAGCCCGCGGCGACATCGACGCTGCGCTGACTGCTCTGGAAGAAGCGCTTGCTCAACACGATCGCTGCACCATGCCGTTTGAGCGAGCGCGCACCTTACTTGTCCTCGGACGCGTCCAGCGCCGTCGCGGCGCGCGCGGTCAGGCGAGAGTGACGCTCGACGAAGCCTTGATCGCATTCCAGCAGTTCGGCGCGCCGCTCTGGGCAGAGCGAGCACGGCTCGAAATCGAGCGCCTCGGGCAGCGCGCCAGTTCTCCCGACGCGCTGACGCCGGCCGAGATCCGCATCGCCGAGCTGGCCGCCTCGGGACTGGCCAACGCGGAGATCGCGAACCGGATGTTCCTTTCCACGAAAGCCGTGGAGGCGAATCTCACGCGCGTCTACCGCAAGGTCGGCATCCGCTCACGCGGGGGCTTGGCGCGTGCCCTCGAACGCCTCTCGCAGGCCGCGAACTAGTCGCTATCGTCCGGCCCGCCTGGGTTCAGTGCGTCGTGCCGGCGCTCTTGGAAGGTTCTGCAGCCAAGGAGATCGCAATCGTTGCTCCGCAACCTGCGCAGTCGCGCGGCTGCTGGACGAGACGCCGATTTCCGGCTGAGTCCGTGCCGCCATCGAAGATCGTGACGGTCATGGTCTGTGCGCAGCCGGGACAGTCGTATGCGACGTGCATCATGCTGACGCGGCTGCCGACGAGATTAACCTCGCTCGACATGGCTTGTCCTCCGAGTGGGGGTGCATTGGGGACGCCTTACGCAAATGCTGCCACGTTCCGGGCCACTGCGCCCGTTTACAGGGCGCGTATGTGACCTATCGCACCGACGCGGCTCCGAGCGTCACCTAGGGTGGGGCCATGGGCGTACCACCCGCGCCGTGAGTGTGCGCGCCGCGAGCTCCGGACCTCGGACCGCTCCGCCCTACGTTCGGCGCCGGGCACTGCTCAAGGCTGGGTGGCAGTTGTGGGCCACGCGCGGCTATCACGAGATCAGCATCGAGGAGTTGTGCCTCGCATCCGGCATGGCCAAGGGGTCGTTCTACCTTTACTTTCACGACAAGGCAGCGCTCCTCGCGGCGCTGATGCGTGACGAGTTCGAGCGTATCGAGGCAGATGTCGAGCGTATCGAGACCACCTACACCCGTGGCATCGGCCGTCTCCGAGAGTTCGCGACCCTGATCGAGCACGCCACCGCTGATCCCGCTCGCGCGCGGATCCGCGCGGATAGCCAGCAACTCGCCGTCGGCACCCCAGCCGTCCAAGCCATGGTGGTCGAGATGACGGAAATGCGAGTGCGCCGGATTCAGGGCTGGGTCAATGCGGCAATTGATTCAGGGGAGTTCGCCGGAGATCTGGATGCCGAAGGCGTTGCGCGCGCATTTCTCATCCTGTGTACTGGCATCGCCGTTCAGACGCGGGGCCGGATCCAAGCGCAGGCATTTGCCGAACTTGGACCGGTCATCGAGCGTCTTCTCACCGGCCTCGGGACCGATGGAAGAGCGGCCACGAACCTGAAGTAGGCTCGCCGCTCGCGACGGGGGTTGCGCGGGCTTGTGACCGAACGGTCACTGACTGGTCGGCCAGTTGCCCATAGGCTAGGGCCAAATTCCCGATTGGAGAGGTCGTGAAACCGGTTACCGTGCCCAGGTCATCCCGCGCTGCGACGCGGCCAGTGTGTTTGTTCGCCGCACACCGGCTGTGGCGCCGTGTGCAGATGTTGGTGCGGCGAGTCCGCCGTCAAGCGCTGTCGCTCGTCACCGCCCTGATGCTCATGGGCGGATTCGTTGTGGTGACCAGCCAGCCCGCGTTCGCGGCCGGCACCTTGACCAACCTGAGCTGGGCGACCTCGAACAACCAGGCGGCTGCCACCGCGGTGAACTACAGCTACTCCTTCAAGACCGCCACGGCGGGGAGCATCAAGACCATCACGTTCACCGTGTCAGGTGCCGGACTTGCCGGCGCGCCGGCGATCGTGGTCGCCTATGGCATCGGTGCTGGATCCGTCGCCCTGGCGGGCCAGGTCATCACCTACACCGTGACCGCGGCCGTCAACGTTGCTGCAGGCATTCCGATCTTCATCGAGTTTTCGGGCCTGACCAATCCGGCTGCCGGGAGCTACACCACCGCGATCGCGACCAACACCGCCGTGCCGGCGGTGATCGACAGTGGCACGACGCCCGCGGTGGTCTTCGCCGCCAGCAACACCGCGAAAACGATCGTGGTGGCGCAGAGCCTCACGTTCACCCTCGATACCACCGCGTTCACCTTGAACATGGATCCGAGCCTCCCAGCGCTCGCTGACCAGACCTACACGAGCAACATCACCATCCTCACCAATGCAAACTCCGGCTATACGCTGACGGTGTCGGACAGTGCCACCGGACTGCAGAGCTCCGCAGCGGGAAACCCGACCATTCCGCAGGTGTCGGCAACCATGGCGACCGCAGTCGCGTGGCCTGCCGCACCCGCGAATGCCACTGGGTACACCGTGACCGGAACTGGCGTCGGGGATGCAAGCTTTGCTGTCAATGCTGCTTTCGCAGGCGGGACCAAATATGCCGGCTACCGCAACGCGGGAGACGTGGTCGCCTCGAGCACGAAGGCCACCGGCGCGACGGCGAATACGCTTGCAATCACCGATCAGACGGCGATCGACTATGCGACCGCCTCGGGTACGTACACGGACACGATCACGTACACCGCGACTCCCAACTACAGTTGAGCTGATGCCGGAGTAGCGCACGAGGGTCACGCGTTCGAGGGGGTGGCTTGCCGGCGTCCTTGCGATCGGCGCAAGCATCTTTGTCGTTCCACTCGGCGTCGCCGCGGCTCCAACCCCAACCCCAAATCCGAGCGGTCCTCGATCGATTGCCGTCTCAGTTCCTCCCGACCCGGTGTCCTTGAGCCCGGGGGAGACCGCTGCAGTGGCGATACGCGTCTTGAATCCAGGCGCTTCACCCGTGTCGGTCACCGTCACGGGTGAGGGCGTCACCCTCGGGAACAACGGCACGACAGCGTTCACCGGCAAACCGGATCCCCTGTGGGCGGGTCGCACGAGCTATCCACGCGGGGCCATTCCGATCCCTGCCGACCATTTCGTCGATCTCTCCATCGTGGTGCACATGCCCGCACAGATCAGCCCTGATCTGTACTACATCGGGTTCCTGGTCACGCCGGTCCCCGCGGCCAGCGGCCAAGTCGTGGTGATCAATCAGATCGGGGCGTTCCTGACCATCGACGTCCCCGGTCCTCGCGTGGGATCACTGTCGGCGGATCTGGCGACCATAGGCTTCAACTGGGGACCAATCCACATCAGCTCTCTGGTCGTCGGTGATCACGTCGACGGCACGCTGACCGTCGACAACACCGGTGCGTCCTCGTTGCTGTTCTTCGGTGAGAACGACGTCACGTCGGCCCCGTTCAGCGGTCCGGCTTCGCAACAGCGAATCAGCAGGTCGCTGCTCCCCATTCGGCGGTCACGCTGGTTTGCCGTGACCGGCGCGCCCGCGTTTCCGATCGACGTGGTCACACTGACCGACGTGGTGAGCTACCCGAACCGCACCGGGACCGGGACGCTCGAAATCGTGCGCACCAAGAGCGTCCTGGTCGTTAGTCCGTGGGTATTCGTCGTGCTCATCGTGCTTCTCGTCCTCGCCGGCGGCTGGAGACTGCGCGTGCAGCGACGACGAAGGGAGCTCCGCTCCAGACGCACTGCGCTGCGATCGGCGGCATGACGCTGGCATCACCGAGGAGGTGGGGCTCCTGGGGGGCGTTGGAGAACGCCGTCCGAAGCTGCGGCGGCAGCGTGACACGTCTGCGATAGCCCATTCGGCAGCCCCGCTCATGATTGGGCGATGCGCGCCTCGGCGGATGGTCATTCCATGACGCAGACGACTGAGGGGAACCACCGGACGGTGGATGCGATCAGCCTGGCTCGGACCCCGCGCGACATCATGGATGCCGTCCTCGGCTGTCTGGCAGCTCACGACCTTCGAGGCTCGTGGGGCGAGCTCCGAGGTGACGAGATCATCGTCCTCGATCTTGGTGTGCCGGACGACGATGCCGCTCGGATCGAGGAGGTCCTCGGCGTCCCCATTGGAGCGATGCGCTTTCCGCTGGCGGCCTACCCGGCGCTCGGGACCGCCGTGCGCCGGCGCACGGCGACCGTCGAAGACGCCTTCCCGGCGCGAATGATCTCCATGTTTCCGCATCTCACCGACGCTGAGCGGGAGACGGTGCGACACCACATGGGCTCTGGGCCGCTCCTGGCTGCCCCGATCGCGGACGAGGACGCCATGGTCGGCGTGCTCTTCGCCTGGGGTCCCTCGGTGGTGGCGCAGCGCACCCTCGTCGAGACCCTGGCGGCGTTGGCTGGGTTCGCGTGGCATCGAGTCGCGCGTCGCGCGGACACCATGCCCGCCCGTTCTCACGCGGCCCTTGCCACATCAAGCAAGCTGGCGCAGGGAATTGTGCAGCTCCTGGTTCCCGGGCAGATCCGCGCGGCGCTGCAACCGGTGGTCCGCCTCCATGATCGCGTGGTGGTGGGATACGAGGCGCTCTGCCGGTTCACCCCACGAGAGGGGCTGGGGAACCCGGATGAGCTGTTCGCCGGTGCGGCGATCACCGACTTGAAGCGCGAGGTTGACGCAGCCTGCCAGGTCGCCGCCTTTGAAGCCGCCCCTCAGGCGGCGCCGGCGACGCTGTTCGTCAACGTTGCAGTGGAGACGCTCATCGAGGGGCGCGCTGCCGGCGACCGGCTGTCGCGCTTGGCGGAGGTCGCCGGGGTGTCTCCCCGCGACGTCGTCTTGGAGGTCAGTGAGCGATCGCCCGTGCACGATCTCGATCGGCTCCGTCGCGTCGTCGCCGACCTGCGCCAGCGCGGGTTCCGTATCGCCATCGATGATGCCGGCGCCGGATACGCGAGCATGCTGGTGATCGCGGAGGTGCAGCCGGAGTTCGTCAAGATCGATCGGCTCCTGATTCATCGCGTCGACGTGAGCGCCGCCCGACGCGCCCTGGTGGTTTCACTGTTGTCGTTCGGTGCGCACATCAACGCCCAGGTCATCGCGGAGGGCATCGAGACCGAAGCTGAGCTCAAGACCCTGCTTGGCCTCGGCGTGCAGTTTGGCCAGGGCTGGCTCCTCGGTCGTCCGGTCATGACCGTGCCACCCGCCAAAGCGACCAGTGTGGTTGTCGTCAAACCCGACTGGTTCAGCAAGCAGCGCGTTGCGCCGTTTCAGGTGAATGCCGGCGACGACCTGGCGCCCGATACAGATGGCGGCGGGACCGCGGCTCCGAAACCTCGCCGAGGGCGCGCTGCACTGCCACGAGCACTCATCGCCGCCGCAGCTGCGCTGCAGTCCGAGCACGATCCCGCGAAGATTTTCGCGGTCATCGCCGAGCAGCTCCAGACGGTCTTGCCCGTCGACGCCGTCTATATCTACGCGGCCAATCAGAGCCAGAACCGCTTCGTCCCCGTGTATGCGACCGGGAGCGAGGCGACGGCGCGGATGGCCTATGGCTACCCCCTGGACCTCGGGGTCAACGGGTGGGCGTACCGGCAGGGTATTCCGCAGAACATCAGGGATGTGTCGGCCCACCCGGCGACGATCACGATTCCCGGAACACCGGTGGGCTCGCCGGAGTCGTTTCTGATCATCCCGCTCACCGCCGGAGACCGGCGCCTTGGTGTGCTCGACTGCAGCCGCACCGGCATGGATCGTTTCAGCAGCAGGGATCTCGAAGCAGCAGCGCTCTTTGGGCAGACGGCGGCCGCGGCTTGGCGCAATGCGGAGCTCTACCGCGAACTCAGCGAACGTGCCATCACGGACCCGCTCACCGGACTGCTCAACAGCCGGTGGCTGCGCGAGGTCGGCGGCCGTGAGATCGCGCAGACTCGCCGCAGCGGTCAGTCGCTGGCAGTTCTGCTCCTCGACCTCGACAAGTTCAAGCAGATCAACGACAGCGGCGGCCACAGCGCCGGCGACCTGGTGCTTCGCCGAGTCGGAGCGGCGCTCCGCGGCATGATCCGGTCCGGCGACGCCGCCGTGCGCCTTGGTGGCGAGGAGTTCCTCCTCATCCTTCGCGACGCAGATGCAGCCGGCGCTGAACGCATTGCCGTGGAATCCCGCGCCCGGCTCGCGGCGCTTTCGCTGCCGCGCAGCTGTTTGCCGCGAGTCACGCTCACCGTCTCCACCGGCATTGCCATCATGCCCGTCAATGGAACCGAGATCGACGAACTGGTTCGGGCCGCCGATGTTGCGATGTACGCGGCCAAGCGAGCCGGTGGCGACCGCCACCAGGTGAGCGCACACCGGCCAGAGCAGCGGCCCGTACTTCGCACGAGAGCAAGGATCCGAGGGGCCGCCTGAGCTGTACCGTCGCGATACTTGGTGAGACATGCGTGCCGAGCACGGGAGGACCAGGACGATGACGACGGTCGGCAAACAGAGCGACTGGACGGTCGTTGATGAAGGGTGGGGCCGCAAGGCGGTCGACTTCGCGGCGCTGAGCGAACCAGCCAACTGCCGCGAATACGTTGCGATGCACCAGCGCCTCGGCGTGAGCGAGGGGGACCGGCTTGTTGATGTGGCCTGTGGCTCCGGCCTCGCCATCGAACTGGCGCGTGCACGGGGAGCGATCTGCGCGGGCATCGACGCGTCCTTTCGGCTTGTCGCCGTGGCTCACGACAGGAATCCAGATGCCGACGTCCGGGTGGGGGACATGCACGCGATGCCGTGGGCAGACGAGAGTTTTGATATGGCGACCAGCTTCCGGGGAATCTGGGGAACGACTCCAGACGCTCTCGGAGAGATTCATCGCGTTCTTGCGCCTGGTGGCCGTCTCGGGCTCACCGTGTGGGGGCACATCAAGGTGTCGCCGGGTGCCTGGGCGCTCGCACCCTTTCGGCTCGCGGCGACCGCGAAGGTCGAGAATCAGGCGGCGATGGTGGCACTGGGTCGACCGGGCGCCGGCGAGGATCTGCTGGCCCGGTTTGGCTTCGTCGATGTCGAGCGCGTGGCCATCCCGTTCGCGTGGGAGTTCTCGGACCCGGAGATGTACGCACGCGCCATCGCCTCGACCGGTCCGGCGTACGAGGCGATCCAGAACGTGGGTGAGGCGGCGTTCGTCGCGGCCGCGACGCGAGAGGCTAGTGCCCAGATCCGTGACGGCCTGCCCCTGCGAGCGGAGATCAATGTCGTGGGTTACGTTGCCCGCAAACCCGAGGCAATCACGAGGGAGACGGCATGAGCACGGTTGGTTTTCTTGCCACACAGGCGCCTGACGCCGAGACACAGCGCATCTTCGACGATGACGTCGCCGAGCTTGGGTACGTCATGAATGTCTCCAAGCTCTGGGCGTATCAGCCTGCAACCTTGAACCACCTGTTCGACCTCATGGGCGAGACCTACGCGACGGAACACCTGAGCTTCCGCCAGCGCGGCATTCTGGTGACCGCCTGCGCGTCGACCTTGGGTGACGCCTACTGCTCGCTGGCCTGGGGGACGAAGCTCGCAAGCAAATCCGACGCGGAAACGGCCGCGGGCATTCTCCGCGGCGTGGATGATCGCCTCAGCCCCGAAGAGCAGGCCATGGCGCAGTGGGCGCGCAAGGTCGCGCGCGACCCGAATCACACCGGACCTGCGGATGTGCAGGCGCTCCGTGATGCCGGGTACAGCGACGCGCAGATCTTCGGGATGACAGCGTACGTTGCTCTGCGCATCGCGTTCTCGATGGTCAACGACGCGCTGGGTGCTCGGCCCGACTCGGCGTTGCGGTCGAAAGCGCCTGAAGCGGTTCTGGCCGCTGTGGACTACGGGCGCCCCATCGACGATTAGACGCGCGGGGTGGGCGTCCCCAACGGGAACGGGTTGTCGTCGCCGAGGGTCGACGTCTGCCCGGCTGGGAAGAACTGCGTCAGCAGCGCATTGAACGGTGGGAACGCATCGCCGGCGGGTTTGCCGGTCAGCTTCGCGTAGGTCGCAGCGAGTTCCGATCCGCCGGCGCGCACAACCTCGCTGATGCTGTAGCCAAGCTGGCTCGTCAAGTAGTTGATGAACAGCGTTGCGCAACCAATCGAGACATAGTTCTGATCTGTTGGGTCACTCCTGGTCACGTAGTCGACGCGTGAAGAGTTGAGCCAGGACTCGGCAGTCGCGAAGCCGTCGAGCTGCGCGGGATATGCGAGCGTTGCCAGCACACGCGAAAGCCCCTCGCCGGCGCTGTCCCCACAGTTCCAACCGATCGCCTGATCGGCCATGAACACCTCGTCTGCCTCAGCGACCATCAGCATTCGCACCAGATCGCTGTTGGTGCCGTCGAATGCGGCAAGGTGCAGCGCCGTATCAGCGCAGGAGTTGTGGTAGGCACCAAATGTGCCCGTGTCGACGTACAGCGAAAATGGCGTGCCAGTTGGAGTGATGCCAAAGATGGCCTCCAGATTCCTGAGATCGCTCTCCGACGTCAGCAGCAGAGCCGACGCCAGCGCCGCGCCGTCGGGCGCTGCTGGATCGTGGTACGTGACGAAGTTGGGCGTCGAGCCGTCCTGGGTGTATGCGACGCCCTTGGCGGCAGCGCGTACGGCGTCGAGATCGACATCCGGCTTGTTCATGCTGACCTGCCAATCACACCAGAGCTGATATGGAACTCGGCTCGTACCGCATCGCCACCGCACCGGAGTCGAACTCCAGCCGGCTCACGAGCTTCAAGTCGACATGTTTCGATAGCCCGGCGAACAGCGTCGGCCCGTGGCCCGCGATCCTGGGGTGCACCACGAACTCGTACTCATCGATCAATCCCAGCTCCGTCAACGCCAGCGGGAGCTTCACACCTCCCACGAGCAGCCCCTTGCCCGACTCCCGCTTGAGTTGCTGAACGGCCTTGCCCAGATCCCCGCGCACCAGTTCCGCGTTCCAATCGACCTGTTCCAGGGTGCTCGACACAACGTACTTCTTTGCCGCGTTGATCGTCTGGGCGAAGGGTTCCATCCAATCGGGTCTGGCCGCCGTTTGCGCCGACGGCCGCCATGCTGATTCCATCATGTCGTACGTCACCCGGCCAAAGAGCAGGGCGTCGACCTGGTTGAGGTTCTCAGCCGCGTGACGATGCAGGTCTTCGTCCGCGGGGATCGCACGATGATCGCAGCACCCGTCCAAGGTGACGTTGATGGAGTACCGAAGGGGTCGCATTTCGCAAGGGTACCGCCGATGGGGTACACCCCCGCGCCCACCTCAGCGCTTGCCCCGGGGTACCCGGTAACGGCATCTGTACACCTGCCGGCTGAGCAGCAGCGCCCAGCCGGCAGGTTTCAGCAGATTCTGATGCGAGGCTGACTAAACCTTCGAAGGACAGGTGGTGCTGCGCACCGGTCCCTCGAATTCAGGGTAACCCAGCCGCGAGAACTGGTTGGTGCCGTACTGGGCATCCTTGCCGAAGTCTCGGACACCTGACGAGACATTGCCGAACTCGAAGACGCACGCGCCACCGCTCTGCGCCTCGCTCCAGTACGGATAAAAGTTGCCTGGACCTGTGGGCGGCACGGTGCAGCCGCTCAGCGTGGTCGAGGTGCAGCTCGCCTCGCTCAACGCAACGTCCGTCTGGAAGAACAGATGCGAGTACTCACTCCCCCGCGAAGTCGGCATCGATTGGACGAAGCTCGCCGGGTATGTCCCCGCGGTCGTGCTTGTCGGCCACTCCGTCCAGTACGGCGACCCGTCGAAGTCGAGGTCACCGTTTTGGAATGTATTGGTCTGACATCCCGTCACCTCATTCGGTGGCGTTGACGTGCTCGGGCCGGCATAGCCGGGGTGCGTGTCACCGGCCACGTAGCACATCGCATCGCCCGTCTCAGGTCCTTCGGCGCCTCCCGCTGCCTCGTACGCTCCGACGCACCCGTTATACGCCCCGCCTGTGTCCGACGAATCAAATGGATTCGGGGTCAAGGGAGTCGTGAGGCTGGTGCAGGGCTCGAAGTGCCCGGTCTCGTACTCGGTGCTGATGTTGGTCTGCAGCGCCGCCCACGGGATGACGTTGCCGATCTTGGCGGTGTTGTACTCGGGCTGGAAATTGAACGGTGTGCCCGAGCAGTCGACGATCGAGGTGTTCTGGAACCCGTTCGCCGCCGACGCCTGCATGAAGCCACTCGTATGCAGCGTGAGGTCATCTATGACGACTTTGAACGCGCTGCCTCCGCCTGGCGCCGGTGCGTTGAACATGTGGGTGACCACCTTGTCGCCCGGGTTCATCAGCAGCGTCTGCGCGTTCGGGATGAATTTCGCAGAACTGCCGGTTTGCGGGTTCGGAGCTCCGGTCGGCACACCATTGGTCTGGATGAAGGCGAAGTTGACGGGTTCCTCGCATGCGGTGTTGCATGAGGCGAACCCGTACGTGCACTCGAGGCTGTCGATGTTCAGGGCGGCGCACCAGTGCGTGTTGTCGCAGCTCTCGCTGTCGATGAACGGCGCGTTGCCGGGCGGGTAGAACTGCATCTCCATGAACGCGGAACCGCCGCCTGGGTACAGGTTCGGATTGCAACCGTTCACGTTGGGGCACGCGGGCGCGTTCGCGTCGGACTGCGGGGTGCACGGCAGTTGCGGATAGGAGTTGCCGTCGCATATGGCCATGGAGAACCACGGCGCGGGGCTCAGCTCGAACCAGTGCGACACGTCGCTACCGGGGGTGGTGGTGGTGGGCAACGCGGTGGGATCCGAGCCGAGTGTCTCGGTCCAGGTCACGCTGTCACCCGATCCGGCGCGCGACGACAGGAAGGTGGCGTCCGGCTCGTCATGGCCGATGTACTGCCCGTTGTCGTAGAACTTGCCGCCCCACGTGTTGGCGTTGCTGACCCCCGCCAGCCCGCGAATATCCGTGCAGGTCATCGCCCTGATGGACTTCTGGGCCGAGCTGTCTCCGTTGCAGTCGAGTTCGCCGACCTTCGAGGTCACCACGGAGTACGACCTGTTGGCGGCCTGAGCCAACGGCGTGTTGGCGCCAACGCCGAGCACCACGGAAGTGAGTGCGACGGTCATGCCCGCACCCACAAGCCGGGATCGTCTCCCCGCCCACCCTGAGAGCACGCGGCTTCTCAGGCTGTGACCCTCATGCGACTGCCGACTCCTTGCCATGGACGACCCTCCTCTCAGCTAGGGGCGAAATGTGCTTAAGTGAGCGAACGCACTATCGTCCGCGAGGCTCAGGGATGTCAAGCCGGCCGCTCCTGCGGCCTCGGTCCCACATCGCGGAAACGCGCACCATTGACGAGCGCGTCCGCGGGATGCTCCCGGTGATGGGCACGACGTAACGAATACAGTCGGCTACATGGCACTGACTTGGAAGCTGGTGATCGACACCGCGAACGCATCCAGCCTGGCGGATTTCTGGGCCGACGCCCTGGGGTATGAGGTGGAAGACCCGAGCGCGCTCATCGAACAACTGCTGGCGGCCGGCCGGATCGGGACCGAGTCGATTGTCGAGCATCACGGCCGCACCACGTTCCGCGGCTACGCCGCGATCCGTCACCCCGAGGACCCGTTCGACCAGACCAGCGGCGTGGGGCGCGGCCGGCGGCTGCTGTTCCAGGACGTGCCCGAGGGCAAATCCTGCAAGAACCGCCTGCACATCGACGTCCACAGTGAACCTGGCGGCCTCGACAATCTGGTGGTCCGGCTGGAACACCTGGGGGCAACCCGGGTCCGCGAAGTCGACCAGGGACCTGCGGGGCACTGGTGGATCATGCAGGACCCCGAAGGCAACGAGTTCTGCGCGGCATAGAGGTCGATAGCTCAACTCTGGGCGTGGCGTATACGCCCGGCGGCGTATGCCCGAAACCGCACGCGGACGGATGACGACGCCGGCAGCGGCGGTTAGGGTGTGGTGCATGACCCGACGTGGCCGCTAAGGCATGACCGATCTCCCGCGATCCCGAGTGCCCCAGGGCGGGGAGCTCAGGGCAAGCGCGTCGCCACGCGCGCTGTGGGCCGAAATGGCTCGACGTGCGCCCGTGGCCGCCGACCTGGTCCCTGCGCTTCTGCTGACGGCCTTCGTTGCAGCGGCGAGCACGGCTGAGCAGCACGCCACCGGTGGCACGCACCGGATTGGGATCGGCGGTTACCTGCTGCTCGTTGGCGCAGGGATGGCGCTGGCGCTGCGGCGACGCTGGCCACGGCTCGCGTACGCCGGCTCGCTCGCTTGCACCAGTGCGTACCTTCTTGTCGGCAATCCACCGGGACCAATTCTGCTAGCCCCATTTCTTGGGCTGGTTGTCGTTCTGGGGGCCACAAGATCGCTACCGGTGTGGGTCGTGGCGGCGCTCGGCGGCGCCGGCTTGCTTGCGGCAGTCCACGGGGCGGTGTACGGCTGGTCGTGGCCGGTGGCGCTGTTTGCGGGTGTCTGGGTGTGCATCGCAGCGGTCGCAGGGATAGCTGTCGACGCGCGGCGGCGCTTTCTTCGCGAATCGCGGGCGCGGACGGAGTGGGCGCAACGCAGCCGCGAAGAGGAAGCGCGCCGTCGCATGGTCGAGGAGAGACTGCAGATCGCTCGCGAGATGCACGATGTCATCGGACACAGCCTCGCGGTCATCAGCCTGCAGGCAGGCGTCGCAGAGCACCTTCTCGCGAGCCGGCCCGAGGAAGCGCGCAAAGCCGTCACTGCGATCCGCGCCGTGAGCAAGCAGGCGCTGACCGAGCTTCGCAGCGAGCTCGCAGCACTCCGGGGCGACGGTCTCGCTGCGGCGGATCGCACACCGACACCGGGACTTTCGGCTCTTCCTGCCCTGGCTGCGCAGATGCGCGATGCGGGCCTCCGGATCGACCTCCACCTTCCGCAGCGAGGCGACGAAGTCCCCGAGATTGTTTCGACAGCCGCCTACCGAATCGTGCAGGAGTCGCTGACGAACGTGGCCCGGCACGCCGGTACCGGCACGAGGGCGAGCGTGCGCGCCGTGCTCGAGCGTGACCGGTTGGAACTGGAGATCGTCGACGATGGCATCGCAGTGACCGAACCGCCTCGCGAAGGCGGCGGACTCCAGGGGATGCGCGAGCGCGCGGTGGCCCTGGCCGGCGCATTCTCGGCGGGCCGACGCCTCGAGGGTGGGTTCAGGGTGTGGGCATCGCTGCCGCTGAGGGGACGATGAGCATCCGCGTGGTGCTCGCCGACGACCAGGCGTTGATCCGGGTCGGTCTGCGGGCGCTCGCCGACGCGGAGGCAGACATCGAGGTGGTCGGCGAGGCGGCTGACGGCCAGGAAGCTCTGCGGGTCGTGCGTGAGCTGCGACCCGACGTGGTGGTGATGGACATCCGCATGCCGATCCTCGACGGATTGGAGGCGACGCGTCTGATCGCAACCGACCCAGAGCTGTCGGGTGTCCGCGTGCTCGTGCTCACCACCTTCGAGATCGACGAGTACGTGTTCGAAGCCCTGCGCGCCGGGGCTGGAGGGTTTCTTCTCAAAGACGCCGAACCGACAGAGTTGCTCCGCGCGATTCGCGTTGTGGCCGCGGGTGAGTCGCTGCTCTCGCCGGCGGTGACGCGGCGCGTCATCGAGGCCTTCAGCGCCCGCCCGGCACCGCTCGCACCGCGGACCAAACTACTGGCCAACCTCACCGAGCGCGAGCGTCAAGTTGTGGCGTTGGCCGGCTGCGGGCTCTCCAACGACGAGATCGCCGAACGGCTGGTGATCAGCCCGGCGACGGCGCGCACCCACGTGTCTCGATCCATGCAGAAGCTCGGCGCGCGGGACCGTGCACAGCTCGTTGTGTTCGCCTATGAGAGCGGGCTCGTGTCGCCGGGCCAGGCCCTGGCGTAGGCACGGCGTCACGTCGCTACGCTGCAGGGCGTAGCCGAAAGTGTCGCTTCCCGACGGACGACAGGATTAGTCCCGCCCGCCGACGATGGTGCCGTTGGCATCCAACGCACACATCGGAGGAACACGACATGCCTGGATATTGGAATGGTGGCGGCTTCGGCTTTTGGTGGATCTTTCCGCTGGTCTTCGGCGCCCTGTGGATCACCGTGATCGGACTCGTCCTCTGGCGCGGTCGCCAGTGGTGGGGCGGCGGTCATAGTCATGGCCCCACCCCGGACGCCGCCGCTGTCCTGCGCGAGCGGTTCGCGCGCGGGGAGATCGATACCGACGAGTACCAGCGTCGCCTTCGGGTGCTCGATGGGCGGTGAGCATCATGCTCATCGCCCTCGCGGCTCTACAGGCTCGTGGCCTGACGACGGGTACCCGATGGTAGGGTGGAGAGACTGAACCCACGGAGGTCGTTGCGATGGCCATCGTTGACGCGTTTCGATCAGTCCACGAGGAAGATCAGCCGCTCCTTGCGAGGCGGTATCACAACACCGACACCTGCGAACTGGGCCAGGCGATCCCCGAGGACGAGCGTCTCGAAGGAAACGGCGGCTACGCGCTCTGCGAGGACTGCGCCGAGGCACCCATCGAATAGTTGACCCTGGCGTCAGCGGGAGCGGGGCGACATCGGACGGTCCTCTCGCGGACAGACGGAGCTACGAGCGTGCTGGGAGTATTGCGCGCCATGCTGCTCTGTCTGCAGTGCGGGAGTGACCGTGTCATCCCACTGACCTTTCCATCGGTGCTCGTCGAGGCGCTGTTCGTCGAGGCGCCCGACCGTCCGGTCGCCAAGTGTGTGGACTGCGGCTCCCGGCTCACAGCGGTCGATGTCGCGGCTCAAGAGGACGTTTCCATAGAGTGACTTGTCTGCTCGACATAAAGAAAAGCCCCACATCTTGCGACGCGGAGCCTTCAGTACGGGAGGCGGTGCCTTTCGGTGGCCCTCAGGCTCGACCCTCGTCCGGATTGATGGGCCACCATCTTTCCGGGCCGTCCACTCGCCATTTCTGACTTGTGGGCCCGCAACCGGGGACTCTACAGACTCGCGCGACCGTTCGCAACAGTGATGACGATCTTCCCTCGAAACTGGCCTTCCGCCATATATCGGAGAGCTTCGGGGACCGCACTCAGGGGGTAACGCCGGTCGATGACCGGGGCGACGCTGCCGGCGTCGATCAGCTCTTTCAAGATCAGCACGTCTTCCTGCTTGAACGGTTTCCACCACCACATGACCCCGAGCGTCCTGCTTCCCGCGACCGAGATCACCGGCCCCAGGACAGCGCCTTGGAGCAAGCGTTCCGTGGAGCCTCCCTGCAGCACGTAGCTCCCGTGGGGAAGGAGCGCGCGTTTCCAGTCGAACATTGAGCGACGCGCCACGAGATCGAGGATGCGATCGTAGCGCTGCCCGTCTCGCGTGAAGTCCTCTCGAGTGAAGTCGATGACGTGGTCTGCTCCGATCGAACGCAACATGTCCAGCTTGGCGGTGCGGTCCACCCCGGTCACTTCGGCTCCAAACGACTTGGCGATCTGCACGGCGAAGGGACCCACATTTCCACCGGCCCCGTTGATCAAGATCCGGTCTCCTCGCCGGATCTGTCGCTTTGCGCGAAGCCCCTGGAGCGCGAGGATTGCCGATTGGGGCACCGTCGCCGCTTCCTCGAACGTCATCTTTGCCGGCTTCAACGCGAATGCAGTCGCCGGGGCACAGACGTACTCGGCAAAGGCGCCCAGGCCGTGTTGAGTCAGGTCCCCGAATACCTCGTCGCCCGGATGCAGTTGCGTCACGGTTCTGCCGACGGCCTCGACCACGCCTGCCACATCCACTCCCAGACCCCGGTGCCGCGGCTTGCGCAGTCCGGCACCACGCGCGATCAATGGCTTGCCGAGAAGGGACTCGAGATCGCCCGAATTCAGGGAGGCCGCGCGAACGCGTACCAGCACCGTCGCGTCCGTGACGACCGGCTTTTTGAGGTCCCGTAGCTCGAGGACTTCGGGTGAGCCGTACTGGTCGCGGACGATCGCCTTCATCCCGTTCTCGTCAGGTCGATAAACCCGGCCGTGCCACAAGTGTGAGTCCTACGATTGAGAAGGCCATGGACTTCTCGCTCGAGCTCGGCACGGAAGTGCTTCGTCGAACTCCGGATGTCCTGCGGGCCATGCTCTCCGACCTCTCGGACGGCTGGACCACCGGCGACGAAGGCCCCGGCACATGGTCTCCCTACCAGGTCGTCGGCCACCTCACCTTCGTCGAGGAGAGCGACTGGATTGACCGGACCCGATGGATTCTCAAATATGGAACCGAACGCGTCTTCCAGCCAGTGGACCGGGAGGCCGGGTTCACCCGATTCCGAGGTTGGAGCTTAGGTGATCTCTTGGATCGATTCGCATCGGCGAGGGCGGCGAATCTCAACACATTGAAGGAGTTGATCGCGGTCGAGGACCTCAGCCGCCGGGGTGTGCATCCCACCTTCGGAGAGGTGACGATCAGCCAGCTGCTCGCCGCCTGGGTCGTGCACGACATGAATCACCTGGGTCAGATCGGCAAGACGATGGCGAAGCAGTACACCCAGGCGATCGGTCCGTGGCGCGAGTTCCTTCCGATCATCGACGCGCCCTGAAGAGCGTGACTGGACCTCTGCGATTGCTCGACGCAAGCGCGGGGAGTCACTCGACGAGTCGCAGGACCTCAGCGACGTTGGAGATGTCACCGGCGTCGTAGCTGACCGCCGGATTGGGGTGGTTGCCACTTTGCACCTGCCAGTTGCCGCAGTACACCGATCCGGCATCCTCCAACGCCTGGTTGGTGTTGAAGCTGATCTCCTGGCCGGGGAGGAAGATCGAGCCCACGAAGAGCGTGGCACTGCAGCAGCCGGTCGATCCGTTGGTGAGCGCAACCGGCATGGGGCTGGTCGTGGTGGTGGGCGCCCAGATCACCGCGTTGTCGGCATTGACGCCGGCACCGCCGCATGCCGAGGTTGGAACCGTTGCGCCGAGAGCGGTGATATCAGCGTCGGCCACGGTGTCGCCGGTGGGGTTGAACCCGTACGACGTGATGTAGTCCTGCCCTTTCTTGTCCTTGACCGACACCGACGCCCCCGCTCCGAGCACCAGGGAGACGCAGTTGATGTCGCCGCTGGAGAAGTCGAGAGTCACCGCGCAGTTGGCGGGAACCCCGTACACGCCAGCGGATGTCGACGCGTTGACAGTGGCGCTGCAGCCGAGCGTTGTTCCAGCTCCCTGACCGACCTTGGGGGCCACGATATTGGGCACCGACGGATTGGCGAGGTAGCACAGCCATGTACCCGTCGACGTGTCCTGATACGGCGTCGATGGGGGCGGGCAATTGGTGGGGGATGTCACCTGCGGCGATGGCGCCTGCGCACTGAGTGCGCCCTTGGCGTTGCCGCCGGAGCACGGGCTCGTGCTCGGTGTCTGCCCATAGCTGGGCTCGGGGCCCGTCGACGGCGGCACGGTTCCGAACACGATGTGTCCCTGGGTACCGTTGGCGACTTCGTAGACGCAGAGCCCGGCTTTGCCCGCGCTTTGCGGTGAGTAACCGTTGCCGACGAACGCATCCCCGTTGATCGTCTCTTGCTGGTTGCCGGATCCGGTCAGGATTCGCGCAAAGAAGGCGAAGGAGTACGGAGCTGGCGGGCCACTGTGGTATGCGATGGAATGGGCAGCGATCGTCGACGTCGGGCTTCCGATGATGGTGCCAAAACCATTGTGCACGCTCAGGGAAAGGCCAACCTCGAAGTCATTGATCGTGGCGTTTGCGGCGGCGCGGGCCGACGCAGGGGGAGTGCTCACTGCCACGGTGTAACTCCCGTACGCGACGTTCTCGCAGTACCCGTAACCACAGGCCGTGGCAACTGACGCTCCGGTCCACCCGGCCGGAAAGTTCTTGTTCTTCTGGATCGTCAGGAGGGCATCCGTGATCCCCTGCTGCTGCTGTGCCGATGTTGGCTGAGCTCCGAGGTCAGTCGCTCCGGCGAGCGCGGCGGCATCGCTGACATTCTGAAGAGTCCGCTGGCTGAAGGTGTTGACACCCACGTCCACCGCGATTGCCGAAGCACCGATGATCACGATCCCCATCAGCGCAGCGAGAATAACGACTTGGCCGCGTTCGTTCGCTCGACGTCGCCGAATCATTGCATCAACTCCCGTTGGTCAAGGTGCACGGCTCAACCCGCACGGTGACGGTGTCTGACATCGTCCGGTAGCTGCCACCGGGAGTACTCGCAAGCACGTTGTTGAGGATCGGGATGAAGATGGGCACGTTGACTGCCACGGTGACGGTGATGTATCCGTCACCAACCGATTGCGGCGGGCAGCCTGTTCCAGCGCCGGGGGTTGTGCCTGGTGCGATGGTCGTGCTCACGGAGTTGAGCAACCCCTTGGCCTGCGCCGCGGCGGCGCAGACATGGTTGTTGGCTGGTGGACACGTCGCCCCGGGGCCAACCGCGGACGACGTTCCACTTGCGATGTACGCGCCCGAGTTGATGGGCTGTTCGCTGGCGACGCGTGCGGCTTCTTGCGCTGCGGTGGCGACGCTGATCCCGCCATAGACAAGGGCACCGACTTGCGCGCCACCCACGATCAGCACGAGAAGGAGTGGCCCGATGAGCGCCAGCTCCACCAGGCTCTGGCCGACGGGATCGATTCACTGCTCGCACGTTGCCTCGCCCTGCGCCGAGATGGTTCGCGTATTGGTGCTCGAGTTGCCCACGAGGGCGCCAACCAGCGGGACGAAGAGCGGCTGCTGGTAGGTGATCGACACCTGGACGGTGTACCCCGGTGCGCAATAGCTGAGCGACGTGGAGCTGCCGCCCATCGTGTCGAAGACCGTGATCACCGCGTGATTGGCGAGTGTCGGAGACACCGCATCAACGCGAGCGTTGATATAGGCCGTGATATTTGGCGTGGTGCACAGCGTTCCATCCGGAAGCGTGGAGGGGGTTGTCGTGTCGGTGCTGCTCCCGCAGATCGCGGCAGCTCTAGCGCTGTCGCGTACCGCCTGGGTGAGCTGGACCTCGTGTGTGACCACGATACCGAGCACCACCGCACCAATGAGAAGCAGGAACGCGGTTGGACCCACGAGGGCAAATTCGACTGCTGAAGTGCCCCGACTCCTCGAATACGAGCGACGCCGCCCCTCGGCAATAGCCACCCTGCGAGCATGCGGGCGCCTTCCAATGAGATCGATCGCCTGGCTGGCATCGTCACCAAGCTGTGCCGCAGCCGTGCCTGTCAGCACGGGCGACACCTCCCCACCCGAATCCAGATCCTCGACGGATGGCACCGGCGAGGCTCAGGAGTGCGACGGATGCGTTGGGCGGGCCGGGTGCGTTGGGTGGGGCGGAGGGGTCGGATGGCCCGGAGGTGTCGGATGGGGCGGATGTGTCGGATGGGGCGGATGGGTTGGATGCGCGTCGCTGCTGCCCGCTGGCGTCGCCGCTGACGTACCGGCACCGCCGGCGTACCCATCACCCGCCGCCCCGGAGACGCATTCACCGATTCCCCTGCTCCCGCCGGCCGCGTCCGGACTGGGCAGCGCGGCCTTGCATGAGGCAACGGCGCTCGTCCCCGCAGCCCCATGACTCGGCGAGGTGGACGAATGCAGCGTGGAACCGGCCGGGTTGATCTGCGAGCCATGGGGTGCTCCAGAGACGACGTGCGATGTCACGGCGATGGCCGTGCCGCCGCCCACTGCCACGAGGGCGGCAGCCAGCGCCGCCGCGGTTCGCAGGGTCAAGGCGAGCGGAATCATCACGAGGCCAACCCTCGGAAGGCGGCGTCGTCGCCCGCTCTGTAGCGACGCGTACCTTGGAGGCGGAGGCGGATTCACGACGCCCGAGGCGCGGTTCACCTCGAAACCGAGTTCCCCGTGGAGCCAGGCGTCGAAGTCATCGTCGATGTTCACATCTACAGCACTCATGAGCAGCCGGAACTAACGGCTCGGCTCCAAGATCGGTCCACCGGCGGGCTCGAACTCCTTGCGCAGCCGGCCTTTTGCGGTCGCGAGCTGCGACGCTACGGTGCTCTCCGCGACGCCGAGCGAAGCCGCGATCTCAGTGTTTGTATACCCGTGGAGATAGCGAAGGACGATCGCCGCTGCCTGGGCTGTGGGGAGGCGGCGTACGGCATCGAGCACCTCGGTTGAGTTAGTCGGATCCGCGGGCCGGACTTCCGACGGGTGACCCAGCCGTCGAACCGTCTCGCCCACCGAGCGGAGACCTTCGCGGCGGCGGTACGTGTTCGCTGCGTTGATGGCGAGCCGGAGCAACCAGGCCTCGGCTGGAGCGTCAGCCGCCCGGCGCGGCCAGGCTTTGTAAGCGCGAACAAACGCCGCTTGGAGGCACTCCTCGGCCGCGGGCCGATCCCCAAGGATGCCGACCAGCGTACGCAGCAGCCTCTCGTAGCCGTCGCGATAGAGGCGGTCGAAATCGTCTCGAGAGCCGGCTCGATATCGCGTCGCGTCCATGCCCCGTGCAACGTATCCCCGCCAACAGGCGAGAGACGGCTCCGTAGGCGTTTCGTGGCTGACCGGCAATTACAACGAGTCGTCGAGCGCGCCTATGAACCAGTCGTACGGCGGCATCAGAGACGGTTGCGCCGGCCATCCGTTGATGAGCCCGATGAGTTGCCAGTAGCGCTCGACTCGGCGGTCGCTGAACGTCGCGAGTTGGTGCGCGAGCTCCCTGCGGTACTCAGGGCCGTCCTCTTTGCGTGCCGCCGCAGCGAAGAGCGGCACCACCTCGTTGACGATCGCCAGGGCTTCGGCAGAATCGGTGGCTAGGCTTCGAGACGCTGCCGGGCGAGCGCGATCCACCAGAGCCTGCCCGGCCCGCTGTGTCGCCTCGTCGGTTTCGCTGATGCCCGAGGCGGCACGCTGACGTTCACCCTCGACGATCATCTCGCGGATGCGGGTGCGAAACGCGGAGTCTTGAACGAGGCGTGCGAGCTCGACCCATGCATCAATCTGCTCAGCGGAGGGCTCGTCGGGCAGAACGGGCAGCGCGGAACGCATGCGATGAGCAAAGGGATTGTCCTGGTGGTCGGCGAAGATGGAATCGAGAAAGTCTTCCATGATCCGGCGGGATTCCTCTGCGGACGCTTGGGCAAGATCGGTCATGCGCTGTATCTCCTCGGGCCGGGTGCCGCCGCGAGCGATGGCTCGCAGCACTGTCCGCCGTAACGTGAGTTGTTGGACGTGCAGATCGATGGCGTCGGCGTGAGCGCGCGCCACGTCCTCGATGTTGGTCTGGCGATCAGTGACGCGTCGGATGCTCGCGAGATCGAGCCCGAGACCGCGGAGCGCGTGAATCAGTTCGAGGCGAGCCAGTCCCGCCTCGTCGTAGCGGCGATACCCGGCATCGGTGCGGCTGGCCGCCGCGACAAGGCCGATATCCGAGTAGTAGCGGATGGTCTTGACCGGGAGGCCGGCCAGCCGAGCCACTTCACCGATGGAGAAGTCCATGCCGGCAGCATGGGGTCTCCTGTTACTGGAGAGTCAAGGTAGGACTGCGACTTTGATCAGGTCACCCCGATGGCGCCGGTGAGACTGAGGACACCGAGAAGCACCAAGAGGGCCCCGGCGACACGCCCAGCGGCCACACCGACGGTGGCGGTCTTTTCGAACAGGATGAATAGGGCGATCGCCGCGATCCACTCCAGGTTCATGACGCCGCCGACGAACAGCAGTCCCATGAGAATCCAGCAGCAACCGAGGCAAGTGGCACCAAGCGCCAGTCCCGTCCACAGGCCGCCGGAGGGTCCCGCCTGCCCGTGTCGGGCGATGCAACGCGCAGGTGCACGGCATTGCGCAAGACATGCGTGCTTCAACGGTGTCAATTCGTAAGCCCCTGCAGCAATCAGAAGGCCACCGGCGAGCCGCGGGCTGGCCACCGCCATGGCGGACGTCAACACGGACGACTGCGAGAGAACCATTTGGACCGCAGTCGCCGCCAGCGCGAACAGGCCCCACATCGTGAGATACCCGGCGATGAATAGCGAGGTCGGCGCCATCGGATGCTGTCCGCGCGCGGTGCGGACAACCGCCGCATAGACGAGCGTCATGGGCAACGCGGAGGGCAGCATCATGGCGACCATCATCACCGCCCACATCAGCAACATCAGGGCGAACTCGACAGCGGTCCACGTCGGCGCGTGACCGGCTGATTGCATCGCGCCACCCATGGACGTGGTCATCACGCCAGTCGAGATTTGCCGAGCCTGAACCAGGACATAGATCCACGCCGCTGCAGCGATGCACCCGACCCCTCCCAGAATCACCCAGCGGTCACGCCGCCATCGCGTTGCAGATGCGACCGGGGATCCTGGGGTGGCGCTACCCTCGGCGACCATCGTCATCAGATGACGACGCTCTGATTCATGTGCAGGAGTTTGACCTGCCGCGAAGTCTGGTGTGTGCCGCTCTACGGCGCGACTCTTGCGCACCGGGTTGCAACGGAATTGCAGTCGATGCCCGAGTGGGAGCCGAGGTCCGGAGCGCCGTCAGCCGGTATGGGCTATGGCGAGCGTCCATTTGCAGTGTGAGTCAAGGGCACCTGTGCTCGCCAGCTGACCACCGCCCCAGAACCACCAGTTGCCTGCCGCCAGGTAGACATCGTTCGCACCGACGAGGTTCCCGCCGGCGTTTGGTGCAAGGTGCACGAACTCGTTCGTCGCGCTGGCCAAGAGGGTAAAGGCGAGTGGCGAATCGTTCGAGCACCCGGTAAACGCGTATCGAACGACGTACGGCCCTGAGACGCAACCACGACGCCGATGGCGGCGGGCTCGGGAATTCCCCCGGAGCCCGACCGTTGGAAGATCGGCGCTCCGGCATGCGCTGCCTGTGCCGACGCCGCGGCGGAGAGTTCAGCCGCCAACGACGCGTTCTCGGACGCCAACAGGGCGTCCTGCGCCCGCATCGAGGCTTGTGCCAAGCCGAGAACACCCAATTGCGCGCTCAGACTCCTCGCCGCCGCGGAGGCAGCGATGAGATCTCGCCGGGTCGAGACGAGGCTCGACTCCGCGCTTCCAAGCGCTCGGTGACTCCCCACGTCGTCGACCACTCCGGCGATGACACCGGCGAGGACGAGCAGGGCAACGCCACCTCCTATCGCAGCCTGCGGTCGCATTCGCCATCGCCGCGGAGCCTGTTGTCCTCCCATGCCTACTCAACTCAGCTGCCACGTATCGAGTTACGCCACCGAAACGAGCGGACCGCCAGGTCGTGCCGCCTCTCGTCCTACACGTCAGCGGGGACAGCAGCAGGAGCAGCAGCAGCGGCGGTGAGCTTGCTGCTGTGTCGCACCGACGGCCGGTTGTTTGGGCGGTGCGTGCTGAGTTGGTGCCGATCACCACCAGCGCGCTTCGCCTCATACATGGCCACATCCGCAGCCCTGACCAACTCGGAGAGACCGCTCCCATTGTGAGGCAGCAGCGCGATGCCGGCGGAGGCCGTGAGCTTGCGGCGAGGCAGACAGCTCCTGGGGAGAGGAACTGCTGCGAGCCGATTGCGAAACTCGGCCGCCACCCGTTCGGCACCTGCAGTATCGGTATCACGGAGAACGATGAGGAATTCCTCGCCGCCCAGTCGTACCGCGGCATCACCGGAGCGAATCATGCCGGTGAGCACCGTGGCCACGCGGCGCAGGACGAGGTCGCCCGCACTGTGCCCCCCGGTGTCGTTGATCTGCTTGAACCTGTCGAGGTCGAGCAAGAGGATGGCGAGCGACTGACCGCTGCGAAGACTCTGCGACACCTCGCGCTCGCCGACCTCGCTGAGCCAGCGACTGTTGAGGAGACCGGTCAGGGGATCCAGGATCGCGCGCTCGGTGAGCTCGGCGTAGAGCTCGGCATTGCGCCATGCGGCAGCAGCGGTATGACCGAAGAGCGCCGCGGCCTCCAGGTCACGGCTCGTAAATCGATTGATGCCCACCCGGCTGCAGTCGAGCACACCCAGCCGTCGATCCCCAACGATGAGCGGGATGATGAGATACGACTCGGCCTCGCCGACGGGCGTTCCAGGAATCGCGATCGTTGCCGGGTGCGCGCTGACATCCTTCACGTTTTGCGGTATGCCGGTCCTGAAGGCCCATCCATTCACACCCAAATCCATGGAGTACCCGTATGCCATTCGAGCTTTCGCCTCGCTCCCCGTGGCATAGACGGGGAGGAACCGGTTGTGAGTCTCGTCGGCGGCATAGATATAGACAGCGTCGACAGGAACGACTGATGGCAGCTGATCAGCGATGACCCGCAGAATTCCCGCTGGATCGTGCTCCGACTGGAGCGCCGCGGCGGCATTGATGAGAGCGCGGGGTAGAGCAGAGCGTTTTGTCGTCGGTTCCGGCACCGCGGGCTTGCGCCCATCGAGGTGGGTGGGCGACACCTCGAGCACCACCGTGCGAAACGAGGCCGCGCGCTGCTGATTGAACCAATCAGGCATGACCGCCACTACGCTGCTCGCATCCTGTGGAGGCGCGACCATCACGGGGCGGCCGAGGAGCCACCCCTGGCCGAACTGAACACCCAGGCTCAGCAGCGTCTGGAGCTCATCGTCGGTTTCGATACCCTCTGCGATGACCCGAGCGTTGATGTGCGCCCCGAAGGAGAGCAACGAGACTGCCAGCGCGCGACGTGCGGCGCTGACGTCAATCCCGTGGATCAGCTGCCGGTCGATCTTGATGAACTCGGGCTGCACCTCGGCGATGACGAGCATGCTGGCGTGGCCCGCGCCGGCATCGTCGATGGCAATGCGAAAGCCGCGCGCTCGCAGCTCGGCGACGACTCGTCGCAGACGCGTGAGATCCCCGATCGGGGTGCGCTCGCTCACCTCGAGGACGACGTCTTCTGGAGCAACCCCCTCAATCTCCGCCATGCGCGAAAGCCGGTCTCCAGCCGGGGTACCTTCGACCAACGTCTCCACCGCGACGTTGACGAACAGCGTCGCCGGAGGGGTCTGGGTCCCGGCGGCGAATGCCGCAGTCAGGCACGCAGCGTCGACGTCGAGCTTCTGGCCGGTGATCACGACTGCCGCGAACAGGTCGTCGGGCGTTCGTAAGCCGGCACGCGGTGTGAAGCGGCAGAGAGCCTCGTAGCCCAGCACGGTGCGATCCCGGAGACGGACCACAGGTTGCAGCGCTGCGCGAATCGTGCCGGGGGAGAGGAGCCCGGCGATGGCGTCGGCGAGCTCACCTGTCGGGATGGCACTGCTCTTGGCAGCTGCGCGAACCGCTCCGGTGGGTGCATGCAGCCGGCGCCACGCAAGTCCCGCCAGCGTCGCAAGAGTCTCGACCAAGCGTCGCTTCGATGCCACGCCCGGACCCCATGCGAGGAGCAAGCCGAGGATCGTGTCGTCGTCGGTGATTGGCGCGACCAATAACGGACCAGGACCGAGATGCTTCCGGACTGCGGCCCTCTCCGCGTCGGTGAGATTCGGAAACATGGAGATCATCCGATGCGGGAACGCGTCCTCGAAGGTAGTGGTGCGCCGGCGCACCGCCGTGGCGAAGGATGCGTAGGCCGCGAGCTGGAAACGCATCGATCCGAGCGGGACCCGAAGGATCTCCTCGATGCGGGCGGTGTCATCGTCAGGCACCGCGACACCGGCCATCACAACCTCATCACCTCGGAGCGTGCCCCACGATCCACGAAGGCCATGGGAGATCAAACCCTGAAGGACAGCGTCGACGAGTTCCTGGGCATCCCTGGCCCGGCTGATCTTGTCAACGGCCTGGAAGCCTCGCTCAGTGGTCAGATTCACTGCTGACACTCCCTCCGACTGAGCACACCCACCCAGCATGGTGAGGAAGCCGAAGGGGCTGGTCGCGCGCAGGTTACGCAGGCGCAGCATCTTCCGACGGCGGCCACCCGCCTCAGCCGCTTGACAACGTGCCGGGCCGAGGACTAGCGTGCGTTCGCTCGCTTGAGCACATTTGCCGCGAACGGCGGTTTTGGCAGGAGGGCCAGCAATGGGGACGGGGCACACGACACGGGGGGGACCCCTCGAGAATCCGGAGAGCCGAACCCGCAGCCTCCGCGCCAGACACCGCACCTCGCTTCTGGTCGCCGCTGTCGGCCTCGTGCTTGGCTCCGTGGTGGCCATAACGGGTCCCACGGCCGCCATCGCCAAGACGTCTGCCGTTCGCAGCTCCACGTTGGGCCGCCCCGGCACGTCGCTTGTACAGAAGGGCGTGCTCAGGCTTCAGGGTCGCACCGGTAGCATCGTCGCTGCAGCCGCGGCCAAGCCGGTGAGCCTCGCCACACCACACGCGACGCGTCCGGCTCTCGGCGCGGCGCGTCGGGCCACAACTCACGCCGCACCAACCGTGGTTTCGATGCCGACGGTGAGCTGCGCCCCGGTGGGTCCGGGCTGCGACACCATCAGCGGTAATGGCGGCGCGAAGTCGAACCGCCTCGGCCTGGCGGCGACCGCCAACGGAGGGCTCTTCGGACAGGATATCGAGCCCCCGGACCAGGGTCTCTGCGCGGGCAACGGCTACGTCATGGAGTCGATCAACATCGGCGAGATCCGAGTCTTCAACGCGGCGCTGGCGCCGGTGTCGGGGATCACGTCGCTCGGCGCTCTGATGGGCCTCAACGGGCTTGGTTATAGCAGCGGCGGTGACATCATGTGCGAGTACGACGCGGCCAACGGTGGGCACTGGTTCATCACCGAGATCGTCTCGACAACCACGAGCCCATTCACGGGCTGCTTTGCAGGTGTGGCGGGCGGCTGCCTTGAAGGCATCGCCGTGAGCGCCAACAACAACCCCCTCTCGACCTCGTGGAACGTCTACTTCCTCGACCCGAACGCGGCGAGTCCGGGCGCTCCGGGCGCCGGACACCTGCTGAACGACTACGGGAAGATGGGCATGACCCGAGATGCGCTCCTGTTCTTCTACGACGAGTTCAACCTGAGCGGGACCCTTCCGACGTGCCCGTCCTACGGATGCGACCAGTTCAACGGTGCTCAGGAGTTCGCCATCCAGAAGAGCGCGCTCGAGCTGGGTTTCCCGTTCCCGAATGCCGTGCACGAGAACATGGGCACTGATCCGTTCATCCAGCCGCCGGACGGCAGCTGCTTCAGCGGAGCGACAGCGGGAGTCACCTGCTGGTACCAGGTTATTCCTGCGAATTCGGCAAGCGGGCAGTTCGACAACAATTACGGCGGGACCGGGTTCATGGCCGCAACGCTCGACTTCAACTCGTTCACGTTCGGCAACGGTCCCGGCGACAATCGCGCTGCTGCGTTCTACTGGACGGGGCTCTCGAACCTCAACAGTCTGGCGTGCGGCGCGTGCAGCCTCATCTCGTTCGGCGGTCAACTGTTCACCGGCCTCGAGTCGTATCTCGATAGCGGGCAAGCCTGTCCTGCAAGCGGCGGCAACCCATGCGGCCTCGCTGCCCAGCGATTCGGCGTCCTGGATGACGGCACCAACTGCGGCGCCCTCGGGCTCGCCAGCGTTGCGAGCTGCCCGGAACAGGGGATTGCAACCAACGGCGACGGTGTGACCCAGGCAGCGTATGCCGGAGGTCAGATCTGGTTTGACGTCAACACCCTGATCAACGAAACCTTCGGTGCCAGCAGCGAGATCCACGTTGGATCGGCGTACTTTGTGGTTGGCACCAAAGAGTTCACGGGAGCGACGCACCTCCTCACCCTGACGAGTCAGGGATACGTCGCCGCGGCGCACGAGGATATCTCGTTCCCGGACCTCATCGGGGGCAGCGCTGCCGAGGGCGCGTTGATGTCCTTCACGCTTTCGGGCAATGGCGGCCCGACAGCAGCGGACGGCGGCGGGTTCTTCCCGAGCAGCGCCTACGGTCGAGTGACGACGTCGTCAGCAGGACTCGTGGGCAGCACGGTTCATGTCACTGCTTTGGGCGCGGCCCCTCAGGACGGCTTCACTGAGTATCAAGGCCTCCCCGGCCCGATCCGGCCCCGCTGGGGCGATTACGGCGCGGCGGTCTACCTTCCCGGTACAGGGTTCTACTTCGCGTCGGAGATGATCCAGTACCCGAACTGCAACCCCGCGTACTTCCTGAGTGTCGACCAGTCCTGCGGAGGGACGAGAGACCCGTTCGCGAACTTCGGCACCTCGATCAACTGGGCCAAGTAGTCCCAGACAGCTGGATTTGCCTCTGGGGCGGCGGCGACGCCGCCGCCCCAGCTCGGCGATTGACGAAGCGTTCCGGCCTGGAAGTCGTCCTGCGCGCCTTGACTGCGGACGACCGTCAGAGGTAGCGTCGTCGCGACGTCAACGGTCGCCTCACACGAGGGGGTGGACATGCTTCGGCCACGAGTAGCACACCGAGCTCGGACCGCGATTGCGAAACTCAGCGCCGTCGCGCTCGGCCTTGGGTTCGCGGTGGTCGGCTTCGGCCCAACCCAGGCGCTGGCCGGCGGTCCGGAGACGCTGACTGGAACGTTCGCAGACGGCGCGACCTACCTCATCCAGGTGCCCGCCGACTGGAACGGCACGCTCGTCCTCTACAGCCATGGCTACGTCGTCCCGGGGACCCCGAACCCCGCGACGGACGTCGGCGATCCCCTCACCGGCCAGTGGCTGCTCACCAACGGCTACGCGCTCGCCGGTTCCTCGTATGCCACCACAGGCTGGGCGGTCCAGCAGGCGATCCCGGACCAATTGGCGACCTTGAACACCTTTGATCACCTCGTCCGCAGACCGGACCGCACGATCGCCTGGGGACATTCCCTCGGCGGCATGATCACCGCCGGCCTCATCCAGGTTGCGCCCCAGCGCTTCACGGCGGCGCTCCCGATGTGCGGCGTCTTAGCCGGTGGCGTCCAGACATGGAATCTCGCACTCGACTCCGCGCTCGCTGTGCAGCAGCTCATCGGGCCGACGTCGGGCCTCCAGATCGTGAACATCACGAATCCGACCGCCAACTTCGCCTTGAGCGAGGCACTCTTCGCAGGCGCGCAGGCGACTCCGCAGGGGCAGGCACGCATCGCGCTGGCGAGCGCGCTCGGCGACATCCCCGGCTGGTTCGACCCGGCAAGCCCGGCACCGGCGCCCACCGACTACACGGCTCAGGAAGCGAACCAGTTCCTCTGGGAGACCCAGATCGACGGAGCTTTCGCCTTTGCGTTGCGTGCCGATCTCGAGGCGCGTGCCGGAGGCAACCCCTCCTGGACACTCGGCGTCAACTTCTGGCAGCAGTTGAAGGAGTCGCCCGACTACAACGAGGTCAGGGCGCTCTACCATGCCGCTGGGCTCAGCCTCATCACCGACGTGGCCACGCTGAGCGCGGCTCCGCGGATCAGCGCTGTACCGAGCGCGGTCGAATATCTCAAGGACTACATCGTTTTCAACGGCGATCTCCACCAACCCGTGCTCACGCTGCACACCACTGGTGACGGGCTCGTCGTCAACGAGGATGAGGCCAAGTATGAGAACACGGTCGACAACGCAGACAAGGGCTACCTCCTGCGCCAGGACTTCATCAGCCGTGCGGGACATTGCACGTTCACCCCTGCGGAGACCATTGCGGCGTTCAAAGCGCTGGTCCATCGCGTGAACACCGGCCATTGGGGGAACACGAGCCCTGCCGCACTCAACGCCGTCGCGACGGCGCTCGGATCCACCTATAACACCGTACCGGCGGCCTACGTGCGCTTCACCCCGCTGCCTTTCCAGCGCCCAGCCAGCTGACCTTCTCCCAGCCAATCGGGGCTTGAAGATCGCCAACGCCCGCGGGCGTCTCGATCTGGAAACCGGCCGATGAAGGTTCGGTAGGCGAGGTGATGGTTGGATCCTCGCGGAGGTGTCACGTCGGACACACAGTCCGACACCGATGATGGGGCTCGCCGCCCCGACACCTAGCATGGACACCGAGATGCAGCCGCTGCCAAGGACGGATCGACCCCCACAAGGGCCGAGCCGCCGCGAAACCCCGAATCAGGTTACCGACGCCGGCCGAGCGCTTGGTATCGCTCTCGGCCTCCGGGCTGAGGAATGCTGCGATCTCTGCTATTCACGCGCCACGGCCTACGGCTGGGCGGGACGTCTCCCCGATCCGGACTACACCGAGCGATCGCGAGGCGTCAACTGGTTGGCCACGGTGATGGTGGCACGCTGGATGGCATACGGAGTTCCCGTTGCTGCTGAGGAGATGCAATACATCGCCGAGCGAGGTGATCTCGCGGCATCGCTGCAGCAGTCAACGGTGAACATCACGCGCGCGTACTTGATCTGGCGGGATACCGTCGGCGAAATCCTTCGCGATGAGGCGGCGCGCCTGCAAACACCACGTGAGCCGCTCAACGACGCCCTCCGGGTGGTGCGGATCAGCTGTGACGCGAGCCTGGTCCAGGTAGCGCGAGCGTTTGATCGCCGGATGACGGAACTTCACGCCGAGCTCGCCGCCGAGCGCGAGACGCTTTCGCATCAAGCACTCCACGACCCACTGACAGGGCTGCCCAACCGCGTGCTGCTGTACGACCGCATTTCGCAGGCTTTGCTGGCAGCGAAACGAACCACACAACCGTTCGCGATCCTGGCGATTGATCTCGACGGGTTCAAGGCGGTGAACGACACGCTCGGTCACGACGGAGGCGACGTGGTCCTGCAGCAGGTCGCCGATCGACTGGTCAAGTCAGTCCGCGAATCTGACACCGTGGCACGTCAGGGCGGCGATGAATTCACGGTGCTCCTTTCCCGAATGGCTGCCGAGACAGCCGCCGAGGTGGCTCGGAAGCTTGAGGTGAAGCTCTGCCAGGTCCTCGCCTATGACGGCAAAACCGTGTCGGTCGGCGCCACGATCGGCGTCGCGACCTTTCCGCACGACGGCGATGACATACACACACTGCTGCGCTCCGCCGATCAGGCGATGTACCGCCGAAAGCGTGAGCGGGAGGGCGGCCAGGCTCGCTGAGCGCTCAGATCGCGCCTCGACAGCGCAGCGATGGATCTGCCTATCCTGCCCGCCATGTGGACGCCCGAAGACCAGGCCGCCATCGAGCGAGCGATTCAGGCGGTCGTCCCGGATCTGCGCGCTTGCCCGTTCTGTGGCAAGCGGGCCGGATATACGCTTGCGGATGGGTTCGTGTTTCTCTCCACGAAGCGGCGGCCCGCGGCGGTCGAGGGCGGCCAAGGCCTGCCGTCCATCGCGCTGATCTGCCGAAAGTGCGGCAATACCATGCTGCTGAACGCGGTCGTTCTGGGTCTGCACGACCTGCTCCCGGCCTCGAAGACTGAGAACCCGGACATCCCGTAGCCGCACTCATCACTGAGATCGGATTCGAACGCCATCACCAGGACGCCCGTGTAGCAGCATTCAACAAGACGGCGCGACCGGTCCAGTCAGAGCCGCCGCGAGTGGACACTCTTCTCACGACCGATGTCGGCACGCACGTACATCGGTTCGCGCCCCGCAGCGGTCGCTTGATCCTGTGACTGGAGAACTGAGAATTTGATGCACTGGTGGCGCGATCCCTTCACGGGGCAGCGGCTGAGAACTCGTTTTCGCTGGGCCGGCCTGCTGTTGCTGCTCCCCCTGGTGGGTCTCGCCGGGGTTTCAGGCGCGGCCCTCCTGGTGAGCTCACGTGCATCGACTGCCCTCGATACCGCGCAACAGGTCAGCGCGGCGGTGTCTGGTGTTGACGAGGATGTCCAGCACTTCGGCCTCGAGGCTCTTGATGTGTTGGTCGGCCGGGGCGTCGACGATCTGAACGCCATGCGCGCCTCGGAGCAACAGGTTGATTCCGACTTCGAGGCATTGGAAACACAGCCAGGGATGTCTGCCGCCCAGCTCCAGGCTCTCCCGTCTCTGACATCGTTGTGGACAGCAACAGCCGTTCACAGAGCAGCAATTGAGTCGCTTGGTGCATCCGCGGCCGCCGACCCCGCGACCGCGAGCACCCTGGAGGACGCGCTCGACGCTGACGTGAAGTCGGTGACTACGCGCGTTCTGGCCCTCGAGGCGATCGGGGACGCTCACGTGGTCGGGTTGCGGCAGGAGCGCGATGCGGCGGTGAGCACATCGGCCATTGCGGTGGTGCTTGCCCTCGTCCTCGGTTTGGCGATCGCGCTCTGGCTTTCTAGCCGGCTCGCGCAGTCGGTGCTTCGCCCGCTCAACGTCCTGAAGCAGGCCACCGCTCGGCTCGCCTCCGGCGACCTGCGACATCGTGTCACCGCGGGAAGTGGCGACGAGATCGCTGAGTTGGGGCAGGCGTTCGACAATCTGGCCGATCAGCTCGGCGCGGAACGCGACGCGGTGCAGTCGAGAGAGCGCCGCCTCGCGGCGCTCGTCGAGAACGTCGGTGATGGAATCCTTGTCGTTGACGCCAATCGGGAGATCGTGTTCGCGACCCCCTCGTTCCGCGAATATCTCGAGGTCGATGGTGTCGCCTTGACGCGGCTGACCAATATCGTGCACCCGGACGACTTGGACAAAGTTGGCGAGGCGTGGGATCAGAGCGTGTCCGGGGGCGACGGATTCGTGCTCGACATCGAGGCTCGGCTCAAGCATAGAGACGGCAGCTGGCATCATGTCCGGGCGAGGGTCACCAATCGTTTCGGCGATGCGGCTGTGGCCGGAATGGTGATCAACGTCAGTGATGTGAGCGAGCGCCATGAGTACGAGGAGCGGCTGACGTTTCAGGCGCTGCATGACACCCTCACAGGACTGCCGAATCGCGAGTTGTTCACCCAGAAGCTGCACGGATCGGCGGCCACGGCCGGTCATGAGCGCCCGAACAGCGTGCTCTACATCGACATCGACGACTTCAAGAGAATCAACGACACGCACGGGCACCAAGCCGGTGATGCCTTCCTCGTCGCAATCGCCGAGCGTCTGGTCGCCGCGGTGCGTCCGACGGATACGGTGGCCCGTCTGGGTGGCGATGAGTACGCCATCCTGCTCGACGGAGCGGACTCGGTCGAGGCCGTGGCGGCGACGGAACGCCTCCTCGGGTCGGTGCAACGACCGCTCGTGCTCGACGGAATCGACGTCGCTCCGCGCGTGAGCATCGGTGTCGCTTCGTCGACCGGCCGGTCTGGCTCGCAGACGTTGCTCGCTGACGCCGACCTCGCGATGTACTTCGCGAAGCGCGGCGGCAAGGCGCGATTCCAGGTATTCGCCCCGGAGATGCGCAGCGAACTCGTCGACCGGTTGCAGCTGGGTGAAGATCTGCGCGCTGCGGTTGAATCGGGCGGCGTCACCGTGCAGTACCAGCCGGTGGTTGAGCTTGAAACCGGGGTGATCACTGGTGCCGAAGCCCTCGCTCGGTGGCGCCACCCCACCCGCGGGTTGGTGGGTCCCATTGTCTTTATCCCGCTTGCTGAGGAACTGGGTCTCGTCGAGCGTATCGATGCCTTGGTGTTACGCGAGGCGTGTACCCAGGGTCGCAAGTGGCAGGACGCCGGCTTGCCGCTCATGCGCATTGCAGTGAACCTGTCCGGAAGCAATCTCGCGAGGCCCGATCTGGTCGCGAGCGTGGCGGGAATACTTGATGAGACAGGCTACGCAGCCGCAAACCTCGAGCTCGAGCTCACTGAAGGCGTGGTGATCGCCGAGTCGGATTCGGTGCTGGCGACCCTCGAGGACCTCAAAGCGCTCGGACTTCACCTGGCGATCGATGATTTCGGCACGGGGTATTCGGCGCTCTCGCGGCTGCGGGTGCTGCCGTTTGACACGCTCAAGGTCGACAAGGTTTTCGTCGACGAACTGGCCTCAGTCGACCCGGGATCCACCTTGGCCGGGAGCATCCTCGACATGGCGCGGGTGCTCCACCTCAAGGTCGTGGCCGAAGGAGTGGAGACAGCGTTGCAGGCAGATTTTTTGCGCCGTCGTGGCTGTGACTTTGCTCAGGGCTACCTCTTCAGTCCCGCCGTCGACGCCTCTGCTTTCGAGGCCCTTCTTGCTCGAGGGAGCATGCTGCCCGCCATCGCTGTGGCGATCGCGTAGCGGCTACGCCGCTGCGGTGAGGAGAGCCCTCAAGCGTGATGGCAATGCAGCGATGTCGATCGGCTTGGTGACGTAGTCATCGAACCCTGCGGCGAGCCCGCGCTCCGCATCCCCGGCCATTGCGTGCGCGGTGAGCGCCACCATCGGAGTCCCGGTGAAGCGCAGGTTTAACCGGAGCCGCCGAAGAATGCTGGTGCCGTTTTCCCCTGGAAGCGACAAGTCGATGAGGAAGAGCGACGGTGTTTGGCCGTCGGTCAAGAGTGCGTCGAGTGCACGGCCATCCTCGGCTGTGACGACGTCCATGCCTGCGCGCGTCAGCACGGTGGTGATGAGGACTCTGCTGTCTGCGTAGTCCTCGATGACGCAGATAAGGGGCCGGGTCATGCCACCGCCTTCGCCGGAATGCGCTGATAGGGCGCCAGCTCAGCGCGAAGCTGCGCTTCCGAAACGGGTTTCTGCAAAAAGCGGACCGATGCGTCGCTTGCGCGGTCTTCGCCATCGGTGATCGAGATCACATGGACGGGAATTTGTGATGTTCGCCGCTCGCCACGAAGCTGACGCAAGATATCCCAACCGCTCGCCCCAGGGAAGACAATGTCGAGCAAGATCGCAACCGGTTGAATCCTGACGGCGGCAGTGATAGCCGCAGAGGATTGCTGGACGCCAACGAACACAAAGCCCATCCGCTCGCATTGCGCTTGCCAGAGGCTGAGTGCATCGAGATCGTCGTCCACCCCAAGAATGACGGGGCCATCGCCTTCTCGGGTCACGCTCGAGTACTCCTGAACTCCCGGGAGCTGGAGGATGAATCGGCACCCTGTCGATGCCTCGCTGCTGAGACGCAAATCGCCACCCATGAGACGGGCCAGACGCACGGAGATGGGAAGACCAAGACCCGTCCCCCCGGTACCCGTTCTGGCATGAGGCCCAACCTGACGGAACGGCTCGAACACCGCGGCTTGATCATCGGGCGCGATTCCGGGGCCGGTGTCCACCACCTCGAGGAGCGTTGCGCCGTGGTGCGTTCGGATCAAGACGGTCACCGACCCCTCAGCGGTGAACTTGACAGCATTGACGACGAGGTTGGTGACCACCTGCTTCACCGCACGTCGATCGGCTATTGCCAGCGCATCCTCCTCTTCGGCGATCATGTGCAGGGTGAGGTGCTTCGCATCGGCAAGCGCCTGGACGTTGGCCAACACTTCGCGAACGATCGGCTCGACGGCCACCACCTCGTGACTCACAACAAGGCGACCTGACTCGATCTTGCTCAGGTCGAGGACGTCGTTGATCAAGTCGAGCAGGACAGCGCCATTCCGTCGCACACGCTCGAGGTAATCATCGGTTTGCGGTGCGATAGTCCCAGTCGCTCCCGAGCGCACCAGATCGGTGAACCCGAGGATGGCATTCAAGGGAGTCCGCAGTTCGTGGCTCATCGTCGCGAGGAACTCCGACTTCAGCCGGCTGGCTTCCTCCAGTTCGGTGTTGGCGCTGGCGAGCGCCGTCTCGCGTTCTTGCAGTTCACGGCCGGCGGCGACGATCGTGTCGTGAATCTCCGCAAGCTCCGGGGGAGCTGCCTCGGATCTCGCAATCACCGGCTTGCCGTTCCTCAGCGCGCGAGCGACGTCTCGCAGATTTGCAATCGGACGCTGGATGGCGCGCAGCGCCAGCAGGAGGAGCATGACCCCAAGACCGACGCCGACGACCGCGCGGATGATGACCCCGTCAAGAATCTGCGAGCGCAGAGTGGCCGCCTGGGCAAAATCCGTAGTCGTCGCCGCGTCAACGGCGGTGGCCAGTCGGGTCTGAGCTACCCGAATCTCGTCAAAGAGGGTCTTGCCGAATGCGGTGGCGCCGGCCGTCTGCGCCGGCGTCTGGGTTCCAGCGCTCCGCAATATCGGACCTACATAGGCGGCTTCGTAGACAGCAACCTGCGCGGTGAGCATGTCCAGGTCTGCGGAGATGGCTGGGTCATCCGCTGTCAGCGAGCGCAGCTTCGAAACAACCTGGGTGTATGCCGCCTGTCCTTGCTGGAACGGCGCTTCGAAGGTCTGGTTGTTCGTCAAGAGATAGCCTCGCAGGCCCGTCTCTTCGTTGATCAAGGCAACCAGCATGGCGTCGGTATCCGTCCGAAGTGGAATGTCCTTCTGCTGGATCTGCTGGTTCACATCGCCGAGTTGCACGACTCCAAAGACCGTCGAGGCGAGATCGAAAAGCATGACGACAATCACCACGGTCGCCGCCACTCCGATGCGCCTGGCGATCGACCATCGCCGCCGCTCGGTCATAGCGGCCGAGGAATCCAGCGGATCGCGGGAACCGCGGCGCCGAGTGAACGACCACCCACGTGTCATCGCGAGGGGTGCTCCGTCGGCCGGGCATAGAGGAACCCCTGAAGCAGATCGACGCCCAGCCCACACACGGCGCGCGACTCGTCGGCGGTCTCGACGCCCTCAGCGATGACGGCCGCGCCCGTCTGGCGTGCGTACTGGACCAGTGCTGCGATGACTGCTTGCTTCGCTGGGTCGCGATGGCAGCCGCGGATGAGCGCCATATCGATCTTGACAAAGTCCGGCGCAAGGAGCGCCAGGGCTGCGAGACCTGCATACCCCGCGCCGACGTCGTCGAGTGCGAATCGGATCCCGCGCGCGCGCCCGCGGTCACGCGTTTCCCAAACAGCCGGAAGATTCTCAATGGGGGAGCGCTCGCTGACCTCGGTGACGGTTCGGTCCCAAGGCCAGAGGACGTTCCCGCTGTCGCCATCCACCGGCGCCTCGGGCCAGAAGCGCATATCCGGCGCATTGACGAAGAGCAGGGCGTGCGTTGACCTCAGCCGTTCAGTCGCCCGAACGCGAGCGAGCCGCATCATCTCCCATTGCACAACGGCGCTCATCCCGCCTCGCTGGGCCGCTTCCAGGAGGAGGTCCGGGCGCTCCCAACGATGTCCGGTGGGGCCGCGACTCAGTGCCTCGTACCCCAGGACTTCGCCATCTGTAGCGGCGACGATGGCCTGGAACATCGTCCGGATCTGCCCACGCTCGATAATCTGGGCGATCTCGGAACTGAATGACATGTCCTCGGCTTGGCGGCGCGCTCGCAGGTGCACCTCGGTCAGCTTCTCGTGCCACAGCTCTCGATCACGAACGCGTTCGGACTTAGGACGTCCGGCGCTTGCCACTGCGACAGATGCTGACGGGTGGCCCGCGGCGTTCAACACTGCGGCGAGCTCCGCCTCGAGCGCCGGACCGAGAGCCGGATCCGCGACGCGTTGTGAGCCCATGCCGGCGACTCGCAGGCGAAGCATGACTGACCAGCGATCAAGGACAGACACCTCAAGGATGTGGTCGTAACCAATCACATTGCTGGCAGCTTCCACGACAGCCGGTGGGAGGTCCGCGCCGGCTCCCTCTGGAAGCGCGACGGCAACGAGCACGACTGTTTCCAGCACCCGGCTCTCAGCGTCGAAAGGGGGCACCAGAACGGCGGATTGCGCGATGTGCTGGACAGCCATAGAGTGATCCGCGCGTAGTTGGCCGCTCCCGCTTGCGCGAACGTCGGCTTCTCTCCGTACCCTAGGGGAGCCGCACCGTTCAGTACGGACGACAATGCGACAGGAGTGCAACGCCGTCTGCGATGGGCAACACCGCAGTCATGGCGACGCAGATCCGACGTGCTCGTATCTGAGAGCTTGACTCAGGGCGGTCTCGGACCTGCACCCGATGGGTACGGTGGCGAACGCACGCGACCTGCGGAGTCCAGGATGCGCTCGAGAGGGGCATTTGATGCGTCGCGAGGTGACCCCAGCGTGTCCATCCGGAACATCGATCATCGGCCCCCCCAGGTCCCGGCCAGCGGTTTCTTGCTGCCTTTGCTCGGGCTCCTCAACGAATCCGTTGACATGGACATGGGTCTCCGTCAAAGCCTCGACATCGTGACGACGGCACTCGGTGGCCTTGTCGGCGAGATCTGGCTCATCGGTGATGAAAGCCGGTCGGCGGAGTTGCTGCACTCGTCTTCGGACGGTTGCCCTCCCGCAGCCGCGTTTGAGTCTGCTGGGAAGTCGTTTGCCAACGGCTCCGAGCCGCCACTCATCGCCCGGGCCGTGAAAACGGGACGAGCGCCAGTGGTGACCACCATAGCGGCGCAGGGTTGGCCCGAACGAGCTGCTGAGGCTGCGGCAGCTGATATCCACGGCGCGGTGGCGTTTCCGATCCGGAGCGAGGGTGCTGTTGTCGGCGTGCTCGCCTGTTTTCGCCAAGGCCCAGAGCGTCTCTCACGCAGCCTGCTCGAGACCACGTCGATCGCGTGTCTGCACATCGGTCATTTCGTCGAGCGCGTTCGTGCCGAAGGTGCCTTTCACCAAGCGGCCATGGAACTCTCGGCGCTCGCCGCCACCGATTCGCTCACGGGTTTGAAGAATCGGCGCGAATTCGATCGCGCGCTGCGAACCATTCCGCGCCAGCCCTTCGCCGTGCTCTCTGTAGATGTGGACGGCCTCAAGGAAACCAACGACGCTCATGGTCACGCTGCCGGTGATGCCCTGCTGCGCATGGTGGGGCACACGCTCGGGCTCCTCGTTCGCGGCTGGGATGTGATGGCGCGGGTGGGCGGTGATGAGTTCGCGGCGCTGCTTCCGGAGGTCGGCGCACTCGGAGCGAATCTCGTCGCGGAACGGATGCGGGTCGCGATGCATGCGCTGGTGATACCCAGCGGCCCGGTGCGCGTCACGGTGGGCTGGAGCGCCGCTCCTGCCGGGGCCGATCCCGTTTCGGTATGGCAGAAGGCTGATGAATCGTTGTATCGGGCCAAGCATGCGGGCGGGAATCGAGTCATGGGCTGCTCGTACGAACGCAGCGAGAGCGGGGATATTGCCGATCGCTCCTACTCTGATGTCGTAGCGCGCATCTTTGAGGGCGGTGCACTGTCGACGATGTTTCAACCGATCGTCGATCTCCATGACGGCTCGGTGATGGGCTACGAAGCTCTGGCGCGGCCGGAGGGTTTCGCCGCGATGGACTCGGTTGAAGCAGTGTTCGAAGCTGCTCGAACCAATGGTCAGATTCGCGACCTCGACTGGGTCTGCCGGCGACGCGCCGTCGAGGACGCAAGACAGTTGCCCGCCGGACCGGCACTGTTTCTGAATATCAGCGCGGCCGCGTTGATGGATCCCGTCGATGGCGTCGACCAGCTCCTCCTGCTCCTGCATGCGGTCGGGCGTTCGCCTCGCACCGTCGTGCTCGAAATCACCGAACACGAGCGAATCCGCGATTACGAGGTCCTGAGTCGGGTCTTGGCCTCGTATCGGGCGGAGGGCATCCGCTTCGCACTCGACGACGTTGGCGAGGGCCATTCCACGCTCGAGTTGCTCACCGCGTCGTCGAGCGAGTATCTGAAGCTGGGACGCAGCCTCACGATGACGTCAACGCGTGTTGCGTCTCGAGCGGCCATGGACGCCACCATGACCTTCGCGCGGGGAACCGGCGCCGTCGTGATTGCTGAAGGTGTCGAGAACGAATTCGTCGCTGACCAGATGAAGGCGGCCGGCATTCTGCTTGGACAGGGCTTCGGGTTGGGCAAGCCGACCATGGCCGCTGAGGTGGAGGACGTCGGCGAAGCGCTGGCCGGCCGCGCTGCTCTCAGTAGGCTGCGACCACGGACCACCTCGCTACGCATCGGCGCGTAGGACTACCGTCGGGCAGTCCCTCACGCGGCCCGCCGCGCAATCGACCGCGACTGAGGGACGATCGGGGAGATGAGAGAGCTGGAAGACGGCGAACCAATGCTCGGCATCTCCGGAACCTGGCACACCGTTCACGCTAGCGGGGTGGAATGGAGGCATCACGCCCGGCTTCTTGAGGCGTTCGAAATCGGCACGACGCCGCCGCCAGGTAGCAGCGGAGAGTCAGTGCGGATATCCAGCTCCTCTGGTTCACCGGGTCCCGACGAAGGCAACCAACCCTGGTCGATATGGATCGAGAGGCCCACCCTCAAACGCGCAGAGTTCATGGTCGGCGACGAGAGCGTGATCGTCATCTTCCACGGCCACACGTGGTGGAGCTGGTCACCCTCGCGGGGGGCGCACGACAATATCGGGAGGATCCGCGACACACACGGACTCGGACCATCGACTGGCTTGTTGGAGACGCAACTGCTCTCTCGCTCGTTACATCTGAAGGAACTTTCGCGCGGCACGATGCTTGGGCGAGACGTGATTCACCTCCGAGGATCACCTCGGGCGACGATCACCGGACACGATCATTTTCGGATGATGCAAGCGCTGCACCCCATGGGGTTGGGCGCCGACGAATACCGTTTTGCTCTCGACGCCCAACAGGGAGTGCTGCTCCGCTCCGAGGCGCGACGCGCGAACCGGCCATTTCTCGTCCTCGAAATGACCGAGGTCCGCTTCGATGAACACTTCGACGCCGACATGTTCGCCCCGGAATCGCTGTCAATGTAGCCAATCGGGTCCGAGAGGAGTCAGGAGCGTGGCGCTCGCAGGCTCATCCCGACCCGGCGTGTGGCTCGATGTGTCGCCCACGATCGGATCGCACGGGGATCGTCCGTGGCCCGACCGTGTCACGCAGAGAAAGCCGCTTCGCGAGCACGAGCACAGCGCTCAACGCGGCGACCATACCGATCAAATCGATTGACGCCGCGGCGATGAACAGGATCACCTGTCCCGAGCCGTGCGGAGGCTCGACACCGCGCGAAGCGAGCCACCGGTCAACGATCTGCTGATTGACGCCCGTCAACAAGAACCCGCCCACTGCGAGTATCCAGGCCGGCGATCCAGCGCGGAGCAGCGGCGCCAGCAGGATGAGCACCAGGACCTCGACGATCAGATGGTGATCCCATGTGACCCCCTGAAAGATCGGCACCACGCTCAAGAGCCCGGCGACGGTGAGAACCCGACCTGCGGCCCCTGGTACACGCGAGCACGCGACCCACACAGCGAGGAGGGCGACAACCTCGAGTGCCAGGAACGTGGTCCCGAGTCCGCTTGCCGGATGCATACCCTGGCTGCCGAGCGTCCGAAGCACCACGCCGGGAAGCGAGCGGTCCCACTGATTGATGACTCCACCGGAGAAGCTCGGAAGCACGTGTGTGAAGTAGTAGACAGTCTGACCGGAGATCGCCAGCATCGCGAGGCCGCCCGCGACCAGCCCACTCGCAAGCCCGCCGAGCGCCTGGAGAGCGCGGTCACGCGGGAGGACGAAGATGGCGGGTGCGATGAGGATCGGTGAGACCTTGATGCACACTGCCAGAGCCAGCGCGACGCCGCCGATGACCGGTACGCGATTGGTCACGACGCTCCACGCAAACACCGCTTCGAGAAGCAGGACGAGCGGATCCACCTGGATGCCGTACATCGCTGCGCCAATCTGAGGACTTGCCAGCATCACCAATGCAAGCCACGCGACGGTTTCCGGTGCAAGCCGCGGTCGCGCGGTTCTCACGCCGATGAGGAGCACACCGACGAGCGACAGGTAGTTCACGGCGAGCCAGATGCGGCCGGCATCATCGGCGGAGAGTCGCGTCAAAGGGATGAGGACGAAGGCGAAGAGCGGTGGATAGGTGTAACCGATCATGGCGCGCGGATTGAAGCAGCAGGGTGGAGGGGAGATATAGGGGGATCGCCCGTGCGCGAGCGCCTGAGCTGCCGCGAAATACACGTGGAAGTCAACGCGCCCGGCGTGCGGTGCGATGAGCTGGGTCACGGCGACCGTGAGATCGTTCAGGACGAAGAAGCCGATCAGCAGCCCGACGAGCACCCACCGAGCCTTGAGCAGTCGCTTCCCGCCCCGAACGCCCACGGCCGCGATTCTGCCAGACCACTCGCAGGGCCGTCGCAGTCACCGGTGACCGGCGCGTGGGCCAGGTCGCTGTCTAGTCGAGGTGGGAATCGGGCAGATCGATCGGGGTGACGCCAGATAGGTCGGCGAAGAGCCAGCGCTTGATCCTCCGCGCCGCCGCGACGTTGACGCGTTGGAATTCCGCGTCCACGGCTGTGCTGATCAGCAGGATGACTGCGGTTGCGGCTGCACCGAGGCAGGCACTCTGCCAGACCGCGAAGCGCGGCTCGAGGCCGGCACAAAGTCCACAGGGCGGGTACATGATCGACGTCCAGAGACCGATCAGGATGCCGGCCGCAGCGGCGGCAAGATCAAAGACAGCAACCTTCGGAGAGCCGCGGCGGACGATGATCGCTGTGAGCAGCACCACGACGGCGGCGGCTGTACCGAATAGCACGCTGGATCGCTGGTCGAAGATCGGCCGCGCCGCGCAGAGGTCAAGCGTCCCCAAGCCTCTGCCGGGGCAGTACGGCAACGACGTCAGGAGAGCTGTCCAAAAACCAATCCCGACCCCGACAGGCACCGCGGTGAGACCGAGAACATACGTGAGGGTGCGCCTCATCGGTCACATGCTACTGGCTTCTGCGAGGGGAATCGTCCAGGTAGCGCTGGGAAGTTTCGTCAAGGATCCTTGACAAATATCGATGCGTCAAGGTACCTTGACGACATGGATGAAATCAAGCAGACCGCCGGTGTCCTCGACCGGCAACTGAGCGATGTGCTCGCCACCGACCCTCTGAGCGCACTGACAGCAGTGACTTCCATCCGAAACCTGATTGCCGAGCGGGAACGGCAGGCGGTGACGGCAGCGGTGGCCGACCACACGTGGCGTGAGATCGGCGTTGCCCTTGGAGTCTCGAAACAGGCGGCCTTTCAGCGATTTGGCAAGGACTGGGTGGTCGCGACGAAGCGCCAGATGTCCAAGCCTGAATGGAAGCAGACCGTAAAGCGGAAGCTCGTCGGGTAGACGACGGCGGCTAATTTGCGCCGACGACGTTGAACTGCTGGGTGACGAAGATGTGGTGCGGCCAGTTCACGCCGATGTAATGCACCTCGAACTCGCCGTTGCTCAGCTGCACAACACGATCGACGATGCCACCTGGGTAGGCGGCGAGCGCGGCTTCGGTCGCGTCATACGCGGTGGTTCCGCTGACGATTGTTCCCGATCCCTGGCTGTAGTTCGCCGGGATCTGCCCGACCTGCTTTGACGTTGTCGCGGCTCCCTGCTGGAAGGGGATCACCCCTGCCGCCACGGAGGTTGCAGATGTGGCACCGGACGACTGCACGACCACCTGCGCGGCCGCGATCGTCGTTCCGTTTGTCGTCCCGAGGACGAGAACGTTCTCGCCGGTTGCAATTGCGCTCGACGAGACCGAGCTCGTGGCGTTCTCATAGGTCGTCGAGGATGCCTCGTCAACGGTCACCTTCTGACCCGCGGATGTCGAGATGGTGAAGCTCCCGGTGGCCACGCTCGCGACGGTGCCCGCCGATCCACCTGCGGCTGGTCCAGACCGAGCGTTCGATCCGGTGCCGCGGGATCCGGGACTGCCGGCCGAGCCACTCGCGGTTGCCGAAGGGGAGGTGGCTATTGCCGATGACGTCCCGCAGGCGGACAGCACGATCGCCGAAGCCACCAGCGGGGTGGCCATGAGCCATCGACTTCGCCTATCTAAACGCCATCGCCGGGATCGTGGCCGGCGTGGCGTCTCGGGCGTGGGGTTGTCGGGGCTTGTTGGGTCCTGATCGTTCACGATGGTTCCTCTGCTTGGAGCTGTAAGCAGAGAGTGGCATCCGTTCATCTGAGATTCATTCGGACCGCCTGTGACCGGGCTGGGACTGCCCACGGTGAGCAGCGTGTCGCCTGGCTCAGGTTGTGTCCCCAGGCGTTCTACCTGCGGTCATGCCGTGTACAGTCCTCATAGAGAGGTGACTGGTGCGTTCTCGAGGCGCTACCTGTCCAGATAGAGGAGAGAGGTCGATGACGAATCCGTACCGCCGAACGGGAGGCGCAGTGGCCGCCGCGGTGGCCGCAACTGCGACGGTTTTTCTCGGTGTCATGCCGGCGTCGCCTGCCGGCGCCGCCACCACAGCATCGGCCGCGCCGGTGTCCGCGCTGGGCCAGGCGCATCAGCATCTCGCAGCGAGCCAGGCCCTGCTCAAGTACTACGGCGGCACCAAAGGCGTTGGTGTCGAGGTCAACCCCAAGGTGTACCTGGTCTTCTGGGGCTCGCAATGGGGAACCGTCGGGCAATCGGGGCCAAATCTGACATTGAGCAACGATCCGGTCGGAGCAGCGCCGTATCTGCAGAACTTCCTCCGCGGCCTGTTCGGCTCGCAGGACACGTGGAGCACCTCCACCACGCAGTACTGCCAGGGCGTTCCCAAGAACTCCACCACGTGCCCCCCAACGGCCACGTTCGTGCACCATCCCGCGACCACGGCTTTGGCCGGGGTATGGGCGGATGTCTCGGCGCTGACGCCGGTGGAGGCGACCAACAAGCAGCTGGGTCAGGAGGCTGACAGGGCCGCGGTTCACTTCGGCAACAAGACCCCGGCGTCGAACACGTCGGTTCAGTACGTCATCGTCAGCCCAACCGGGACCCATCCGGGGGGCTTCGGTCTCCCGACGTCCAACTTCTGCGCATGGCACGACTTCACGCGTGGCAAGGACATCGCTGTGACCACGCCGCGCGGCAACCTAGCCTTCACCAACATGCCGTACGTGAGCGACCAACTCGCCAACTGCGGCACCGGCTTCGTCAACAAGCCGGGCGTGCTTGACGGCTTCAGCATCGTGGAGGGCCATGAGTACGCTGAAACGCTCACCGATCAGTGGCCGCAATCGCCGATCGGGGCGACCAACCTGACGTCCGGCGGGTGGTTCGAGCCCGTCGGCGGCGAGAACGGTGATAAGTGTGCGTGGATCACCCCCGGCACGCCCGGTGGCGCGGCCGATATCACACTCTCCACCGGTACATTCGCGGTGCAGTCGCTCTGGAGCAACCTGTCCAATGCGGGCAAGGGTGCCTGCGTGATCTCCTACCCCTAGCCTCGGCGGCTTCGGTGCAGTGCTCTGGGTGGGGCGGCAAGCCTCACCCAGAGGCGCGCTGAGGCGCGGTGGTTAGAAGGGAGCGCGCAGCGCGGTCCAGCTCAATCCGCTGTTGATCGTTCGGAGCAGACTCGCGCATTGTGGGTCGACAGAGTTGCTCGTCACCGCCCACCCCACGAGTGGCGTGGCGAACCAGATCTGGGAAACCTGGTCGCCACCCTCGATGCAGATGTCGGTCCACGTCGGATCCCACGTGATTCCCGAGTTTGAGCTTCTCCAGATCCCCACACCATTGCTGCCGCCAAACACTCCGATGCCATTTGTGGTGACCGTGAGCGAGTCCGCTGTGCCGGAGAAGGGGATTGATCCCTTCGCAATCGGGTCTGTGCCGGACCGCTCGCTCCAGATGCGACCTCCGTCCGCGGAGGTCCACACGGACTTCACCCAGTTGCCGGTACAGCAGGGCTCAGCGCAGAGGATCCACACGTGCACGCCGTCGATGCTGCGGATGCTTTGAATGCCGGAACACGGTGTGGGAAGGCTTTGCCACGACCGGCCGAGGTTCGTGCTGGTGAAGAGCAACTGACCCTCGGAGCTGACCGCCCCACCGCCAGATGGATACGGGGGAGGCACGATGTTCTCCGCCACGAATGCAATTCCACGTGGTGCTCGTTCTATGACGACAAAGGGTGTTGCCCCGGCTGCGACGGACAGCGCGAAATGCGGCTGCGGTGAGGCCACCGACCAGTTGTCGGAATCCGCCGGCGAGACCATGAGACGTGGCAGGCAACCGACCGTGTCGTCGGCACCACACCCCCGCACAGCCCAGGTCTCATTCTCGTACGGCTCGAGCGCGAGAATTGGGCCGCTCAGCGCCTGTCGCCACGCGTGTCCGTTGTCATGGCTGGCGTAGAGATTCGGGCCGGAGATCCAACCATTGGCACCCTGGAATCGCACACTGACATTGGCGAACGGGTCCCCGTTGATGGAGAAGGGGAGTGTGGCGATGGCGACTGACGACCCCCACGTCTTCCCGCCGTTGTCGGTGGTCGCCACACGGAGGGTGCAGTTGACTGTGCACACCGAACCGACCCCCCATCCGTAGGTTGGGCTGGCGAATGCAACGGCGTCGGTTGTCGAGCTCGGCCCGTACGTCGATGTCGGGAAAGCAGAGGGCGTCGGCGTGGGAGACGGCAATTCAAGGCTCGGCACGGCCGATGCGGAGGACGACGTGACAACGCTCGGCTTGGAAACGGCGCTGGAGCAGCCGGCAAGGACACAGATGACGGCCACGGCAGTGAGGCCGGCGATCCGCTGCATGACTACGCAACGGATCTGACGGACTGTCGTTACTGCGGCTCCGCCAGCCCATTACCTGTGCCGGCAGTGCGGCGATCGCTCGTCCGCATGGGTACACTCTTGCCATGAACGAGACTGCGATCATCCAGGTGATCACGGTCGGCGTCGTCGGGCTCGCGGTCATCGCGACAGCTGCGGTGGTAGCCCGCCTGGGACACCACATTCGGGTCCTGGGGGTCGAGATGCGGCGTCTTGTCGATCAGAACTCGACGCTGCTCGAGACAGCGCATCAGCAGTCGGCAGGTGCACGCGACCTCGCCGGCGAGATGCGCCGGGAGGGCGCCATCGCCGCAAGGCCACTCCTCGTTCTTCTCGACGAGCCGCCGCTCGGCATACGCGACCAACCGTGGGCGGCTGTGCGAGTCCGCAATGTCGGGAATGGCTCCGCGCTCAACTTCATTGTCTGGATGCTTGCGAGCAGCTATCTGTACCGCTCCGCTGGGGCGGAAGCCAGGGGCTTCTCCGGGCCGATCCATCTGGCACCCGGTGACACCTTCGAGCCGGGTCCTTCGAACAACATGCTCCCTGTGGGGAGTGCCCACGGGTACCTGGATCCCGGCACCGCCGTCGTTGCTGACGATCCTGGCGCCAACCTCATCGCCTACTGTGGAGATCTCTCGGGGAATCGATACCGCTTCAACCTGCGGACCGCCGACCCGCCCGACGTCTGGGAGCGAGGTGAGGACGCGCCGTCCTGGGCGGGAGCGTGGGATCCGCGGCTCTCGTCAGCTGAGCGGCCAGGAGGTGACCAGCAATCTCCTCCCGAGCGAGATCTCGGGCAGCTCGTCGAGGGGCTCCATGACCTTGTCGATGCCCTGCAGGATGCGCTTGCCTCTGATACCCACCTGCGGGTGACCGGGCGCGCGAGCCAGCGGCCGGTTGTGGCCGATCCCCGGCGCGATCCCGAATCGCGCTGACGGCCACCACCTTCGACAGCTCAGCGGCGGCGTTCGATACTGTCCGCACATGCGGTTGCGCCTCTGCGGCACGAGAGGGTCGACTCCGGCGCCGGGAGTCGAATACGCCCGCTACGGGGGGCAAACCTCGTGCGTGGCGGTGATGTCGGACGACGGCGAGTACCGGCTCACCCTGGACGCGGGCACGGGTTTGCGCCGCCTGCCCGCAGCGCTCGAGGAGCAGCCGTTCAACGGCACCATCCTGCTGACCCATCTCCACTGGGATCACACTCATGGCCTCCCGTTCTGTCGCTCGGTGGACAACCCCGACGCACGCACCACCCTTTACATCCCGGAGCAACCCGGTGGGAACGCCGAGGAGATCCTCGCGCGCGCGATGTCACCGCCACATTTCCCGATCCGGCCGCGCGAGATGCGAGGAGCGTGGGACTTCCGGCATCTCGCGCCAGGACGTCATCGCATCGAAGGCTTCGATGTCGAGGCGGTAGAGATTCCCCACAAGGGCGGGCGCACCTTCGGATACCGAGTCTCGGATGGACGGTCGTCCATCGCCTACATGCCGGATCACGCTCCGACCGTGTTCGGCCCAGGCCCAGCGGAGTTCGGCCCATATCACGAGGCGGCCGTGGAACTCGCCCAGGGTGTCGATGTCCTCCTGCACGATTCGCAATACACGAGCGAGGAATTCCCAGCCCGGGCGCACTTCGGCCACTCCAGCATCGATTACGCCGTGGGCCTGGCCGAGCATGCCGGTGTGGGCCGGCTTGTCCTGTTCCACCACGACCCATGGCGATCAGATGATCAGCTCGACACCATCGTCGAACAGTGGTCCGGCGCCGCTGTGCCCGTGACCGCCGCCATCGAATGGGATCTGCTCGAGGTCGGCGTATCCTGACGCCTGGTCGCGCTCCTCGAGCGACCAATCGTAGGGTCCGGCGGGTGGACCCGTAGGGTTTTCCCGGTTTCAGCCTGATCCGCGGACGCCTAAGTTGGCGGTGTGCACGAGTCCGCCATGACCTCGCCCCACCTTAAGTTGGCTTTAAGGCGACCCGAAGGGCCGGGGCTAGCCTCGGGGCTATGGACACAACCCCGGCTCACGTCCGGGCTGCAACGTTTGTCGCCAATCGCAACTGCAACAGGAGGGAGAAAAACTCCATGAAGCGATCGATCGTGTTGCTCTCCGCAATCCCCGTGGTGTCGCTGCTGGCCGGCTGCAGCGCGTCGACGACCAACGGTACGCCGACGCCGACGGTTGCGCCCGCAACCAGCGCGCCCACCCCGACCGCGACGCCGACAGCCGCGGCAACTCCGACCCCGACAGCGAGTGTGGCCACCGTCGTCCCACTTGGCGGGACGTGGAATGGGCAGTACAGCGGCAAGTACAGCGGGACGTTCGTCCTGATCTGGGCGCAGTCTGGGGCCGGCCTGGTCGGGACGATCGCACTCTCATCGCCTGCCACGACGCTGCACATCACAGGGAACGCGACGGGCAGCTCCATCAACTTCGGTGCGGTCGGTTCGGTGGCCTATACGGGGACGATATCCGGCAACACCATGTCGGGTACCTACGTGGAGGCCGGTGGCCTTGGCAACGGTAGCTGGAGCGCCACCAAGACCGGGTGAGGTATGCCCCGAAGGGGGGGCGAACCCGCCGCGACGATTGTAGACACAAGCGTCAACAACTCAAAAGTGAGTCTGATGAGCGACCCGCCTCCGCTTGCGCCGCCGGAGCCGCCACCAACGCCGCCACCTCCCTCACGGCCCCCTCCGGCTCATCGCGCGAGGCTGGCCGTTGCGTTGATCGCGATCGTCGCGGTGGGTGCCGGCGGCGCCTTCGCCGTGGTGCTCGCCACGCGGCAACCGACCAAGCCGGCATCGACCTTCGTCAGCGGTCCATCGAAGCCCCAGGCGCAGGCGCCGCTCACGGTTCCCGAGGCGATCCTGCAGCAACACACGGAAAGCAATGGAACGCTCGACCTGGAGGGCGCCCTCGAGATGTTCTCGTACGTCTTCACGCCCATCCCTGGCGTGACGTTACCCTCTGGGGCCGCGGATGATCGAGCCCAGTGGGCTGACCTCGCGGCCGAGTTGATCGCCGCGAACATCGATGAGCTCACCGCGGCGCAGCGTCAGGCTGTCATGCCCATTTTCAGCGGGGTTGCGGCATCAGCGCCGACCAACGCAACCGCAGCGCGGAGCACGACGCTCCGTACCGGTCCTGTGTTGACGGACGCGCAACTGCTGTTCCTCCCCGCGCCATTCGTCGGTGCCGACATCGGCGCACTCGTGACCAAGGCGTTCGCGGCGGAGGGCCAGCTTCTCGGCCATACGATCGCAAGCGCTCCCGTGAACACGGATCTCAGCCACATCCATGTCTTCCTGGCAGCGGCGAACGATGTGACCGATACCGGTTCCGTCGGGCTGGCGTGGACGGTAGGGACGCACGGGCCCGGTTTCGATGCTCAGGGACAGGAACTCGAGTCGTCTACCGACGCCGGCAAAGTCACCGACTGCTACATCTTCATCGGCCCGACGATTTGGAACTCGAAGGATGTATCGGGTCATTGGGTCCCCTCGGACCTCGATGTCGCGGCCATCTATCACGAGGTGTTCCACTGCTATCAGGATTTCGTCATCGGGAGCCTGAGCGGTGAGGTTGCGGACAGCGCGCCCGCATGGATCATGGAGGGCGGGGCGACCTGGGCGGCAGCATCGATCCTTCCTTACGACGACGAGCACTGGTGGATCAAGTACATCGACTATCCGGGCCAGCCGCTCGCAAATCGCTCGTACAGCGCCTTCGGTCTCTTTTTCGAGATCGGGTACCTGGGCCGGCCGCTGTGGCCGCAGTGGTGGAACATCTGGAGCGCCGCTGCGGCCGGGGGATGGGGGATCACCGACTGGTTCGATGCTGCCGCCGGCGACCGCCTCACAGCACTCGACAACGACTGGGCGGCGAGTTTCTACCGCGACCCGACCCTCGGACACGACTGGACGGTCACGGGTGTCGGGCAGCTACTGCACCCGCCCGCGCCCGCCACCCCAGCCACCTTCGGCGGTCAGCTCACGGTGAAGAGTCCCCCGTACGCGACTGCCCAGGTGCTCATCCCGCCTCAGAAGTCCGGCACCATCGTCGTGTCCGCATCGCAAGCCGCGACCTTCCGTATCCTCGACGCCACCGGGCGTCAGGAGATTGGCGTCAGCTACCTCGCCATGTGTTGGGGGACGTGCGGAACGTGCCCGGGTGCGTCGAAGGCGCCGCCGACGTTCCGCGTAACCGGGTTGGTGCACTGGGCATCGGCGACGCAGCAGTCCTTCAACGACACGCAGCTCGCCGCCACCAACCTCAAGACCTACTGCATGAAGCAGCAGTCCGACTGGACACCGCCGTACCCCAACACCTGTCTCGCCCAGTGTGCGGGGAGCAATGGTGATCCACACATGCGCAGCGTCAATCAGCGCATCTACAACTTTCAGGCCGCCGGCGAGTATGTGCTGCTCCGCGCCGCCGGAGGCTCTGTCGAGATCGAGGGGCGGCAGGAGCCGGCGTCCAACCCCGGCAGTGACGCCACCATCAACACCGCGGTGGCTGCGCGAGTCGGGTCACATCGAGTCGGTGTGTATGCACCGGGAGGCGCGCAGGTCCTCAGCGTCCACGTCGACGGCAACACGGTAGCCCTCACTTCGCCGTTGAGCCTCTCCGGGGGCGGACATGTACTCCCCAAGTCGAACGGTGTGGAGGTCGACTTCCCTGACGGAACTGTGCTCTGGGCCCTGTACACCAAGGAACGCTGGGGAATCAACGTCGAGATCGCCCCCAGCCCGAGCGTGCTGACGAGTGCCACGGGAGTCCTCGGTCGCGTTGGACTCGGCTACGCCTTGCCCCTGCTTCCGGACGGTACGGGAACGCACATCAGCGCAAATCCGGTCGCCCAGTACAACTATCGATACCAGGTGTTCGCGCCCGCATGGCGCGTCACCGACGCAACGTCGCTGTTCGACTACGACCCCGGCAAGACGACCGAGTCCTACAACGTCCCCGGGTTCGTCCCCGAAGGCGGCCCCCCGAAGACGGTGCCGTTCGATCCGCAGACCCTGGCCACATCGGAGTCGACGTGCGCCCCGATCGTGGATGCCGACCTCCGCAACGACTGCGTGTATGACGTGACCGCGACGGGCGATCCAACCTTCGTCACCGCATACAGCGACACCGCCACATTCTTCTCAGGCATCGCGCCATCGACCTCTCCGCCGGGTGCGCAGACGTCGCCGACGCCGACAGCGTCCGGCTCCGCCATCCACGAGGTGCTCGCGGGCGCGAATCAGAGCGGCTACGTGGTCGGTCCCGACGGATCCCTGGATATCCTCGTGGTCGCCGGGAATCAGGAAGAGGTGATCGCTGTCGATGCCACCACCACGGCGATACGGGCTCAGGCCTCGCTTGGTCCGGTGCGATCGCTGTCTGTTCCCAGAGGCTTGGTGTCGTCGTCCGGATCACTCTGGCTCGTGGTGGGGACAGGACTCGAGACGTGCGCGGTTGATCAGCTCGACCCGAGCACCCTCGCCGTGCAGAACACGATGCCCTTGCCCGGGTGTCCAGCGGCATCGCCCGGCATCGGCGGCTCAGCGACGGAGGTGTGGACCGACGACGGCAAAGGCCATCTCGTACGCATCGATATGGCGCACAAGGACTTCAGCGCGACCATCGCAGCGCCGGCCAATACGCAGCAGACCACGCCGGAGTTCCTCTCGTCCGACACCTCACTGTTCTGGACCGACGAGCTCGGCATCTATCGCGTCGACGCGCAGACGTCGTCCCTGATCCAGATCAGCGACCAGGACCGCGAAACCCAGCCCGCCGGCGATGGAGTGTGGGAGGAGCTCGACGTGGCGACGGTCGGTTTCTTCGACAACAACCCGAGCACGCCGACCACGACTCTTTCCGTTCCCCGCGACCTCATCGGCGCGGACGCCAACAACGTATATACCGAAGATCCAACGACCCACGACATCCTGGAATATCCGATCAACGGCAGCCCGGGTGCAGGGCTTGGGACCAGCTACTGGCCCATCGAGGAGGGTTCGACCCTCCTGATCGGGCCGCACAACGCATTCCGCGTCTTCGCAAAGCCTCCCCAGCCCGGTGCGTCGCTCGCGATCTATGTCGAGAACTTCCCTCTGCCCTGACCATCGGACGGCCGGTCAGTCACGACGCCGACGGCGACCGGAACGACGTCAGACAGCGAAGCCGCGCATGACGCTGTCGACGACGCGCTCCGCGAAGGCCGCGTCAAGGATGCCCCCGAACATCAGCCGAAAGTACACGGGTCCGACGAGCAGCTCGGTGGCAACCTCGGCATCCGCATCCGCGCGCAAATCACCGCGGGCGATCCCGCGCTTGATCACCCGGGCGATCTCGGCGCGGCGGGCCGCAACGACCGTCGCCCGGAACGGGTCGCCGATCGTCGGGTTGCTGGCGATCTGCGACAACAGGGACCGGATGACCGGCCCGAAGTCCGTCTCGGTCACCGCGCGCATTGGATTCGTCACCGCGGCGAGCAGCTCGTCGCGTGTGTTGTCTGTATCGGCGATGCCGATATGCGGCTCGGCGAGTTGGGCGAGCAGATCCTGAGCAAGCGCTTCCTTCGATGGCCAGCGGCGATAGATCGTCGCCTTGCCCACGCCGGCGCGCGCTGCGACATGCTCGAGGCGCAGGGCGGCGAAGCCCTCCTCGATGAGCAGTTCGCGTGCCGCCGTGAGGATCGCCTGGTGGGCTCGCTGACTTCTCGGCCGGCCTCCGCGCCCGGGGAGAGGGGGTGCAGCCGGCGTGTGGTCCGGGCGCTGCTTTTCCATGGAGTGCTATGATACGAAACGCATCGTATCGATGTTCGGGAGATCAAAAATGACCACGACAGACAACACCCGCATTGTGGCGCTTATCGAGCGCGCCGAGCGCGAAACACCTTTCTGCGACTGCGGCGAACCCACCGCAGCGATAGCCGAGGATCGCCAGATCTGGCTCAACTGCACGGCGCGCCGGCATCGCTCCGGTGGTGCGCTGCGCCACCTCATCGGTGCCCTGGCATCCGCCGGGCACACGCGCAAGCTCCTCGTCGACCCGATCTGAAGCGCTGAGGCGGGGTGATCCCGCGGCCCTCCAACGGGTCGTGTTTCCGCACCGGGTCCACAATGCTCGCTGGTAGGGACGCGGTTCTCTGGCGTCCGAGACCAGGAGGCATGCCGGTGACGATGCTGCTTTCAGGCCGACAGGTCGCGACACGAGCCGGCCAGGCCAGCCTCCTCGCGGTTGTCATGATGACTGCCGCTCTGCTGCCGACGTTCGTCAGCCAGGGGTGTTCGGGGTGCTCGGCATTCGACGCCTCCGGTCTTCCTGCGAGCACGCTGAGGACGAGCCCTGACGCGTGGGCGGTGGTGTGGATCGTCGCGAGCCTCTTGGCGACGGCTGCTCTGTTCCTGGCCGGTATCGCAAGGCGGTTCGCGGCCACATTGAACGCAGTGGCTGCAGTGGCTGCACTCGCGCTTTCCATATTCGAGGGTGTGTCGGCCTTCCCGCGTATTCTCGGCGCCGCGGAGCTCGTCCCAGGCGTGCCAGTCACATACGTCCTGGGCCCAGGGTTTTACCTGCTGCTCATCGGAAGCATTCTCGCGGTGGGTGCCGCGCCGGCGATGCTCCTGGCGGGCAGCGAAGGTGAGCACAGCGTATCGACGGTGGCGTCCCGCCCATGGGTTGCGGTCCGCCCGTGGGTGCCATCGCTGGCGGGCTGGGCGTGTCTGGCGGCACTCGCCTTCGCCGTGGCCGGGGCGTTTCTCCCGTATGCCACTCTCAACTGCGGCTTCGGATGCCCGCCTTTCGCCGCGCCGCTCACGGGATCATTCGCGGGGACGATGGTGCGGGGCGACGACGGACGGATCGTGGTCGCTCTGCTCGTTGTCGCGGCAATCGCCATCGCGGCATTTCTCGCCGGTCGCCGGAAGCCACTGGCAACAGGCATCGCGCTGTTGCTCTCGCTCGCGGCCACTGCCCTGGTCAGTTTCGACAGTATCAACGCGGCGACCCGGGTACTGGGGTGGCCGTATGCGATCCCCACCAGCCCGGAGCTCGGCTACTACCTCCTCCAGGCCGGGTCGGGTCTGGCCGTCGTGCTATGCATTGTGCTGGCGTCGGCGGATCGTCCGACATGGTGGCGCCAGAGCATGGGCCGCGCCCCGGGGATAGTAAGTCTGTAAGGTAATATGACAGGTATGGTTCCACCGGCGGGGGCTGGGGACTGGCAAGCGGGGACTGGCAGCACGTCACCGCGTGGACCTCTTCGCGTCGCCTGGTTCGGCCACGGCGGAGGTCGGCGAGCGGACGGGCTGAGCTCGTACAGCTCGACCACCGTCGGGGCGCTGCGGCGACACGGCATCGAGGTCGCCTTCTTCTTCCATCGCCACGATGGGGAAGCCGTGCCGGGCGCGCAGTCCGTGTCCCTGTCGGCGGCCCGCTTCAAGACGGTCATCATGCCGTCGCCGGGAACGGCCGCCCGCATCGCTCGCGAGCTCTTGGCCTTCCGTCCCGACGTCGTCCACGTGTCGCTGAGTTTCTCGCTGCTCGACACGTGGATTCTGGCGCACTGCCGCCGGAGGGGCATCCCCACCGTTGCGACGGTGCACCTGCCGTACGCGCAGCTGCGCGACGGCCGCGGTCGCATCTTCCATGCCCTGTACCGCTTTCACGCGCACACACTGGCGCTGGCTGACCGATGCATCGCATTGAGCCACGATCAGCGGGAGCTGCTGGTTTCGGTGGGCTGCGAACGCGATCGCGTCGATGTCCTGCCGAATGGCGTCGATACAACTGAAATCACTCCTGGGCCGTCAAAGCTCCGCACCGGCCTGGGCGGCGATTTTGTCGTGGGGTATCTTGGCCGCCTCGACCCAGAGAAGCGAATCCTCGACTTGGTGCATGCATTCCAGCGACGGCAGTGGTCGAACGAGAGCCGCCTGGTGATCGCGGGAAGTGGCGCGCAACAGCTGCGGATCAGCCGTCTCGCGTCCAACGATCCCCGCATCGTGATGCTCGGTGCCATTCACGACCGCCAGCAATGCATCGACGTCCTCCGCGGCATCGATGTGTTTGTCCTGCCTTCCACCGCCGAAGGCTTGTCGCTGTCGCTGCTCGAGGCCATGGCGGCTGGGTGTGCCGTTGTGGCCACGGATGTCGGCGATGATGGCAGGCTCGTGTCGGGAGCTGGAATTGTCCTGCCTGCGCATCCCCTGGAACCCTCGCTCGGAAACGCGCTCGACACCTTGCGAGATGACGTGAGCTTGCGGCGTCAGCTGGGCGTGTCGGGTCGGGAGCGCGTGAGCGAGTCGTATTCGATCGGCACAACGGTCGACGGGCTCATCGGCACGTACGAGAGCATGGTGGTGCGTAAGCTCGCGGTCGCCTGAAACGGCGACCTGTCAACCTGCGCCATCACCACGTGTCTCTTGAGGATCGGCGTCGCCATCAGCGGTGACGATGAGCCGGACGGGCCGATCCCAAAAGAAGTAGTTCCACGCCCACGACCAGAGCGCCAGCAACCTGCTCCGGAACCCCACGAGGTAGAGGAGGTGGATGAAGACCCAGATGAACCACCCGATCAACCCGTTGATGCGCAGCGGGCCTATCTCCGCAACAGCGGCGCCACGACCCACTGTCGCCATGGTGCCCTTGTCGTGGTAGCGGAACGCAGCGACCTCCGCCCCGTTGATGCGTGCGGCAATCTCTCGCGCGACGTATTTCCCTCCCTGTATCGCCACCGGCGCAACCATGGGCAACACGGCGCCGTCCTGAGTGATCGCAGCCGCGTCGCCGATCACAAAGACCTCGGGGTGGCCGGGGAGATGAAGCTGCGACGTGACCTTGACCCGCCCGCCCCGCGCGGTGGCATCATCGCCGAGGTCGAGTGGAACCGCGGCATGCACGCCCGCGGTCCACACCACTGTGTTCGTCTCGACGCGCTCTCCGTTCTGGAGCACCAATCCGTGCTCGTCGACCTCGCGCACCGACTGGCCGAGGATGATGCGCACTCCCTTGCGCTCCAGGGAACGCGCCGCAAGGCGACCGAGCCGCGGTGCGAAGCTCGCCAGGACGCGGTCCCCAGCCTCAACGAGCACCACTGACACCTCGGCGAAGTCGATGCGCCGGTAATCCTTGGGGAGGACGTGCCTGATCAGCTCGGCCACGGCGCCCGAATATTCGACACCTGTCGGTCCACCACCAACCACGGCGAAGGTGAGCAGCCGCCGGCGGGTGACGGCGTCGACTGTCAGGCTCGCCGTTTCGAAGCATCCGAGGAGTCGTGAGCGGAGCGTCAGTGCATCGCCGAGGTGCTTCAAGCCGGTGGACCACTGGCGAGCGTTCGCATTCCCGAAGTAATCGGTGACGCTGCCTGATGCAAGGACCAGATAGTCGTAGTCGAGGCCCACGGCCGACGTGTCCACGTGGCGATGCTCGAGGTCGACGCTCATCAACTCGGCGCGGATCACGTCGACATTGCGCGCCCTGCGCATGATCGTGCGGACTGGACTTGCGATGGCGGATGGATCGAGGAGCCCGGACGCCACCTGGTACAGGAGCGGTTGGAACAGGTGGTAATTGTTGCGGTCGACGAGCGTGACACTGACGTCGACGTGGCGCAGCGCCCGGGCGGTGGCGAGACCGCCGAACCCGGCGCCGACGATCACGACGTGTGGATGTGTGGGGGCGATTCGCATCAGCGCGCGGCACGTGCCGCACGGCGCTCGCGGCGAGGCACGTTCGACCAGGCCGCGTCGACAGACTTGATCTCGCCACTGAGCGACGGTGCGGTGGCGACGTGCCCGGAGCGGACGTATCGCTCGTGGTTCACCTCCAGACGCTGCGGCTCGTACACGTAGTTGACCATCACCGCGTGCGACTGCCGGCCTCGGTGTGAGAGGTCGGCGTCGGGATCGATGCGTTCGAGGCGGGCGCCGTTGGAGAGGTGGAAATGGCCCACGCTGTCGGCGATGCGCGCCCCGACCTTGACGTGCAGGAGATATGCAAGTGCGAGGCGCCCGGCGAGTCGGGCGACCACGGGGGGATGCGGCGCGGGAGCCTGCAGCAGCTGCGACAACGCCTCGAGCTCGTCTCCCGTCGAGGCCAGCCGGCGCAGTTCGTCGTGGTGACCTGCCGTCAATGCGAGCAGCCTTTCCTCGGTAAAGCCCTCGCCATCGTTCCGATCGGTCACCGCCCGCGCGAGGCCGGGGACCGGCGACAGGGTCGCAAAGGTTCGCAATCCCGGTAACTCGACGGAGAGCTCTCGGACCACCTGCTTGATGAGGAAGTTGCCGAACGAGATGCCGCGCAGTCCGGGCTGACAGTCGCTGATGGAGTAGAAGACGGCGGTATGAGCCGACCGGGCTTCGGCAATGGGACGCTCCACAGCGAGGAGTGGAGCAATCGCTGCTGGGAGGTCGCGGGTGAGCGCGATTTCCACGAAGATCAACGGCTCGCCAGGCAGCAACGGGTGGAAGAACGCGAAACACCGCCGGTCGGCAGCCAGGCGCAGGCGCAGGTCGTCCCATCCATGGATCTCATGCACCGCCTCGTACGCAATCAGCCGTTCCAGCGTTGCCGCAGGGGTTCCCCAGCTGATCTGTTCGAGACGCAGAAAGCCTCCGTTGAACCACGATGACAGGAGGTGGCGAAGATCGGCGTCGACACCGCGCAGGTGCGGACGCGTCGGGAGGAGCGCAAGCAGCTGCCCACGCAATTTCACCAGCGCGGCCGCGCCGCCGCCGACCATGTTGAGCCGCCGAAACAGCTCCTGCCGGGGCGCCTCGGTCGCGGTCGCGAGCGCCATCACCGCGTCGTCGCTGGGATCCGATCGCCATCGGGCGACTGCGGAGGCGACCGCTTCAGGCGGGGGAGAGAACTCGCCGGCGAGCACCTCCAGGAATTCAGCCGTCTCTGATCCACTCATCCGCTCGAGCGCGCGCACGAGCTCGGTTGCGAGCGCCAGACCGGAGGCTTCACCTCGACGTGCTATCAGGCGGTCGCAGAGTACGGCGAGACTCGCCGCGCTGTTGGTCGAGCCTGCGCCACGCCCGAGCATCGCGCGGCCACGCTCCGCAACCGCGGTCACGTGCTCCAGCCACGACGGCGGCGTCATGGGAGGGGAGAGTCTTCGACCGGCGGCTCCCATCGCAGCAGCGCAACGTCGGCCACCTGACGCAGGTGAGCCCGCATCGCCTCCGCTGCGCGCGCCACGTCCTGCGCCTCGATCGCTTCCAGGATTCGCCGATGGGCCAGTAGCGAATTCCTCGGCCGGTCCGGCTCGGCGAGCGACTCGACGCGGGTTTCGTGAATCGCGAGGGCGAGCCCGTCGATGACGTGCTCCAGAACCTTGTTGTTGCCGGCTCGGTGGATGGCATGGTGGAACGCCGCGTCACCATCGATGCCGAGGCCGGCAGACGCGATCTCCGCTTCCATCGCAACCAGCGCCGACCGCATCGCGACCAGGTCGACCTCCTCGCGTCTGGTCGCGGCCAGTTCGGCAAGCCGCACCTCGAGGAGTTCGCGCGCCTCCAGCACCTCGGGTAGCCGGCTTCGCCGCTCGACAAGCTTGTGGAGCACGCCGCCGAATCCTCGGCTGCGCCGGAGAAAGACGCCCCCGCCATGTCTGACCTCGATGAATCCCTGCGCTTCGAGCACGGCAAGGGCCTGCCGCAACGACGCTCGGCTGACCTCGAGCCGCGATGCGAGCTCGCGCTCCGGTGGAAAACGTTCACCAACCCTGAGGTTGGTTCGGACGACGAATTCCCCGAGTCGCTCGACGAGATCCTCGTACAGTCGCGTCCGACCCAACGGACGGAGTGGCGATGTATCGACGGTCACGGCATGGATTATCGCATCAAAAATTGGACTGTCCACCGACCCATTGACATAGTTGTCCACAGCGGAGCAGACTGCGCCCCAGTATCGGGACGGCCCTTCCCCTGGGCCGCTGATCGGAGGTTGGACAGTGTCGCCGACAGCCATGGCCCGGGTGACGCAGACACGTGCACCCAAACGCCTACTCACCGGTATCGCGGTGGCGATCGTTGTCGCTGCCTGCGGCAGCAGCACCAGCCCGTCTGGCGCCACCGGCGGCACGATCAAGACCGACAGCGCGGGTCATGTGTCATTTGGCGTGCTGTCGTGCTTCACCGGTCCGCTTGCCGTCCTCGGGCAGGCGATGCTGCAGGGATCGCAGGTGGCGCAGAAGGTCATCAACGACAACGGCGGCGTGCTTGGGAAGCAGCTTGACCTGAGCCACGCGGATACCCAGTGCGATGAAGCCGATGCCGTCCCGGCGGTGCGACAGCTTCTCTCTGCAGACAGCGTGAGCGGGATCATCGGGCCGGAGACGCAGGAGATCGCTGCGGTGGCGCCCATCGTCAGCGCAGCCAAGATCCCGACGGAGTTCCAGGGCGGGAGCACGGCATTCGACAAGAACACCAACCAGTACCTCTGGCGGGACAGCCCCTCGGACTCGCAGCTCGGTGTCGCAATGGCGCTCTACGCGCAGCAGAAGGGCTACAAGAAGGCGGCGCTGCTCTTCTCATCGGACATCGCGCAGCAGACCATCCCCAAGCCCATCACGGCGACGTGGCAGAAGTTCGGCAACACGATCGTGTCCAACATCACGGTCGCGCCCGGGCAGACCTCCTATCTCACGCAGGTGCAGCAGATCATCGCCGCGCAACCCGACGTGATCTTCACCCAGCTGGATCCCCAGACCGCAGCCGTCATGTTCCAGAACTTCAAGGAGCTTGACAACCTCGCGATTCCGATTGTTGGGACCGACGTGACGAGCGGCAACGACTACCTCAAGGCCATCACGTACTCGGTCGCACACTCCCACCTCGTGTCGATCTACGGCACCAACGCAACCGGCGCCGCTGCAGACAACTTCGCCGCAGCGTTCGCGGCCCAGAACGGCGCCAATGCGCAGCCGATCGCCGGCGCCAACTACGCATACGATGCGGTGCTGAGCCTCGCACTCGCGATGGACAAGGCGGGAACCACCGACGGCCCCGCGGTCATCGCCGATATGAAGACGGTCACCAATCCGCCTGGCACCCCGTGCGACACGTACCAGGCATGCCTGGCCGGGATCAAGGCAGGAACCAAGATCAAGATGGACGGGTCCAGCGGTGACCTCATCTACAACGCGTTCAACAACGTCTTCGGTCCGTACGGCGCCTTCCAGGCCGATGCCAGCACCGGGGCTGAGGTGCAGGTCGCGCTTCTGACCGCCTCTGCTCTTGCCTCGGCAACTCCCTGACGCATCGGGGGCAGCGCGCGCACAGGCGATGCGTTGTCCCCGTCCCGTCCCCGACCGTCTCGCGCCGCCCAGTCACATCGTTGGAGAATCGCTCTAGTGCACGAGGCTCTGCTCACGCTCGGCTTTGGGCTGGTCGCCGCAGCGATTCTCTCGCTGTCGGCACTGGCCTTCACGCTCGAGTACTCGGTGACCAATGTCGCCAACCTCTCTCATGGTGAGATCCTCACCGTCGGCGCGTACTGCGCGTACCTGGTCCAGCAACACGGGGGCGGCGTGATCCTTTCGGGATTGGCCGCGGCGGCCGGCGGTGGTGCGCTGGCACTCGCGGTCCACAACGGCGTCGTCGACCGGTTCGTGCGCAGGGGCATCGGCGGGCTGCCGACCTTCATCGCAACGCTCGGCGTCTCGCTGGTGATCCAGAACGTGCTGGTCATCATCTTCGGAGCGTCCAATCTCGGTTACACGGTGCCCCAGGGAGCGCCCCGCACGATCGGCCCGTTCCTGTGGACCGACACCGAGATCCAGATCATGGTTTCCACGGTGGTGATCACCGCGCTGCTCTACGTGATCATCCAGCACACGCGCTTCGGCAAGTCGCTGCGCGCGGTGTCGCAGAACCGCTCGCTGGCCAGGGTTTCCGGGATCAATGCCAACCGAGTCGCCGCGCTCACCTGGCTGCTTGCGGGGCTCATCGGCGGATACGCGGGCTTCATCCTCGCGGAGAGCGTGGGCACCTTCAGCCCGTATTCGGGCTTCAGCTTCTTCCTGATCACGCTCACGGCAGCGGTCGCCGGCGGCCTCGGCAAGGCGGTGGGCACCCTGGTCGGCGGGATCATCGTCGGCATCGCGCTCGAGTTCTTCGGCGGCTACGTGAGCGCCAGCTACAACCTCGCGTTCGCATTCGCGATTCTGTCGTTGGTCATTCTGGTGCGTCCCCGGGGCCTCTTCGTCGGCGGGAGGCGGAGCGTCTTCGAATGATCGACTACCTGGTCTCAGTCCTCACCGAGGGCACGATCTTCGCGATCATGGCGCTGGGGCTCAACATCATCTGGGGGTGGTCGGGCGACTTCGATCTGGCCTTCTACGGCTATGTCGCGCTCGGGGCATATATGACCCTGGTGCTGACGATCGGACCCGCGACCTCTCCGACGCAGTACATCCTCGGTCTCACACTGCCCTTTCCGATTGCGGTCGCGATCGCCGTCATCAGCGCCATGCTGCTGGCGCTTGTCGTCGGAGCCATCGCGCTGCGCCATTTGCGCGGTATCTACTTCTCGATCGTCACGCTCGGCGCTGTTTACGTCCTCTACGTCTTCGCAGGCCAGTTCGTCCCCCTGTTCAACGGCTACAACGGGCTCTCCGGTCTGTTCGACCCGATGGGTGATGTCCTCGGACTCGACTTCACCTCATATCCGTTTTTCTACCTCGGCCTGTGTGTCGTGGTGCTCGTGGTGGTGCTCGTCATGGTCACTCGACTCAGCAGTAGCCGGTTCGGCCTCGCGCTGCGCAGTTTGCGTGAGGATGAGCGAGCCGCGGCTGCGTTCGGGCGCAACATCTACGCGATGAAGCTCAAGGCGTACGTCATCGGAGCCGGTATCGGCGGGTTGGGCGGGGCGCTCTTCGCGGGGTACCTCAGCGCATTCAACCCGTCTGCATGGTCGCCGGTGGAAACGATCGTCCTGTACGCCGCAATTCTCGTCGGCGGTCGCGGCAGCAACCGCGGCGTCATCCTGGGCGTGGCCGTCATGGTCATGGGTCTGCAGGAGGCGACGCGATACCTGCCCGAGATCTCGAGCCAGCCCAGCTACGCTCCGGCGTTCCGATTGATCCTCACCGGCATCGTCCTGGTGCTGTTCATCAGGTTCCGGCCACAGGGCCTGCTCCCCGAACGGCGCATGCGCGACAAGGACGCCGCCGGCAAAGGGGGTGCAGCCGTCGCCGTCGAGAGCGCGATAACGGGGCCAACACTCGACACCGGCGCGGCATGACAGCACTCCTCGAGGTACAGGGGCTGCATAAGCATTTCGGCGGCGTGCAGGCGGTGAACGCCTGCTCGTTCACGGCCGAAGAAGGACAGATCACAGGCCTGATCGGCCCCAACGGCGCCGGCAAGAGCACCGCGATCGACCTCATCTCCGGCTTCAAAGTGCCCGACACGGGACGTGTACGGTTTGAGGGCAAGGAAGTCCAGGGGAAGCCGCCTCACGTCATCTCGCGGATGGGATTGATCAGAACCTTCCAGAGTCCACGAGAGTGGCCCGGGCTGACTGTCCTGGAAAACATGATCCTCGCGTGCTTCGAGCCGCGGCGCGAGCGCTTCTGGCGGTCATTGCGCGGTCCGTCGCGAGCAGAGCAGGAGCGCGCCGACGACCGGTTGCTCCGGGCGCGCGCAATCCTTGATGAGTTCGGACTGCTGCACCTTCGCAATGAGCGCGCGGGCAACCTGAGCGGCGGCCAGAAGCGGCTTCTCGAGTTCGGGAGAATCCGAATGGCGGCGCCACGTCTGGTGATCCTCGACGAGCCGATGGGCGGCGTCAATCCTGTCCTCGGCGAGCGCATGGCGACGGCAGTCCTCGCCTTCGTCACGACGGGAACCTCGGTCGTCATCGTCGAGCACAACCTCCCGTTCATCGAGCGCGTCACCGATCAGGTCGTCGTGATGGCCGAGGGTCAGGTGATCGCCGAAGGACCCTTCAATCAGTTGCGCGGTAATCCCGCAGTCGTCGACGCCTATCTCGGAGAGATGCCAACCTATGACGACGCTGACGCCTGACCCGGCCCCGACGGCGCCGGCGATCGTCGCGGCCCTGGACGTGCAAGGCCTCACGGCCGGGTACGGGGGACCGCCGATTGTCGAGAACGTCAGCCTCCGCGCGCACCGTGGTGCAATAACCGCCATCGTTGGCCCCAACGGAGCCGGCAAGTCGACGCTGCTCAAAGCCATCGCGGGCGTGATCACCGCGAAAGCGGGCACCGTCGCCGTCGAGGGTCGCGACGCCACGGGCCTGCCTTCGGAAAAGCTCGTCCGCCGAGGCATTGCCTACGTGCCGCAGGTGGCCAATGTCTTTCCGCAACTGAGCGTCCAGGAGAACCTGGAGATGGGCGGGTACAGCCGCAAGCAGGGGTTGCGAGAACGTGCCGACGAGCTCTACCAACTCTTCCCGGATCTGAAGATCGCGCACCGACGCCACGCCGAGACCCTGAGTGGCGGCCAGCGCACCATGCTCGCCATGGCCCGCGGGTTGATGGTGGACCCGGCCGTCCTGCTGCTCGACGAGCCCTCCGCCGGCCTCTCCCCGAAGTTCCAGAGTGCTGTGTGGGAGCGCATCGAACAGGTGCGTGCAACCAACGTCGCCGTCGTCGTCGTGGAGCAGAACACCCGCGAGACCCTGCGCCACGCGCAGTGGGCATACGTGCTCGTGCTCGGCAAGAACCGCCTCGAAGGCAGGGGGCAGGATCTGCTCCACAACGACGAGGTCGTCAAGCTCTACGTCGGCGTGCTGTCGTAGGGGCGTTGGTCGATGGACTCGCACATCCCGCAGCCGTCGCCGTCATCGGGTCCGCTTGCCGGCGTGCGGATCCTCGACCTGTCGCGGATTCTCTCCGGGCCCTTCGCGACGATGGTGTTCGCAGACCTGGGCGCGGATGTCATCAAGCTCGAAAATCCACGCACCGGTGACGACACGCGAGAGTGGGCGCCTCCGTACCAGGGCGATCAGTCCGCGTATTTCCTTTCCGTCAATCGCAACAAGCGCGGCATCGCCGTCGACCTCAAGAGCGCGCAGGGACGCGAGATCGCGCTGCGCATCGCCGACCGGGCCGATGTCGTTGTCGAGAATTTTCGTCCCGGCACAGCCGGCCGGCTGGGGCTTGGATACGATGACCTGAGCGCACGCAACCCTGGATTGATCTACGCGTCCATCTCAGGTTTTGGTCAGACCGGTCCGTATTCCTCGGAGCCGGGCTACGACGCCATCGCGCAGGCGCTTGGCGGCCTGATGAGTGTCACGGGTGAGGCCGACGGCGAACCGGTGCGTGTTGGCAACTCCGCGGCCGACCTCGGTGCGTCGATGTGGGCTGCGATCGGCATCCTTGCGGCCTTGCATGCCCGCCACACCACTGGCCGCGGCGAATGGATCGACATATCGCTGCTCGATGGACAGATCGCATCGCTGACCTACCTCGCAGGCGGCTACTTCGCATCCGGCGAAGTGCCACGCCGATACGGGTCAGCGCATCCGAGCATCGTCCCGTACCAGGCGCTGCGCACCGCCGACGGTCATCTCATGGTCGCGGTGGGCAACGACACGCTGTGGCAGCGCTTCGCGCCGCTCATCGGCCTGGCTGAACTGGTCGACGATCCTCGCTTCGTCAGCAATCCGCAGCGGGTTGCAAATCGCACCGCGCTGATCCCGCTCATCGAGGCTGCGCTTGCCGCCAGAAGCTCGGACGCGTGGGCCGAGGAACTGGCGGGCGTCGGCATTCCCGCGGGCGCCATCAACGCCGTCGATGCCGCGCTCGCACATGCCCAGGTGCAGGCGCGTGACATGGTGCTGACCGCCGAGCACCCCACTGCCGGGACTCTGCGGATGACCGGATCTCCGATCAAGCTCTCCCGGTACACCGCCACGGTGCGCCGTCCACCGCCCACGCTCGGCGAGCACACCGACGAAGTACTTGGCGAGTTCGGGTATGCGGCCGAGGACATCGTCGCGCTTCGCGATGCAGGTGTGGTCCGATGAGAGGACGTGAGATGAGGCTGCGACGTCGATCGGAATCCACGCAGCCGATCGCCGCTCCACTGCAAGGCTGAGCAACGCTTTTGGAGGCACCGCCCCTCGGCGAACTCGAGATGGAGCTTCGCTCCGCGATGGCGGGAGAGGTGCGCGCGGATGCATACACGCGGCACCTGTTCTCTCGCGACGCGAGCATGTACAGCATCGAGCCCCTCGCCGTCGTCTTCCCCCGCGATGCGGCCGATGTTGCGGCAGCCGTCGACGCGTGTGCCCGCCTCCGAGTACCCATGCTGCCCAGAGGCGCCGGCACGAGCCTGGCGGGTCAGACCGTCGGTCGCGCGGTGATCATCGACACGTCCCGCCACATGGACGCGATCATCGGGGTGGACGCCGAGAACCGGACGGCACGCGTCGGCCCCGGTGTCGTGCAGAACGACCTCAACCGCGCGGCACGGCAGCACGGCCTGCTCTTTGGCCCTGATACGTCGACAAGCGACCGCGCGACGATCGGCGGCATGATCGGCAACAACTCCGCCGGCAGCGGATCAGTGGTGTACGGCATGACCATCGATCACGTCGAGGAGCTCGACGTCGTGCTGAGCGACGCAAGTGTCGCGACGCTGGGACAGCTCGACGTCACGGGGTCGCGCGGCACAGAGGACACCCTCGAGCAACGGATCCACAAGAAGCTGCCCGCGCTGGTCGAGGAGCATCGGGGCGCGATCGCCGCCGGGTATCCGAGGTACTGGCGCCGTGCCGGCGGCTACCGGCTCGACCGTCTTGCCGGGGGGCCGCCCTTCAACCTGGCGCGATTCGTGGTCGGCTCCGAAGGGACTCTGGTCATCGTGACCGAGGCAACAGTGCGTCTGGTGCCGCTGCCGAAAGCCAAGGCGATCGCAGTGGGCCACTTCGCGTCCGTCGCCGACGCTGTCGCGGCCACCGACGATGCGCTGGGCACGAGTCCGAGTGCCGTGGAACTCATCGACCGCACCATTCTCGAACTCTCGCGTCGGAAGATCGAGTACGCGGCGTTGGGGTCGATCCTCGAGGGCGATCCCGGCGCGCTGCTCTTCGTCACCTTCGACGCTGACAGCGTGGCCGAGGCCGCTGCAGGCGTGGATCGGCTCGCCGAGCTCTGGCAGCGCCACGGCCATGGCTATCACACGCTCAGGGCCACGACGCCGCAAGAGCAATCCGCGTTGCTCAGGGTCCGTTCCGCGGGCTTGGGGCTGCTCATGGCTGCGAGTGAGGGCACGCGGCGGCCGATCGCATTCATCGAGGACACGGCCGTGGACCCAGCTCGTCTCCCGGAATACGTCCGGCGATTCAGCGCCGTGCTCGAGCGACACGGCCTGGCGGCAGGGTTCTACGGTCACTGTTCGGTCGGGTGCCTGCACATCCGCCCGTTCATGGATCTCACTCGCCCTGCCGAGCTCGCCACCATGCGCGCCGTCGCCGAGGAGATCCGTGACCTGGTCGCCGAATTCGGCGGTGCCAATTCCAGCGAGCACGGCGATGGACTCGCCCGGAGCGAGTTCAACCGCGTCGTCTTCGGTGACGAGCTCTACGCCGCGATGTGCGAGGTGAAGCAGCTCTTCGACCCTAACGCCCTGATGAATCCGGGGAAGATCGTCAACGCGCCGCCGATGACCGAGAACATCCGCGATGTCGCGCAACCGCCGATGGTCGCGCTGTCGACGCGACTCTCGTTCGCCGGGACAGGTGGAATGCGCGGCGCGGCCGATCGATGCATGAACATCGGCATCTGTCGCAAGGGATCCACCGGGGTGATGTGCCCGTCGTACATGGCCACCCGCGAGGAGGAGCACAGCACCCGCGGCCGCGCCAATGCGCTGGTGTTCGCGCTCTCCCAGCCCGATCCGCGCGGCGCACTCGGCGACGACCGCCTGCACGACATCCTCGATCTCTGCCTCGAGTGCAAAGCGTGCAAGAGCGAATGCCCACTCGGTGTCGACATGGCTTCGATGAAGAGCGAGTTTCTCTTTCAGTACCAGGGAATTCACGGTGTCCCGCGGCGTGCGCGGTTCTTCGCGGCGGCGCGCCGGGTCAACCGGCTGGGGTCGGCGTTCGCGCCGGTCTCGAACCGGGCCACGTCGCTGCCGGGAGCGCGTGCGCTCATGGAACGCCTGCTCGGGATAAGCAGGCGGCGGCCGCTGCCGCGATTCCAACGGCGCACACTGCTCCGCTGGCACGCGGGCCGCGGGCATCGACGGTCGGGATCGCTCGGACGTGTTGTGATGCTCGCCGACTCATTCACGACGTTCACGGAACCCGGTATCGGGATCGCCGCGGTGGAGCTGCTCGAACTGGCCGGGTGGCAGGTCGAGCTGATCGGGAACAGGTGCTGCGGGCGAGCCGCGATTTCCAAGGGCCGGCTCGACGACGCCACCCGCGACGCGCGGGCGATGACGCTGCGTCTGGCCGCGATGGCGCGGAACGGCGCGCTGATCGTCGGCGTCGAACCCTCGTGCATCCTCACGCTCACGGAGGAGCACATCGCGCTGCAGCCGGGGAATCCCGATGCAAAGGTGGTCGCAAATCAGGTGCGGCTCGTGGATCAGTTGCTTCTCGACGCGATCGACGCCGGTCACCTCCGCATGGATCCCAACTCGCAATTGGCGGGCCGGCGATTCCTGTTCCATGGCCATTGCCACCAGAAGGCGCTTGCCGGGACCGATGCTTCGGTCCGGTTGCTGTCCAGGATCCCCGGCGCGACCGTGGTCGAGCTCGATGCCGGCTGCTGTGGCATGGCAGGGTCGTTCGGCTTTGAGGCCGAGCACTACGATCTGTCGATGCAGATCGGTGGGATGCGTCTCTTTCCGGCTGTCAACTCGGAGGACGCCGGCACCGTGATTGCCGCCACCGGTGTGTCATGCCGCCAGCAGATCGAGCACGGCACCGGCCGTCGGGCGCAGCACCCGGTTGAGTTGATTCGCGCGGCAGTATCGACGCAGGAGAGCCGCGGCTGACCTATCGCGCGGGCGCGTAGGTGAGGATGACGACGCCGTCCGGACCCAGCGGCCGGGAGTCGAGCAGGCGCAACTCGATGCGCGGGGTGCCTTCCTCGAAGAGACGTTTGCCAGTACCGAGGACGATCGGGAACACCATGAGGCGGTACTCATCAACGAGGTCGTGCACCGCAAGCGTGCGGACCAGATGACCGCTGCCTGCGATGAGGATGTCGCCGGCGAACTGTTCCTTCACCCGGGCGACCTCGGTTGCGACATCAGCGCTGATCACCGTCGAGTTCTCCCAGGTGGCGTCCGCAGAGGTGAGCGTCGTGGAAACGACGAACTTGGGCATGCTGTTCATCTTCTTGCCGAAGTCGTCGGCGCCCATGGACGGCCACGCCTGCGCGAAGCCCTGGTACGTGATGCGCCCGAGCAGTTGTGCGTCTGCCGCCATCAGCTCGTCGAGCTTGAACTTGTTGCCGTCGTCGCCAGTGTTGTACTTGAACACCCAGCCGGCTTCACCGGGGGAGTCGATGACGCCGTCGACGGTGATGAACTCGGTCACGACCAGCTTTCCCATGATGATCCTCCGCTCGGTGAGTATTCTTCCGCACTCGATTGGTGCGTCTTCATGTTCTTGGACGACCGGTGCGCCCGAAAGTCATCGGAACCTGCCCAACGCCGGCGTGGACTCAGTGCTCGGCATGCAGCCAGCGTGTATCGGATCCTGCAAGCACGCGACTCGCGATTGCGGCGATGGCTGTCACGACCAGCGCGATGATCAGGGGGTAGACGCTGCGGCCGTTCACAACGAATGCGGCACCGACGACGGCCCCAATCAGCATCGCGGCAACGGCCATGAGACGGCGTCCGGCCCTGGATCCCTGACCTCCCGCGATGGCGCTGTCCGCGGCGAGGCCGGTCATGGTCAGCGTGAGCACTGTGGTGGTCAGGTCGGGCACAGCGAGCCTGCGCGCGGTGGCGTTCTGGATGCCCATGGCGACGGCGAGGACGATGATCAGCGCGTATTTGTACGCATCCGGGACCGGATTGCCCCCGACGGCGGCGAGCGCCACCGTACACGCGAGGAACACCGCCTGAATTGACGTCGTTGTCCGGAAAAGACGGCCGCGATCCTGACCGAGGAGCGTTCCCACCCTACCGCCCACCACCGCCCCGAGCCAGAAGGCCACCACTGCCAGCAGGGATGCGGCGATGGAGAACCCCGGGGCGCCGACCAAGGCGAATCCGAGGAGCACGACGTTCCCCGTCATGTTGGCGACGAAGACGTGGCCGAGGAGCAGATAGCTGAACGCGTCGACGAGGCCGGTGACCAGCGTCATCGCAAGCAGCAGCGGTGGCAATGGACCGTGCCGTGGATCGCTCCCCGGAACGATCATCTGGCGGACGTCAGCGATGAAGGAGTTCATGCCGGGGCCTCGCAGTAGGTCTATGGCCCGGCGTCAGCGCGTCGTCTCGGACCGCGACGCGAGCATCAACTCTTGCAGGAAACCCACACGACCTGACGCCAGCTCGAACCGGCCGGCGACGTGACCGGGATCCATCCGAACTGGATTGAGACGTCGCGAGAAGAACCGTTCCAGGCGAGACATGCCGGTTGACCATCTTGACGCCAGCTGTTGTCCGTCCCGAGCCACGCCACATCCATCGGGATTCCGTACGCCCATCCACCGTCGAACGCAGTCGCGACGTTGTCGCCCACTCGCGCGTCAGCGGTGACAACCGTCACCACCGGGTTGTGCGAACCGACCAGGAACGCGCCGGCCGCGAGAGCGAATGCCGCCACGAGGAACAGGCCAAGCAGCACCAACCAGGATTGCCTTCGCACGGGCGCATCATCGCATCGGCGCAGCAGGTTCGCAACGCCACCCGAGTGGGTGCTGAGCACCACCGTCGGTCGCTACAGTTGACGCGTGGTCGGAGACATGATCGAGGTCATCGTTGACGCCGGGACCGGAAACGCCCGGACGTTCGAAATCTCGGCGACACGCGCCGGCCGCCGCGTGGAGGTGACCACCGCGCGAGGCGTCGTCGAAGTGGCAGAGCTCACCCGCACCGGGCACCCCGTGCGCGTCGGACGCTTCATGTCGACGCGGGTGATCGCCATTGTCGAGCACCCCGCTGCCGACAATGCGGTCGGGCGTGAGCCGCGCCGGAGCAGGCGAGTCGAACAGGAGGAGACGCTGCTCTGAGCGGCATCGTCCGGTTCAGGACGAGATTGTTGCCGCCTCACCGCTATCGCGTGCTGATGCCCGCGACAAATTCGCGTACGGGGTGGTCGACCACTATGGCCCGGAAGTTTGTGACCGCTCGCGCACCGTGCTCGACATCGGACGGCACCACGACCGCCTCGCCGGCGCTCACGACTCGGGTCTCGCCGGCGAGAGTCATCTCGACGCTGCCGTCAACGATGTGCCAGACCTCTTCCTCCGGGTGATGGTGCAGGTGCACCCCAGCACCAGCTGCAACCTCGGCATAGGAAAAGGTCATGTGCGCTGAGTGAAAGAATCGAGCAACCCAGCCGGGTAGAAGCTCTTTGGCCTCGAGCCCGCTCGGTTCGATGAAGGGCATCGCATCCTCCTCGTGACATCGCCATGACGGGATTGTGCGCCTGCTGCAAGGATCAACTCGGCACGAAAGGCCGGCGGCTACCATGCCCGGGTGACCACAGCACAACAGTCGCGAGTGATGACGGCTCCCGTCATGCGCGCATGGTATGCAGCCCTTGCGGAGTGGGATTCAAGCAGTCCGCCCTCCGCCGACGAGAACATCGCGGTCATCGACCGCCATTACCACGTGGCCCCCGGGGTTTCCGACCTACCGCCGACGCGGTTGCTCGCCGAGTGGCGCGAGGCCGGACACCCGGACCCGAATTCCTGGATCAAGGACAAACTCGAAGAGATCCTGGAGGCAGGAACCGCGTAACCTCCTGTGTCGGATGCTGGATGCAGGTGCGATCACAGAGCGGTTGACGAGCCTGCCCGGCTGGTCGTTCGAGGACGGCAAGCTCCGCAAGTCGTACACGTTTCCGAACTTCGTCCTGGCCGTGGATTTCGTGGACCGGCTTACCGTGGTCGCCGAAGCGCAGAACCACCATCCCGACCTCTTCGTCGCATGGGGCAAGGTGAACGTGCAGCTCTGGAGCCACGACGTGGGCGGGGTTACCGAGCGCGATTTCCGGCTCGCGTCAGCCCTCGATCAACTCTGAGCTGGTCACCATGCGCTTGCAGCGATCCACCCGCTCGAGCGTCCTTCTCGCTACCGTGTAGTGGGTGACGCCATGGTGGGAGGTTGTGGTCATCGCCGCCGTCGTGCTCGGTAGCGGGCTGATCGGTGCCGCTATCGCGATGCGGGTCGCCGCACGGAAAGCGGATGACTTGCCCGACGCACCGCCGCCGTCCTCGTATCTCGAACGCCGTGCTGCCGTCTATCTCGAGGTGTCGGCCGGATGGCACGCTTATCTCGAATCCGTGCGCGCGCTCGCCTTTCCCGCGGAGGGACTCTCGAGCGAGCGACCTCGGGACCTTGCGGCCGTCCTCCGGTCGCGGGCCCAACTCGAGCAATTCGGATCGCTGCCCACCCAGCGGCTGCACGACGAGGCTCTGGAGGCGGCCGTCGCGGTCATCAACGCTCTTCGCGTTCTGCCCATCCTGACCCCATCCGGCACTCCCGATCTCGGCGCTGGGCGCAGGACGGTGCGGCCCCCGATGCGCGACCTTGCAATGAAGGTCGACCAGCTCGAAACTCAGATGATCGAAGAGCTCCGGCCGGCCCCGCCCCCCCTGGACCCACACGTCGAGATCTTCGGGAGAGCGAGCGCCCCCCAGCGCCCGATCTCCGCGCAGACCCGGGGAGTCACTCAGCCGCGGCGCTGACGAGCTCCGGCACGGCGGGGTGCGACATGGCTATTGACATTAGCCGTCAAGCTAAGTAGAGTAGCCGCCATGCAAACTGAACCCGCCACCCAAAGCACCGGCGCCGACACCCGCTACCTCGCTCGCCCCGACGGACGGGTCGCCTACGACGTCGATGGCGACGGACCCCTGGTCGTCCTCGTCCCCGGAATGGGCGATGTGCGCGCGACCTTCCGGTTCATCGCTCCGGCATTGCGAACCGCGGGTCACCGAGTCGCCGTTGCCGATCTTCGCGGACAGGGCGACAGCGACGCCACGTTCGCGACCTACGGCGATGTGGAGACCTCCGGCGACATCGTCGCTCTCATCGAAGAGCTCGGCGGCCCCGCCGTCATCGTCGGGAATTCCATGGGCGCCGCAGCCGGCGTCATCGCCGCCGCCGTGCGACCCGACATGGTGAGTGGCCTGGTGCTGATCGATCCCTTCGTCCGCAACGGGAAGGTGAGCGTGATGATGCGACTGGTCAACCGCGTTGCCATGGCTCCGCTCTGGGCCCCGTCCGTGTGGAAGTCGTACCTGCCGAGGCTCTACGCGGGGAGGAGGCCCGACGATTTCGACGCGTATCGCGATCAGGTGGTCGCGAGCCTGCGGCGGCCTGGATACGCGCGGTCCTTCTCGCGCACAACGCACACGAGCCATGACCCAGCCGAGGCACGTCTCGCTGAGGTCAACACCCCGACCCTGGTCGTGATGGGAGAGAAGGATCCGGATTTCCCCGATCCGATGGCCGAAGCCGCGTGGGTCGCCGGCGTGCTGCATGGCGACGTCCTCATGGTGCCCGAGGCCGGCCACTATCCTCAGTCGCAGCAGCCCGATGTCACCGCGGCCGCTGTATTGCAGTTTCTGGACAAGGTTGGCAAGCGTGCCTAGAGCCGGGCTTTCCGAAGCCCGGGTAGTCGAGGAGGGCGAGCGCATCGCCGACGAAGTCGGCTTCTCGAGCCTGACCCTCGCCGCCCTGGCCGAACGCCTCGGAGTTCGCCTGCCGTCGCTGTACAAGCACATCACCGGGACTGAGGGATTGCAGCGCAGCATCTCGGTGCGCGCCAAGAACGAGCTCGCCGGCGTGCTCGGGCGTGCGACCGTCGGCCGTTCGCGCGACGATGCTGTGGCCGCGATGGCGCGGGCGTACCGCGCCTGGGCCATGGAGCACCCCGGACGCTATGCGGCTACGCAACGGGCTCCCGCGCAAGGGGATGTGGATGACGAGATCGCGAGCGCCAATGCGGTGGGCGTTGCGTTCGATGTCATGGCCGGGTACGGGCTGCGCGATGACGACGCTGTCGACGCCATCCGCGCGCTCCGGGCGGCACTGCACGGTTTCGTGACCCTGGAGGCAGGAGGGGCCTTCGCGCTACCTGTCGACACCGACCGAAGCTTCGAGCGCCTCGTCTCGGGGCTGACGATGGCTTTCGCGTCATGGGGTCGGGACGGGGGCTGACCGAACCCCCCGGCGCGACGTTCGGCGCTGCTGCCTCCTCTACTTGACCACGGCGAGTCCGGATGCGTTGACAACCTCCCAATGCGCACCGAAGGCGTCGATCCCTTCGCCGTTTGCCATGCCGGGACCGCTGTCGGCGACGAAGTAGTAGAGCGGATGTCCGTGGTAGGTGACTTGCAGCGTTCCATCACCTCGCCGGGTCGTACCGAGCAGGCTCTGTGAGATGCCGCCGAGCGCGCGCGGTGCTCCCGATGTTGTCAGTGGTGGCCAGTTCTGCGCGCACGAACCGGTGCACGTGGATGTCATTCCGGTGTCAGCGAGGAAGATGTACAGCGTCCTGCCGCCAGATCCGACAAGGATCGGGCCGAGATTGCCGACGGTACGAAGCATCGCGGCCGTCCCTGTTGCGGGAGCAGGTGTTGCTCGCACCGGAGTGGGCGTCGGTGTGGCGACGGGCGTTGGAGTTGCCACTGCCGTTGGCACAGCTGTCGGTGTCGAAGTTGGCGGCGCGGTTGGCGTCGTCGTGCCTGCCGTTGCGGAACCGCACGCTGCGAGCATGATCAGGCTGGCGGTGCCACTCACGATTAGGAGTCGTTGTTTCATAAGTCGTTTCTCCGCGGTTCCGTCCGCTCAATGTGCCCGGCTGCTGCGCCGTGTTCGTACTATCGATACGCGCGCTTGTTACGCGGGAGACGAGCTCGCAACGCGCACGCGGTGCGGCGAAGCACAATCGCTGTTGCATGGCGTTGCCGTGCGAACCGCGTGTAACCGTGCAACGTATGTCGTGCGCACGTATGCGATGCGCGACGACGCGTACGCCTAGGGGTCAGTCCGCGACGCGGTCCAGCTCTGCCTTGATCACGGCGTAGCACTCGCAGGACACCGCTTCGAGCGCCTTGCGGTCGAGGATCGTGACGTGTCCGCGCGAATATCTGATGAGACCCGCGCGCTGCAGGATGCCGGCGGACACGGAAACCGTCGAGCGCCGGGCCCCGAGCATCTGTCCGAGAAACTCCTGGGTGATCATGAACTGACTCGACCCGACGCGATCCTGGCTCATCAGCAGCCAACGGCTGAGGCGCTCCTCGCTCGAGTGCAGTCGGTTGCACGCGGCCGCTTGCGCGATCTGGCCGAACAACGCCTGCGTATATCGATCGACCAGGGTCCGGAACGCGTTGCTGCGCTCGAACCATTCGAGGAAGATCGGTGTCTCCAGGCGAAGACCGTGGCCCGCGACCTGAGTGATGGCACGCACCGCGAGGCCGCCGACCGGCGCCAGCGGCACCCCCACGATTCCTTCGTTGCCGATGGTTGCCACCTCCACGATGGCGCCCCCGTGCAGCGGCGTGACCAGGGAGATCACGCCGTCCGTCGGGAAGTAGACCGCGCCGATCGGGTCGCCCGGCTCAAACAGGACCCCTTTCACGTGGAAGGTGACGCTGGTCGCCGCCTCCAGCAGAGGCAGACGTTCGGCGAGGGGAAGCAAGGTGAGAATCCGGTTCCCACCTGTGGACCCAACGATATTGCCGGTCGTGCTCAGGTCGCCACCAGCAGTTGGGATGATCCGCCGCGCCTAACTGTCCCCGTCGTCCGTGATGGCCATGGATACGTGAGGCCGCCGCCCGCCATGGCGAGCCTTCCTGAACATGAGAAATCCATTAAGAAACAGTCTGGAGGGGGACCTGCCCCGGCGGAATAGGCGACCTATCACGCGGGCATAGATGGAGTGTCACGGCTCGGCCCTGAACGCCCATGATCGCCCCCAGCGGCGGCGGTCACCTGCCGACACCATCGTGAATCGGCCAGAATTTCGCTCCGTGACCGAGGACAGCGACTATCGTCCGGCGGCTGACAGATACGCCGCGATGACCTACCGCCGCTGCGGGCGCAGCGGACTCCTGCTCCCGGCGATATCGCTTGGCCTGTGGCAGAACTTCGGCGAGGTCCGACCACTCGAGACCCAGCGCGCAATCCTCCGGCGTGCGTTCGACCTCGGCATCACGCATTTCGACCTGGCGAACAATTACGGGCCGCCATACGGAAGTGCTGAATCGAACTTCGGGCGCATCCTGAGCACTGACTTTCGTGGCTACCGCGACGAGCTCGTCATCTCGACCAAGGCCGGGTGGGACATGTGGCCAGGTCCGTACGGGGACCTCGGGTCGCGCAAGTACCTGCTCGCAAGCCTGGATCAGAGCCTGCGGCGCATGGGCGTCGACTACGTCGACATCTTCTATCACCACCGGTTCGATCCCAACACCCCGCTCGAGGAAACGCTTGGCGCGCTGCACACGGCTGTCCAGCAGGGGAAGGCGCTGTACGTTGGCATCTCTTCCTATTCGGCACAGCGGACCTCTGAGGCGATTGCCATCGGGCGCCGGCTCGGCACCCCGGTGCTCATCCACCAGCCGTCGTATTCGATGCTGAACCGGTGGATCGAAAAGGGGTTGCTCGACGTGCTCGGCGCCGAGGGGGTGGGCTGCATCGCATTCTCACCCCTGGCCCAGGGGATGCTCACCGACCGGTATCTCCACGGCATCCCCGAGGGCTCGCGCGCGCAGCAGAACGGGTCGCTTACCGAGGACATGCTCAGCGAGCCCAATCTCAACCACGTGCGCGAGCTGAACGCCGTCGCGGAACGGCGCGGCCAGAGCCTTGCCCAGATGGCGCTTGCCTGGGCGCTCCGCGACTCGCGTGTCACCTCGGTGCTCATCGGCGCGAGCAGCGTCAGCCAGCTTGAGCAGAACGTCGCGGCGCTCGACCATGTCGAATTCTCTGCCGACGAGCTCGCCGCAATCGACCAACACGCTGTCGAAAGCGGCATCGACCTGTGGCGCGCCCCGGCCACCGCCTGACCTGAGCTCGGCGCAACCGCCGAACCTGCAGGGGATGCTGGTTGAGACCCATCATCTGGCCATGGGAGATGCGGTGGCTGGGGTGATCGGGCGGGACTCCGAACGGCAGGCGATCGCGAACTTCCTCACCGCAGTGGGAAGGGAATTCACCCAGCTCACACTCGAGGGCGAGGCGGGGATCGGCAAGACCACGCTGTGGTGGGAGGCACTGCGTCAGGCGAGCGCCCGGGGTGCACGCGTGCTCGTGACCAGGCCGAGCGAATCGGAGGCGACGCTATCGTTCGCGGCCCTGGCTGATCTGTTTGACGGGGTCGACGACTCGATGATCGACCGGCTGCCGGTTCCACAACGCGAGGCCATCGCCGCGGCCTTGCTGCGCGCCCCGGCTCCGCTCCGGGGCATCGACGAGCTCGCCCTCTGCGCCGCGGTGCTGTCGCTGCTTCGATTGCTGGCTGCGGAAGGTCCGCTGGTCGTCGCTGTGGATGACGCTCACTGGCTCGACCCGCCGTCGGCGCGCGCCCTGATATTTTCGGCGCGGCGACTGCACGACGAGTCAGTCGCCTTTGTGTTGACGGTCAGGACCGGCACAACGCGGCCGCTCCGCCTTGATCGCGCCGCCGACCCGGATCGCCGCCGCACCATCAAGGTGGGCCCGCTCACGCTCGCCGCGTTGCACGAGGTCATCAAGCAGCGCACCCGGCAGTCGCTGCCGCGGCATGCGCTCGTCCAGATCGAGCGAGCGACCGGCGGCAACGCGTTCTACGCGCTGGAAATTGCCGCGGAGCTGATCGGCCGCCCCGTCGATGACCGCACCCTTCCAGTGCCGGCGAGTCTCACCGATCTGGTCGCGGCCAGGCTGGGGCGGCTCCCCGCTGCGAGCCGGCACGCGCTGCTCACCGCGGCGGCACTGACGCAACCGTCGACCGACATCGTCGACGCTGCTGCACTCGCGCCGGCGGAACGCGCGGGCCTGGTGTCGATCGAGCAGAGCAGGGTTCGCTTCACCCACCCGCTCTTCGCATCGGTCGTGTACGGGCAGGCAAATGCGCCGCAACGACGCCGGCTGCACCGCGAGCTGGCCGCCGTCGTCGCGCAGCCCGAGGAACGCGCGCGCCATGCGGCCCTCGGCGCCGGTGAACCGGACGAGATGATCGCTGCAGAGCTCGAGGCGGCGGCGAAGCTCGCCGGATCCCGTGGAGCTCCTGACACGGCGGCGGAGCTGCTCGAGCTCGCGGTGCGCCTCACGCCGGCGACCCAGGCCGGCCACCGCTACGCCCGGCGCGTCGCGGCGGCCCGGCGCTGGTTCGATGCGGGCGACCTGGGCCGCTGTGGGGGCATCCTCGAGGAGACCCTGCAAGACCCTCTGGATGGGGTCCTCCGTGCGGAGGCGCTGCAACTGCTGGGGCAGCTGCACGCGCGGCGCAGCTCGTTCACGCTGGCCCTCGAGGTGGCGCTGCAGGCGTTGGAGCTGTCGGTGCGTGATCGAGAGCTGCAGGCAGGGATCGAATTGGACGTCACGTACTACCTGGTGAGCCTCGGCGACTTCGCCGGCGCCGTGGGCTACGCGAAGAGGGCGGTTGCCGGCACCGAGGGAGAGTCAGTCCCCGGGGCGCTGGCCGATGCGCTCGGGGTGCTCAGCATGACTGAGTTTCTGTGCGGCGAAGGCCTCGACGAGCCCCGCCTCCGGAGGGCTCGGGAGCTTGAAGACCCGTATCGCGTGAGGACGTGGCAGTGCCGCCCCACGTTCCTCCATGGGCTCCTGTCGTTGTGGACAGGCAGGCTTGACGAGGCACGAGCGGCTCTCAATCAGCTCCACACCGAGACCCTGGAGCGCGGCGAGGAGAGCCCGGTGGCGTTCCTGTGCCTGTACTTGACGTGGACCTGTGTGTGGCAGGGCGACCTCGCCGCCGCCGCCCGATTCGCGGCCGAAGGAACCCAGGCGGCTGCCCTGCTCGACGACCCGGCATCGTACGGGGCCGCGCTGTCGGCCGCCGCGCTGGTGCATGCTCATGACGGATCCGCCGACCTCGCCCGGCAGGAGGCGATGGAGGCAGTCCGCCGCTTCCAGGAGATCGATTGGCCGTCAGGAACGATCTGGCCGCTGTGGGCACTGGGTCTCGTGGAGCTGTCCAGCGGGAACCCTGCGGCCGTCGATGCTGCCCTCGGGCCGATGGCCGACCTGATCCCGAGCATGAACGCACTCGACCCGGTGCTGAGCGTGTTCGTTCCCGATCAGATCGAGGCGCTCATCGAACTCGGGCTGCTCGACCGCGCCGAGACGTTGACCGCTTGGCTCGAGCGACGGGGCATCGAGCTGGACCGCTCCTGGGCTCTCGCCACAGCGGGACGCTGCCGGGGGCTGCTGCTGGCAGCGCGCGGCGACCGGGAGGGAGCCCTCGCAGCCCTCCGGGGTGCGCTGGAGGAGCACGAGCGACTCGGCATCCCATCCGAGCGCGGTCGCACCCTGCTCGCACTGGGTCGAGTGCAACGCCGGAGCGGGCAGCGTGCTCGCGCCAAGGCGACGCTCCACGAAGCCCTCGCCGTGTTCGATCAGCTGGGTATGCCAGTCTGGGCGGCTCGGGCGCGCGAGGACATCGAACGTATCGGCCACCGATCATCGTTGATCGACGCCCTCACTCCAACGGAGGCGCGTGTCGCGGAGCTTGCGGCGTCGGGGCTGGCCAACCGCGAGATCGCCGAGCGATCCTTCCTCACGACCAAGGCGGTGGAAGCCAACCTGACGCGGGTGTACCGCAAGCTCGGCATCCGCGCTCGAGGTGGTCTGGCACGCGCGCTGGAGGCCGCCGACGGGCAGGAACAGGCGTAGGGTCGAGGCCGCCGACACGTAGGGTTTTCCCACTTTCACCGGGCTCCGGAGTTGCCCATGCTGTCGGCATGCAGCCGTCGTCTGCGACGCAGTTTGTGGCCGAGTGTTTCTGGCCCGGGGTTCGCGAGGCAGATCTCAGCGCGCTTGATGAGCGTGTGGCCGCCCGCGCCGCTGAACTGACTCGCGGCGGGGAGATCGTTCGGTACCTCGGCTCGCTCCTGATGCCCCGCGATGAGGTGGTGCTCTGCCGCTTCGAGGGTTCGGAGACGGCGGTACGGCGTGTTGCCGAGGAGGCGGCGATCCCATTCGAACGTATCCTCGAAGTCGCGAGCGCACCCTGGCCCACCCAGACGTCAGCATGACGTCACCGAGACAGAGCAAAACCCTGGACCACGACTCCGGCGATTAGGATCGGTTCGAAGCCGACCTGACGCGGAGGAAGTGCGTGGCACCGGGCCTGTTCCCATTCGTCGAGCCCAACGAGAGCGGCATGCTGCGCGCCGGCGACGGACACGCGATGTACTGGGAGACGTGCGGCAATCCCGCAGGCATTCCCGCGGTGTTTCTCCACGGCGGACCGGGATCGGGGTGCACGCCGAATCAGCGCCGGTACTTCGATCCAGATGTGTTCCAGGCCGTGCTGTTCGACCAGCGTGGGTCGGGCCGCAGCCGGCCACTGACCAGCGAGCCGGACGCAGACCTGACCAGCAACACCACGGCGCACCTGATCGCCGATATGGAGCGGCTTCGCGAACATCTTGGCATCGATCGATGGGTGGTGCTCGGCATGTCCTGGGGGACAACCCTGGGCCTGGCGTATGCCGAGACCCATGCGGAGCGAGTCAGGGGTCTGGTCCTGGCGCTGGTCACCACAACGTCGCGGCGCGAGGTCGACTGGATCACGCGTGACATGGGGCGCGTCTTTCCCGAGGAGTGGGAGCGATTTGTTGCCGCCGTGCCCACACGATTGCGGGACATGTCGTTGGCTGATGCCTACGCAACCCTGCTGTTCGATGCGGATCCCGACGTGCAGGAGCGTGCCGCCCGCGCGTGGTGTACGTGGGAGGACACGCACGTCTCCCTCGTCCCGGGATATCAGCACAACCGTCGCTTCGACGACCCGGCGTTCCGTCTCAGGTTCGCTCGCCTGGTGACCCATTACTGGCGACATGCCGCGTTCCTTGAAGACGATCAACTCCTCCGCGATGCAGGGCTGCTTGCCGGCATTCCCGGCGTCCTGATCCACGGCCGGTACGACGTCAGCAGCCCGCTCGAGACGGCATGGCGGCTATCGCAGAGCTGGAGCACCAGCCGTCTTCAGGTCATCGACGACACCGGTCACGGAGGGGGCGCGGCGTTCGTGGCCGCTGTCATCGAGGCGTTGAGCGGAGTCGCGAAGTGATCCGTTCGGAGACGTCAGCGCACGAACCGCGGCGCCAGCTGCCCGCATGGTCCGACATCAAGCCGTTGCTTCGGATGCGACCTGTCGAACCCAACCCAACACGCCGCCGGCTGGCTGCGTCACTCACCGTTGCCGATCTGCGCAGGACGGCGCGCAGGCGCGTTCCGCGCGCGGTGTTCGATTACACGGACGGGGCGGCCGAAGCGGAGATCAGCCTGCAGCGAGCTCGCAGGATGTTTCAGCGACTCGAATTCTCGCCGTCGGTGCTCCACGACGTGTCTGCTGTGGATACCTCCACCGATGTGCTGGGGCGCAAGGCATCAGCGCCGTTTGCATTCGCACCGACCGGCTTCACCCGATTGATGCACCACGAGGGGGAGCGTGCGGTTGCACGCGTCGCGGAGCGGCACGGCATTCCCTACGCCCTTTCCACGATGGGAACCACGTCAATCGAGGAGGTCGCCGTGGCGGCGCCGGCCGCGCGTAAGTGGTTTCAGCTGTACGTGTGGAAGGACCGCGGCGCGGGCGAAGAGTTGATGACGCGGGCCGGCGCCGCCGGCTACGAAGCGCTGATCCTGACGGTCGACGTGCCGGTGGCGGGGAACCGGCTGCGCGACGCGCGCAACGGTTTCTCGATACCCCCGAAGCTCGGCGTCACCACGCTCGCCGACATCGCCACGCACCCGGTGTGGTGGGCGAACCTGCTGACCACGGCGCCGCTGACCTTCGCCTCGATGGACGGATGGAACCGAACGATTGCCGAGCTCATCGATGAGCTCTTCGATCCCACCATGACGATGTCGGACCTTGCGTGGGTCCGCTCCTTCTGGCCAGGCCCGCTCATCGTGAAGGGCATCCAGACGGTCGACGATGCCCGGCGTATGACGGAGGCCGGGGTCGAGGCGATCGTGCTGTCGAATCACGGCGGCCGCCAGCTGGATCGTGCTCCCGTGCCGTTGAGCCTGGTCGCGGCGGTGGTCGATGCGGTGGGCGACCGGACCGAGGTCTGGGTGGACACGGGGGTGATGAGCGGCGCCGACATCGTGGCGGCCATCGCGCTGGGCGCGCGCAACGTCCTGGTCGGCCGTGCGTACCTGTACGGACTGATGGCGGGTGGTGAGCTCGGCGTCGAGCGGGCTGCCGCCATCCTCGAGCGTGAGATCCATCGAACGATGCAGCTCCTCGGGGTCCGCGCCGTCGCCGAGCTCGATCCCAGCCACGTGAGGATTCGCTAGCCGCGATTGCTCCGACCGGCTACGTCGACGCTGCGGGAAGGTCCGGCTGTGCGTCGAGAAAGTCCTGCGACGGCACGAAGAACAGCGTGCCGGTGAGCGCCGTCGAGAAGTCGAGGATTCGATCGTAATTGCCGGGTGGGTCACCGATGAACATGTTGTTGAGCAGCCGCTCGGTGACCCCCGGCGTGCGAGCGTAGGCGATGTAGAAGGTCCCGAATTCACCGCGACCGACGTTCCCGAACGCCATGTTGTCCCGCAGGATCTTCAGCTCCTTGCCATCGGCATCGGTGATCACGTTGAGCGCGACGTGCGAGTTCTTCGGTTTCACATCGTCCGCAAGCTCGATGTCAGCCAGTTTGGTGCGTCCCACCACCATTTCCTGAGCCTCCACCGGGAGCGCGTTCCAGTTGCGGAGGTCGTGGACATACTTCTGCACGATGACGTAGCTCCCGCCTGCAAACGCCGGATCCTCGTCGCCGATGATCACCGCGTCAAACGCGACGCGTCCGGTCGGATTCTCGGTCCCGTCGACGAAGCCCAGCAGGTCGCGCTCGTCGAAGTACTTGAATCCGTGGATCTCGTCGACGACGATCGCCGCGTCGCGGAGCCGGTCCACGATCTGGCCGGCGAGCTCGAAACAGAGATCCATCTCCGAAGCCCGGATGTGAAACAGCAGGTCACCCGGTGTGGCCGCGGCTCGGTGCTTGGCGCCGGCGATCTCGCGGAAGGGATGCAACTCGGCTGGACGTGCTCCGGCGAACAACCGGCCCCATGCCTGAGACCCCACGGCCACCACGCAGGTGAGCCCACCGTCCGGGATGCGGAATCCAACGGCTCGCTGCAGCCCGGCGCAGTCGCCGAGCAGGTCGCGCGTCGCTGATTCGCCCCCGGCGTTGATGGTGACCACCAGAAAGATCGCCGCGCCCGTGAGCGGACTCAGCACCGGCTGCGTCAGGGGACCCGTGGCAGCATCGAATGACGAACCAGGCAAGGCTGCGCGCTCCGCGGAGGTCGGGGCTGATGAGGCCCCAAGTGTAGGCCGCCGACCATTTGACACGAGCTGGTACGTGCGTCTAGGCTTACGGTAAGTGATAGCTAACCTAGAGCCACTGACCGTGCTTGGCGATCCGACCCGGCGTGCGATTTTCGAGCGCCTCGCCGGAGGGCCGATGGCCGTCGGGAACATCGCCCGTGACCTTCCCATCAGCCGCCCGGCGGTATCCCAGCACCTCTTGGTGCTGAAGCGCGCGGGCCTGGTGGTCGACCGAGCCGAGGCCAATCGCCGGATCTACAGCATCGACCCGCGAGGGGTCGCTGAGCTCCGCGCCTACTTCGAACGCTTCTGGACTCAGGCCCTCAGTGCCTTTCAGACAGCCGCAGAGCAAACAGCACCAGCAGCACCAACACCCGCGAAGGAGGAGTCATGACCACACAGACGGCAGGCACATCGGTCCGTGCATCGGTGACCGTCGAAGCGCCGATCGACCACGCGTTCAAGGTGTTCACCGAGCAGATGGGCACCTGGTGGCCGCCCGAGAACCACCTGCTCGAGGGCGAGCTCAGCGAGATGGTGTTCGAGCCGCGCACCGGCGGGCACATTTACGACCGTGGCGTCGACGGCACGGAATCGCACTGGTCGCGCGTCCTCGCCTACGAGCCACCCAATCGTCTCGTGCTCAGCTGGGACATCAGCAGTCAGTGGCAGATCGAGACCGATCCGGCCAGGGCGAGCGAGGTCGAGATCCTGTTCATCGCAGAGGGTCCGAACCGCACTCGCTTGGAGCTAGCGCACCGTCACCTCGACCGCCACGGCGAGGGCTGGGAATCCATGCGCGACTCGGTCGGAGGTTCCGAAGGCTGGCAGAAGGGGCTCGATGCGTTCGCAACGGCTGTGGCCGCGTAGGCGCCTAGCCTTCGCGCCCTCGGATCTGAACGCGACCGGCGACGTTTCGAGTCTCGAACCGGGGCTGCGGAAACGTCGCAGGCCCGCCCAGGACGGCGCCGTCGGTGAGCCGGAATCGGGAGCCGTGCCACGGGCAGACGACGGTGCCGTCCTCGACGGTTCCTTCATCCAACGGACCACCGGCGTGGTTGCAGGTGTTCTCGAGCGCGCAGACAGCGCCGCCCACACGGGACAGCAGGACCTTGCGATCTTCAACTTCGACCGCGGTCAGATTGCCCTCGGTGACGTCGGCATCGCCGGCGACATCTGTCCACTCCGCAGGCCCGGACAGCGCCGCCGTGTGATTGACCATCAGCGCCCGGTCCAGCACAAGGTCGCCGCCGAGATACGCAGCTGCAGCGCCGACGACGAGGCCGCTTGCAGAGAGAAAGCATCCGCGTGCAGCGCGCCCCCGTATGCGTGCGGCCAGAGACCCAAGTTGCAGTCCGAGCACGACCGTGTTGGCCAGTCCATGCACCAGTGCGAGGCGCCGGTCGCGACCATACGTGACCGACCAGTCGGCCGTCCCAGTCGCCGCGGTTGCCACGGACGCGATGCAGCCGGCCGCTGTAAGCGTGGCGGCTCCGCGCTTGTCACCGATGACGTCGAGCACAGGCACCCCCGCCCACAGCCCGATCGGCAGATCGCTGAGTGCCGGGTGCAGCGCATGGCCGAGCCACCGACCGTGCAGCAGGTCCATGAGGTTTCGACGCCGGGTCACCGGCTCTAACGTTTTGACGAGGAGTTCACTCAGGCTTTCCAGGCCGGGGATCTGCTCAATCGCCGCGATAATCTCGGGGTACGGGGGCTGGGTGCGCTTCTGTTGCTTCATCACTCCGACAACACTCGAACGTCTCGGTTCCGAGCCAGTGTGGCGTCGCACAAGCCTACCGTCCGTGTACCGGTCGGGTGGCGGCCTCGGAGTCGCCCGAACACCCTGCCTGCGCACGGATCACGATGACCGCACCGTGCGACACTCGGCTGGATGAACGCACGGGCGCGGCTGGCCGTCTGCCTGGTGCTCGGTGTCATCGGCTTAGCGATCGCGCTCCCGTTGACCGAGTGGCAGGTGGCGATCCTGGTGGGGTGGGACGTGACCTCCGCGGCGTTCATCGCAATCGTCTATTTCGGAATTCGCGGCAAGGACAGTGCTGCCACCAAGCGGGCGGCGATGAGGGAGGACGATTCTCGGGCTGCTTCCGAAGCAATTCTCGTCGGCGCGAACATCGCGAGCCTTGTCAGCGTTGCCTTCGCGCTGATCGCGGCCGGTTCATCGCAAGGCTTCGTCAAGTCCGTCATCACCACACTCGTCGTTGCGAGTGTCGTGCTTTCGTGGGCCGCCGTTCACGTCGTATTCATGTTGCGCTACGCGCGGCTCTACTACAGTCAGGATGGCGGCATCGACTTCCACGCCGACCAACCCCCGGACTTCCGGGACTTTCTGTACGTCGCGCTGACCATCGGGATGACCTTCCAGGTCTCCGATACCGACCTCAACGCGAAATCGATTCGCATGACCGCGATTCGGCATGCGCTGCTTTCGTACCTGTTCGGGGTTGTGGTCGTCGCGACGACCATCAACGTCATCGCCACCCTGCTGACCAAGTAGCCGAAGACGATTCGCTCCTTCGCTGGTACAGCCCGGAGCCCGGGCAAATTGCACCGGCGATAGGCGGCCCCGCGGTGCCGGCAGTATGATCGAACGAATGTTCGAGTGGCTCGACCACCTGACCGATGCCCAGCGGACGGCTGTCACACACGATCGTGGCCCGCTCAGGATCCTCGCGGGCGCCGGTACGGGCAAGACCACCACGCTTTCCGCCCGCGTCGCGTGGCTGCTGGCGACCGGGGCACCCCCGGAACGCCTCCTGCTGCTCACGTTCACGCGACGCGCCGCTCGCCAGATGCTCGCGCGAACCTCGTCGCTGATGGCGACCGCCGGCCTCAATCGGGGCTCCGGCTCACCGGCGGCCCGGGTCGCCGGTGGCACCTTTCACGCCATCGCGCACCGCACCCTCCGCCGTTACGCCTCGACGCTTGGGCTTCCGGAGGGGTTTTCGGTGCTGGACGCCGCGGATGCAGCGGATGTCATCGACATGGTCCGCGACGAGCAGGGTCACGCCGCGTCGATGCGCCGGCGATTTCCTCGAAAAGCGCTGCTCGTGGATATCTACTCGTCCGCGGTCAACACCGGCCGGCCCCTGTCATCCGTCGTTCCTGAGATTGCGCCCTGGGCTGAGGATTGCATCGACGCGATCGCTGAGATCTGCCGAGGCTATGTCCGCCGCAAGCGGTCTGCGGGACTCGTCGACCTCGACGACCTTCTGCTCTTCTGGCGTGCGGCAGCGCAGGACGACCGTCTCGGGCCTCGTCTTGCCGGGTCGCTCGATCACGTGCTCGTCGACGAGTACCAGGACGTGAACGAGCTCCAGGTCGACATCCTGAAAGGACTGCGCCACGGGGATCCGCGGATCACGGTGGTTGGTGACGATGCTCAGGCGCTCTATTCGTTCCGTGCTGCCGAACCACGACACATCCTCGAGTTCGATCGCGTCTTTCCATCGTCAACCACGGTCGTTCTGGAAACCAACTACCGCTCGAGCCAGCCGATCCTCGACGTCGCAAACGCGGTCGGGGCCGATGCCACTGTCGGGTTCTCGGCGGTGCTGCGCGCGGCCCGGACGGCTCCGGGCGTGGTTCCGCAGCTCGTCCGATGTCCAGATGAGGACACGCAGACCGACGCGGTCTGCGACCGCATCCTCGAGCATCGCGAAGCCGGCGTGGCGCTCCGCGAACAGGCGGTGCTGGTGCGAGCCGCGCACCACTCGGCGCTCCTCGAGCTCGAGCTGGGGGCACGGCGGATTCCCTACGTCAAATACGGTGGACTGCGTTTCATCGAAGCGGCGCACGTCAAGGACATGCTTGCGGCCTTCCGTCTCGCGGATAACCCGGGTGACGTGGTTGCATGGTTCCGTCTGTTGCAGATGCTCGTCGGCGTGGGTCCCGCAACGGCGCATCGCGTGGTGGCGGCACTCGGGTTGCTGGGCTCCGAGGACGCGCCGCCCGACACGGACGCGCTCGCGTCGTGGTCGCACGCGTCTGCGCACCTTCCCGAGTCCGCGATGCCGGCGGCCGGCGTGCTCGTCGCCGCGCTGGCGTCGCTCCCTGGCGAAGCCGTTGCGACCCACGCGGAGCGGATTCGCGTCGCGGTCGCACCGCTCGTCGAGGCGACGTACCCGGAGGCATCGGCGAGGCTCGCGGACCTGGACGCCCTGGTCGCCGCCAGCACCAAGGTTGCGCGCCTTTCCGACGTCGCGGCGGACCACGTCCTCGAGCCGCCGAGCTCGACCGGCAATCTTGCGGGGCCGCCGGTGATCGATGAGGACTGGCTGGTCATCTCGACGGTGCATTCCGCCAAGGGACTCGAGTGGGACGTCGTCCACGTGCTCCATGTCACCGACGGGAACATTCCCTCGGACATGGCGCTGGGCTCGCCTGACGGTCTCGAGGAGGAGCGGCGCGTGTTCTACGTCGCCCTGACCCGCGCCCGTCATGGGCTGCATCTCTACGTGCCCGAGCGCTACCACCACCACCCAAACGCGCGCGATGACCGCCATGGCTGGGCTCAGCCGTCCCGATTCCTTTCAGAGCGCGTTCGTGCCCGATGCGAGCAGGTGACCGAGCGCAGACGCGGGCAGGACGCTGTCGACGCGATGCCCGCAGTCGACGCCACCGAGCGGGTCGGCGTGGCCCTGGAAGGCTTGTGGTCCTGACCCAGCGGCGCCGGCGCACGCGGACCGCGAGAAGCGGCCTATGCTGATCGGAAGATGACCAATCAGCAGCAGGACGTGAAGCCCGAGGACGAGGCCACCAAGGAGCAGGATCAGGCGGACGATCGGCGCCGCAAGGATCAGACCGAGAAGGTCGAGCGTGACCGCGCCGACGAGGCAGGACGGCGGTCCCGCGAGGGCACCTGAGGCGTCGCTGCTCAGCTACGCGTGCGGATGTACCGGATCCGCGGATCCACCATCGCGTAAACGAGGTCGGTGATCAACGAGCCGAGCGTGGTGAGAACGCCGCCGATCAGGAGCGTGCCCAGCATCGTGTAGAAGTCGTGATTCATCGCTGCACTCCAGAGAGTGGTTCCCAGCCCCGGGTAGCCAAAGAGCACTTCCACGACGAGCTGGGCACCGAAGATCTGAGGTAGGCGCGTGCCCAGCAGGGTGATGATCGGCAACGAAGCGTTGGGGAGCGCGTGGCGGAGACTGACCCGCGCCCGCGACGCACCCTTGGCTCGCGCCGTCGTGATGTAGTCCTTGGTCAGCTCCTCCATGGTCGCCGCTCGGAGGTAGCGGCTGAACAGCGCGATCGTTCCGATTGCCAAGGTGAGCGTGGGGAGAATCAGCCCCGCGGGGTCGGCGAGGACGTCGCCGGTGTTCCAGTCCGGCGTGTTCAGATTGAGCCAATTCAGATCGGTTGCCAGAATCAGGATGAGCCACGTGCCCAGCAGGTACGTCGGTATCGAGTACAGCGTCATCGAGATGATGTTCGAGAGGAGCGCTCCGTGCCGGCGCCGCCGTGCCGCCTCGTAGAGGGCGATCGGAACGGTCACGGTGATGACGAGCAGCGTGGACAGCCCAGTCAGGATCAGCGAGTTGATCGTGGGCCCCTGAACCAGCGACTGGAGGTCGAGGTCCACCGCGACCCCCTGGATGGGGTCGATCTGGTCGGCGAACCCCGGCGGGGTGAAGGCGATCCGTCCGTGGAGGAGATTCGCCAGGAAGTCGAGGTATTGGACCGGGATCGGCTTGTCGAACCCGTTCTGATGGTCGTAGATCGCCCATTGGGGTGGGCCGCTGCGGGGTCCCAGCATGATCCTTCCCGGGTCGCCGGGCATGAGACGCTCGAGGAAGAACACCACCGTCGCCACGCCGACGACGACGAGTGCCGCCTGGAGGACCCGGCTGACGATGTATCTGAGCACCGCGCCCTACTCTTTCAGGTCGAGGTTGCCGGGGTGCTCCCCGTGTGCGGAGCTGCAGACGGCGTCGGCGCTGGTCGGGCGAGCAACAGGGAGCCGACCGTCGCGGGGATGAGTGTCAGGCAGCCTGCGGCGACCAGCGCCGCCGCCTCGGCCGGCCCGAGCAGCCCCGTGCTCAGGCCGAGGCTGGCGGCAGCTGCAGGCATGCCCAGCTGCGCCGACGCGGCAAGGCCGGTTGCGAGGTATCGCTCATGACCGGCCACCCGCGCCGCAATCACATGCGTGATCACGGTTCCAACTGCGAGGCCGATCGCGAGGACGATGCTCGACGGGGAGGTGACCAGCGCTCGCAGGTTGAGCTCCGCGCCAAGCAGGAGGAAGAACAGCGGAACGAAGAAGCCGTTGGCCACTCCGGAAAACTGCAGTGCAAGACGATCCGACTCCCGAAGCCGGACCAGGATCATCCCGGCGATGAAGCCTGCGACGAGGGTGCTCGCGCCCGTCTCCTGAGCGATCGCCGAGAGGCCGAACAGGAGCAGGAGCGAGATGCGCACCTGCCACGCCCACCCACGCCGGAGTGACTCGGCGTGCATCTGATGAATGAAGGCGTAGTGGCGAGCCCTCTGCGCCGCCAGGAGGATGAGCACACCGGCGGCGATGATGGCCGCGTCGCCGCCGATCGCCTCGAGCGGGTTGCCCCCCTTGGCAAGGGTGAGCGGCATGAGCACCACGGTCATCGAGTCGGCGAGGGCGACCCAGGCGATGATAAATGCCACGTTCGGACCGGCGAGGCTGCGCTCCTCGAGGATCGGGAATGCGATCGCCGCCGAGCTGCCGGTGATGAGTACCGCAACGAGCTCGGGGTGACCGAAGCCGAGCGCGTGGTCGAGGAGGAGCCCGATCGGTGCGGCGGTGACCGCGACGACGCCGAGCGCGAGCAGACCGCGTAAGAACCCCTGGCGGATGGCCGGCGAACCGATGTCGACGTGTGTCCCCGCGCTGAACATCAGCATCGCGAAGCCGATGGCGCTGAATGCGGGTAGCGGCTGGGCCAGCGAGTTGACGACTCCGAACCCCGTGTGACCGAGCACCACCCCCGCGAGGAGCTCGCCGATCACGACCGGGATCAGGGCGCGCCTGCCGAACGCGAGCAGCGGGCCTGCAAGGCCGGCAAGCACGAGAATGGTCAGCTGCGCGAACATCGCGCGATCATGGCCCCAAATTCGCGGCTCGTGTCCATCGTCGCGGCGACACGGAGCTACGAGACATGGGTGGGTCGGCAGGTGCCGTTGGTCAGGGCCGACCTCGCCTACAAGCACGAGGAGATGGCGCTCGCGCCGTTCCCCTTCCTCCGCGCCACCTTCTATCGATGGGTCCAGGTGTGGGCAGCGACGTGCCCGGAGCTTGCCGGCGCACCGAAGGTGCTGGCCGTCGGAGACCTGCACACCGAGAACTTCGGAACCTGGCGCGACACCGAGGGTCGCCTGATCTGGGGCATCAACGACTTCGACGAAGCGTTTCCGATGGCCTACACCAATGACCTGGTGCGCCTGGCGACCTCCGCGCGGCTCTCGATCGCCGCGGGAACCCTGATCCTGACGCCTCGCGCGGCCTGCAGCGCGATCCTCGAGGGCTACCGCTCGTCGATGCAGGCTGGCGGCCGGCCGTTCGTTCTCGCCGAGCACCACCACGTGCTCCGCCGCGATGCCGAGTCGGAATTGCGAGACCCGGTGCGCTTCTGGACGGCGATGGTCGATCTTCCACGCGCGCGCCGGCCGATGCCCGCGGCCGTCTCGCTCCTCCGCCGCCAGTTTCGCCGCGGGGAGGATCCTCGCTACGTCACCAGGCGTGCAGGACTTGGGAGCCTCGGGCACCCGCGCATCGTTGCGTTCGCCGAGCTGTCCGGCGGTTGGATCGCCCGAGAGGTCAAGGAGCTCGCCGCCTCGGCCGTCGCGTGGAGCGCGGGGAGCTCCGGCTCGGTGGCGATCCACTACCCGACCATCGTCCGCCGCGCGGTTCGATGCGCCGACCCGTTCCTGGAAGTCCGCGGCCGCTGGGTGTTGCGCCGGCTCGCTCCGGATTGCAGCCGCATCGAATTCACGGTTGCCCGGCTTGCCGCAGAGCAGACCGACCTCCTGTACTCGATGGGCGCCGAGACCGCCAACGTGCACATTGGCTCGGGAGCGCGGCGGATCGGAGCGGTGAGTGCTGACCTCGCGAAACGGTCGCCCGACTGGCTCAAGGTCGCTTCGCGTGCGATGCAGCGGGCGACGCTCACCGATCACCTCGACTGGAGGCGAGCGCAGCGCGCCTGACCGTCAGACCCTCAGCAGCGCGACCAGTGATCGCCCTGCCACGGTCACCTCTTCACCGGCATGGTGGTGGCGTGTCGATGGGATAACGTCGCGCTCGGCGGTGTCGGCGAACACCGACCACAGGTCTCCCCATCCACTAGGGATGACCCATGGCACCGGCGCGTCCCCCGCGTGGAGCAGCACCATGAGCGTGCCCCCACGAATGCGCCTGCCGCGGGGATCGCGGTCCGGGATCTCGTCACCGTTGAGGATCATCCCGAGCGATCGTTGCCCTTCATCGAACCACTCGCTGTCGCCGACCTCGCGTCCGGACGGCAGGAACCACGCGATGTCCTTGCGACCGGATCCGTGCACGGCCTGACCGGAGAAGAAGTTTCGCCTGCGCAGCACGGGGTCGCTGCGTCGCAGCGCGACCATCCGCGCGACGAAACCGAGCATCGGCTCGTCGATGTGCTCCCAGTCGATCCAGGACACCTCGTTGTCCTGGCAGTACGCGTTGTTGTTGCCGTGCTGGGTGCGTCCCATCTCGTCGCCCCCGAGGAGCATCGGGCATCCCTCGGACAGCAGGACGGTCGCGATGAGGTTGCGACGCTGGCGCGCTCGCAGCTCGAGAATCGCCGGGTCGTCCGAATCACCCTCGACACCGCAGTTCCAGGAGCGGTTGTCGTCGTTGCCGTCCTGGTTGTTCTCCCCGTTTGCGAGGTTGTGTTTCTGATCGTACGAGACGAGGTCCGTGAGCGTGAAGCCGTCGTGCGCGGTGACGAAGTTGACGCTGGCTGACGGTTGCCTGCCGTCACCCTGGTAGAGGTCGCTTGACCCCGTGAGCCGGTACGCGAGGTCGCGGATTCCGGTGGCACCGCGCCAGAAATCGCGCACGGTGTCGCGGAATGCGCCGTTCCATTCCGCCCAGCGCACTGGGAAGTTGCCGACCTGATAGCCACCGGCACCCACGTCCCACGGCTCCGCAACGAGCTTGACGCGCGACAGGACAGGATCCTGGTGGATGATGTCGAAGAATGCCGAGAGACGGTCGACATCGTAGAACTGGCGCGCCAGCGCGGAAGCGAGATCGAAACGGAACCCGTCCACGTGCATCTCGATGACCCAGTACCGAAGGCTGTCCATGATGAGCTGCAGGGTGTGGGGGTTGCGGACGTTGAGGCTGTTCCCAGTCCCGGTGACATCGAAATAAAAGCGAGGGTCCTCGTCGTTGAGCCGGTAGTACGACGCGTTGTCGATGCCGCGAAAGCTCAATGTCGGCCCCAGGTGATTGCCCTCGCCGGTGTGGTTGTACACCACGTCGAGAATGACCTCGAGACCCGCGGCATGCAGGGCGCGCACCATCGCCTTGAATTCTCGAACCTGTTCCCCGTTGGTCCCCGACGCCGAATACCGTCCCTCGGGCGCGAAGTAGCCGATCGAGTCGTAGCCCCAGTAGTTGACGAGGTCGCGTTCGACGAGTTGCGCCGAGTCAAAGATGTGATGCACGGGCATCAACTCGACCGCGGTGACGCCGAGACCGATGAGATGCTCGATCGCCGCGGGATGGGCGAGGCCCGCGTACGTGCCGCGCAGGATCTCGGGGATGTCCGGGTGGCGTTTCGTGAATCCCTTGACGTGCAACTCGTAGATGATCGTGTCCGACCATGGCGTGTTCGGGCGGCGGTCATCGCCCCACGGAAAGGACTGATCGACAATGACGCAGCGGGGCATGGCCGGCGCCGAGTCGACACCGCTGATGCGCAGGTCGTCGCTGCCGAGCCGGTATCCAAAGAGCGAGCGTCCATGACGGAAGCGGCCCGCGATGGCGCGAGCGTAGGGGTCGAGCAACAACTTCGCCGGGTTGTGCCGGAGCCCTTCGTGCGGCGCGTAGCGACCGTGGACGCGGTAGCCGTAGCGCTGGCCGGGACCGATGTTCGCGATGTACCCGTGCCAGACAAGGTCGGTGCGTTCGACGAGCGGATGTGTCGCCAGCTCGGCCCCACGCTCGTCGAACAGCACCAGGTCGACGGCCTCGGCGCTCTCCGAGAAGATCGCGAAATTGGTGCCGGAGCCGTCCCATGTCGCGCCGAGGGGCGCGTCGGTACCCGGCCATGCGGCACGGCTGTCGGGCGCGCGTCCGGCGGCGGAAGGCTCTTGAACGGTCATGGCTCCACTCAGGTCGCTGATCTCGAGTTCCCGACGTGACCGGCGCCATGCGGAGAGGGGGCCCGCCCGCGTGGGGAGTCCAGAGAGAGTACGTGGATGCGACAGGCACCCGCCGCAGGATCAGCGCCGAGCGGTTGCGGGCGGTTGAGGGATGCATCCGTCCTGTCGAGGATGTCGACACGGCCCCCGCGTTCGTCCGGCCGGGCGCGCCACTACCGAACGGGACGCGTACCGTCGAGCTCGAGGGCGGCGGTGAGCTGCCCGGGGGCGCAGCGCTCGATCGCGACGCCCCGTACGGATATCACCGTCTGGTCATGCAGGACGGGCGCCGCCTGGCGATGGTGACGAGTCCCGGGCGGTGCGCACTTCCTGACGCGCTCCGGGGGTGGGGCTGGGCGGCGCAGCTCTACGCCGTGCGCTCGGGGCAGGGGTGGGGGGTCGGCGATCTCGGCGATCTTCGTGCGATCGGGGCGTGGTCACGCAAGCTCGGAGCGGCCATGCTCCTGGTCAACCCGCTCCACGCCGTGCGACCCGGGTTGCCCCAGGAATCGAGCCCGTACTTCCCGTCGAGCCGCCTCTACCGCAACCCCTTGTACCTCCGGATTCAGGACATCCCGGGCGCGGGCGACGATGAGGTGGTTCAGGAGGTGACGCGGGATGCCGAGCGCCTCCGAGACGCGCCGATCATCGACCGCAACGCCATCGTTCCGCTGAAGCTGCGGGCGCTCGAGTCGTTGTGGTCGCGTTTCGGAGGCGACGCCGGGTTCGACGCCTACGTCGCTCGCGAGGGATGGCTGCTCGAGCGCTACGCCTGCTTCTGCGTCCTCGCCGAGCGGCACCCCGGCTCGTGGACCTCGTGGCCCGCGCCGTATCGACGCCCTGAAGGACGCGCGTTGCGCGAACTCGTGGGGCGCGAGCGCACTCGGGTTGACTTTCACCGCTGGCTCCAATGGTTGCTCGACGCGCAGCTCGCGCGGGCCGGCGCCGCGCTGCCGCTGGTCCACGACCTCGCCGTCGGCTTTGCGCCGGATGGCGCCGACGCCTGGCTGTGGCAGGACGTCGTCGCCTCGAATGCACGGATCGGAGCGCCACCCGACGACTTCAATCCCGCCGGGCAGGACTGGGGAGTTCCGCCTTTCGACCCCGGCCGCCTGAGAGCAGCCGGCTACGCGCCGCTGATCGCGACCATGCGGCGGATGATGGCGGCCGGCATCGCATTGCGCATCGATCACGTGATGGGCCTGTTCCGCCTCTGGTGGGTGCCGCTGGGCGCCGGCAGCCCCGGAGCCGGCGCCTACATGCGGTACCCGGCGGGCGAGTTGCTCGACATCCTCGCCCTGGAGAGCGTCCGTGCGGGCTGCGGAGTCATCGGCGAGGACCTCGGCACCGTTGAATCCGGCGTGCGCTCGGAGTTGCGGCGGCGCGGCCTGCTCTCCTACCGGCTGGCGTGGTTCGAGGCGAGGCCACCGGAGCGATACCCAGCGCAGGCGCTGGCCGCTCTGACGACGCACGACCTGCCGACCGCTGCCGGCGTCTGGACCGGGGCGGATCTCGCGGAGATGGAAGCCACGCTCCGGCCTGTGAGTCGTAGCGCCGAGCTCGGTGTGCGTCGCAAGCTCAAGCGTCTTGCCGGTGTGAGCGATGACGCCCCCGCGTCGCTGGTCGTGGAGCGGGCCTATGCGGCCTTGGGTCGCGCCCCGAGCAGACTGGTCGTCGCGACGCTCGACGACGCCAGCCTGGCGGAGCGCCGGCCCAATCTCCCGGGCGACCTGGCACGGCCAAACTGGTCGATCCCGCTGCCGCGAACCCTCGAGCAACTACGACGCGATCCGCTTCCCCGGCGCATTGCCGCAGGCCTCAACGGAGGCAACCACGTCAGACCTCAGTCCTGAGAGCCGACCTTTCCCGGCGCAACCGAGGTTGCGGCATCTCGGGCCGCGGTCACGGCCTTCGCCGGGTCGTCGCCGATCAAGGCAACCCCGGCGGTGAGCGTCATGTCGAGGGCCAGACGTCGCATCTGCGCCAGGACCCGCTCGGCAAGGGCCGTGCCTGACGCGATACCACCCTCCAGAACCAGGACCAGCGCCGCGCCGTCGTCGAGCACGCACACCGGCTCATCGGCACGCGAGTACGCCATCACCAGCGACGCGTAGCCGCCACGAGCCGCCTGAGGAATCGATGGATCCACGACAAACGCGCAACACGCTGCGTCGGCGCCGCCCTGAGCCGCCTTTTCAGTGAACTCATCGAGCGTGACCTGCCAGGGCAGGAGCGAGAGGGTGCGAGGCTCAGTCATCGCCGCGATGGTCGCATGCGTGCGATCCCGGCGGTCACGCCCCGACCAGGAAGATGTGCTCGAGCAGGGCGAGTGCTGCCCGGCGATCCGCGATCGGGCTGCCGCCCGCCGCCCGCCAGCCCAGTAGCACGTCGACGGCCTCGTTGAGGTCGCGCGCTCGGAGTGGCTTGCTGAGGGCGCCGATGCCGGCCACGGCGGACCGGCCGTCGCGAATGGCGCCGGTGACGAAGGTGATCGCCACGTCCTCGAAGGCCGCGTCGTCGAGGATGGCGCGCGCCAGGCGGATACCGTGCATGTCGGGGAGAATGCCGTCGATGAGGATCACCCCGATGGGTGCTTCGCGGAGCGCCGCGATCGCCTCTTCGCCGCTACGCACGCCGAGTGCTGCGTGCCCACCGCTTTCCAGGGCGTAGGTCAGAAATCCCCTGACGGCGTCGTCGTCCTCGACGACGAGCACAGAAGGAAGACCGTTTTCGACCATCGCGGCTGGATCATAACCGGCGCCATCGACGCGTATGCCGTGTCAGCGCACACCTTTCATCGACCCGTCACCGCCTGCGACCGCCGGTGCGCACAGTCATTGGTGTTGTGGTGGCAGCCGCAGGTATCCATGGTCTCGAGCAGCAGCAGGTCGCCGGCCGGGTAATGCAGGACCGGCACCCCATCGGGTGA
>Ga0308309_10000041_pt1 | contig 120390 bp, 90 predicted proteins | sample HubBroMetageWFT5_FD_192491 | JGI IMG/M metagenome (GOLD analysis project Ga0308309, IMG submission 192491) | Warmed and freeze-thawed soil microbial communities from the Hubbard Brook experimental Forest, New Hampshire - Hubbard Brook CCASE Soil... | ecosystem: Environmental > Terrestrial >...
TGTCAACGTAGAGGAATGCTGTCTCCAAACCTTCGTTCACGTTGGCTTGGGCAGAGGCAAAGGGCTGGATTAAAGCAATTACAAGAACAGTGCAGAATGCAGACACACGCCAAGATGCAAACACGGGGGATTCCTCCGCGAAAAAGTTTGAGTCGGGGGTCGCGACCTTCTGGCCGCGCCTTCTCGCGTACACCTGCAACTTAGTCAAGTTTGGAGTTTATGGACAGGTCTCGGTGGTACATCCGAGCGGGCTGACAATGGCCCTTGCCGAGGCTACAGACGGACACCTCGTGGGCATGATCTCTTCTCCCCAACGACCGTGCCCTAGGTAACTCAGGGGGGCGAGATAGAGCGCGGAAGTCGACGCCCAGTTCCTGAATCCGATCCTGATGCGACTCGCTGCCGAAGCGATGCCAACGCGGTGTTCTTACCGACTAGACATCGCGCGCTGAATGAAACATCGCGCTGGGCGCGCGATTGCAGCCATTCTCATCTGGGCATGGCATTTCACGAGCATCGCAGGGAGGCTCGGAATGCGCTCCGATTGCTACTGGTTCTCGAGAATAATCGGTTCCAGCCCGACCGGGACTGAGCCCTGAATCGGGGTGGAATTGCCGGCGAGGTCCCGGGATTGCACAAAAGAACTCGGCACGGATTGGTTCGAGGTGGTGCAATTTGCCACGGCAGTGCAGGTTTGGGAATCGTCCCAGATGATTTCAGCCTTATAACCGCTTGCGCCAGTGAGGGCGCAAGTCCAAATCGTGCCTGACTCGGAACACGGCGGCGTAGCCGTAAAGGTGTTCCCCACCAGCCAGTTGTAGACCTGGTTGTAGGCGACTCCGACTGGGTTTGGGACGTTTCCCGCAGCCTCGATGGTGCCTCCAAGATCAGAGACTGTGCCCCAGGTAAACCAGGAGACGAACTGGAGTTGGTCGCTGTTAAACAGGCTCGCCTGCAACACGTAGTACTGTGCCAGCCATCCCGACCGCTGATCCATGTCCGAGATATTTACCCCTGCCAGACCACCTTCGGTGTCGAACAGCGGTTTTCCCTGCATCCCATTCTGGTTGTAAGTCAGGCGAAACCCATCGGCGAGCGCGATGATCGAGCCATTGCATTCGGAGCCCGTGCAGCCTTCTCCCGGCAGCGGGAATGGAGACGTGTCCATGGGAGCCAGATAGCCGTGAAACGAAGCGATGTCGGCTTGATTTCCGCCCGCCGCTAAGAACTCAGCAAGAAAGACGCTGGTGGAAGAGGTCGGGCTGCTGCCATTCCCTACCATCGAAGGAGTAATTACCAGGGAATTGGGATCCTGCTTGAGGATGGGGTAGGCGGCAGTTGCCAAAGTAGCTAACTGCTGTGGTGTCCCGGTGAAATAGACGTCGCTCGAGGCCTCATTCCAAATCTCGTAATATCGAATGTGCGGGGCAGTGTTTCCGTTGTAGTGGTTCACCAGCGCGGTGATGAAGTCAGTCCAATAGGAGAGGTTGTTGCTGGCCGGCGGGTCGGTGCAGCCCGAGATGTCAGAGCCCTCAGGAGTCCAACAGCTTGCCGGGTTTGAGGTCGCCCACGGCGGAGTCAATCCTAACGTGAGTACTAGAATTGCCACCTTGCTGCCATCGGATGCCGTATAAGAAGGTGCAATCTGCGCGAAACCATCGAAGATCGAGAAATCGTAGCTCCCTTGCTTCTGTTCGATCGTATTCCAGGCCAGCGCCACGGGATGACTCATCGCTCCATAGCTCATTCCATCGCTTCCCGGGTTGTCACCAGAGTTCGTGTCGTTCAAGGCAAAGAAGGTGGGCGGGATGGCGGTCGAACCAGAGATTGCGGTGAATGTGATCGCGACCGACGTATTTCCGCTGACCGTTAACGTACAGGTGGCGACGCCGCTGCAAGGTCCCCCCCATCCACCAAGAACGGAGCCCGCGGCCGGAGCGGCGGTGAGCGTTACCTGCGTCCCGGTGCTGAACGTTGCGCTGCAGGTGGGTGAGCAAGTGATCGCTCCCTGGCCGCCGGTAACCGTTCCACCGCCGGTTCCGGAAACCGTTACGGTCAGCGTCGACATTGCATTCGCCGTGGGTGGACGGCCTGACTTGGAAAACTCACCTCCACAGGCCGTCAGAGACACGGTCGACAGGAGAACCACCACACCGCGAGCGATCAAATGAGTTGCCCAGATTCTGGTAACTGCGGGGTTTGCCTCGCGCTTGATCAGGCTACACACCGCCAGATATTTGCTCATGGACAGTTCTCCACCGGGCAAAATGCCGTACTCGGATTCAGCGGCTCAATCGGAAAGGTATCAATGACGTTCGGAATATGGAACAAGCTGGTTACGCCCCATCCGCTCAAACGGATCGCGCTGCCGCTCGGCGGCACTGGACTGAGCCCCGGAGTCGCCTTTGCCGAGTAGTTATCCTGCGATGAATCGGCGGCACAAGCGGCGGCGGTCGCCAGGGTGCAGTAAGGGTGTACGAATCCGGGGTCAGCGATCGAACTGCCGGCGTCTTCATTCCCGGTTGTGCCCGGGATGTTTGGCGTCTGCGACCAGGCTGTCCAACTCAGCCCAGCTGCATCGCCGCAACTCCAGTTCCGAGCACGCTGCCTATCCGTCGCCGCATAGCGGAAGGGAGTGCCGGTCGTGGCCCAGTCGGTCTTCGGATTGAAGTATTGATTGTTCGCCCACTTCTGAAACGCGGTTGGATCTCCATGGCCGAAGTAGAACCCGTTCGGCCTTTGTATGATCGGCTCACTGGTAAGCCGTGAATAAAAGAAGTTGCTGAGAGCGCTGAACTGCAACAAAGCTTCCGGCGGAGTTCCGTTCGTTCCCGGCGCGCACTGAGTCACTCCAATCAGCGAGTGCCTGGCATCCGCCGCAATGTTGTTTTGAAATACGTTTTGACAATTGCTCAGCCGTCCGCAGGGCGAGTTCGTATTCGGCCCGCGCGACATGCCCAGGCTTGTCCCCGTAGTGCGGTAGATCAGGTTGTTGCTGACGGTGATTCCGGCGCTGTCGGAATCAAGGTAGAATCCGTTTCCTCCGTATCCATCCGCATCGATGCCAATCGCGCTGGTCGCGTCATGGCAAAGATTGTGGTTCATGACGTCGTTGATCGCTCCTCCGGTCGGCAGCGCGTTCGCGATGTAATAACAACCGAAGTCGTCCGCAATCCCCAGCCCCAAGTTCCAGGCCGCGTTGTCATGCCAGTTCTGATCGTGGAATCCGTTATTCGCGTCCCCTCCGCAGATGCCCGGCCTCGGCATGCAGCCTTCGATCGCCTTTTGATACCACTCCCGGAATGTGTTGTTCGCCACTTCGGTATGATTGATCAAACCGAAGGTGACAGCGGATACGCTGGGGTAGACGCGCCCGCCGTAAGCAAAATAGTTGTTCTTCACCGATTGGCTCGTGGGGACATCCGCCTCCGGCATGGTTGTGTTCGGGACGGAGCCGATCCTCAGACCGTTCCCGCCGATGTCATAAAACGCGTTTCCGGTGATCGTGAGGCAGCACCCGGCCCTGGTGTATTGAAAATCAAGAGCCCCGCCCATTGTCTGGGTGAAAGAATTGTTCAGGAAGTTCACGTGCTGGCAATCCGTGCAGATGACGGCATACTGCATCGCCGGATTCAGCTGGTGATCCGCAAATCCCGTCTGCGGGATCACGGTATTGTCATGCTCAAACCTGAGGCCCTGCATCGTGAACCACTGCACCGCGGCCAAGGTGAAGAGTTGAGACGCGCCGCGTTCCGGCAGCACCTGCGGCACGATCACAATGTCTTTGTCGGGGTCGGTGTCGCCGGCCTGCAGCCGGTAGTAGAGCGTCCAATGAGGCGACGTGTTGCGATCCAGAAACCACTGTCCCGGCTGTCCGAACAGTTCGCGCGCGTTCTCCAGGATGTACCTGTGATTGGTCATGAACCCCGGCTGGATTTCGCTGGTCCCGATGCTCTCGGTAATAGAAATTCGGTTGCTGCCTGCGTCGATCGCGCTGATCCTGCCGATCGAAACATTCCAGCGCTGGAAAGAATAAACTTCAATGTCGTTGGGCGCAGTTTCATTGACCGGAATGTCGTTGTTGTTGACCATCCGCCCGGCCGCTCCGGCATTGGACACTGTCACGTTTGACCATCCGCTGACCGGATCGCCCGCAGCATAGTTGAACGACGCGCAACGCGCAGGACATCCCGCTGCTATGCGGTAGTATTGTCCCTGATTACTGACCGTTGCTCGCCCGCTCGTCCCGCTGCCCGAGGCTCCCGGCGCATTACAGCTGAAAGTGTTGGAAGTCACAGCCGTAACCGAGCACGTGAGATTGAATCCCGACCCTCCCGCCACTCCCACCACCGCAACCGTGGTTGCCAATTGCAGTGTGTGATTCGCAGCGGTCGTATACACCGCAACCGCTGCACTGTCCCGGCCAGTGACGGTCACGGTGGATATCTTGAAACTCAGCCCAGCCCCCATGCGCGGACGAAAGCGCCGCGCGCCGTTGTAGAACAATCCCTCAAAATAGTTCCAACTTGCGGTAGGGAGTGAGACGGAATAGCAGTTGGAAAGCCCGGTGCACAGGCCAGTCTTGTTCAGGCTCCATCCCGTGACGCGACGCCCGCCATCGAAGATCGGCGGGTGTCCGGGATAATTCTGATAGCTGACGGCAAGGCTCGCACTCGTCCCTCCATCGGCAGAGGTAAAGGCAATCGGATAACCGCAGGCCGGGGTCGCGAAGTAAGACGCCGCTCCCCCGTCCAGCGAGCCATCCTCAATCTCTACCGCCAGGGATTTCCTTCCCACCAGACTTCGAATGTTATCTCGCGCCTTACAGATATCCGCCACCGGCCCATGAATGCCTGACGTGTGCGTGGGCTGAGTGCCGTCCCAACTGTCGTTGCCATGCGGAGACACGTATTGATCGGCAGCCGCGCGATGAACTTGCGCGCTGGCAAACGCGGTCAACGCGAGCAAAAGAAATAGTTGTCGCACGCCGGTCTCCCGGTGGTCAGGGACAACATGAGAACTGCAAGTTATGTTTCGAAGTCACCAGGCAAAGGCCGCTCTGCTCGGACTGCCCCACTAGAATCCGTCTCATAAATGGGTTCGGAAAGGGCACAGCCGAAGCCATGCCCTTCCGATAGGGACATCTATGAAACCAGCTCTAGCCGAATGTGCATCGCCGCCTGTTGGTAGGGTAAACCCAGAGAGGCTGAGGAAGTTTCGGCACGGATACATATCCCAAGGATGTTGAGTCAGGGGTGTGTGGCCCACAACTCTCATTCTCGAAGTATCCCTCAAGCAGGCTGGGGTGCCCCATTTCTCGCGTTCTTTGCGAGAAGTGGGTCTTGACTTGACCTCACGATGGGCCCAATCCCAGCCAATGTTCATCCGTCACAGACATGACCTCGCATTGGGGGGCAAAACCGGAGACGAGGGGGTCCGTCGGTCCCAGGTTTCGGTTGGTGGAAGGAGAAAATTCGGCGGAGCACTGGCTGAGGGTTGGTAGGGTGTCGGCGAAAAGCCCCACTTCTCGCAAAGAACGCGAGAAATGGGGCACCGGGTGCCCCCATCCCGACTTCAGAAACCGCCGACACCTTACGCTTTATGGGCGCAGAAAACATGAGCGCCTCACCCACCAAGCAGCACTCGAACCAGACGAGTGCTTTACGAGGCCCGTTTCTCAACGCTTTCCCTTCGCCCTGTGGTTTTCTTACCACTTTTTCTCCGCTTCCAGTAAGCCTATCCATCCCAGCCACTTGCCGCCCGCCAACTATAGCTTTAAGGTGGTTTTCCGAGTTTTCCGAGATTTCCACAGTGTTCCGGTAAAACCGCTTATATGTTCCAACTGGAACATTGGTGCGAAAACAGCCTCTCCGCTACCCGGATGCACATCCGAACGACCCTTTGGACCCCCATCCCGCTAGCGGAATTTGCTTGGCCTGGAGTGTGAAAAAGAATTCACCTCGCTTGACCCAGTTCTCAGTATGTGCTTGATTCTGCTCGTATTGTTTGATACAAAGGACGCAAGGAAAGGCCCAGGACTTGCATGTCCCTGTAGTAAGGGCGCTCTTCGCATCTCCAGCGAACGACGTCGATCATTAGTTCAAATACCTCTTTCGCCAGCCCCCAGGTGGTTTGCAGAGGTTCCCCCCTGTGAGTCAAAGGGCGGAGCTGTGCTTGGGATTCCCCTTTTGTTCGCAAATCGCCCATTGCTTGAGAGGCCGGCATCATGTGTCCAGTCGAGGCTGCTCCCAACCCTGAAATGGAAGGATCTTTATTGCCGCGCAAGCCGCATCGCTTTCTTAGGTTCCTGTTCTGGTTTGTCGTTGTCGTCGTAGCCCTCGAGATCGGGCTTCGACCCTTCGGTTACGGACACTACGTCCTCTATCGTCCGGACGAACGGATGTTGTGGCTTCCCCTGCCCATTCACGGCGTCACGGAAGCAGGCCACAAGGCGATCACCATCAGCCCCGACGGCTTTCGGTACAAGGAGAAGCTGGAGCCGAAAAAAGATGGCCAGGTGCGCATCTTCGACTTTGGCGACTCGGTCACGATGGGCTGGGGAGTGGACGATGACTCCACTTTTAGCGCCGATCTCGAACGCATGCTCAACTCGAGCTGCCCGAAACACCAGTTTCAGGTAGTGAACGCAGGCGTCAACGCCTACCCGAACTCCCTGGTGCTGGAGCGGATGAAGAAGGTCATCGACGACAACTACCAGCCTGACATTGCCGTGTACGACTACAGCGGAAATACCGCGATGGAAGGCCTGGTCGACAAGCAGGGAGCCGATCGCGAGAAGTTTCTGGGCCGCGTAAGGTGGAAGGGCTGGGTGCGCCGGAGCGCAATCTACAATTTCTTCATTGAAGACCTGTTGCGTTACGTTGTGTATTACCGGCTCAAACACCTGCTGGTGGCCGGTTCCCTGGATACGGGCCAGGCGAAACAAGAGCTGGATGTGGACAAGTTCAACGCCCGCATGAACGATGCTTTCAAGTATTGCCAGGCTCATAACGTGAAAATGATCATGCTGGTGACCGGCACCCGCGATGAGCGTGCTCTCGATCATCCCTTCCAGCAGGCGATGTTGGACTTCGGGCGAGAGCACAACCTTCCTGTCGTGAACATGATCGACACCTGGAAGTCGATGGATCAGGGACAGCTTTTCCAGGATCACGGTCACCCCACGCCCCTGGGGCACGACACCATCGCCAAGCAGCTTTTCACCACGATCAGCGGGATCGACTCCTACTGCTCCCAGGGTTCGCCGCTCACCGTGAGTCAGCAGTCGGCGTCGAAAGCCGCAGGGAATTGAACTTTTCACGCTGGTGTGCTAAGGTCTTGATCCTCCCCTTCGGCACTTAAACTCGCGACATCCTTGAGGATGGCTGTTAGGGCGTCAAGTGCAGGATGCAGCGCCCGCGGCACGAACGCAATTCTTAGAAAACATGCTGGAGAACTTAGGCTCCTTTCGAGGCATTCCATACTATGGGTATATTTAGACAGATTTGGACGGGGTTGAAGGCGTTTTGGGCCGCCTGGACGCGGCTGGCGAAAAAGATCGGTACCTTCCAGGCACGGGTACTTCTGACCATTATGTATGCGATTGCGGTGTTGCCCTTCGGGCTCGGCGTGCGTTGGTTCGGCGACACGCTGCGCACGAAACAGCGTCCCACCGGCTGGCTCGATCACCCCGACGAGGCTGGCGATATGGAGTGGGCCCGCAGGCAGTGAATCCGGGATTTTCCCAGGAAACGACGACGAGTTTATAGGAATTGGATCGGCTCCCAGGCCGTGTGAGCCGAATTATTTTGGGGGTTACATTGGGAAGCTCAACTCTTACTCCATCGCAAGACACCGACGTGGCTGACCAGCAACAAGGACCCAGCTTGCTGGCCAAGCTGGCTGTGCTGGCGTTCACCATCTTGTTGATGGCGCTCTTTCTGGAAGTGGCGTTGCGAGTTGAGTTCTACCACAGCAAAGACTTTTCCATGGAGATGTGGAAGTACGCGGTGCGCCTCAAGCGCCCAGACCCGAATCCGAAGATCAGTTTTTCACACCTGCCCAATGGAGAAGCTTTTCTGATGGGCGCCGATGTGAAGATCAATTCGCAGGGCTTGCGCGATGATGAATATGCGTTTGAGAAGGCTCCGGGCACGTACCGGATCATGATCCTCGGAGATTCCACGACCTTTGGCTGGGGCGTGACGCACGAAGATACAGCCGCTAAATTCCTGGAACGAAAGCTGAATGCTCATCCTCCGGCAGGCTACAACAAAGTGGAAGTCATCGACACGGGCGTGGGCAACTACGATACGGTGCAGGAAGTAACCTATTACGAGACGCGCGGCCGCGCGTTCCATCCAGATCTTGTCATCCTCGAGTTTTTCATCAACGATCCGGAGCCGGTGCCGACCGAGGGCAAAGGCTTCCTCATTGACCGGTCGTACCTGATCGCGTTTGCCACCAACCGCTTCGATGGAATTCTAAGGCGCACCGGCAAACGCCCTGGTTGGAAGGAATACTATGCCTCGCTCTACGATGACGACAAACCGGGCTTCCAGGCCTGCAAGCAAGCGCTGAGGAGTTTGGGCGATTCGACTCGGAGCAACGGGGCGAAGGTGGTGGTAGCGCTTCTGCCGGAGCTACGCCAGATCAACGGCGATACGTACCCATTTAAAGCCGCGCACCAGAAGATTGAGACTGTGCTGCAGTCGGCAAACATGCCGAGCATCGAGTTGATTGATGGGTTGAAAGATCACGGGCCGGAAGAAACGCTGTGGGTTACTCGAGAAGATGACCACCCGGATGCGAAGGCGAACGACCTGATCTCTGACCAGTTGCAGCGGTGGGTTTTGGAGAATGTGGGCAAGACTGCCACGGGTTCTTCGGGCAGTGGCTTTTAGTCGTACCGGCAAGAGAGATTTGCAAAGACATTTTCACGAGGGGGAGTTATGAAGTTTATCGAAACTGCAAAGAATCGTTTTGGAATCGTAGGCGAGCTGCTTTCATTCTTCGCCAAGAACAAGCGTTGGTGGATGTTGCCCGTAATCACGATGATCCTGCTGATGGCTGTCCTGATCATCCTGGGACAGAGTTCGTCCATCGCGCCTTTCATCTACACGCTGTTCTAGGGAGTGTGGGCCTGGGTGGCCGCGGTGAACGTCGCGCCGGCAAACGGGGCGAGGCACGCCGCGCCACCTCTGCCGCTTGTGCCCAGCCTGGGTTTCCCAGACAACTCTAGTCCGTAAATCGAGCCGCGACAATCGGCTGCGGTTGCGGGGTGGTTTGCGGTTGTTGCCTCCGGCGGCGCAGTTCGGTGACCGGAGCTTGGTTTGATTCAACTTCAGTAGAGGAAGAGTGGAGTCGTAATGGCGACCAGCAATGACACTTTAGAGTTACAGCTCGTGGCTGAACTCGAGGAAAGCAAGACCGGCGGAGAGACGAAGCTGCTCCTGGTGATGGGAGTCGTCTTCTTTTTCTCCGGCTTCTCTTCGTTGATTTATGAAGTTGTCTGGATGCGCAGCCTGTCGCTGTTTTTCGGCAGCGACGTCTACTCGGCTGCCCTGACCTTGAGCGCTTTCATGGGCGGACTTACGCTCGGCAGCCTGCTCGCGGCAAAGTATTCGGATCATCTGAAGAAGCCTTTGATCTGGTACGGGTTGCTGGAGATCTCGATCGGGCTGTACGCGCTGTTCTTCCCGAACTTCCTGAACATGTTTTCTGGCGAATATCGCCACATCTACCAGACATTCTTCGAGACCGCGCCGTGGCTTTACAACTCGTTCCGGATTCTGGTGGCAGCCATCACGCTGTTGATTCCTACCACGATGATGGGAGCGACGTTGCCCCTAGTCGTAAAAAGGTTTGCCCAGCAACGTGGGATCGGGAAGTACAGCGGGTTTTTCTATTCGATCAATACCTTCGGAGCGCTTGCCGGAGTCCTGGGTGTTGGGTTCCTGCTCCTGCCAAATCTGGGAATCAGAACTACAACTTTGCTGGCTTGCTGCATCAACGTGACGATCGGCGTGTTGGCCCTTTGCTTCGGATTGTTCAGCAGAGTCGAGACCGAGGTGACGGAAACGTCGGCTGGGACGCGAATATCAGAAACCAGCGAGCCCGGATACGATCCGACTCTGGCGCGTGCTGGGTTGATTGGGATTGGCTTGTCCGGCCTGGCGGCCCTGGCGCTGGAAGTGGTCTGGATGCGCATCCTGACACAATCTTTCAGCGGAGCGGTCTATTCGTTCTCGATCATGCTGTCGTGTTTTCTTTTTGGGATTTACTTTGGGAGTAAGAAAGTTGCCGGCATCATCGACCGGCGCGCCGACCCGATGCGGTTGTTCGGATTCATCGAGTTGTCTATCGGGCTGACAGTAGCGCTTCTGGGAATCCTTACGTACTTCGTCCCGCGCTTCTTCAGCAACCTGCTGTGGTTGCTGACTGCGGTTTCTAAAGGACATTTTGGATTTGCCTGCACTGCGGCCGAGTTTGCAGTTTCCGGTTTTCTGATCGCGATACCGACAATCCTGATGGGGGCGGCGTTTCCGGTCGCGGTCAAGATTTGTACGCCGACGATCAAGTCCATTGGCCGCGGGACAGCGAGAGTGTATGCGGCTAACACCGCAGGCGCCATCGTGGGCGCGCTGCTGGGCGGACTGATTCTGCTGCCGGTGTTCGGAAACCGCGTGAGCCTTTTGGTGATCGCGGGCATCTTCACGATGACCGGCCTTTATCTTTCTTCCCGCGCTTCCAATCGAGGATGGGCCAGCATGAAAGATCCAGAGGTTGCGACGCTGGTAGGCCTGTTCGCGGTTTTCGCAATCATCGCGCTCGTGTTACCTCGCCAGATCGTCACCAACTTCTACTATGCGGGCAACGAGAACGCTCAAGTTATCTACCACGGCGAGGGTATTGCCCACACCATTGACATCATCAAAGACAAGAACGTAACGATCATGCAGGTGAACGGCACCCTGGAAGCCGACACCACATATTCTCAGCGCCGCCATTTCATTCTCAAGGCGCATCTGCCGTTGCTGCTTCATCCCAAGCCGCGTGAGGTGGCCGTGGTCGGATTGGGACTTGGAATCACGTTGAGCGCGACCAACCGGCATCCTGGGCTGGACAAGATTCAGTTGATCGAGTTGAGTCCGGAAATGGTGAAGGCGCAAAGCCATCTGGAAGATGTGTCGGGCGGAGTTCTGCGCAGCCCGAAGATCAAGCTGCGCATTGACGACGGGCGCAACTTCATGGCGATGTCAAACCAGCAGTTCGACATGATCACGGCGGACCCGATTCATCCGCGCGTCTCGGGCGTCGGCTATCTCTACACCAAGGAATACTACGAAGCGCTCAAGCAGCGCCTGCGGCCCGACGGTGTGGTGTGCCAGTGGATGCCGATGTACCGGATTTCGAAGAAGTCGTTCGATGTGGCCTTCCGCACGTTCGTCAGCGTGTTCCCCAATGCGTCTTTCTGGTATGTGCGGGGGCACGGCCTGTTCGTGGCTACGCAGAACAACTTCAGCGTCGATTATAAAGACCTTGAACAGCGGATACAGGATCCCGTGATCAAGGCCGACCTGGCGTCGATTAACATTCAGAATGCCGCTCAATTCATGAGCTACATGCTGATGGGGCCGGACCAGATTCGCGCCTACATGGCAGCTACGCCTGGACCACTGAATACCGACGACAACGCTTACCTCGAATACCACACCCCCTTTGAGTTCCTGGAATCGACGAAAACGATTGTGGTCGGGTTGATTCCCTACTCGGCGCTGGACCTCAACGTGATTCGCAACGCGTCGGAGGAAGAGCGGAATCAGTTGACTCAAGAGTGGAACCGTCGAGAAGCCGAGCTGATCCCGGAGTTCGACTCCAAGCTCGATGAGTAATGCTTCGCCTCGCCCCCGAGGGTTGGACAAATTCTGAAGAACAAGCAGGCCAGATTAAGAGGAATCTGAAAGCTGACTGGAGCATCCGCGAGAGGGAGTAGTCAGTAGCGGGCGCGAGCGCGGCAAGAACAAACACTTATGAATATTCTAGGGATCTCCTGTTATTACCATGACGCGGCAGCATCGCTGTTGGTCGACGGGCAGTTGGTGGCAGCGGCGGAAGAAGAGCGTTTTTCGCGCAAGAAGCACGACTACGACTATCCCAAGAACGCGATCCAGTTCTGTCTGGACCAGGGTGGATTGAAGGGATCGGACCTGGACTACGTTGTATTTTTCGAGAAGCCCTTCCGCAAGTTCGATCGCATCCTGGCGACGGTGCTGCAGACCTATCCGAAATCGTGGAAAGTCTTCCGCGAGTCCATGATCACATGGGTTCTGGACAAGCTCTGGGTCGCCAGCACTTTGCAAACGGAACTGGGGATACCGAAAGAGAAGGTGTTGTTCTCTGACCACCATCTCTCTCATGCGGCCAGCGCGTTCCTGTGCTCGCCTTTTGAGGAGTCCGCGATTCTCACGGTGGACGGCGTTGGCGAGTGGGTGACGACGACGACGGGGGTGGGCCGGGGCTCGAGCATCAAACTGGACCAGCGGATGGAGTTTCCGCATTCCATCGGCCTGCTCTACAGCGCGTTTACGGCATTTCTGGGGTTTGAGGTTAACGAAGGCGAATACAAGGTGATGGGCATGGCGCCCTACGGCCAGCCCCGCTACACCGATAAAGTGTGGAAGGTAGTGAATCAGAACCAGGACGGCTCTTTTTCGCTGGACATGGATTATTTCTCCTTCCACCATTCGACCGACAAAACGTTCAATGGCCGCTTCTCGAATCTGTTTGGCGCGCCCCGCGATCCGAAGATGCTGTTCTTCACCGAGTCCACGGGATTTCCCAAGTATTTCGGAACGCCTCCGTCGAATTTGGCAGAACTCAACAAAGTGAATCAGCACTATGCGGATATCGCGGCCAGCATCCAGCGGGTGACTGAAGATTTGCTGGTGGGGATGGCCAAGTCACTGCAGAAGAGAACGGGATTGAAGAATCTGTGCATGGCAGGGGGCGTGGCGCTAAATAGCGTAGCCAACACCCGCATCCTGAACGAATCGGGATTCGAGCGACTCTATATTCAGCCGGCGGCGGGAGATGGAGGCGGCTCCCTGGGCGCAGCTCTCTGGGCGTACAACACTCTGCTCGGCAAGCCGCGCACTTTCCGCATGGATCACGCTTTCTGGGGGCAGGAGTATTCCGCGGGCGAGGTCGGCGACTTCCTGACGCAGAGCAAAATCCCGCACGAAGTGATCGAAGAAGAAGACCAGTTGCTCGATCATGTGGTGCGACGTTTAGCGGAAGGGAAAGTGATTGGCTGGTATCAGGGACGCTTCGAGTGGGGTCCGCGCTCGCTTGGGAACCGCAGCATTATCGCAGACCCGGGCAATGCGGAAATGAAAGACATCGTGAACTCAAAGATCAAGTTCCGCGAGCCCTATCGGCCGTTCGCGCCGTCGATCCTGGCGGAGTGCACCGAGAAGTATTTCGAACTTCCCAACGCCATGAGCCATTATCCGGCGCGCTTCATGCTCTATGTTGTGCCGGTGAAAGAGAATCAGAAGGCGGCTTTGCCGGCGATTACGCACGTGGATGGCACCGGGCGCCTGCAAACGGTGTTTCGCGAAGGGAATCCGCGCTATTATCGTCTGATTGAGCGGTTCGGGCAGGCCACAGGCGTGCCGGTGCTCCTCAATACTTCGTTTAACTTGAAGGGTGAGCCGGTGGTCAATACGCCGGCGAACGCGTTCAGCACGTTCAGCAAGAGCGAAATGGATTGCCTAGTGATGGGAAACCACGTGGTCGACAAAGCATCGCTCTGAGAACAACCATGCACAATCCTTCTTTGAGTACGGGGCCGCACACGAGTCGGGGAAGCCTTACGGCATGGTCCCCCGCGGTGCGTCTATCGCTGGCATTTCTGGGCTTCCTGTTGCTAGGCCTGGTTCTAAGTTTTGTCGGCGCGCAGTTTCTCGATCGGCTGGGTCATCCCGCCAGCTTTGTCCTGATTTTGGCAGGGCCTCCGCTCGTCTTTCTCTTTGTGGCAGGGGCTCGTCAGGGCCTGGCTGAAGTCCCGGCGTTCTGGAGAAAACTGACCTGGTGGCATGGACTTTGGTTTCTCCTGCTGGCTAGCAGCTTCGTGTTCCGTACCCGAGATGTCGAGAGCGTCCAGTCCAACCCGCTGGACACAGCCGCCATTTTCCGCGTTTGTCTGGTTGGTACAACCGCCCTCATATTGATAGTCCGTCTTACTTTGAGGCGCCCTCCGTGGCTCGGATCGTTGTTCAGCGGTCTGGTCGGGGTGATGGCACTATTTGCCCTCGTCTGCACACTCACGTCCCTGTGGTCGGTGAACCGTCCCTGGACGCTTTACAAATCGCTGGAGTATTTGGGGGACGTTTCCCTTCTGGCCGTTATCCTGGTAATGGTTCAGTCGACCGAGGCTTACGAATCCTTGATGGATTGGACTTGGACCCTGTTCGGAAGCATTGTCTTTCTTGCCTGGGCGGAAGCTGCCATCTGGCCGGCGGAGGCGCTGGAGGCCGAGCGTACCGGTGGGATGCTTAAGTACAGGCTTAATTGTCTATACCCCGGATACGGAACCAATAGCGTCGGAACCTTTGGCGCCATCATCGCGGCTGTTGCGATTTGCCGGCTTTTGCCCACGGCGGGGCGTAAGTTCAACCGCACCTGGTACGTCGTGCTTTTGATCATGGGCGTCGTCACCATGGTCTTTTCGCAAACTCGTTCTGCCATGGCCGGTTTCCTGGTTGGAGTACTGCTGATGCTTGTCTTTACCGGGCGCAAACTTCTGATTGCGGGCTTGGGAATCGCATCGGTCGCGGCTCTGGCGCTCACCGGGGCCGGGAAGCTGTTCGTGGAATTTCTGGAGCGCGGACAGAGCCAGGCCGAGATCATGAGTCTGTCAAGCCGCACGATCTGGTGGACCGTAGCGTGGAATGCGTTTAAGCAGCATCCCTTCACCGGCCTGGGCGCTTTCGCCGCCGGACAATTTGCCATCTTCCCGAAGATGGGTTTGAAGGAAGTGACGCCGCTCCACAGCGACTACGTCGAAGCGCTGGTGGGCTCAGGAATTTGGGGCCCGGTGCTGCTGATTCTTGGTTTGCTCTGGACCTGGTGGGTATTGATACAGTTTCTCCGGCGCTTCCCGTCGATGTCCTTGGAACGCCAGTTGGCGGTCGAGGCCATTGCTGTGCTTTCCATTCTCACCGTCCGGTCGGCATTCATGAATCTGATCGTATTCCATCCCGCGTTCCACTACTTTGCCATCCTGGGTTACGCGGAATTTCTCCGGCGAAGATTCTTCAAGGGCAGTCCAGCAAACCCATCCACGGCAGGGAACGACCGGATTTCATAAAATCCTTCCGGGCTCCCTCTGGGTCAATGAAGAGTGTACTCAATTGCAAACTGTTTGCTCGGGTAGTAATGCTCTGGTAATGGAGGCATTTAGCCTCTACAAAGCGAGGGCACGCTCGCCTATGATTTCAGATCAAGTCATATACGGAACCGAGTAACCCTTAAAGACGCGCAGGGTTTTTCCACAGCTACTGGGCTTTGAGACCGTTTTACCGTAACTCCCCCCAACAACACTAAATGCAAGTGTCCGAGTGTTCTCCGGAGACTGAAATGAAAAATGCTTCCATTCGCCATTCGCTTTTCGTATTGATGCTGCTGACCGTTGTCTTTTTGAGCCCCGCGGGGTTGGCGCAGTCCACTGACGCCGCCGCGCCGGAGGACCATGCCGAGGCGGCAGCGAACAGCCGCGCCGCGGCAGCATCGGGCATCAACAAGATTCAGCACGTGGTCTTCATCGTCAAAGAGAATCGCAGCTTCAACGAATACTTTGGAACCTTTCCGGGAGCCACCGGAGAGACTACGGGATTGCTTTCCACGGGAGCGACCATACCGATGGGGCTGACTCCGGACGCGATGCCCTTCGACATCTGTCATGACTGGCAATGCCTGATCGCCGACATGGATTACGGCAAGATGGACCACTTTGACCTCGAGCCCACCTGCACGGCCAACGGTGTCTTGCTCTGTTTCACGCAGCACACGCAGGCTGACATACCGAACTATTTCGCCCTGGCCAGCAACTTCGTGCTGGCAGACCATGCGTTTTCTTCCATCCACGCTTCGAGTTTTCCGAATCACCTTTACACAATTGCGGCGGGTTCGGGTGGAATTGTCAGTCAGGGTCATCTCGGCGAGGCCTCCGCGGTAGGTTGTTCATCCCCGCCGTTAGGAACGGCGATATTCATCGACCAAAACGGAAACATGACCAGCGAATATCCCTGCGTCGATATCAACACCCTGGGCGATGTCTTGAACACGAAGGGCATTAGTTGGACCTCGTACGCTCCGCCGCATATCATTTTCAACGCCTACACCGCCATCAATCACATCTACAATACCGCGCAATGGGACGAACACATTGTCGCCTACACGAACTTTCCAACCGATGCTTTAGCTGGGAACCTCCCCGCCGTGTCCTGGCTGGTAGCCAATCACGAGAGCGAGCATCCTACTTACAGCACTTGTTACGGCGAAAATTGGACGGTGAACCAGATTAACGCCGTCATGCAGGGGCCGCTTTGGAATTCCACGGCCATCTTTCTCATGTGGGACGATCCTGGCGGCTTCTATGATGCGCTGGCGCCACCGTCAGAAGACGTCTTCGGGCTGGGGCAGCGGGTGGGCTTCGTCATCATTTCGCCCTACGCCAAGGCGGGATACATCTCGCACACTCAATATGAGGCCGCCTCGGTCCTCAAGTTTGTTGAAGAGCTTTTCAACCTGCCTAACCTCACCCAACGGGATTTGAAAGCCAACGACATGCTGGACAGCTTTAATTTCAACCAAACGCCTTTGCCGCCCCTGGTTCTGCAAACGCGCAGCTGCCCATATGTCGTTTCCAGTCAGGCATTCCAGCCGCAACAGGTGGGCACGTCTAGTCCCACATACTCGGCGACCTACGTCAACCAAAGTACGACCAAGACTGACACGGTTAGCAGCGTGGTTATCAGCGGAACGGATTTTACTCAGACCAACAATTGCGGGGCCGTGATTCCGGGCTTCCTCTGCAACATCAACATGGTCTTCACGCCAACGGCGGCCGGTCCGCGAACGGGTACCGTCACCATTACCGACAAGCTCACCGGCGGGACTCAGACTCAGCATACGATCACCTTAACCGGCATCGGGACCGAGATTGCGTTTTCGCCAACCGGGGTCATCAATTTCGGAGCACTGCCGGTGAATACCACCAGCGCCCCTATGTCAGTCGTCTTATCGAACTTCGGAACTACCCCGCTGGCTGTTTCCAGCATCACGATCAGTGGGAATTTTGCCCAGACCAATACTTGCGGCACCTCGGTTCCAGCCCAAGGCAGTTGCACGATCAATGCGACCTTTTCTCCGACAGCGGCTGGAAACCGTCCGGGAACGATCACCATTACTGACGGCGATCCTTCCAGCCCGCAGCTGGTGAATCTCACAGGGCTGGGAACAACGATGTCGATCTCGCCGACGACCTTGGCCTTTGCCAGTCAGCCATTGGGCACGACCAGCCCTGCCCAAATTGTCACCGTTACCAACAACAGCAAGAAAGCAATCGCTCTCGCCACCGTTTCGATTACGGGCACATATGATTTCGGAGATTTTGCCGAAACCAATAACTGTACGGGCAGCCTGCAGCCGAATGCCACTTGCACGGTGCAGGTCACGTTTTCCCCTCAGCAACTTGGACCCTCGGCGGGTCCAGTCACCCTGTTGGTTCGCTATCAACAGGGCGACAGTCCGTTAACGGTCAGCCTTACGGGCACGGGTGGTGCTTCAACCAACAATCCCTTTCCACAGATTAGTCAACCGCTCTTGCCGACAAGCGTGGCCCCGGGCGGAGGACCCTTTAGCCTGGAGCTTTACGGTACGGGGTTCACGAGTTCCTCAACCGTGAACTGGAACGGCACAGCGCTGGTTACCAAAGCCACGGGAACAAGGATCTTACAAGGTACCGTTCCGAGCGCCAACATTGCCAGCGCGGGAACCGCCACCATCACGGTAACCACGCCCGGACCGGGTGGAGGCACTTCGACTGCCGCGTTCCTGCCTATCACCACGCCAGAGACCACCGTCTCATTCGCGGCTTCCTCAATCGGAGTCGGTACGAATCCGCAGGGCATTGTGACCGGAGACTTCAACGGCGACGGCATCATGGACCTTGCCGTGGCCAACCAGGGTACAACCGGCGGTGGAAGCTCGATTTCAATTCTGTTAGGCAACGGCAATGGGACCTTTTCTCCAGGCCCGACTCTGTCTCTGCCCACAGGCACGCTTCCGGGCCCCATGGTGGCCGGGGACTTCAATGGCGACGGGAAGCTGGATCTTGCAATTGGCGATACCCTAAGCAGCCGAATTCAGGTGTTCCTGGGGGCTGGGAATGGAAGCTTCACTCCAGTGGCTGGTTCGACCGTCAACTGCACCTTGGTGGTGGACTGCGGAAACACGGTTCAGCCAGTTTCACTAGCGGTTGGCGATTTCAACGGTGATGGCTATCTCGATCTGGCCATCATCAATGCAACCGTCAATACGCTTTCGATTTTTCTGGGCAATGGGAATGGCACTTTCCAACCTCAGTCCACAGCGGCATTCACCTTCACGCAGCCCGTAGCGGTTGTTGCCGGCGATATCAATAACGATGGAGTGCCGGACCTGCTGGTAGCGGATGCGGCTGGCAACGCCGTGTATGCTCTTACCAGCGAGGGAAACGGAACGTTCAACAAGACGGCAACCATTTCCACAACCGACCCGGTGGCGATGGTGCTGGCCGACTTCAACGGCAATGGCACTCTTGACCTTGCCGTGGTCAACGGGAGTTCCGGCACGGTTACCATTTTCTTCGGAACCGGAAAAGGAACCTTCGGCACCGGAGTTTCATACCCGACCGGTTCCGGAGCCAGCTCAATCGTCGTAGGCGACTTCAATGGAGACGGAGTGCTGGATATCGCCACGGTGAATGCGTCATCGAACTCGGTCTCGCTCTTGCTCGGAGTTGCTGGTGGTACTTTCCAGACTGCCATTCCTCTCACAACAGGCGGCAGCCCGGTGGCGGCGGCAGTCGCGGATTTCAACGGAGACGGCAGGCTGGATATGGCGGTCACCGAGTCATTGGGCAACAGCGTTGCCATTTTGCTGCAATAACGCTGACGGTCTTTCCCTGGCGCACTAAACCGTCGGGGTGAGCGCTGCGTACGAGGAGATTAGCCTTTCATTCAAGAACTGCCGGGCCAGATTTTTAGTGTGAGTGGTCGGTTCGCAATGTGGTCCTAGGCAGCATGGAGTCCGTGCCGTCCGAAGACCGCGAAGACAGACGGCCCGCTCTTGGAGGAAAGAGGTGAAGGGAAAGCACAGCCTTTTGTGAAAATAGTTCTCGTTCATAACGCGTATCAGCAGCCTGGGGGCGAGGACGTAGTCTTCGAGCAGGAGGGCAAAATGCTTGAAGCCGCCGGGCACGAGGTGGTTTTCTACCGGCGGAGCAATTGGGAAACCCAGTCCTACCGCGGGCTGCAGCAAATCGGTTTGGCAAAGAGAACGGTCTGGGCCTCGGATACGCGGCGGGAATTCATACAGCTGTTACGCAACCAGAAGCCCGACGTGGTGCACGTTCATAACACCTTCGTGATGATTTCGCCGTCCATCTATTCGGCGTGCCACGAAGTCAAAGTGCCGGTCGTGCAGACGCTGCACAATTACCGGTTGCTTTGTCCGGCTGCCACATTCTTTCGCGAGGGTAAGGTGTGCGAAGAATGCATGGATCATTCCTTATTGCGAAGCGTGAAATACGCGTGCTATCACGGCTCGCGTCCCACGACTGCAGTTCTGGCTTCGATGCTGGCCGTGCACCGGCTGCGCGGCACGTATAAGCGCGAGGTGGCCGCCTTTATCGCATTGACCGAGTTTTCACGCGGTAAGTTTGCGGAAGGAGGGCTGCCGGCGGAGAAGATCTTCGTCAAACCCAACTTTGTGCATCCTGACCCGAACGCCCGCACCGGTGCCGGCGATTATGCGCTGTTTGTGGGGCGGCTTTCGCCTGAGAAGCGGGTCAGCACAGTGCTGGCGGCCTGGAAGCACCTGCGCATTCCGATTCCCATCCGGGTGCTCGGCGGTGGTCCCGATCGCTCGCAATTAGAGGCGCAGGCAGCCAAGGACAAACTGACCAACGTGATTTTTGAAGGTCAGATGCCACGCGATCAAACCCTGGCGGCGATCAACAATGCGCGATTCCTGGTTTTCTCCAGCGAGTGGTACGAGAATTTTCCGGTGACCATCGCGGAAGCTTTTGCCTGCAGGACCCCGGTCATCGCCAGCCGCATGGGTGCCATGCAAGAGATTGTCTCCGATGGCCGCACGGGACTTCTGTTTACCCCAGGCGACCCCGAAGACCTGGCGCGGAAGGTGGAATGGGCCTGGACTCATCCTGTTGAGGTGGAGGCCCTGGGCGAGGAATGCCGGCGAGAATTCGAGGCGCGCTATACTGCCGAAAAAAACTATCCCATGTTGATGGACATCTACAATCGCGCCCGGGAAAATGTGTAGAGGAGCAGGGAACGGCATCGCCGGAAATCCGCCAGGGGTAGGGTTTGCAGGCTTGCACTGCCCTACAAAGCTGCAAGTCTTTGCACGTTGACAAGCCAGTGTCAGGCGGACATAATTGCCGGCTTATCCGGCTTTTCCTGATCTTTGCGCGGCATTGTCCTCCCCTGCTTTCGCTGACCAGCGACGTTCGAGAACACGTTCGAAAAGAGGAAAACATATGAAACACATCAGAGTCCTGTCGGCCCTGGCCCTGTTTGTCTCTGGATACGCCTACGCGCAGAGCGTGACGTTTCAACACATCATTTTCATCGTCCAGGAGAACCGCTCGCCCGACAACCTTTTCGGAAGTAACCCCAAGTTCGAACCCGGTGTGGACATTGGCAGAAGTGGGCTAAACCTTTCAGGCGCGACCGTTCAGCTGACACCTATCCCGCTGGCAAATTGTTACGAGGTTATCCACGGGCATGACCAATTTACGAAGCAATACGACAAAGGAAAAATGGATGGGGCCAGCTCGAATCCCATCGTCCCGGAAACGGGTTGCACCGTGCCCCCAAATCCCCAGTACAAGTATGTAGACAACAACACCGGGACGGTTCAGCCTTATTTCGACCTCGCCACCAACTACGGGTGGGCAAATCGGATGTTCCAAACCAACGAAGGGCCGAGCTTCCCCGCGCACCAGTTCATCATTTCCGGAACCTCGGCGCCATCTACCACCAGCGACCTGTTCGCCTCCGATAATAGCGCGCCCTCGGGCCCGGTCGGTTGTTTGGCAGCCGCGGACGTAACCGTACCGCTCATCAGTCCAACTGGGCAACTTACGTATCAGTACCCGTGTTTTGAACATCCGACCCTCACCGATTTGCTGGACGACGCCAAGAAGCCGATTACGTGGACGTATTACGCCGCGACCGCCAGCAGCATCGTCACCGCACCCAACGCGATCGACCACATGTGCGGACCCACGACTGTGAATGGGAAGCTCGCGTGTACTGCGGCGGAATGGGAAAACCACGTCGCGATACCTCAGACGCGGATTTTGAACGACATCGGAGGTTGCAAGCTCCGGGGGGTCAGTTGGGTCACACCCAATGGGCCGGAATCGGATCTTCCCGGAGGCAATTCGGGCTTGGGGCCGTCCTGGGTCGCATCCGTCGTCAACGCAGTTGGGAACAGCAAATGCCCCTATTGGGAAAATACCGCCATCGTGATTATCTGGGACGATTGGGGAGGCTGGTACGACCACGTTCCGCCTTTCCAGACCGGGGGACAATCCAACGGCTGGGGTACCAGCTACGTGTACGGATTTCGCATACCGATGATCGTGGTCTCGGCATACACGCCTCAGGGCTACGTGGACAACAATACTCACGACTTTGGCAGCTTGCTGCAGTTTGTTGAAACCAATTTCGGAGGGTTAGGTCTGATCGGCCCAGGCTACTATGCCGACGCTTATTCCGATGATCTCAGCGTTTTCTTCACCCTGACCTCACCGCGCGTGTTTACGCCAATTGCGGCGGCGCACGACGCAGAATTCTTTCTCAATTATGATTTCAAGCCTAACCCGCTCGGCCCCGACCCCGACGGAGATGAAGACTGAGACTGCCGGCCCACGATTCGTTGGGAACTGAGAACGCTCACGAATGGTCGTTCGCAGTGAGTCAACTTTAACCCGCCATACTCAGGCAGATCGCCGGATCACGCCACCACGTGGGAAGCGCGAAAGCCTTCCAAGGGCGAGGCCACGCAAGTGCATCGGACTCCGATCCTGCTCCGCTCGGGCCGTCAAAATAAACCCCGAAAGCCTTTGTGCAGCACTGATTCCAACTTGAAAGGAAGCTTCAAGATGCGAAGGGTCTTGATCGTTTGTCTGTTAATGGGGACGAGCGCGTGGGCGCAGGCGAATCCGCCTTCGTCCACCCCGCCCGCACACAAACGCGCGGCGTCACGAGACGCGGATGATGACGATGAGAAGAAGCCCCTGACCACGGCACCGAACTCTGCGGTCCTTACGATCAAGGGATTGTGCTCTAAGTCGACTCCGAAGCAGGGTGTGCCTTCCCCCAAGGGAACGTGCCAAACTGTGATCACTCGGGCCCAATTTGACAGGTTAATCGATGCGATCGCGGCCGACATGTCGCCACAGTCGAAGCGTCAGCTGGCGACCTCGTATCCCCGGTTGCTGGTGAGGGCCCACGAAGCGGAAGTTCGGGGTTTGGATAAGACTGCCAGGTTTGAGGAGGTCCTGCGCTTCGCCCGGCTACAAGTCCTGTCTCAGGAACTGACTCGCGAGCTGAAGGACGAGTCAGCCAAGGTGCCGGAAAAAGAGATCGTCGAGTATTACCAGAAGAACTCCTCGTATTTCGAACTCGCCAGTGTGGAACGCATCTTTATCCCGCTGCGGAGGCAAATGCCGGCCTCCGATAACGGCAGCAAGGACAAATCCGACGCCGATCTCACCCAGGCGAACCTGCAGCAGACCGAAGATGCAATGCGCAACAAAGCCCAGGACCTGCGTGCTCGCGCCGTCGCCGGAGAGGGCTTTGCCCAGCTGCAGAATGAAGCGTACGAGGCGGCTGGAAACGAAAATCATCCCCTGGCCGCCACCACGCTGAAGGTGCGGCGCACGAGCCTGCCGCCCGCGCACCTTTCCGTGTTCGACTTGAAACCCGCAGAAATCACATCGCTGATCAGCGATGCCAGCGGATATTACATTTACAAGCTGGACACTAAAGCACTGGAGCCGTTGTCCGCGGCCAGGGCTGGAATCGTCAAGATCCTCGCGCGCCAGCGCCTGCAAGACATGACAGATAAGATCGATCAGTCGGCTACCACGGACGTCAACGAGTCTTATTTTGGCTCGACTCAGCAAAAGTCCGGGGAAGACGACGACTAACCCGTTCCCGTCGCCCGGCGAGTTATTTTCTCTCGCTGCTTGCGAGCGCAGGTTTTCCTCGCTGCAACCACTGCCACGCGGTTGCGACAATGACGCGGAGATCGCGTGTGGCTTTCCACTGCAGAAGCTCTTGGGCGTACGCGGAATTTGCCACCAAGGCGGGGGGATCCCCCGGCCGACGCGGCACGATGCGTCTTGGAACCGTGTTGCCGGTGATCTCCTCGACCATCTTCACGACTTCCATGACAGAATGGCCGTGCCCTGTACCCAGATTCGCGGCTATGCAGTCTCCTCCATTCGACAAGTGTTGCAACGCTTTCACGTGGGCTGCGGCGAGATCGTTGACGTGGATGTAATCGCGAATGCAGGTGCCGTCCGCGGTGGGGTAATCGTCGCCGAAGATCTGGAGTTCTCCCCCGGACCCGGCAGCAGCCATCAAGGCTAAGGGGATGAGGTGGGTTTCCGGATCGTGGCACTCCCCCGTCTCTCCGCTTTCATCGGCTCCCGCCGCGTTGAAATAGCGCAGGCTCGCGTAGCGCAGTCCGTAAGCCTCGCTGTAGGCTTCCAATGCGCGCTCGAAAATCATTTTGGTGACCCCGTAAGGATTCACCGGCAGGCGTGGATTCTGCTCTACGATCGGAACCGCGGCTGGAATCCCGTACACAGCGCAGGTTGAAGAGAAGACAAGGCGCTTCACGCCCGCATCCACGCAGGCATTCAGCAGCGCCAGAGCCCCCTCTACGTTGTTGCGAAAATACTTGCGCGGATTCTGAACGGACTCGCCTACATAGCAATGAGCGGCAAAGTGCATCACCGCGTCCACGCGACGCAGGGCCGGCATCAGCTTCTCGGAATCGTGAATGTCGCCCTTGATGAGTTCAAATCCGCGAGCCAGAAACTCATATCCGGTAGAAAGATTGTCGTAGATCAATACCTCATAGCCATGACGGCGAAGGACGCGCGCCGCATGGCTTCCGATATACCCCGCACCTCCAGTAACCAGTACAGCCACCCGACCTCCTCATGAGTACGGCATCTGAAGCGCTGGCCAGCGTGCTAGACGGTTCCAGCAGGCGGTTCCGGCATCGCCGCCGCCGCCCCACGAATATATCACTCATCAAACAGCGGCCCGAGAAACTAGTCCAGTGCCGGAACCGGGGCCGCAGGGAAGCCCGGAGCAAGGTCCGAAGCGTCATTATTTCTACCAGAACCTGAAAATATCCAAGGCAGACTTTGCTCCATTTCCATTATTTCTGTCCCCTCCTCGCCACGGCCTGGACTCTGGGTTGCCGGATTCGAACTCTTGAAACAGCCTGAAGCTATAGACGGGATCCCGCCAATTGTAGAGACTTATGACGGGGCAACTAGAGACTTTTTTCTTTCTTGGGCCGATTGACAGCCCTGTAGCGACAAAGTATTGTTACCATCAGGTTACAAAGCAAGAACGCTCCCCTTTTTCTGCCCTCCGCAGCCCTTTAACGACCAAGGATCAACCGTGAAAAGTCGAGGACGCTGAGCGGATGGCTCAATACTAGGTGGAACAGTCTGGATGGGTGGGACCTCTATCCCGCGCGGGCGAGGCTGCGGTCGAGGGCAGGGAATCAACTTAAAGGAGTCTTTCACGATGGGGAAACTGATACTGGTGCGCCACGGCAAAACCGTTTTGAATGCGCTGGACGACACGGAGAGGTTGCGCGGCTGGATGGACATCCCGCTGGATGAACAAGGCTTGCGCGAAGCGCAGGAGACCGCCCAGCGTGTGGCGCAGCATGCCGTGCAGCAGATTTATTGCTCCGATCTGTACCGGGCGAAACAGACTGCGGAAGCCGTGGTGCGAGCGACCCAGGCACCCATCATTTATACCTCGGACTTGCGTCCGTGGAATCTCGGCACATTGACCGGACAGCGCGTGGCGGACATTCTGCCCACGCTCCTGCAGCTCGAAGTAGATCTTGATATGCCCGCTCCTGGGGGAGAGTCGTTTCTCGCGTTCTATACGCGGTACTCGAATAAATTGATGGAGCTGCTGGAGCTCGCGGCAAACTCTGCGACCTGTATCGTAGCGGTGACTCACCACCGCAACCTGTTGGCCGCTCCAACTATTCTCGCAGACGGCGACAAAACCAAGATTCCGGTTCGCGGCGGGGCCAGGACCGGAGATCTGCTGTGGGTGGAACGGACCGACAACAAGTGGACTACGCGGATCGATGCAGTTCCGGCTCCAGGCAGCACGCAAAAGGAAGTGGCGTACAACTCCCTGGCGCAGCCGGTGGTTCCGCCCCTCGGCAAACCTTCTTCTGCGCCGGAGAACTAGATCATTGCTTAAGGTATTCTTGCAGGTGCATTCGCATCTTGAACACAATACGGCCGGTTGAGGCACACTCATGAGTTCGCAACCTGTCGATCTCCCCAAGAAGCCTGAATCGCGCCTGACTCCTGGCCCGCTGTTCCTGGTCAGCCTGTGGCGTTCCGGTTCATCCGTGCTTTATGCGCTGCTGAACAAGCATCCTCAGGTTGCGCTCATGTACGAGGCTGACCTGATGCTGTTGCGGCCGGTGTTCCTCAAGCCGAAATCGCTTTGCGATTGGGCGGAACGGTGGGAGTTCTGGAACGAGAGTTTTAAGCGCCACGGCATGAATCTCTCCGACGCTCCTTCCGCAATCGCCGATTTTCCCGCGGCCTTTGCCGCGGTCCATAGGCTCCACGCGCAGCGCAAAGGCGCCACGATCTGGGGCGATAAGTCTCCCAACTATTACGATTGCCTCAATGAGATGGCGGACGCTTTCCCGGAAGCGCGCTTTATCATCGTGTGGCGCGATCCGAAAGGCACGGCAAACGCGATCGTCCGTGCGGCGTCGTCCGGCAGTTCTTATTTCAGCCGCCGAGGAGCAGCCTTGTGCGGTTTGCTGGGTAACGAAAAGTTCAAGCAGGAGTGCGATCGTTTACTGGCCCGCGGCCTACCCGTTTGTCAGGTCAGCTACGAGGATCTAACCAACGATCCTGCATCGGTGATGCGGCAAGTTTGCGAATTCCTCCAGATCCCCTATGACGACTCCCTGGCGAGCTTGCAAGGCGCGGACCGCTCCGCCATCTTTGAGGAGAAACATCACGCCAACATCAAGGGAGACAAGATCGTCAAGGCAAGTCGGCCGGAATTGCTGGATTCAACCTTCCGCGGGAAGGTCAGCCGGTACGTCGGTGATTGGCGTCAGCGTTATGGCCCCGCCTGGCCGCCTTACCCCCGCCCCGAACAGGAAGCCGGTGATTCATCCAGCCCGCTGGAGAACCTCGTGGACCTGTCGCGCTACCGCCTCTTCCGCACGCGCGATAAGTTGATCCAGGTGGCATTTGCTTTTATTCCTATTTCATGGCTCCATCGCTACCGCGAGTCCAAGAGGCAGCGCCGCGAAGCCGTCAAGGCTGCTCAGCCAAGTCCAGTAGATGCAGGCAGTTAACCAGGGCATCGGCAAGAGAAGTGGGCCGAGAAGAAAGTCCCATGGCAGGGCCGAAAGTCCCATTGACACATCAATGAACTGGCCGCGATAATAATTTGGTAAGACGATGCGGAACCCCGCTCCCCTGGCCTTGTGGTTCCGCGCTGCGAGCGGTATTTCGCGGTTCGCGTGGATGTACTCACTGTCGTAATTTCTGCGCGGTCATACTGGCAAGTTCATCCCCTGACTTGCAGACGAGTGTCTCAGAGGCGTACCGGGCAACCCTGGGTTGATCCGTTGTGTTGATCTAAAGAAACCGGGGGATAGTTCAAGAATGGCGTTCCAACTCCTGAAGAGACTTACATTTTTTCTTCTTTTGCTGACGGCTGCAGCCGTTCTGCGCCCCGTAGCGCTCAGCGCCCAAGCTGTTGCCGGCGCGACTTTTTATCCCATCGGGCTAACGTTTTTCGATCAACAAATCGGCACCACCAGCCCGACCCAGATCGTCATGCTGCTCAACAGCGGGACAGCGCCCTTGACCTTGACTAAACGGACGGTGACCGGTAACTTCACGGCCTCCGCCGGGTGCACCACCATCGCACCTGGAAGTTCTTGCCGCATTGTGATCGCTTTCGCGCCGACAGCCCTCGGCCTTCGGACTGGAACCTTGAGTTTTACCGACAACGCGCCAAACAGTCCACAAGTCATCAACCTGAGCGGCAATGGAATTAGCTCGGGAGCCACTCTAGTTCCTTCCAGCCTTGCCTTCAATCCGCAGGTGGTGAACACAAAAAGCGGCATAGCCTCGGCCAACCTCATCAACAATTCCACCGCCACAATCACGATCTCCAGTATCGTGGCCAGCAGCGGCTATGCAGTAACCAGCAATTGTGGCGCTTCGCTGACGCCGGGCGGGTTAGGTTGCCTGATCAATGTGACATTTGCTCCTACCTCCACGGGCAGCCAGCCGGGCACAGTAACCATCACCGACAGCGCCGCTGGCAGCCCGCATACGTTGAATTTGACGGGCATGGGCGCATCCCCTGAGATTACGGTATTTCCCAATAACTTCGTCTTCGCGGCTCAGACGGTAGGCACCACCAGCGCCGCCAAGAAGGCGACCGTGACCAATACGGGGAGCAGTCCCGTCGACCTGGTTAATATCACGGCCAGTGGCGATTTCGGGCAAACCAACACCTGTGGAGCTTCGCTGGCGCCTCAAGCCCAGTGCGTAGTCAGCATCACGTTCACGCCCTCGGCTTCCGGAGCACGCGGCGGCCGGTTGAACTTGTTGGACACCGACCCAACCAACCTGCAAACCGCCTTTTTGTCCGGCACCGGAACCGTTCCGGCCAGTACGGTCACCATCAGTCCGATCACCGCGGCCGTGACACCCACGGAGAACCAACAGTTTCAGGCTTCGATCAGCGGGACGGTAAGCACAGCGATCAATTGGGCCGTGGACGGCATTAGCGGCGGCAACGCGTCAGTTGGCACCATTTCGACCAGTGGACTGTACACGCCACCCAGCACTTCTGGTTCTCACTCGGTGACGGCCACGAGCACCGCGAATCCCACGCAAAGCGCGGCGGTTCTGCTCGTGGTAACCGATTATTCCGGGGTTTTCACTTACCACAACGATAATGCGCGAACCGGCCAAAATCTGAATGAGACGGTTCTGACCACCGGCAATGTCAACAGCAGCCAGTTCGGCAGACTCTTCTCCCTCCCAGTCGATGGAAAAATCTACGCTCAGCCGCTGTATGTCGCGAGCGTGGATATTCCCGGCCAGGGATTTCATAATGTCGTGTATGTAGCCACAGAGAACGATAGTGTCTATGCCTACGACGCCGATGGACTTGTCTCGACTCCGCTTTGGCAGAAGAGTTACATCCCTACGGGATACACTGCAGTCCAGAGTAGCTCCATCTCTTGTTTCGGCATTGCACCAACGGTCGGGATCACAGGCACCCCGGTCATTAACCCCGCATCGAACACCATGTACTTCGTCGCGAGGGTCCAGGTTGGCACGCCCCCGACCTTCTTTCAGTATTTGCATGCTGTGAGCATCACGACTGGCGCTGACAACCCCGGAAGCCCCGTGCTGATCACTCCCAGCGTGCCCGGTACCGGGGTGGAGGAGAATCTCGGCACCGTCACCCTCGATCCGAAATTGTCGAACCAGCGCGCCGGATTGGTGCTCTCGAACGGTGTGGTCTACATCGCCTGGGGTTCCACTTGTGACGCTCCTCCTTACCATGGCTGGGTAGCGGGCTACAACGCCGAGACGCTGGATCTTGCGGGAGTGTTCAACACAACTCCGAACGGACAGGAAGCTGGGGTATGGCAGGGCGGGGCAGCTCCCGCGGTAGATGCCAACGGGAATATCTTCTTCAGCACTGGCAATGGCACCTTCGATGCTAGTTTTGAGGGTACCGGGCTTGCTTCTGCTTTTGTGGAACTGTCCACTACCGGGGGATTGACGCTTGCCCAGTACTTCTCCCCATACAACGCCGACGTTCTCGACGCCGAGAACAAGGATTTGAGTTCCGCGGGAGTTCTGCTGCTTCCGGACCAGACGACGGGACCGCCCCATCTTTTGTTGGGTGGCGGTAAGCCCGGCACAATCTATCTGGTCAACCGCGACAACATGGGAGGGTTCGATCCCAACGGCGACGTGCAGGTGGTGCAGGAACTGGTGCACGGAGTCGGACTGCCAGGACCAACGAGTGCAACGACTGGAATCTGGGGTATGCCCGCGTACTACCAGAATCAGGTTTATTACGCCGGCGTGGCCGATAGTGCAAGAGCCTTTTCTTTGATAAACGGGCTTCTATCGCCCACGGCGATCACGGTGAGCTCGGCCACGTTTACTTATCCAGGAGCCACTCCGTCCATCTCGGCGAATGGCAACAGCAACGGCATTGTCTGGCTGCTTTCTCAGGACTTGGTGACCAACGGGACCTACACGCTGCTTGCCCTGGATGCCGCCAACCTGTCCAAACAGCTTTACACCAGCGCTAAGTCTCCCGCTGGCGGATCCGTGCAATTTGCCGTGCCGACAGTCGCCAACGGGAAGGTATTTGTAGGCACGGGAACAAACCCAACAACGGGAGCCTACCAGTTGGATGTTTTCGGGCTTCTACCTGCGCTATCGGTACCCAAACATTAAGGCGTGTGCCGAACAGGTACACGCGCAGCGAGCGGCATCGATACGTTTGAGAGTTTTTGAGAGGATGATATGAATCTCCGAGCTGTGCTGTGTTCTCTATTCCTGCTCATCGGGTTGTCAGGTGCTCAAGCCAACCTCCAAACGTTCGAGGGAATTGACGCTTCGACTGCCGGTGCCAACGTGCGCTGCTGCGTGATTGACATGAACGGGGCGGTGGGGACCAAGCAATATCTGGAATGGGTAGACAGCGCCTATCAAGGCTATAACAAGACAGCCCCCTTTGCAGCGGTTACGCCCGTGATAGCCGGCGATACTCCGTGGTTGCAAGACGGACCCAACTGCCAGGGCTATGCCGGCAATGGCGTGATTCTTTTCGACCATCTGGCGTCGCGATGGATTGTTGCGGTTCGCCAGGGCGTCCCCGGCACGTACTATTACTGCATCGCTATTTCCAATACCGATGATCTTACGTCTCCCACCTTCCAGTGGTACAGCTATGTGCAACCTCTAAACGCCATCATCGGCGCAAATCCGAGTGGGACCACATACTTCCCTGACTACCCAAAGATCGGCACTTGGCCGAATGGGTACTACGTGAGTTTCGATGTGGAAGATCCGGATAACAGCTTTCAGAATGTAGGCGTGCTCGTGTGCGCCTTCGACCGGAGCAATATGCTGAAGGGGAACGCGATGAGAACCCCGCAATGCTTCAATTATCCGAGCGTCTATAGCGGTGAGTTTCTGGGACACAGCGTTTTACCCGCGGATGTAGAAGGGACCGTGGCGCCGGCTGCAACTACGCCAGAGACCTTGGTCAGCATCGAGAACCCGAGCACCGGGACCACATCGAGCACGGTGAACTTCTGGCAATTTAACGTCAATTGGACGGCTCCAACCCTCACCACGTTTACCGGTCCGACCGCCGTGAAAGTTCCCAACTACACGCCCGCATGCTATACAGTTTCCGATCCTTACGACACCGGCTGTGTACCCGAGCCTACGTCAATTTCGACCGGCGTCTACCTCGACTCCCTCGGCGACCGCCTCATGCATCGGCTTGCCTACCACCGTTTCCCCACAGCCCCTTACAACACATTCGTGGTGAGCCAAACCATCCAGGTTGCGGCAGGCTCCCTTGCCCAAACAGGCGTACGCTGGTACGAGTTTGAGCCTCCAGGAAAGTTGCTCAGGAGCGGAACGGTCACTGCCCCAGGCGGGGATTATCGCTTCCTGCCCAGTGCGGCGCAGGACCAGAAGGGAAACCTCGCGCTTGGCTTCAGCGTCTCTGGAACCGGGCTTAGCCCCTCCATCCACGCCGCTTACTTGAATCTGCGTGGTGGCTCCCTTGTTCCAACCGAGTTCGACATTCTTACCGGCACAGCCGATGATGAATACAATTACCGTTGGGGCGGTTACAGCAGCATGACGGTCGATCCCGTGGACGATTGCACCTTTTGGTACGTAAATGAGTACTTCACCGTGCCCCAAATCAAGAGTCTCACCTGGCAGACCCGAATCGCCAATTTCCATGTCCCGGGCTGCTAGCGATTGAAGAGAAACCCAGAGAACCACCTGACTCTGGCCGTGCTGTAACAGCTTAGGCCAGCGCCTCCGAAATGCCCGGATCCAAACCAGGATCCGGGCTTTTTTTTCGGTTGAGAACGAGAAACGGGGGGCCAAGCCCAAGCCCAAGCCCAAGCCAACGACTGCGGTTGCCCGGCGGGGTTACACGTGGCTCGATGAGAGAGCGCAACTATGTGACGCCATCGGTGTTTGAACGTGTGAGATTCGCAGGCCGAAGTATGCCTCGGCAAGCCAATTGCACCCGCCGATGTAGACTAAAGGCTGGCAACGTTTGAGGTCATTGGAACATGCCTCGTAGATCGAAGCCCTCCCCCAGGGACTTTTTCGCACGGCACTGGGTGGTCGCCGGCGCGTTGCTTCTGGCCGCTCTTGTCCTTCCTGCCGCCGGCCAGTCAGACCTGGTTCCCAACTTTCCGAACGTTCCGTACTGCTCTCCTTCGTCAGGTCCTTGCGTAGTTGCCCAGGAACTCGACATCTATAATCCGACCAATGGCAGTCCAGGTCCCTGGCCCCTTCTCATCCACATTCACGGGGGCGCCTGGTCCACCGGCGACAAAGCTCTGCCGACGGGGGCCAGCATTGAAACCGATCTCATGGCTGCCGGTTGGGCAGTGGCTTCGATCAATTATCGATTGGCGCCGGCCTACCAATTCCCCGCGATGATTATAGACAGCAACTGTGCGGTGACGTTCTTGCGGGCGAACGCTGCGAAATACAACTTTGATGCTACGCGTTTCCTGTTGAAGGGAGAATCCTCGGGCGCTCATCTGGCGATGCTCGTTGCCGTAGCGTCTGCCAACGCAGCGTGGAACGTCAACGACTGGCCCGGAGCATCAACTGCCGTCAACGGGGTCTGGGACGGATACGGACCCACCGACCTCTCGCAGCCGGACATGATCGCTACCTTGGGTGGGCTATTGCAGGAAGTGTTCGGTACTACCGATCCCACCACCCTTCTAGCCGACAGTCCCGTGAACTACCTCAGCGCTCAGTCGCCGCCCTTTATGATTGTTCAGGGAGAACTCGACGCTACCATCCCGGTCAGCCAGGCCATCGAACTTGACCAGGACCTGCTTAACCTGGACGTACCCGTCGACCTCGTTCTAGTGGCCGGCGCTGGGCACGAACTGGCGCAAGTGAATGCCTCCGAGCCCATCGTTCCCAGTCTCAATCAAATTTACTCGGCCAGCGATACCTTCCTGGAGGCCGTCCCTCCCGGTTCTACGCCCAGTTTCTCTCTCGGTCCGCCCTCTTCGACGCAAGCAGTCTCGCCGGGACAGACAGTGACCTATCCGGTTACAGTCACGGCAGCCGGAGGGTTCGCGCAGAGCGCGCAAACCGTAATGCTGACTTGCAGCGGAGCGCCGACAGGGTCCACATGTACGGTGCCTGGCTCGGTCACCCTTGACGGTACTACCCCTGGCTCGGTTTCCGTGACGGTCACCACAACAGGGAGTTTGACGAGCCTGGCGCGTCCCGCGGGCTTCGGACCATCCAGAAGGAGCCTGGCGATGTGGTTGGCGCTCGGTGGCCTGCCTGGGATCGTGATAGTCGGTATTTCGGCGGTTGGGTCGGGAACCCGCCGTCGCCGAGTCCTCCATGGTTTGGCCCTGCTCAGCCTGCTCGGCGCTGGAATCGCGTTGTCGGCCTGCGGAGGAGCATCGGCCAGCAACCCCAACGCTAGCCTCGGTTCTGGTGTAACGCCAGCGGATGGTTACAATTTGACGGTCGTTGGCACCTATACCTCAGGTTCGACCGCGCTGATCAGTACGGCGCAACTCACGTTGACGGTGCAGTAGGTTCCTGGCGCCGCCGTCGCGCTGAAGAAGAAGGTCTTGCGACGCGCGCCGCCACAGCATCTACGCGGCGGATCTGTCAGTGGGATTCAGCTTCAAACTCAACTGAGCAAGGGTCACTTCTGCACCTGCTGGCTCTTTCGCCGTGCTGCGGAGGGGACAGATCAATTCCAGCACAGGAGTAGTCATAAAGGTCGTAACCAGCGCCATGATCACCATCATCGAAAACAGGGCCGGGGAGATTACTTTTACGTCGAGACCGATGTTGAGAATCACCAGTTCCATGAGGCCCCGTGTGTTCATCAACGTGCCCAGCCCGGCGGATTCTCTCAACCCCATTCCTGCCAGCCAGGAAGCCAGCATGGAGCCGCCGAGTTTGCCCGCGGTCGCCACCAGAATGATCAGCCCGCAGTAAACCCACATCCCTGGGCCTTTCAGCAGGGCTATGTTGGTTCGCAACCCGGTGAAGGCAAAAAACAACGGCAGCAGCATCGTCACCGTGATGGTCTCAAAGCGATCAAGAACATACCGAACGAAGTGATGCTCCTTGGGCATGATGGCGCCCATAAGAAACGCGCCGAACAGCAAGTGGATCCCTAGCGCCTCGGTGCAGAGAGCAGATGCGAGAACCAGCAACAGCATGAATGCCATCAGGCTTTCGCTCAGGGAACCACTTCGGCTGTAAACGGCTTCGAACCGACGCAGCAGCCTGCGGACGCCGTAAATCATGATCACCGCGAACACGATGATTCCGCTCAGCGTCATCCAGATTGGGGTTGAGCTTTTGGCGGCGCGAATCAGGGTGACGATATAGGCCAAAATGCACCATCCCGTGACGTCGTCCACGGCGGCGCAGGCGATGGCAAGGGTGCCGAGCCTGCTGCCCAAGGCATTCCGTTCGGTGAGGATGCGAGCCAGAACCGGGAACGCCGTGATGCTCATCGCCGCTCCCATAAACAGCGCGAAGTGGGTAAACGCCACGCTGTCATCGGACAATCGGGGGTATAGATACAAGGCGAGAAATGACGCCAACACAAAGGGGGCCGTGATACTCACGTGGCTGGTGAGGACGGCAGCATGACCCTGGCTCTTCAGTTCCTTGGGATTGATACCCAGGCCCACGAGGAACATGAAGATCACGACTCCCACCTGGCTCAGGGCGCTCAAATATCCGAGGCTGGACGCGGGAAACAGGTAGGCGGAAAGGTGCGGAGCTACCCACCCCAACAGGGAGGGTCCCAGCAAGATGCCGGCAAACATTTCACCTACGACGCGTGGCTGGTGGAGCAGGCGGAAGAGGCCGCCCACCGCGCGGCAAACTGCTAGAATCACCGCGATCTGCAGAACGAGAGTGAACAGGTTCGGCATCAGTGCGCATCGCTCCTGGCGGAACGAGTTTGTCGCACCGCCTGGTACTGCACACTCGCGCAGGAGGCACAGCCGTTGGCAGAGATCGTGCCCTGCATCGACCGAGGGTCTGCCTTGGGATCGATTGTGGCGCGCAGCGTCAGGAGGTTGTCACTTGCGCAACCGGGGGCGTTCGCGGACGTCTCAGGTAACGGAACCGTGGCGTTGAGAGTCGTGCCCTCGATCACGCCCGAGCCGGCAGCTGGCGCCCCATTGTTGAGGCTCACCACCAGCCCTTTGCCGGATTGGGAAATGGTCACCAGCGAGTCTTGAAGGGAGGCTAGGGGTTGGCCGCACCCTCCGGCGGGCAGGTTCGCGCTGTCCGTCCTGAATCTCCAGACCCCATCCACCGAGATCGGCGCGCGTAATCCCCGACCAGACCTCAGGACACCGGCCAGCCCGAGCAAGGGCAATCCCACGAGGAGGACGTAAATCACTAGAAATTTTTTGTTGGCAGAAGAAATAGGTCCCATGGGTCTTGTATGCTTCGCTTGGGCTTCAATATGGGGGAACTGCAGGCTTTAGCTATTAAATATGAGCCTTCAGACCGTTTCTGTCTAGAGTCTTTTGGCTCCAAACTGACCCTACTGCAGGTAGTTAGCCGGCGCGAATTGCAAGGCGCCAGTTGGACAAGCAAGCCCAGGGTCTAGCCCGGACTGAAGTGTGGTTGAGCCGCATCCACGATGCTGTGTCCAATAGCCAGTGACGCCGTGGCGGCAGGGGAGGGCACATTGAGTACGTGCAACATCCGCGCCGAGAGCACAAACTGGAAATCGTCTACCAGCGTGCCGTCGCGGTTGACAGCTTGCGCGCGAACCCCCGAAATCCCCTGAACCAGGTCCTCCTCACGAACCTCGGGCACCAGACGTTGCAGGTCGCGTACGAATACGGCCTTGGAAAGCGAGCGGTGAAATTCGTCAAGGCCGCTACGCCAGTGCCGGGCGGCCATGCGCCAGAATCCGGGAAAGGTCAGCGATGACGCTACATCCGGGAAAGAAAAGTCACTGCGCCGGTATCCCTCGCGTCGCAATGCCAGAACTGCGTTGGGCCCGGCATCCACGGTTCCGCTCACGCGGCGCGTGAAGTGCACACCAAGAAAAGGAAATCGTGGATCGGGGACGGGATAGATAAGAGCCCGTACCAGCGACGAACGCTCGGGGATGAGATCGTAGTACTCGCCGCGAAAGGGAACAATCAGAACATCCGGCCGATTGCCGGCCATACGGCTGATGCGATCGCTGAACAGTCCCGCGCAGTTGATGAGATAGGTTGTGGAGAATGCCGGGCCGCTGGTTTCTACCACGACTTCATTGGTCAAAAGCCGCAGGCCTGTGACGGGGGAGGACGGCAGGATCGTTCCACCCTGTGCCCGAATCAGCTCGGCGTACTTTTCGCAAACGGCCGCGTAATCCGTGATGCCAGTGGAAGGGACGACCAGCGCCCGCAGTCCGCTGGCGTGTGGTTCGATGTCGTGTAACTCATGGCTGCTGATGAGGCGCAGTCCGGCGAGGCCATTCGCTTCGCCGCGACGCCGCACTTCTTCCAGACGCGGGAACTCCTCCTCCTGAGCAGCCACGATGACTTTGCCGCACACCTCGTAGGGGATGCCGTGCTCGCGGCAGAATTCAACCATCGCGCGCGCGCCCTCGACGCACAACTTCGCTTTCAGCGATCCCGGTTTGTAGTAGACCCCGGAGTGAATGACTCCGCTGTTCCGGCCGCTCTGATGCCGTCCCACGCGGTCTTCTTTCTCCAGCAATAACAGGCGAAGACGGGGGAAGCGCTTCGTGATCTCAAGCGCGACGGCGAGGCCGACAATGCCTCCGCCGACGATGATGACGCCGTAGTGCGAATCGGTCATGAGCGATGATCATACTGCGACGTTCTGTTCGTACCGCACGCGCTCGCTACGGGCTCACGATTAGGGTTGCGGAAGGTGATTGCTGAATCAGTGTGCCCGCACTGCCGGTCACAATGATGGCATAGGTGCCGGGTTGTGTGCCTTGCCCCTGGCCGGCGCTGCCACCGCCGCCATTGCTTCCTCCTCCGCCGCAAGAGGGAAGCAAGAGCGCCAGCAGAAACAACCCCAGCAGAGAAGCGGGAATCGTGAGCTTCGCACTCTTTCTCAGGTGCCCTCTGCCGCGCCCTCTGATTCCTAGCAGCGCAAGCCCAGGCAACGCCATCCACAAGGCGTAAAAGGCCACGCGTTCGTGCCCGTGCGGGGAGACGCTTGCCGAAGTGGATGTGGTGGAGATTGTCATCACAACCGCACCAGAACTGCTGCCGGGAGTCACCGGGCCGGCGGGGCTAAAACTGCACAGCGAGAGCGTGGGCGCTCCGGAACAGGACAAACTCACTGCGTTGGTGAAGGACACACCGACCGGCAGTACGCTGAAATTGTAGCTGGCTGTTTCTCCCGGGGTGATGGTTTGAGTGGCTGGCGTGAGCGAGCCGATGATGAAACTCTGACTTATCGTGAGAGCGATCGTCCATGTGTGGCTGGGCGCGCCAGTGACGTCTTGCGTATTGATGTTGATGTTGTACGTACCAGGCGCGGCATTATTAAGAAGGTTCATGGAGACGGTCAACGGAATGGCAGGCCCGCTCTTGACGGTGATAGGGTTCGCCGGGGTGAGAGTGCATTGCGTGCCCGACAATGCCGCAGCGTCACAGGTGGCGTTGACCTGACCGCTGTAGGAGTATGACGAAGTGAAGGTAAGATTCGCCGTGACCTGGCCGCCGGGAACCGCGGAAAGCGCAGGCGGACCCACAATCACGTAATCGCCGGCGGAGAAAGGAACTGCCAGAGAGTTGGTAAGCGAACCAGACGTGCCCACGACGGCGATCTGATAAGTCCCGGCGGTGAAACTGGTCCCGTTGATGGTGAGGGTGGCCGTGGCCGGGAACGAGCTGACCGACGTGGGACTGACGCCGCAGCTGCCGGCTCCGAATGTCGTCGCACAACTCAAGCTGACGGTGCTGTTGAAGCCATCCTGCGGAGCGATTGTAATCTGGCTACTCGTGCCAGTGCTGCCCACCTTGACGTTGGGGAAGGCACTGGGTTCGCTGAGGATGAAGTCCGGGTTTAGGACGACATTCATTGTGAAAGACGTGGTCACGGGCACGGGCGCGCTGGAGGTTGTGGCTTGCAGCGTGACCGTGTAAGTGCCTGGGGCCGTTCCCGCAGGAACGGTAACAGTTGCAGTCACGCTCGCGGGTGAAGCGGAGGTTGGGTTGACTACTGCGCCGGGAGTAAAGGCGCAGGTCGCGCCGGAGATGCTGGGACTGAAGCTGCAGCTGAGCGTGACGCTTTGATCGAATGAACCTTGAACCTCGACTTGAAAGCTAACCGGCGGGGAAGTCGCGCCGCGAGGCTCGGTCACCACGGAGGGCGAAGGTGTGGTCAAGACGATGGTTACGACCTGCAAGGTCGCAGCGGCGAGGTGCGTAGTGTTGTTCGGATCGGAGCCTGCGCCTAGCACGTTGAAGTTGTAGTCGGCGATGGTGCTGGTACCAGCAGTCACTGAGAACGTTGCGCCAGCCGAGGTGGGAGTGAGGCTCACGACGCTCGGAGTGCATGGGTTGGGGGGAGGTGTAGAGCCTTGCGTGCAGCTCAACTCGACCGAGTTGTCGTATCCGTTTACCGCGGTTAGTGTGCCGTTAAAGATAGCCGGGTATCCTTCAAAGACAATTAGCGGAGTATTCGAGATCGTGATGACGAAGTCCGGCACAGGAGGCAGGACGAATTGCCAGACTCCGCGGCCGTAGGTGGAAGCGCGCAGCAATTTCTGGCCTCCGGAGCTGAACAGCGCGAGGGCCGTCACGGGCACGTTGGGAAGAAACCCGGTGGACCCGCCCAGCGGGTTGGGAATCGGGCCTACCTCGGTCCAGCCGGCACCGGACGTTGCGCTTTGAAAGACGCCGACATCGGTGCCCACGTAGACGATGTGCGCAACTGGGTCAACGACCACGGCGTTTACGGGAGAGTCGGGAAGCGGAGCGACGCCGCCGAAGCCAGTCCAATCCGTCCATGAACTCCCAGCGTTCGTGGTCTGCCAAACATGCCCAGGCCCGCCGGTGAATCCCATCACGGTGACGTAGGCGGTGTTGCCAGTCGTGTCCGAGGAGTCGATCGCGACTCCTGAAATGGGGAACTGGTTGGGATTGATACTGCTGCCACCGGGGCCGTTCATGGTGACGTTGACGAAGGTGGAGACGGTGCCTGAAACCGCAGTAGCGTTCGTGGTGACCCACACATTGCCACCTATCGGCGCAGTCAGATTGTTTGGCCCGGGGCCGTCGGTACCGGCGTAGATGACTTGGGAAGCGTTCGCTACAATAGGGCCGCCGGCAGCCAGGGTACCGACCGTATTGATCTCGGTGCCGGCGCAGGTGCCGGTGCCGAGTGAGTCGAAGTTCAGGCTTAACAGCGTGAATGCGCCGCCAGTTCGCGGCCCGCTCCACACTCTACAGGTTCCTACCAGCAACGCCGTGGTTGACTGCGGGTCGAGGATGAAAGGGAAGTAGAACGCACCGTCATCGCCACCGACGTCACCGCTGCTGATGACCACATTGAAAAGGCTATCGGTGCAGTTCACTCCGGAAGGGCATTCCTGAATATTCAGGGTGCCGAATCCCGTATCCGGGTTCGAGGCAAACCAGTTTCCGGTGTTGGGGTCGATGGCATCGTAGCCGCCGTCGCCGCTCAGCACATTCCCCCAGCTAGTGCTGGTGGTGGCCGTTGGGGTTGCGGGAGAACCGTTACCCTGCGTACCTCCCAAGAGCGTATTCGGGTCGGTAATATCCTGGGAGAAGGCGACGAACTGGGTCATGGAGCCCAGATTCTGATTCAGGTCGTCAAATTGATTCGTGCCGGAACAGGAACCAGTGGTGAGCCCGGTGAATCCGTTGAGCGCGCGATAGATGCCGCCATCGTTGGCGAAATACATCAGGTCCGCGCCTGATGACGGAATCGTATACGCCAGTGCGTGTTGGCCGGGATGCACGTGCGCCAGCGCCCCAAGCGGGATGCAGCCGTAGGCGTGCGTGAGATTCATGAAGGCGGTCGCGGAGCAGGTTGGATTGATGGAACTGATGGAACATTTGTAAAGGTTGACGGCCCCGGCATAAAGGTCAGTCGGGTTGCCGGTGCACGTCTGGGTGCCATTGATGCAATTCGGAACGGCTAGCAGGTCAAGATTGTAGGATCCGTCCTCCACGCCGCACCCGAAGAGGTCGCCGCAATTGGTGATACCGCTGTCGCTGATTTGCGTCCACGATGCGCCGCCGGTGAGGGTTTGCCAGATTCCCTGATCCACGGGGTTGCCGCTGCTGTCCTGGGAAACGAACCACACATACATTTCATTGCGTCCCGGCATCGCGGTAATCTCCCCGCGGTAAATCGGGCAGGCTTGATTGTTCGACGTAGAGAGCGGCGGGCAGGCCGCTGTGCTGAGCACTCCGCTTCCGGGCTGGCTGGTGAGGCGAGTCCAATTAATTCCGTCCGGAGAGGAGTAGAAACCGTGGTAGCGGACAGCCGTAAGGAAGATGCCGGCACCTACGTTGAAGACCACCGAGGTCGCTGAGGTCGCGTCGGTGGATTGACTCCCAGGATCGAGCAACGCATTGTACGTCCACGACTGACCGGCATCGAGCGAGGTGTAGAGGCCACGCGGGGTGCTGGCCATAGCAGTGTCTTCAATCACTTCGGAAGTTGTAGCCATGGCGGCGACCACCGTGCTGGGTTGTAGCGTACTGAAAGCGATGCGGGTGGCGCCCAGACCGCTGAATGAAAGAGTGCCGCTGTTTGCGGTTGAGATCAATGTCCAGGTGTTGCCGCCGTTGGAGGAAAGCAGAAAGCCCAGACCGAAGTAGGAGTCGGCTGAATTGTCAGCCTCACCTGTGCCTACCACGATCACGCTATTTGCAGGATCCGAGTTTCCCGGCTGGATCGCAATGGCGCCGATCGACAGCGTAGCCTGATCATCGGTGACTGCCGTCCAAGTCACGTTGTCAGCAATGCTCGTGGCCGCGTTTGTCGAATTCCACACCCCGCCTTGGGCTCCGCCGATGTACACCGTGTTGCCGGTGGGATCCGCAGGATCGATCGCTACCGCGGTGGCCCGGCCTGAAACCTGGTTGTAGTTCTGAAATCCGTCACCAGTAGCGTCGGAGGCTAGCGGCACCGGACCCAGGGGCGTCCATCCCCCGGACGACAGTTGCGGTTGCGAACTCGAGACGGCGGTGCGAGGCATTCGAGCGGCGCGGGCCTGCATCTTGGCTTGATAAGCACGGTGGCGCAGGTCGGCGGATGATTTCCCCGGAACGATACGTCCGTGCAGGAACCATGCGGCGCGTTGTTTGACGTGATCGGTGTCTGGATCGGAGATGGATGTTTCAGGTGCATCCTTCTTGGCGCTCTGGGCTGAGGTGATTGAGAGTGAGGAGAATAACAAGAGTGCGAGCAGGGAAGCGCGAACTACGCGGCCGAACCTGGGAAGGGTCATAGATCAACTATCTGGAGTATCGGAGCGCCAAAGCGCACCGTCAAAACAAAAAGCGCATCCAGAGTACGCGGCAGACCATTTCGGGAAGTAGAAGGGACGGGCAAGGAGCGGCGAAATCCGCAACGGACTGCCACGGACTCTGCTCGACGGCGCAGATCGTGTCGTGCCTGTACAATCTTCAACGGATTCCCCTATTGATTCCGAATGTGTTGGGGTGCCTTCCAATGACGAAGCGTAGCGTTGCATTACTAGGGTTGATTGCCCTGCTGGCGCTGGTTTCTCAGGTGTCGATCCCGAGAACTGAAGCTGCGGACCGAGAGATCACCGTGGCTGCGGCGGCGGACCTGAGCGCCGCGCTGCAGGAAGTTGCCACGAACTACGAAAAGCGCACGGGCATCACAATTAAGCTCTCGTTTGGCGCGTCCGGAGCATTGACCCAGCAGATTCAGAATGGCGCGCCGTTTGACGTTTTCTTTTCAGCAGACATGGAGTATCCCAGGCAGTTGATTGCGGGCGGCCAGGCCGAAAGCGCAACGCTCTATCGCTATGCTGTGGGGCGGTTGGTGCTGTGGGTTCCGGCGGATTCGCCGCTCGATGTCGAGCACAAGGGGATCGATGTGTTGCTTGATCCCGCGGTGAAGAAGATTTCAATGGCGAATCCGCAGCATGCGCCCTACGGACGCGCCGCCGAGGCTGCATTGAAGCATTATGGTTTGTATGAAAAGGTCGGCGATCGCCTGGTGCTGGGAGAAAATGTTTCGCAGGCGGCGCAGTTTGTCGAGTCCGGCAATGCGCAGGCGGGGTTCGTGGCCTTGGCTCATGCCCTGGCGCCCGCGATGCAGGGGAAAGGGAAATACTGGATGGTCCCGGCCGAGGCCTATCCGCCGCTGGATCAGGGTGTGGTGTTGATTTCGCACTCGCCCCACCGGCAGGACGCCTCGGCATTCCTGGAATATGTCAAGACTGCGGAAGTTTCTGCCGTGCTGCGGCGTTACGGCTTCAGCTTGCCCGACCAGAAATAGGGAATTGGCGAGAAAATGTCCATTGATTGGCAGGCATTCCGTCTAACGGTAGAACTGGCAGTGGTGGTGTCGGCGATCCTCTTGGTGGTTGGCCTGCCTTTGGCCTCGTGGATCGCCTTTTCCCGCTGGCGCTGGAAATTCCTGTTGGAAGCGATGGTCGCACTGCCGATTGTGCTGCCGCCGACGGTGCTCGGATTTTATGTGCTCGTCGCTCTCGGCTCCCAGAGCCCCCTGGGGCGGTGGTGGCAGTCTTTGACGGGACACACTTTGGCCTTCACGTTTCCCGGACTGGTGATCGGCTCGATCCTTTACAGCCTGCCCTTCGCGGTGCAGCCCTTCGCGGCTTCGTTCTCATCGGTCGATCGCAAGCTGCTGGCAGCCTCGGCGACGCTGGGAGCTTCCCCCTTACGCACCTTCTTCCGCGTGGTGGTTCCACTCTCCGTGCCGGGCCTGGTCACGGGCATGGCCCTGGCGTTTGCTCACACCATGGGCGAGTTTGGAGTGGTGCTGATGATTGGAGGCAACATTCCCGGCGTGACGCGCACGGTCTCGATCGATATTTACGATCAGGTGCAGGCTTCCAACTATGCCGCGGCCAATGCCATGGCGGTGCTGCTGCTGGTGTTCTGCTTCGCTGTGCTCGTGGTGGTCTACGGGCTGAATCGCAGAACGCTCAGGCAGGGATCATGGATGATGGGTCCGGTGAAATAAGCGAGACTCAATGCCCACGCGTGTGGAACCAAAACCCGCAAACCCAACGCTGGACGCCCACATTCGCAAGACCTTTCCTTCCGCGGAGCACGGGTTTTCTCTTGAAGTGGGTTTCATTGCCGCTCCGGGATTCACCATACTGTTCGGTCCATCGGGCTCGGGGAAAAGCACACTGCTCGACTGCGTGGCCGGGCTGGTCACTCCGGACGCAGGCCGAATTGCGGTGGGTGAGCGCGTCTTATTCGGCGCGGATACTCATGACGCGACCCCTCCCGCGCACGTTCCCGTTGCCAAGCGCGGCGTGGGCTACGTTTTGCAGGATCTCGCGCTGTTCCCGCATCTGACGGTCGAGCAGAATATTGAATATGGCCTAGGCCATCTGCCGCGCGCCGCTCGCAGGCAGCGGGCGGCTGAGATGTTGCAGGAGTTCCGCATCGACCACTTGCGCCAGCAGCGCCCGCGCGAAATCTCGGGCGGAGAACGCCAGCGCGTGGCACTGGCGCGAGCGCTGGTCACCGATCCCAGTGTGCTCCTGCTCGACGAGCCTCTTGCCGCTCTGGATGCTGCGACCAAGGCGAAGATATTAGACGATCTGCGGCGCTGGAACCGGGTGCACGGCATCCCAATCTTGTATGTCACGCACAGCCGCGAAGAGGTATTCGCCCTGGGCGAACGTGTGCTGGTGATGGACCAGGGGCACATCATCGCGCAGGGCACGCCGCATGAGGTGTTGAGGGCTCCGCTCCAGGAAACCGTGGCGCAACTGGCGGGCTTTGAAAATATCTTCAATGTTACGGTTGAATCGGTGCACGAAGATCGCGGCACCATGATGTGCCGCCTGGCGGGAAGGGAAGCCGGAAGCAACGTTGTTCTCGAAACGCCTCTGATTCGCGCCGCAGCCGGGTCGCCCCTGCGCGTGGGAATTCGTGCGGGCGACATTCTGTTGGCCATCATAAAGCCGGTAGGACTGAGTGCGCGCAACGTGATTGCCGGGCAGTTGGTCTCCCTGGAGAGGCTCGACATGACTATCTCTGCGCGCGTGGATTGCGGCGTCGAGGTGGAAGTCTACCTTACCCTGGCGGCGCGCGACGCATTGCAACTCGCCGTGGGCTGCGAAGTGTGGCTGGTGATCAAGACTCACTCTTGTCATTTAATGCGGGAGGAAGACAGTTCTCAGTTCCCAGTCCTCAGTTCTCAGTAAAACCACATCTGCAATGTTTATCTTGCCGAGCGTTGACAACCTCGAGCCCCATGAGCTTCGCTTTTCTGAGCACTGAGAGCTGCATTCCGCACCTCGCTTCGCTCCATCTCAATCACTGCGATCCATTGTCCCTGGCGCTGCTCTGAAAATACGATGCGGCCTCCGAGAAGCTGGGCCACGGCAGCGGGCGGCAGGTCGCGATGAAAGCCGAAGAAACGTGACTTCAGTTCTGTCCAAGTTCTCCAGTGATCCCACGGCGCGGGTCCCGGCTCGTATTTCGTCGAGAAGATCAGTGCGACCTCATAGTTCGACCGCAACTCAGCCGCGGAAAGCACTTCATCCAGGGAAAAGTTCTCGATGCGCACTATGCGCATCGGCCGCGTAATGTAACCGAGCCAGGGGAGGGTGACCTCGTCTGAGGCAGGCCACGCCGTCAGCACGCGCGCCATGGGGTAACGAGCCTCCAGGAAGCGCTCTCCATCTTCATGCATGACGACGTAGTCACGGTAGGCGAGATTGTCCTCGGGCGAGAATCCGTAGTGCGGATTCCAGAACCAGGCCGCGCCGAAGGCCAGCGCAACACAAGTTACGGCCGCCGGCCAAAAACTCAGCCTCCGCCAAAGCGTGGAGACTGAAAGAATGATGACCAGAGGAACGGTTGGGACCATATAGCGAGCCAGCACCGCTCCACCGACCAACGCCATGGCGACTACGTATGTGAGCACGACGACGTAGAAAACCATTTGTAGGGGAATGCTGATCCGCGAACGCTCGGAACCGGAGTCCCGTTGCGGCGGCAACACCCACATCGCAAGCAAAGTGAGCAGCGTCAGAACCCACAGGTGCAGATAGCCGATTGCCTGCCAAAGCCGCATGGCCAGCACCACAAGAAACCGGGTTGGGCTCAGCGTTGCCGCCACGTTATAACGGAAGAATTCCGGATTGCCGAAGACGTATCCGGTGCGCGCGTAGTGATAGGCATACCAAAGAGCCAGAGGCAATGCCGGGATCAGCAGCGAAGTGATGCGCGTGGAAGGATTGTTCGATTCTGCTCCGTTCCCGTCGAACCACAGCTTTAGCATCGACCTCTTGCGTGCAATCAGGCCGATGATCTCCCACCCGGCAAGCGCAATGGGAGCGAGAATCGCGGTCTCCTTGGCCAAGGCCGCCAGGACGAACCAGAGCACTGTTGCGACCGCTTGACCTTCCACATAGGCCGAAAGGGCCCAGAAAGTAAGCCCTGCGGCGGCCAAGTCCACCTGCGCGAGAGAGCTTTGCGCAAAGAAGACGGGATATAACGCGGTGCAGAGTGTGGATGCGATCGCAACCTTTGTGTTGGCAACCCGTTCAGCCAGGCGAAACACACCCAGAAGCGAGAAGGCCGCAAGCACCAGCATCGCCGTCCGTGTCACCAGCGGAGCATAGCCCACAACTTTCCACCAGAGGGCCAGCCAAGCCATCACCAGGGGCGGATGCGCGTTTGAAACCGTGGAATGGGGAATCAGGCTTCCTGTGAGCAGGATGTCCCGCGCTGCTGGAACGTAGTAGCCGGCTTCGTCCCAAAAGTACGGCAACTGCAAGAGAGGCACATGCAGCAGAAAGATGAATACAAAGATGACCGCGAACACCAGCGCGGGATACGTGCCTGACCATAGCACCGGAGCACTCTGGTCAGACCAGTGATCTCTCAGAATGTTCCTCCTGGCCATGAGTGGGGTGAGCATTCGTACATCGCTAGACGGCACCCAGCTGCCTGGCAGCTCCGGAAGCCAACTTCAGCTCCACCCCTCGGCGGCGAATCCAAACCGGGACCGCTCCTAGTGCACCGGCCCCGCCGGAGTATGGCGCGGGTCCAGCTTGATTTCGCCGAAGGCACTCTCATAGCCGGCGACATTCTGCTGCAGAAGCCCGAGCAGCGCCTTGGCCTGTTGCGGGCTGAGGTAGATGCCCTGAAAGTTGCGAATCTCGACTTGAGTTTCGGTCTGCTGTTGCAGCGTTCCGAACACCATGAAGAAGTCCCAGACATTCACGCGCATCTGCACGCTGTTGGCGTAGGCCTCGCGGTAGTCGGGAGCACTGTTCAGCTTGACGTTGGGTTGTACAGGAAGACTCATAGAAAGGCAGTGTAATGACTTTGGGGGCGCAAAGGGAAGGCAGGCTGGTGGAAATCGCCGTTACTAGGCGGAAACGTCCCCGGGAGAGCGAAGGCTAAAGCCTCGACCGACAAAAAATGTCATTCCGCAGACAGGTTTCTGCTCTGCGCTCTGCCGCGAAAGTTCATGGACGTTCGCTACTTTGCTGAAACCAAAGGGCTTGTAGGATGACTCTACAGGTATCGTCTGGCGGTTAAAGTGCGACACTTGAAGCGGTTCCTAAATTGAATCTTGTGAGTGCTCTATGACCCATAAGCCTGAAGACCGGGCCGTTGAAGAAATCATTCTCCCTGAGAATCTGCTCCCGTTGGAGTCTGTACTGGGCGAGGGCGTCACGCCGCTGGACGTCAGCATGACACTGGCGAAAGTGTTTAAGGTGCAGTACGCCGAAGTCGCACTACTGCGGCTGGAAGGCGGCCTGCTCAAGTTCATTTTTCCAGAGCACCTGCGGACCACCGGCGCGATTCCGATTTCCAGCAAGGCGGTGGCTGCTCATACGGCGTTGAGCAAGAAAGCCGAGATCTTTAACAATTTCGCCCGGGTAAAACATGCCAGCATCTTCGAGACGATCAAGCCAGTTGGAGCCGAGGCTGACCAGCCGGCGCCGCCCGCACCCATTCAGAAGCTGATGTCGGTGCCGATTCTGGATGAACATTCGACCGTGCTGGGAGTCATCCAGATCTCACGGAAAGGGCTGGATCCGCGCTTCACCCAGGACTTCAGCCGCGAAGACCTGCACGATCTGGAACTTGCAGCCGGAGTGCTGGCTGCTTCGCCCGTGATGCGGATGAACTGAAACCAAGCGTTACAACTTTCCGTGGTCGCCAGCCTTGACAGGTGGGCGGCCACTTCGCATTTTAGAGCGTCGCCGCGCGATGGCGGCTTCAGTCCTTGAGCCCGGCCACCTTTCCCCGCAAGACTGTGATGGAAGCCTTCGGCAGAGTGAATACCGTTTGCGACCCTGCCGCCACGGTGGTTTCTACCGGCGGATGATCCGGGTCCGCATGACTGTTCGGGCCGTCGTTGATCCAGACATACTGCTCGCTCCCGAAAGTCACGAAAGTAACCGGCCCGGAGAACGCCGCACTCTGCTTGCTCTTGGAATCCTCAAATTCTACACGCACGGTGTGCGGGCTGGTCTCGTCGCGGTTGACCAGCATCAGCGACCAGTTTCCGTCGGGGCGATGCACTGCATACGACGTAACCAGGACGTTACCCTCGGAGTCCTTGATGTCGTTGCCGTTGGGATTGCTGCTCTTGAGATCGCTGCTTTTGAGGTCGCTGCTCTTGAGTTCAATGGAAGAAGAGAACATGTAATGCAGGCCCGAGCGGTGCTGTACCCACTCCAGATTGATCATGTGGGCGGCGAAGTAAGGCGAGGTGTAGCCCTTGATGTCGTACTCTTCGTCAGAAACAAAATTCGACCATGACGACCAGCCCAGGCAACTGTTCTGAATGCCCTGCGGCTGAATCGGCGAGTGATAGAAAGCAGAGCCTCCACCCTCGAAGAAAGAACCAACATTGTCGGCCAGCCACAGCGCCGCAAAAATCGTGGTCATCGGCCCGGTGAGCTCGGCGGCAAGATGGTTCTCGGTGACCATGAGCGGCACTTCTTTGGGGACGCCGTCGTCCCTCCAAACCTGCAGGATGTGTTTCATCAACTGCGGTTCGGTGTACAAAGTTTTCCACGTAATGGTGCATGCCTCGAACGGATAGTGCTCGAACGACACGAACGCCAGGTCTGAGATTCGGCCGTGCGCCTTCAGGTAGTCCACGAAGCGGCCCATCCATGACGTGCGGCCCCGCGCATCGGGCCAGACTCGAATGTCCTCATTCACTCCTTCGAAGATCGGGCCGCCGAGCTTGAGTGCGGGGTCAACCTTGTGAATGGCCGCGGCCCATTGCAGGTACAGAGCTGCGTAGTCCTCCGGCATGGCGTGCTTGCCGTCGGGCTCCTCGCCCATTTCGACGTATCCGATGCGGTATCCGCGCTTCTCAAGGTAAGCAATTTGCGCGGCCGCGTCGTCCGGCGTGCCGTAAAGCAGGGTAACCGGAATCATCGCTGGAAGATTGTTGGTGAGTCCGCTGGTGAAGAAGAGGTCGAAGCCGCTGTGCTGGTAGCCTCCGGTTGCATTCACGTCCGCGGCCGAGTGCCACGGATCAATCGAAGAGGAGCAATACGTGGTTGGTCGATCGCCCATATTCTTCTGGACTTCGGCAAAAGCGCCGCTGGAATCAACGCTGCCAAGGCGGATTGCCTGGATCGCGTATCCCACGCAGTTGCGGACGTCCTCCGCTCCATGCAGATCGCAGGTGTTCGAGGATTCGGTCATCAATATCCGCACGTACTGTGTGGTGATGGGCTCGTCGGCAAGCTTCAAAGTGACTGTTCCGCCTTGCGCATTTTTCATCGCGCCTGCGGAGAAAGTCTTCCACTCGCCATTAGGGCCCTCATCAAAATCAAGCGCGCGCTTTCCAACCCAATACTCCACCTGATACGTCGTCGCATACGGGCTGGCCCAGGCGATGCGGATTGCGTTCACGGGCTTTTCAGCCTGCAGATCCACGACTACCCATTGCGGGTGCTGGGCGTCGGCTTCCCCCGTGAACTTGCTTGTGAGATACGGATTGCTCTTCCAATAACTGAGGTTGGGGCCTTGCAGCGGGCGGTCGCCGCTGGTCGAAAAACCGCGGTGCGGCAACGCGTAGGAAAGAATGTAGCGGATCGGTTCCTTAAGCTCGGTGCTGCCGGTAAAATAGCCGCTCTTGTGTGCCGGGTCGCTCCACGTTCCGTTTTCCGTCCAATGCCAGGCTGCCATGCGCAGCTCGGAATTGTTGCGATAAGTAATTGGTCCCCAGCCCGCCGACAGGGACTCCTGGATAATGTGTGGGGTATAAACCTTGTCGATCCCGTCATGGGATAAAACGTCAATGGAGCTGCCCAGAGCGCTGTCGGGATCGAAAGAGTTAATGGCGTGGCCGGGCGTGGCATCGACGTGCACGATTGCCGCCTGCGATTCTGCGGCGGCGGCCTTCGATTGGGCATCCACAGGCGCGCTGCGAACCACAATAGAAAGAATAGCGATCACGGCCAAGCCGCGAAACTTGTTCATTTCGTCCTCCTGGATGTATATATGTGCGCGGACTCTAACACTGTTTTTGGTTGCATGGAAGAGCCAATCCATCGAACACGAAGGAGAGCGGATATGAAAGTTACAATGCAGACGAGATTTGCCCGGTTGTTCCTGTGGGCGGTCGCAGTCGCGCTGACCATAGGCCTTGGCGGGCAACGAGGTTATGGCCAGGAACGGAAAGCCATCAATCTATCCCCCTCCAGGGGACTTCCTTTCAGCGACGGCATCGTGGCCGGCAATACTCTGTACGTCGCAGGTCAGGAGGGTACGGACGATTCCAGCAAGCTGGTCGCGGGGGGCATTGGCCCGGAGACGACTGTTGCGCTCGAAAACATTCAGAAGGTTCTCAAGGCCGCGGGCTTCGAACTGAAGGACGTCGTCAGCGTAACGGTCTATCTCGCCGACATTCACGAGTTCCCGGACATGAACAAGGTCTACAAGGGCGTGATGCCTGATCCGAAGCCAGCGCGTGCGACTATCCAGGCGGCAGCCCTCGTCAATAATGCCCGCATTGAAATCTCGGCCATCGCGGTGAAAGAGAAGTAGGTGATGGCTCTGCGCCTTGAAGCGAATCGTTCATTGGGAATCACCGGCCAGCACGATCCCTACTACCGAGAAGCCTTCACAGGGCTTTTCCCAAATGGCGATCAGAGGAAGAAACGGATGATCCCTGAGAATTTGGCGTTGTAGAATATCAGAGTGCGGGGATGGCGGAATTGGCAGACGCACTAGCCTTAGGAGCTAGCGCCGAAAGGCATGCAGGTTCAAGTCCTGTTCCCCGCACCAGACTACCGGGCATTTTGAATGCTGGGCGAGGGAAACCGGGCGAGAGAAGACTGGGAGAGAAGAAAAAGACAGCTGGATATTTCTCTATTTCACACGCTCAGTAGAGTCTGCAGCTATTGATGAGGTCCGTTGCCACCTGTTGGGCTCCCTGCCGTGAACACCGCTCCGCTCAAGCAGGAATGGCAAGACCCGGCGAGCCTCAGTCAGCGCCCGGCAGCGGTAGGTTCACCTCGCGAAACGGCAACGGGACTACTGGACCGCGTTCAGTCCCTGATAGATGAACATGCCGGCGAGCACCAGCAACAGCACCCCGGAGCCCGCGCCGAAAACCCAGACCGGGACCGTGAGCCGGTTCACCTTCACCAGCAGTTCAGTTTGCTCCTGCTGCATGTGCGCGCTTGCATCGTCCAGATACAACTGCTCGTCCTCGTGCATGGTGAGCGTGCTGCGGTAAATGAGGAGGATGATCAGACCGACGGTGAAAACGCCCCACACAATCGCGAGCCCAAGCATTAAAGGAGTCCACGTCCACGTCATAGGCCACCTCGACAGATTCACGCCTGTTGGGCAGTCCCCGGATTCCCAGGACGCAGGCATCAGCCCAGCATCCAGAACATTGGGGAAGGCCCTAACGCAAACATTATAGACCCTTTGGCAAGTCTCGCTGTGGGAATCGTCGCCCACCCGCTGGCATCCAATCGCTTAGGGCCAGGTAACGTACGGTGGCCAGCATGTTGATTACTCCGGCCACCGGCTTGCCACCCTCTGCTATAATTTAGGTACTTCAGCGTCAAGGAGATGCCAATGGCTACGACCACCGTCCCCAATGTGAACACCACCATTCCGGAAGTGAAGAAGGCCCCGCCGGTTTCGCTCACGGCCAGCGCCATTTCCAAGGTGAGAGAGATCATGGGACAGCAGAGCCCCGTGCCCGCCGGGCTGCGCATTGGCGTAGTCGGTGGCGGCTGCTCCGGTTTCTCCTATTCCATGCAGTTTGAAAACGCAGCGGGAATGATGGACAAGACCTTCGACATGGACGGAGTGAAGGTGTTCGTCGATGCCACTTCTGTGATGTATCTGAATGGCTGTATCGTGGATTACGTCGAGACCCTGGAAGGCGCGGGCTTCAAGTTCGAGAATCCCAACGTGAAGAGCACCTGCGGCTGCGGATCCTCGTTCAGCGTATAAGCTTCCGGCCGCTTGACGGAAGGTTCTGACGCGAAAGCTTTGTGAAAGAAAACGGCCTCATCTCCAGATGAGGCCGTTGTTTTTCGAGGGACGGAGTCAGCAGTGAGTGGCCAGGTAAACCGCCGCGATTGTGAGCTATGGTTTCGCTAGCCACTGGCCACTGACTACTAGCCACTGCTACTGCGGATTGGCTGGCGTCTGCACCGGCGGCGCAGACCCGCCGGGACTCGAATTGTTGCCGAAACCGGAGTTCGAATTGTTGCCAAAGCCCGAGTTCGAATTGTTGCCAAAGCCGGAACTTGAATTGTTGCCGAAGCCAGAAGAAAACGGCGAGGACGAATTGCCGTTGGTGCTTCCCGATTGGCCATTCAGATTGGGCTGGGTTCCGAATCCCTGCAGTGCCGGTTGATTGGGCGTGGTGATCAGGCCGCCGCGGTCGTTGATGGGATCGTACAGGAACTGCCACTCGTTGTACTTCCTCTTGTGATTGAACTCTCGAATCGTGGTTTTCTTGCTGAGGCTGGCCACGCCCACGATCGGCCCGCTGGCGAAGGGTTGCTGGCCGCCGAAGCTGGAGCTTCCCTGCCCGGTGCCGCCCGGCTGAGAAGAAGTCTCGGAAGACGACTGCGAGGAATCCGATCCTGAACCAGGAGTCGTCCCCGGCTGACCGGAGCCGGTTTGCGCATTGGAGTTTGCTCCAAACCCACTGTTCGAGTTTCCCCCCAGTCCGGACGACTGCGAGAACACGCCTGAACTGTTAACTCCGGAATTGCCAAATCCTGAACCGCTCGAACCGCCAAATGCTGAATTGCCAAATCCTGAACCGCCCGGTCCTGAACCGTTCATTCCGTTAGGCGATCCGACCGCGTTTGCGCCCGGAATGGTTCCACCACCGATACTGAGGCCGCCGGCCAGCTTTACATCCGGATCGCCGAAGTGCAACAGTCTGAAGTCCTGCCGGGTGACCGGGTCTTTGTAATGCTTGCGCAGATAGCGCAAGTTGTTGGTGCTGTCGAGATCCTCCAACTTCGTGGGGTAGCGCCCGAATTTCTTGTAGTAGGCGCGGATGGCGCGTGTGTATTGCACGCCCCGGTGGATCATTTCCTGTTCCTGGTCCCGCTGGATCTGAAATTTGATTGGGGTAATCACTGCGACGGCGAATATGGCCATCAGCGCGATCACCAGAAGCATCGTGAGCAAGACATAGCCCTTTTCCTGGGGACGAGAGCAGGCCGCAGCTTGTGCAGCGAACCCTGATTCGCACCTCCGGGTTGCGAATTTCTTCACGACGGTTTCTCCTGCGTCAGCGGTATGCTCTGCGGCGGACCGCTGCCCACCACGTCCTGCATTTCCACCGAGGTGGGAGAAATTCGCACAACCTTGTAGCGGCGGTCGACGATCTCGCCCTCGCCCGCAATGAAAACATCATCGCCCTTGGAAAGGAAAATCTTCTTGGGCTCTCCGGGCCGGCTCGCGAAGCCGAAAAACTTCAGGGGAATCGGCGGCGGCGGCGCCACAGGCTGCGGCTGGTAAATAACCGGATCGCTTTTGCTGCCCCCCGCCGCGGTTCCGTTACGCAGCGGCGTGGGAATCACCGGATCCGCCTGCGATACGAAGATATTTCTTCCCGATCCTTCATACTTGACCTGTTCGGTCGCTGCCAGTTGCTGCAGATGCAGGGTGGGATCGAGATTCTGCGCAGGACGCTCCTTTTTCCCTAACCCGGACCCCGAACCATGGCGCGGCGGACGGGCGCCATTCAGCGACGTCTGCGGGTCGGTTGCCATTGTGGTCGGCGTTGTGGTCGAGGCTATGGTCGAGGAAGAAGGCATGAACTCGTAGGCGATGATCAGCACGGCCACCATGCCCAGCACGGCTGCCACGATCATCTGCTTCCGGTTCTCGACTCCCAGCTTCACGACGCGCCCGCCTTCAGATAGGTTTCAAGCTTCATTTGCAGCCGAATCGGACCCTTCGGCTCTCCGCCCAGCGTGATGCTGCTGATGATGAAAAACATGTCATCACGTTCCAGCGCATTGATAAACTTCGCCAGCGAGACGTAATTGCCCGAGAGTTCCGCTTCCATTTCGACCGGATCCAGCCCCTCGATCACTTCATCCTTCACTTTCACCGGGTACTTGGCCTGCTCGATCGTGATCCCATTGGCTACGGCCAGCTTGCCGAATTCGGTGACAATCTGCGAGTCCTGGGCGGGAAAACGTTTCTTGTAGAAGTCCGTGATCTGCCGGTTCGCGGTGTGCACTTTGTCAGGCAGATTTGTCAGCGGCTCAACCTGGCGCGTTTTCGTCTGCAGTTCACCCCACAACTGGTTAAGTTCCAGGTGCCGCGAATCGGTCGAGCCGATCAGCGGCGAAAACAGCACTGCCACCGCCACGACATCCACGCCCAACAGCACCGCCAGGGCCGTTTTGATGTTTCTCCGGGTGCGCCGCAAGTCGGGCATCAGGGCTGGCTCCCCTTGGAAGTCTGTGGCTTCGGCGTTGCCGCCGATGTCTTCACGGCAGTCGCCGGCGCCGTCTCGGGAACGTACACCCCGTTGATGTCGAATTGCACGGTGTCTCCACTGCCCTGAGGCGCCGCGTGCTCCGTCTCGATGTAGGTCTGCGTGAAGCGTCGCGACTCTTCCATGCGGCGCGCCAACTCGAGGGCCCGGTCGCGGGAATCGCCCGCCACCACCATCTTCAGCATGAGCTGGTTGTCCTCATCCATTTCGGGATGAATCGACACCAGGTGGACCCGCGCGGGCATCACTTTTTCCAGATCTTCCAGCACCAGCGTCCAGGAGAGCGACTTGCGCTCGATTAATTCGTTGAGAAATTGGGACTGGTCCCGCGTGGCGCGATTCTCCGGCTGATTGAGAAACGCTTCGGCCCGCTGGCGGACTCGGTCGCGCTGCGCGATCTCGGCGCGCAGTTCGGCGATCGTGGCGTGGTCGCGCCGCGCCGCGACACGGCCCGTGATGGTCAGGGTCAGCAGGGTCAACGTCAGGACCGCTGCCGCCCCCAGAGCCGTGCCCCAACGCCGCCAGAACTGCCGCGCGTCTTCATAGGGCTGGCTCGCGAGATTGATATCCAGGCGCATAAGTTAATTCAGTGGTCAGTGATCAGTGGTTGGTGTTCAGTAGATCTTTCTGATCACTGAACACTGGTCACCGATCACTGACCTCTGTAGTTACGAAATCAAAGCCCCCACCACTCCAGCCATTCTCCACCGCGGCACGGAACTTCCGGCATTGGCTCCCAACTGCGACGAACTCACCAGTTCCCGCACCTCCGCGCCGGTTTGCGCACGCAGCGCGGGAGCCGCATCGCTGGTCCCGGACAATCCCGCAACAAATATCTTTTCGATGTTCATCTGATATGTGTCCTGGAAGAACACTACCGAGGGGTAGACTTCCTCGGCCAACTGCTCTCCCGTGATCGTGACCCCACGGGTATTCTCGAGCGTGCGGAAGAGCTGAAGCTGTTCGCCATTGAGGATCGCGATACTCGTGGTGCGGTCATCCACCTTCACCACCAGAGTGGGAAGCTCTCCCTCCGCGGCCCCCAGCGCTGCCAGCATAGAAGGCAACACCACTCCGGGGCTGAAACCGGCGTCGCGGAAGGCAGCCTCGTAATCCTCCACCACGCTGGCCAGAGCCACCGCGGCCACCACGCGAACCCCATCTTTCGATTTCTGCGCGTGGTAGGAAACTCTGGCCTTGTCGACGTCAAATGGCAGAGACTTTTTCAGACGAAACCGCACCACACTGGTGGCTTCCTCGGAGTTGGCCGGCAGGGTGTCGAATTCCAGCAGCACCACGCGCACCGCCGCGTCCGGCACCACCGCAATCACATCGCGGGACCGCCCCGCCACGCTTCCCAACGCCGCTTGCACGGCCGCGCTCACCGCCTCGCGCTGGCGCAGGTTGCCCTCCACCAGGTCCGGAACTACGCTGCCAGCCGCCAGTTCCTGGACGGCGCAGGCTTCCAGGCTGCGGCCATCTTCGGCCAGTCGCCCCACCAGCACGCGGTCGGCGGCGATCTCGCACGCCAGCCGTGGTTTTGCCGTGTTGGATCCAGAACTCATTGCAGCAGTCAACGCTTTCTACGTCAGTGGCCAGTGATTAGTGATTAGTGGCCAGTAACTTCGGAACTGTACGAACTGGCCACTGAAGCACTGATTACCAGCCGCTTCTGTCTTTCCATAATTCAAACGCCATATCGCGCCAAACGCAATATCTGAAAGGGCACTTCGGGCAGCGGTCAGTGCCCCGTAATTGAAACCAGAAAATTGGCCACTGACCACTGATCACTGGACACTTCTTCTACCGCATGGCCTCGATGAAAGTGACCTTGTTGATCTCTTTCAGTGTCGTCAAGCCGAACCGGACCTTATCCAACGCCGACTCACGCAGAAATCGCATCCCTTCATCCCGGGCGGCACGGCGAATTTCCGACGTCGGCTTCTTGGCCAGAATCATCTCCCGGATGCGGTCGCTCAAATCCAGCAATTCGTGAATCGCGGTTCGGCCCCGGAACCCGGTGCCCGCGCACTCGATGCATCCCGGCCCTTCATACAATGCCACTTTCGACCACTCCGCCGGAGCCAATCCGCTCGCCTCCAGCACGTCCGGCGCATAATTTACCTGGGTCCGGCAGGATTCGCAGATCAAACGCACCAGCCGCTGCGCCAGAATGCAATTCAATGCCGAAACGAAGTTATAAGGCTCGACGCCCATGTTCAGGAAGCGGCCGATTACGTCAACCACGTTGTTGGCGTGGACCGTGGTGAAAACCAGGTGGCCGGTGAGAGCGGATTGAATCGCGATCTGTGCCGTCTCCGTGTCGCGGATTTCACCGACCATGATTTTGTCCGGATCATGGCGCAGGATCGAGCGCAACCCTCGGGCAAACGTCAATCCTTTTTTCTCGTTGACCGGAATCTGCGTGATGCCGCGCAGTTGGTACTCGACCGGGTCTTCAATCGTAATGATCTTGTCTTCGTCGGTCTTGATCTCGTTCACCGCGGCGTACAGCGTCGTAGTCTTGCCGCTGCCCGTCGGTCCCGTGACCAGCACCATGCCGTAAGGCTCTTTGATGTAGCGGCGGAACTTGCGCAGGTCGTCCTCGGCGAAGCCCACCACGTCGAGCGTGAGCGACTTAAACTTCTCGCTCATCGATTCTTTATCGAGCACGCGCAGCACGGCGTCTTCGCCGTGAATCGACGGCATGATCGAAACCCGGAAGTCGATGGCCCGCCCGTTATACTTCACCCGGAAGCGCCCGTCCTGCGGCACCCGGCGCTCGGAAATATCCAGCTCGCTCATCACCTTGATGCGCGAAATCACTGTGGAGTGATGTTCTTTGCCGATGGGCGGCATGGCCTGCGTCAGCACCCCGTCGATGCGGAACTTGATCACCACCGAGTCGTCCCGCGTCTCGATATGAATGTCCGAAGCCCGCCGCTGCAGCGCGGTGAAGATCGTGGTATCGACCAGCCGGATAATGGGGCTGGTGTCCCCCGTGGCCGTCAGCTTGTCGATGGTCAGCGTTTCTTCCGCGCCCGTGGCTTCGTCTTCCCGGATGATCTGGAAGCCTTCGCTGGCCTCCTCCAGAACCCGCTGCGACTGCTCCGTCTTCTTGAGAATGTCGCTGATCTGTTTCAGCGTTGCCACCTTGGTGACGATCCGCTTCTGCAGCAGCAGGCTGATCTCATCGATCATCATCAGCTGGCTGGGATCTGCGATCGCGATCGCCAGCTTGCCGTCCGCCGTCTCTTCCAGCGGCACGAAGTTGTAGCGGAACATCAGCTCCGGAGAGAACTTCTTGAACAGCTCATGGTGAAGCTGGAAGTCGGTGAGGTCCACGAACTCGCAGCGATAGCGCCGCGCCACGTCCTGGGCGCGCTCCAGGTCGGTGATGGGATTCCCCGTCGTCACCACCTGCCCGCCGTTCTCGCCGTTTACGAAAAGTGATTTCTTTTCTGCCATCGCCATTCTCAAATCCCGCGTTCCGTCCCGCTCAGTGGACCCCCAGAGTGAAGATCGGCAGGTAGAGCGAGATCATCACTCCGCCCACAAAAATCGCCATCACGATCAGAATCAGCGGCTCAATCAACGCCATCGAAGCGCTCAATGCCGTCTGCACGTCCTCTTCATAAAATTCCGCCACGGAATTCAGCATCGCCGGCAAAGCGCCCGTAGACTCGCCCACTTCCAGCATTTCCACCGCCAGCTCGGGGAAGATGTGCTGTTCCTCCAGACTGCTGGCCAGTCCTTGCCCTTCGCGTACTCTCACGCTCGCCCGCATCACGCCCTTCAGGATGCGGCGGCTGCTCATCGAAGTGCCCGCCGTTTCCATCGAAGGCACCAGCGGCAGGCCCCCCTGCAGCAGCGTGGAAAGCATCCGGGAAAAAGTTGCCACCTGGTGCTTCAGCCGGATGCCGCCCAGCAACGGCAGACTCAGGATCACCCGGTCAATCTGGTCGGCGCCCCGATCCGTCTTCCGCCATTGCCAAAACAGAAACCCAGCCAGGGCCAGCCCGATCGCGATGAACGGAAAGTATTTCTGCGCGTAAACCCCCACCGCCAGCATGAACAAGGTAATCGCCGGCAGTTTCGCATCCAGGCTGTTGAACAGATCGGCGAATCTGGGCACCACATAGGTGAACAGAAACATCACCATGATCGTTACCACGCTGACCAGCAGCGTCGGATAGATCAGCGATACGAACAGTTTCTTGCGAAAGGTCATCGCCAGGCGCTGAAAGTTGATGTAGCGGGTCAGCACTTCATCGATGTTTCCGCTCTTCTCCCCCGCCATCAGCGTGGTGGTATAGATCTTCGGCACCATGGCATGCGCGGCGAAGGCATCCGACAGCAACTCTCCGCCTTTTACCCGCTCTCGCACGTTTTCCAGCACCTGCCGCAGATGAGTATCCCTTTGCCGTTTGATCAGCAGATCGAGCGAGTTCAGAATGGGCAGACCAGCCTTGATCAGGGTCAGGAACTGCTGGTTAAACACCAGAAACGAACTCTGCTTCAACTTGCGCCCGCGGCCCAGCGAAAAGCCGCCAGACAGCAGCCCCTGCGGCTTTACCCAGTGAACCAGGTAGCCCTGCGAGGCAAAGCGGTCGCGCACCTCAGCCACTGAATAACCCTGCTCCACCTGCTGGTGTGTGTGTCCCCGTTCGTCCGCGATTTTTACGACAAATTCCGCCATTTCTACGTCTTCTTTGCTTCCTGCCCGCTCAACAACCTTCCCGCCTCAGTCTAACATTCCAGCTTCTGGTCCCGACCTCCAGATCGCCCGCCCGGCCCTTGTTTCCAGTATCGCAAGTAACCCCAACCCAATCGGTTGCGGAAGGCTACAGCTTCCAGCCACGCCACCGACGACCCCTGAAGCAACCCCTGGGCTTCAGCCCCTCAGGGACCCCTGCATGTCAGACCACCCTCTTGGTGTAACTTTCTGTGGATCAGCGTGATACGGCTGCCGATCGCAGCTAAAATCTCACGGTCCCAACTCGCTCTCCACCGTCTCCGTCCCCGGCGGTGGAGTGAACCGGAAACGTCCATCCGGGATCGCCTCGTTCTCCTTCAGATCACTGAACCGGTATTCGGTCACCGATCCATCCACTTCGTTGATCACGATGCGAACAATCCTGTGCTCTGGAGTCACCTCCAGCAGAATCTCGCTCACGCGATCCGCCAAGGCCTGCGGCACCCCTCGCAGCACGAAATCCCCGGCAGCCGACGGCGCAATATCAGGAGCCAACGAGAGCCCCTGTAACTCCTTTTCCAGCTTGCTCTTACCCAGCAAAAACGCAAGTGGAGAGCGAACATCGTCCAGCTTCCGAGCTTCCGTTTTGCGAGCCTGCCGGTCGCCTGAGACGTAAAACCACGCATCCTTCCCATCGCTCACAAACAGCTTCTCCCTGGGAGAACGGTATTCCCACCGCATCTTGCCAGGTTTTTTCAGTCCGCCCTTTGCCAGCCAAACCGTCCCCGACTCCGTCCGCTCCATCCCCGCTCCGCGATAAACCTCGGTAAACTCCGCCTGCAAACTGCGCAGATGGTTGTAGTGCTCATCCACCGCCGCTGCGATCGAGTGAACGTCGTTGGCAACTGCGGCTGAGGCGATTACTACCAGCAATAGTGCGCCCGCAAACTTGATCATCGCCTAGATTCTACGCCCAGATTCTACTCTTGTTCCACACATATTGATGTGTGATAATCTACACATGGCCACCAACTTAGCCCTGGATGACAGTTTGATCGAGGAGGCTCGCCGCGCCGGCGGTCACAAAACCAAGAAGGAAGCAGTCACTGCCGCGCTCGCCGAATACGTGAGACGCCGCAAGCAGCTTCGCATTCTGAAGGCGTTCGGCTCAGTCGATTTCGATCCCAATTACGACTACAAAGCCGAGCGCCGCCGAAAGCGCTCCTGAATATGCTGGTTTTGGTCGACACTCCCATCTGGTCTACGGCCCTGCGGCGGACGAGCGCGAACCTGAACCCGCGCGAGCAGCGCCTTACCACCGCTTTGCAAGAGCTCATCCGCGAAGGCCGCGCACAACTCTTGGGTCCGGTCCGCCAGGAGTTGCTCTCTGGGGTCCGCCAGGAAACCACTTTCAGGAAACTGCGCGACCAGTTGCGTGCCTTCGACGAACCCCGCATCGAGGTTTCCGACTACGAGGAAGCCGCGCACTTCAATAATCAATGCCGGTCACGTGGTATCACCGGATCAGCGACCGATTTCCTGATCTGCGCCGCTGCCTCTCGCCGCGACTGGCAAATTTTCACCACCGACGGTGACTTCACCCGTTACGCCACCGTTGTTCCATTGAAGCTTTATCAACCGGACCGAGACGCGTTCCCCGACTGACAAATTCCACAGCTGCCTGGCATGCGCTCGACAGAATATTTGCAAGCTGATTTCCACAGGCGGGTTTACTGAAAGCTGAGACTGAGAGCCGAGAGCCACAGCCGAAACCCGCCCGGACTTCAAGCCAACTGCTTGGCAATCGCACAATACAAATCAATCGCTTCAGCCAGTTGCTGCTTCTCGATGAATTCGCCTTCGGTATGCGCAACGTGGATCGATCCCGGACCAATCAGCAGCGGCTCACCCCAGTTCGTGAGCCTCGGAATATCGGTCGTGAACGCGGCGATCATCGTAGGCAAACCTTCAACGGTTCGTAAGCGCAGAAAGGGAAGCTCCAGCGGGAAAGTGACACGCACCTGATCGCCCGCGGTTTCGAGAATGTCTCGGCGCAGATCTTGCGATGGACCAATCAGACGATAAAGCAAATCCGCATGAGCATAATCAGATATCACATTGGGCGCGCGTCCCCCTTCGATCAATCCGATGTTCAGTGTGCACGGACCGATCTCAGCGTCAGTTGGCAATGGCATCGCGCGCAAGCGCACGAGAGCCTCAAGCAGCTTGTCAATGGCGGATTCTCCCAGCTCAGGATAAGCCGAATGCGCCATGCGTCCGGAAGCGGTAACCTCAACCCGCAGTGTTCCTTTCGAGGCCAGCGCAATGCGGTTCTCGGTGGGTTCGCCGTTGACCAGATACTTGCAGCCCTGCGCTTGTGGACTTGTCAGCTTCTCGTTCGCGGCATATTCGTTGGCAACCTGAGCGCCCAGGCTGTCGCGCTCTTCTCCCACCACGAACAGCAGTCCAACATAGAGTCCCTGCGAGCGCAATCGTTCCGCGGCGGCGATCTGCGCGGCCATAATGCCCTTGGCATCGCACGAACCGCGGCCATAGATGCGCGTAGCATCTTCGGAAGACCGAATGAATGGCGGAACGGTATCGATGTGCGTGGAGAAGACCACCACCGGACGCGGCTGCTGCGGCGATGTGGCGTAAACATTGGCGCGGTCGCCTTCCACCGCCATCTTCTTCGTCTTATACCCCATCCGGCAAAGTTCACGGTAGAGAAACTCACCAACTGCAGCCTCGTTGCCGGTGATGGATTCGATGTCAACCAACTGGCGCGTGAGCGCGAATGCGTCCATGAGAAGTAAGGATAAACTACACCCCCGTGCAACAGCGGCAAGTGGTGTCAATCATGTAATCTGATTGCTGTGCTGGCCCAGAATTCAACTATCAAGTCGCTCTTCCTTGAAGGCCCAGCGGGCCGCCTGGAAGCCCTGCTCAATGCAGGTGCCGAGGACGCGACGCACGCGGCGGTGGTTTGCCATCCCCATCCGCTGTTTGGCGGGACGCTGCATAACAAGGTTGTGTTCCATACCATGAAGGCATTGAACAGTTTTGGTTTTCCCGTGTTGCGCTTCAACTTTCGCGGCGCCGGGCTCAGCCAGGGCGAACACGATCACGGCATCGGGGAAGTCGAGGATGTTCGCGCCGCTCTCGACTGGCTGGACGCGGAGTTTCATTTGCCGCTGGTGTTTGCCGGCTTCTCGTTTGGCGCAGCCGTGGGCCTGCGGGCCGCGTGTTCGGATGCTCGGGTGAAGGCGTTGATCGGGGTCGGTATCCCGGCGATTCCGGTGGCCGCTGACACCGAAGCACCGCGCACTTATACCTTTGATTTTCTGCGCGATTGCACGAAACCGAAATTGTTGGTCAGCGGAGCGCGCGATCAATTTGGTCCGCGGGAGAAGCTGGAGACCATTGTCGCGTCTCTTCCAGAGCCGAAGAAGCTGGTTTTGATTGAAGGCGCAGATCATTTCTTCGAAGGAAGGTTGCGCGAACTGCGAGAGACGATAGAAGGTTGGGTGCGGCAAGAACTCGTGCGAGAGCCGTCTTCACTATCCTCGCCATGATGATTCCGACCATGTCTGATGCCGACCGCGAATCGCAGTTCCGCCGGATGCGCGACGCCGCACGCGAGATCTTCCGCTACGCTCTGGCCGAGGCGTCCATTGCCCGCGCATTCGCGCGGCACGTGCATTGTGAGCGCGGGGTGTTGCGGGTCTGCGAAGATCTTTACCATCTGCACGCATATTCGCGCGTACTGGTGATCTCCATCGGCAAGGCCGGGCACACGATGGTCGAGGCTCTGTCGCAGCATGTAGGTGAGTCTTCGCTCGAAGGCATTGTAGCCAGCTCAGTCGAACCTTCGGCGCAGGTTCGCGGCTTCCGCTACTTTCACGGAGGACATCCTACCCCCAATGCCGAATCCATCCATGCGGCGAACGCTATTCGCAAGGCGCTGGACGCGCAAACCGCGGCATCGCTGGTGATCTTCCTACTCAGTGGCGGAGGTTCGTCGATGGTCGAGAAGCCCATCGACGATGAGATTTCCCTTGATGATCTGATCGCGACTTATCGCGTTCTGGTACATTCGGGTGCGCCCATCGCCGAGATCAACGCCATCCGCAAGCATCTTTCGGCAGTGAAGGGCGGACGGCTGGCGCAGGCAGCATTTCCAGCCCAACAGGTTTCGCTGCTGATCTCCGATGTCCCCGACAACACTCCCGATGCTCTGGCGTCCGGCCCGACAATGCCCGATTCCACCAGCGTGGAGGATTGTTACCGCATCGCGGAGAAGCACGCCTTGCTGCCGCAGCTTCCAAACTCCACGCGTGAGTTGCTTGAGCGCCACGCCCTCGATGAGACGCCGAAGTCCGACGACCAGGCGTTCTACCGCTCGCGCTGGTGGACGATTCTCTCCAACCAGACAGCAGTGGAGCAGGCAAAAGCAGCGGCCGAGCGCGCCGGGTTCACCGTGCATGTGGATAACACTTGTGATGACTGGGATTACGAGCGCGCGGCCGAGTATTTGTTGAAACGGCTGCGCGAGCTAAGAAGAGAACCTGAGCGTGTGTGCCTGATTTCCGGTGGGGAAGTGACGGTCAAGGTCACGAACGGAGGCGTCGGCGGACGCAACCAGCAATTTGCGCTGGCGTGTGCCGCGAAGATTGCAGGAGAAAACGTCACCGTACTGAGCGCCGGAACCGACGGCGTGGACGGAAACAGTGTAGCGGCTGGCGCGGTCGTGGATGGAATCACGCTGGAGCGGGCTCGGTCGAAGGGGCTAAATATTGCCGCGGCGATCGAGAAGTTTGATGCGTATCCATTGTTGAGCGCGCTCGGCGATGCGGTCGAGACTGGGCCCACGGGCAACAACCTGCGCGACCTGCGGATTCTGTTGACATACTAGAAGGGGCCGCGAGCCTCCGATCGGACAGCCGAGGGCGGCCGTCCTCACATGGGCCGGAAGGAGCCGAAAGCATCTCATTGCAGCTTCGCGAATTCCGCTTTGGCTTGCTTCAGGATAGGGACATCAGCATCAGCGTCTTTCCAGAGGGTGAGGAAATCTTTGTAGGCGGCGAGCGCCCGGACGCGGGCGGCGTCGGCGTCGGCTCCCTGCGCGGTTCTCGCCTGCAAGGCGTTGGCACGAGCCAGTCCTAGACGCGCCAGCGCTCCAGTCCAACAATTCCAGACGATGCCGCTGTGGTCGAGAATCTTCTGAAATTCGGCGGCGGCAGCACTGCCTTGTCCGTCCGCCAGGTATGCCTCCCCGCGTATGTACACTGGATAGAGGCAGGAAAGATTGTTAAGGAACAAGATTTGCCCCAACTCGATGCCGGAGCCAGCTTGCAGAGCAGTCAGGGCAGCGGCCGGGTTCTTTCCGTCCAAGGCCAATCGCGCCTGAATCGCGGGCAGCCACAGCAACTGCATCTGGGTGTCGAGCGGGAATCGTTTCCCCAGGTCCTGGGCCATAGACTCGGCTCGCGCAGTATCGCCAGCCATGGCAAAGGCAAGGGCTGTTTCGCTTTCGACGCCTTGACTCGTCGGAGCCAGCTTCAAAGCCTTCGCCGCTGACTGCCGTGCTTCTGTGGAATCGCCGTAGCCTGCTTGTTGCAGCGCAGCATTCGCTTGCCATACCGCTCCATCTTCCTTGCTGTCTGCCCGTATGGCCGAGTCTACGGCCCGCTTCGTGAGTTCCCGGGCCTTGCCCACATGACCGCCATAGGCCGCGGTGTCGGAGGCGAGCGCAAGCCCCCAGTTCTCGTAGTCAGGCTTGCTGGCAAACCACTGTTGCTGCTCCGCCATGGCCGCAGAGTCCTGCCCGAGGGAGGCCAGCGTGTAGAGAGCATTGTGGAACATCGGATTATCTCGTTTTCCTGCCCGCGCCTCCTTGACGATCTGCCGCGTTTCGTCGAAACGTTGCATAGCAAGGTCATAGTTGGCGAGATTGCCGTACCACTCGACATGATCCGGGGCAAGGCGCACGGATTGCCTGGTAATCTCCGCGGCTTTTTCATACTGCCCTTGTGCGGCATATACCAGGCCCAAAGTGCTGTACCCTCCGATCTCCCGCGGGTAGCTCTCAAACTTCTCCTCAAAAGTCTGGGCTGCCTTATCCAACTCCCCGGTTACGCTCTGGTAGTAGGAGGCGGTGATCGTCAACTTTTCGCGCTCGCTGGCGTGTTCCCGCAACTGGAATGCCTTGGTGAAGTACTCGCTGGCCCGCCCCATCTGACCGAGACTAGAGTAGTCCGCGCCCAGTGCCCAGTAGCCAATGGCAAAACTCGGATCAAGCTCGACGGCGCGCTGGTAGTACGGCAGAGCGGCTGCGAAGCCTTTCTCGCCGTAAGTCTTTCTCCCAAGACTGTATGCTTTCAGGGCATCGAGTGAGGAGGTGGTGGCCTCGGCCAGGGGGACATCAAACTTCTGCACTGTGGCCAGCGATTCGCCAAGTTCGCCACGTAGCTTCGACGCCGCCTCGCCCAGCGTGTCCAGCACCTTCTCCTTGGAGGTCGCGGTCATCTGTTCCTCGGCCAGTGTGTCTCCGCTCTGACAATTTACCGCCTTCAATCCCAGGACATACTGGCTGCCGAGACTGCCAATTGATCCGGCGAGGTATGCCGTGCTGCCCGACCGCTGGCAAAGCTCGCGGGCTACATGGGGCGTAAGCTTGGTGCCTGCCGGACGGGTCATCTGTTGCAAGGTTCTTGCAACTTCGCTGTCAGATAGCACATTCAGGAAAGGTGATTGCCGCAGGGAAACGTTGAGCGCCGTCTTCAACGCATCGTCGAACACCGCATCGCCTGTGCCGTTGTCAAAATCGGCGAGGACGATGGTGTCTTTGTCGGTCAGACGCTTGCCTTGCTGATGCGACCGGTGGTAAAGCCCGTAGGCGAGGAGAGCAAGGGACACGATTGCGGCCGCGAAGTAGGTGCCGAGGTGTGGCCGGCCTGGACGGGCAAGAGTGCCCGTCCCCCGACGATAGGAGGCATCGGGAGAAGCTGGTGACGCGGGGGAGTCTGTGTCCCGCTTCAAGCGTTGCAAGTCGGCCCGCATGTCCGCCGCACTCTGGTAGCGCAGGTCACGATCTTTCTCGAGCGCCTTCTCGATGATTGCTTCGACCGGCGACGGGAGTTGCGAATTGAGTTGCAACGCGGGCCGAGGCTGCTTGTGCAGAATCGCGCCGAAGATCTCTCCTGAGCTTGAGCCTGCGAACGGCAGCATCCCGGTCGCCATCTCGTACAGCACCGCTCCGAAGGAGAACAAATCGCTGCGCGCATCCACTTCTTTCGCACGCACCTGCTCCGGCGACATATAGGCAACCGTTCCGAGCATGGTGCCGGGGCTGGTGAGGTTCTGTTCGTCGACCGAGTCCGACGCAGTTTTCGCCGCTGCGGCCTGGCTGGATGAACCTGCGGTGGGCGCGATCTTGGCCAGCCCGAAATCCAGAATCTTGGCATGGCCCCGCTGGGTGACGAAGATGTTCGCCGGTTTGATGTCGCGGTGCACGATGCCGGCGGCGTGAGCCGCATCGAGGGCATCGGCGATTTCGATGGCGACCGGGAGAAGAACTTCCGTTTCCAGCGGACGCCCCGCGATGCGATGCTTCAAAGTCGCGCCATCCAGAAACTCCATGGCGATGAAGGCTTCGCCATGCTGGTCGTCAATTTCGTAGATGGTGCAGATGTTTGGATGATTCAGAGCCGAGGCAGCCCTGGCCTCGCGCTGAAAGCGGCTGAGGGCTTGGGGGTCTTTTGCTACCTGATCAGGCAGGAACTTGAGGGCAACAAATCGGCCGAGCTTTACGTCCTCGGCTTTATAGACAACACCCATCCCGCCGCCACCGAGCTTTTCGATAACGTGGTAGTGCGAGATGGACTGTCCGATCAATAAAAACGCCCGCCCCGTCCGCGATCATAGTAGGAGGCCAGTTGCACCCCGTCAACACGTCAGGCGGCTTCGCCCTTCACCTGCACTCCCGCCCACTTTTCCAGCAGAGTGAGGGTTGCGGCATAGTCGAGGTCGCGGTGGCCTTCTTCAGTAGCCAATTCATAGATCTCTTCCACGGTTTCAAGAGCGGGCAGCTTCACGCGTGCTTCTTTTGCGGCTTCGAGCGTGAGCAGGATGTCTTTGTGCATAAGACGCAGGGGGAAATTGGGGGTGAAGTCGCGCTGCAGGACGAAGGGCGCTTTGTATTCCACGACGCCGGAGCGGACCATGGTGGCCTCGATCAGCGACACCAGTTGCCGCGAGTCCACGCCGAGCTTGGTGGCGAGGGTAAGGGCCTCGGCAAAACCCTCGAAAATGAGCGCAATCTGCAGGTTCATCGCCAGCTTGGTAGCCTGGCCCTTGCCGGTTTCGCCCATGCGGAAAATCTTTTTACCCATAGCCGCGAACAGGGGGTTGAGGCGGTCGATGGTTGTTTCATCTCCCCCGACCATGAAGATAAGAGTCCCATTGCCGGCGCCGATCTTCGATCCAGTCATGGGGGCGTCGACGTAGGCAACGCCCCGGGCACCAACGCGCTCGGCAAACTTTACGGTGGCGGAGGGAGAAATAGTGCTGGAATCGGCGATGATCATGCCTTCGGCCAGCGACTGCTCGACTCCCTCGGAGCCAAACAAAATCTTCTCGACCGCGGCCGTGTCGGAGACACACAGCCAAACGACTTCGGCGCCCTGCGCGGCCGCAGCCGGAGTGGGAGCCATACCCGCGCCTTCCACAAGTTTTCCAGGCGTACGGTTCCAGACCGTGACTTCATGGCCGGCCTTGACCAGATTCGTGGCCATGGCGTGCCCCATGATTCCCAAACCTAAGAAAGCAACTCGCATTGATAGACTTCTCCTCGTGAGGAAAGGACTTTCGGATTAGATATGAGCGACCGGATCGAGGTCAAGCAAGGTAGGTTGGAGTAGCGCTTCATGCTCGTCCATCCAGTTTTGGCTGTGCCAGTCCCGCAGCTTCGTCGGAAGTGAGTGCCGGAGGAACCGCCGGAATTACGTATCTTCACGTAACGGACTGAACTAAAATAGAGCCAGCGGCTTGCACCCTTCATCAAACAGGTAAAGCGGTTCAGGATTGGCATTCTGGGATGATTAAAGGAACGCTGCGTAATCCGGCCCTCCGCAAGCGCGCTTCGCAGTTCGGGCGGCTGGTGCGGCACTCCGCCGTAACTCCGCTTTGCGGAGAAACACACAAGCCGCATCTTGCCTCGAACGGCGAGCTCGGGGTTACCTTCATCGGGCATTCCAGTTTCTTCGTGCAGATGGGCGGGCAGAGCGTAATGATCGATCCCAACTTCGCGCGCTGGCTCTTTGTACTGAAGCGGCTGCGGCGTCCCGGGATTAAGGTGCGCGATTTGCCGGCCATCGACCTGGTGCTGGTAACGCACGCTCACTTTGATCATCTGCACCGGCCGTCGTTACGCGCCCTGGTGCAAAACAATTTGCGCACGCGCGGAACTGCTCCCGCCATTATTATTCCCAGCCATGTGACAGACCTGGTCTCAGATCTGGGTTTCTCCGAGATCATCGAGCTGGACTGGTGGAAGAGTTCGCGCCACGGCAGCCTGTCGGCGACGCACGTACCTTCGCGGCATTGGGGAGCGCGGATTCTGAAGGATTCGCACCGCGGCTACGGCGGCTACGTTCTGCGGGCAGGGAAGCACTCGGTTTATCATGCCGGCGACACGGCCTACTTCGCGGGCTTTCGTGAGATCGGGCGACGCCTGTCGCCGGAATTGGCTCTGCTTCCGATTGGGGCCTACAATCCGCCATCGTTCCGCAACGTGCACGCCAGTCCCGCCGATGCGACTCGCGCCTTCCTTGACCTGAACGCGCGCTGGATGGTGCCGATGCACTATGGAACCTTCCGGCTATCGCACGAGCCCGTGGATGAACCGCTGCAACTGCTGGAGCAGGAAGCGCGAGCGGCTGGTATCGAGGACCGCGTGGTAGTGCTGGAAGAAGGCGTCACCAGGTTCTTCTGAGTTGGGTGGAATGAGTTGGGTAGAACCGGGATTGTCGCTGAGTGTGAGACCCCCGCTGTAATACTGGTAGTGGGCTACGTAGCCCACTACCGTAATACTCCTTTGACAAACGATTCCGGCGTTTTGGTGTAAGCTCTTTCGCGCGGGAGTTCCCCACCAGGAGGCTAAGATGACCGTTCAAGCAATTCCCCAGGGCTACCACACCCTCACCCCATACATGACCGTGCGCGACGCGGCTCGCGCCATCGAGTTCTACAAGCAGGCCTTTGGCGCAGTTGAGAAAGGCGTCATGAAAGGACCTGACGGCAAGATCATGCATGCCGAGCTGCGCATCGGCGATTCTCTCTTTATGCTCGCCGACGAATTCCCTCAATACGGATCCATGTCCCCACTGTCCACTGGCGGTTCGGGGATGGGGCTGCACATCTATGTCGAGGATGTAGACTCGGCGTTTGATCGGGCGGTAAAAGCGGGAGCAAAGGTAGACATGCCCGTCAGTGATATGTTCTGGGGCGACCGCTACGGCAAGCTGGCGGATCCTTTCGGCCACAAGTGGTCGATTGCAACCCACAAGCGCGACCTGTCGATGGAAGAAATCGCGGAAGGGATGAAGCAGATGCCGAAGAGCGCCTGAAGGGTTTCGACCAGTGCCGACGCGGAGTTCTGCTGTGTTCGTTGAGGGTGCGGTCGCGGACCGCGCCCTTTCGTTTCCCCAGTAGTAGTACCTCCGTAACGCACTGAATACCGCTATTACACAAGTATTACAGTGCTTTGCCCCGGTCCCTTGATAGGTTAGGTAAGGCAGTAGCGAATTCAAGATCAGCCAACGGGGACCTACTTTGGAAATGCAACTGGAAAGCCTGGAAAAGCGACAAGCTGCAAAAGGTGAAATCAACTGGGTGACGGCGACCTTCATGGGGCTGTTTCACGTGGGAGCCGTGGCGGCGCTTTTCTTCTTCACATGGAAGGCGTTGTTCGTCGCCATGTTTCTGTGGTGGGTTTCGGGCAGCCTGGGTATCGGCATGTGCTATCACCGCCTGCTCACGCACCGCGGCTACAAAACGCCGAAGTGGGTGGAACATTTCTTGACCGTCTGCGCCACGCTTGCACTTGAAGGCGGGCCAATTTTCTGGGTAGCCACGCACCGCATTCATCATCAATTCTCCGACCAGGATGGCGATCCGCATTCGCCCATCGAAGGCAAATGGTGGTCGCACATGGGCTGGATTCTTATGGGCAAGTCGATGCACCATGACACCACCACGCTGGCCCGCTACGTTCCGGACCTCGCCAAGGACAAATTTCATGTCTGGATCACCAAATATCACTATGTTCCCATCATTGCGCTGGGGGGCATATTGCTGGCTATTGGCGGGCTTCCATTTCTGATGTGGGGCATCTTTGTGCGGACCGTAGTTGGACTGCACGCTACCTGGCTGGTGAATTCGGCGACGCACTCCTGGGGCACGCGACGCTTTGCCACGCGCGATCTTTCCACCAACAGCTGGTGGGTAGCTGTGCTGACTTTCGGGGAAGGCTGGCACAACAATCATCACGCGCATCCAACTGCGGCACAGCACGGCTTCACCTGGTATGAGGTTGACATGAACTGGTACGGCATCTGGGCGCTGAAGACGTTGGGCCTGGCCTGGGACGTCAAGCGGGTAAGGCTGGCTGATCTGGAGAACGGGCTGGTCGCTGCGCCGAATGGACGATTAGTTGCGGGCTCTCTCGCGGAGGGCGCGGCCGCAGGCGACTAAGCCGCAAGGCGACTGGATTCCGCGTTTTTGGATAAGAACCCGCCTTTGTAGCGGGTTTTTTCTTTGCGGCGGACAATCGAGCGGAGGCACTTCACATGAAGACACTCATCACATTCCTTGTCTGTGGATTGGCAATTGCCGGATCAGCACAACAATCCGTGAGGACGTTTACCAGCCCAGAGGGTCTCTTCCGTCTTCAATACTCGGACATGCTTGTTAACTGCGTGCCCCAGCAAACTCCAACTAGTCCCACAAAGTCGAGCGCTTCGGAAGGAAACCGACCAGAGGGTTCGTCTATTCCAGATTCTTGTATCAGTCAGGGCGCGATTTGCGATGGTCCTGGAAGCGAAGGCAGCACCTTGGCCTGCTTTGCTTATCCGAGGGCAAGATTCAAAAACAAACCCCACTTTGTCGCTGCATCATTCTACGTCTCAGAAATACAGTCGGCGAAAACTCAGAAGGAATGCCTAAATGGGTCGCCGGATTGGTTTGTGATCGATTCGACAGCGGGAACGACTACGATCAATCACGTTAGCTTCAAGACTTTCGAAATCGGCGATAACTGGGCAGGCAGCGGCCAGTCGGGACCGGCATATCGAACTTTTCACGGTGGAAAGTGTTACGAGTTGGGTGTCCAAACTGTTCTTTCACGGGCAGAGTATGATCCGGGAACTGTCGAGGAGTTCACCAAGCAGGACTTGTCCGAAGTTGAGGGCCGCTTGAGACAAGCCCTCACTTCCTTTGTGTTCCTCAAGTAGGGTCCAGGCTATGAATCCTCTTCAGGATTCGAGTAACCGCCGGCGGAACGCGCTAAAATCACCCTGACGCCATGCGCATCACGAGCCGCCGCGGAACTGTCGTTTTCTTTCTCTGCCTGGGCATTGGCCTGGTGGCACTGGCGGTCGCCCTGAATGTTGGTTGGGTCATCCTCAACTGGCGCGAGGGAGTGCTGCTGTTTTTCGGCGTGATCTTTTTCGCCTTGATCATCGCGGGCATGATCGTGAACACCAGCTTCCTGGTGCGTGAGATTCGCCGCAGCGAGCAGCACGACAGCTTCATCAACGCCGTTACCCACGAACTGAAAACGCCGGTGGCCTCCATCCGCCTGCATCTGGAAACCTTGCAGCGCCGTGACCTGCCGGAAGGGCAAAAGCAGGAGTTTTACCGGCTCATGCTCAGCGACACCGATCGCCTGACTGAAACAGTGGAACAAGTGCTGCGCGCCGGGCGCGCCGGGGACCGGAAGGCGGGGCGGGAGAAGTCCGCAGTCGACTTCCGCCAAGTGGTGCGCGAATGTATGGATGCTGCCCGCACCCGCCATCATCTGCCGCTGGAAGCTCTTCGCTACGAGGAGGCGGCGGGCAATGGCGCCGGGTTGCACGTGCTGGGCAGCGATGAGGATCTCCGCACTGCGGTTTTCAACGTCCTCGACAACGCCATCAAATATTCAGGCGAGCACGTGGATGTGCGCGTGCGTCTGAATATGCCCGACGAAGAGCATATCGTGCTCAGCGTGCAGGACCACGGGGTCGGCATTCCTCCCGACGATCTGAAAAGCATCTTCAAGCGCTTTTACCGGGTCAGCCACCGCTCGCTGGCGCACGTGAAAGGAACCGGGCTGGGCTTGTTCATTGTGAAGTCGATTGCGAAAAAGCACGGCGGCAGAGTGTTCGCGGAAAGTCCGGGCGAAGGCCAGGGCACCACCATTACGATGGAACTGCCGAGGTCGATGGCATGAGCCGGGTTCTCGTGGTCGAAGATGAAGCCCATCTGGCGCAGGGGTTGCGCTTCAATCTGGAGGCGGAAGGCTACTCCGCCGAGGTTGTGGGCGATGGAGAAACGGCCACGGATCGCCTGCTCGACAAAAAAGAACTCTTCGATGCCATCGTGCTCGACATCATGCTGCCAGGAAAGGATGGTTTCAGCGTGGTTTCAGAATTGCGCGCGGCGCGAAATTATGTACCCGTGCTGATGCTGACTGCGCGCGGCCGGCCGGAAGATGTGCTGAAGGGCTTTGCCGCAGGAGCGGACGATTATCTACCCAAGCCTTTCGATCTGTCGATCCTGTTGGCGCGCCTGCAGGGATTGCTGCGGCGCACGCAATGGATGCGAGCCGGGCAGGCGGCGGGGAATGCGGACTCCGCGCCTGACTCTGCTTCCTCCGCATCGGATCAGCGCAACGTCAGTGACTTCGGGACTTTTTCCTTCAGCGGCAAGACCATCGATTTCGGTACCCTCGAACTGCGCACCGCGGGCAACGTCATTCGCCTCACGCTGATGGAATCGGAACTGTTACGTCACCTGGTACGCAACGACGGGCGTGTCGTTTCCCGCAAGCAGATTCTCGAAGAAGTCTGGGGCCTGCACGAAGACACCGACACCCGTGCGATCGACAACTTCGTGGTGCGGTTGCGGCGGTACATCGAGGACGATCCAGCCCAGCCCCAGCACTTGCTCACGGTTCGCGGCATCGGCTACAGGTTCCTGGCGAATCCGGAAAAGAAGTGATCAGTGGCCAGTGCTCAGCGGGCGGCGAAGTTTGGCTGCTCCCTGGTACTGGCCACTGCTGTGTTACTGCTTGTCGTAAACCGAGGTGCCCTCGACCTTCATGCCCATCGAATCCATGCCGCTCGCCGTGAGCGTGCGGCTTTTGCCGTCAGCAGCGACAACGATTCGGCCGGTCATGGTAACCTTGCCGGCCTTCTTGACCGTCAAGTCCAAAGTGCGGTCGTCGATCTGCTTGATCGCCCGCGCGTCCGAAGTCGGATCACCGGCGACCGGATAGTCTTTGCCGTCGAACTTGCCCGTCCACTCAGTATGCGTCGGCTTTCCCTTGCCGTCGACGCCGTCCACGGTTGCTTTGATGCTGTCGCCGGCAGCCTCGTACTTTACCGTAAGATTCTTGGGGAATCCGGCAGGTATCTTCGATTTGGCTTCGTTGAGTTTCCAGGTTCCCAGGCTTGGATTTTGAGCGGAGCACATCGCCAAGCCTATAAACAGCATTACGAGGGTCAATACTGTAGTTCTTGCTTTCATGTTGCCTCCAGGGTGAGAAACGGTTGGCTCGCGAGCGATCACTGCATTCTAGGTTCTGCGCGCCGGTTGGAGCAACTCCCTGGGTGAGCCTGGGTCTTAAGTAGTGAATGCCGCTAGGCCCGGCACAACTCAGCTACCAGTGTCTCCCGACGGTCCTGGGCCAAACTGTCGATACGGTTAAGAATCGCGCGGTACACCGAGAGAGAAATCCCGGCCAACACCAGCAAGATCAGGGTCGCGATCCAGAAATTGCCGTAATGCCGCGCCAGCCAGAAGACTAAGACTCCCACTCCCAGGACGAAGATTTGCACTCCCAGGCTGGTCAGCACAGTCATCTGGGAGGCGCGCTGACGACCGAAGGAGGAAAAGTCCAGCTTTTTCGGAGAGTAAATGGAGAGCAGGTTGCCCACGGAAAAGTTCACCGGCGCGGCGAATAGCAGACCGGCCAGTGTGGCGATGGTGACGTCGAATGTGGGCCAGCCGTACAGGAAGCTCACCCCGATCCACGTCACAACTATCTCCAAAGCCAGGATGCCAGCATGAGTGAGGTTTTTGGCCAGGACAATCTCACGAAAACTTACCGGGGAGGCGTAGAAGAACTGGATACCGCCGGCGTCGCCGCCAAAGTTGTTGTACGCCAGATTGGTCAGCACCAGCAGCGTGTATCCTGCGGCCGCGGGAAATGCCATGTCGGGCATGTGTGCCAGGAAAGTTCCATGGCGCCGGGCAGGGTTCATCGCGCCAAAACGGAAGATCACCAGCACAAACACAGGCATGATCAGCGTGAGCAGCATGGGGCCGCTGCGGAGAAGATAACGGATTTCTTTTTCGAAGACCGCCGCGACCGGCGCCGCAAATCCGGGCAGATTCCAGCCCAAGTGAAGGGAACGGCCGTTCGGGAGCGCGGACGCGGCGGCGACTTCGCTCAAGTTCTCACCGCGATACTGCGCCAGCAGGCGGAGGTGCAGGCAGTAGCCGATGACCAGCACAAAGGCGCCGAGCAGCGCCAGCGACCCGAAGGCGGTCATGAATCGCGAATTCACGCCTTGCGCGATCGCATCGGCGGCAAGCCCTGGCGGGAGAATGCCCTGCACAGGAACAAGAATTTCCACGTATCGTTGCACATCCGGCCGGGGCCGCTTCTCGAAATGTGCCACAAGCGGCGCGATCAACTGAAAGCTCAACATCACCAGAACAAACAGAATGCCCATCAGTTCCCGAGTGCGGCGCTGCGCCAGCCAACGCTCCACCCAGGCAAAGACCATCTGCATGAACAGAAGATTGAACGCGGCGAATGCCAGCAGTACCAGCAGTGCCCAAGGCAGCAACGCCGGTCTCGCAAACCCCACACCCACCAGAATCCCGAGCGACCACATGCTGCCGAGGGCGGTTACAGGATCGAACGCGCCATACGCCAACCGCACCAGGAAATACGAACGGTAGCTGAGAGGAAAGCGCAGCAGGTCGGAGGAATCTGGATTGTTGGTGAAGGCAGTCGCCATGATGGGGAAGACTTGCCAGAAGATGGACACGAACCAGAAGAGCACCGCAAGCGTCTCCGGCTTGCCTGACGAGATCATCAAAGATGCCGCGAAACCCATGACGACGGCGCCACCGAGTCCGCCGACGGCGAAAGCGAACGACACGAGGATTCGCGAGACTAACTCCAGTTGACCCCGTGAACTGCGCAGCGCATTCACGAAGAGCCGCCATCGCAGCCACGCAATGGCGACCATCTGGGCCCGCTCTTGCCCGGCGGACTCACTCATGCGTTTTCATCCCAGCCATGAAAGCTCCTGATCCGTGGGGCGCGATCCGCCCACCGTGCGCAGAAAAATCTGTTCCAACGTCATCTTTTCGCCGGAGGCTGTTCCGCCATCGCCCGATCCCGCAGGCGTCTGCGCGGCAACGCCAGCGCGCAGTTCCTCCAGCGATCCCTGGGCCACCAGCCGTCCCTGATGAATGATGGCGACGTGGCTGCACAGCCGTTCTACGATCTCGAGCACATGCGAAGTTAGAAAGATCGTAGCTCCGCGCGCGATCATGCCCTGCAGCATTGCCTTTAGCGTTCCGGCGGCGATGGCATCCACGCCTTCGAACGGTTCGTCGAGGAACAGCACCTTCGGTCCGTGAATTACGGCTGCCGCCATGGCCAACTTCTTCTGCATGCCATGAGAATAGTCGGTAACCAGCTTCTTCGGCTGATCGGCCAGTTGCATGAAGTCGAGAAGTTCGGCGGAGCGTTTAGCCGCAGTTTGGCGATCGAGTCCGTACATCCGTCCGGCGAAGTTCAGGAACTCCGATCCGGCCAGCCGTCCAAACAGCGCCATGCCTTCGGGGACAACGCCAATTTGCCGCTTCACTTCGACAGGATTCTTCTCCAGATCGAGGCCGAGAATTTCGATACGCCCCGAAGTAGGCGCCAGCAGCCCAGTGAGCATCTTGATGGTCGTCGATTTCCCAGCGCCGTTGGGGCCGAGGAAGCCGAAGAATTGTCCGGGCGCCACGCGCAGGTCGACATTGTCGACGGCGAGCAAGTCTCCGAAGCGGCGGGTCAAGCCTTGGGTGGAGATGGTGGGTGCGGCATCCATGAAACTTCTGAATCTAGCACACCTTGGCGATTCCTAGTGTGAAGTGACAGAGAACAAAAACGCCCCAGTCGTGCGGCTGGGGCGTTTGCGGCAGAACGGGCAGCGGCTTTAAAACAGATTCCACAGGAACTGGTTATAGACATCGTGGTGATACTGCACCTCGGGCGCCTTCACAAAAGTTCCGAGCAGGCGCGGGCAGCGGTCTGCCCCGGCTTGCTTCAAATCCGCATAGCGGCCTTTCACGTCCTGGCCCAGAAGCTTCGTCGTCCACTCTGCTTTGCGGAAGTCCGCGAGCGCGTCGTAGATGTTGTCGGGCAAATAGCGTTCGGCCTGACGCAGGTTCTTGATCTTCGAGGTTTCGCCATCAATACCTGATTTAAAGATCGAGAGCATGACCAGATACGGATTGGCGTCGGGAGCGACCGACCGCACTTCCACGCGCATGCTTTTTTCGTTACCGATAGGAATTCGAATCATCGATCCGCGGTCCACGGCCGACGCTTTGATCTGGTTCGGTGCCTCGAAATGGGGGTCCAGACGGCGGTATGCATTCACGCTCGGATTCAGCAGCAGGCAAATGTCGTTGCCATGCGTGAGAATGCGATCGAGAAATGCCCATCCCATCTTGCTGAGCTTCTCTTCTCCCTTGGCGTCCCAGAACAGGTTCTTGCCGTTCTCGCTGATGGAGACGTTGGTGTGCATGCCGCTGCCGTTGACCCCCACTACCGGCTTGGGCAGAAACGACGCCGTGAACCCCATGTTGGTCGCCACCTGCCGGCAGATCAGCTTGTAGAGCTGAATCTGGTCGGCGGCTGCCACTACTTCGCCGTAGCCGTAGTTGATTTCAAACTGCGAAGGAGCAACTTCGGGATGGTCTTTCTCATTCTGGAAGCCCATCGAGCGTTGCACTTCCGCGGTTGTATCGATGAACGTGCGCAGTGGATCGCCCGGCAGCGAGTGATAATAACCGCCGGTGTTGACATACTCGAACTTGCCCGTTTCGTGGTAGCGGCGCTCGGCATCGGAACCCTTGAACAGGAACCCTTCAATCTCATTGGCCGCGTTCAGCGTGTAACCTTTTTTCTTGTGCAATTCGTCGGCATAGCCCTTCAGCACGCCGCGAATGTCGGCTGAGTACGAGGTGCCGCCTTTGTCGATGACTTCCCCAAACACCAATACTTTGCCGGAGCCGAACACATCCGCCGGCGCCCAGTAGAACGCTGCCCAATCAATGCCCAGGCGCAAATCGCTCTCCCGCTGCGCTGTAAAGCCGCGAATCGAAGAACCGTCGAAGGTGAGATTGTCCCAGCTCTTGATCAGGAACTTCTTGTCGTAATCCAGCATGTGCAGCCGACCTTCGAGGTCGCTGAAGAGCACGGTCACAGCCTTGATCCGCTTCTCGTCGGTCAAATACTTCAGCCGCTTCTCCTGGATCTTGCCGATTGGGACGCGGTTCCTGCGCTGCTCCTTCGCCTCCAGATTCAGGTCTTCCAGTTCGTCGTAGGTGAGTGCCAGGAAATTACGCAGTTCGTTGGGCATGGATATCCTTCAGTCTCCTATTCGTTCCCAGTAAGAGTGATGTCGGCAAGCAAAGCCACAGACACAGACAGTTGAAATGGCTGGGTTTCAACCAAGAAGAATAACGCGAGCGCGCAGGCTCCGACAATCGAAAAAGCTGATGACCGGCATAAAAGAGATTTATGCGCGGGGATTCCGGGAACAGCAAGTTCTGCCGGCCAAGTCGAGGCCAGAGGTAAAACCCGAAAGAATTCGGCGGCGAGTTCCGGTTCGAGCAATAAAAGCGATTATGGCGCAGAGCCGCTACTGCAGGCCCAGGCCCTGACCAGGCATCAGCCGGATAATCACGCCTAATGCAATGAGCACCGCGACAAAATAGGCCGTCGTAGCGCGGCTGGGATGGGCCGGAATGTCTCCGGCAAAGAATGCTCGATATCCCGCCCCCAGCGCCACCAGGAAAAACATATTTTGCTTCAGCACCAACCCCAGGGCGACGCCTGCGATGAGCAGCACCATGCGCTCGGTCTTGCTCAAAGCCAAAGCAGCCTGCCCGCCATCGAGCACCCACACCGGAATCAGATTCAGCAGATTCAGCGTCGCACCCACACGGGCCAGCGTGGCCCAGAACGGGTTACCCGTCTGCCACCACACCACGGCACAGGCAAGCGATGCCAGAAATCCCGCCAACGGTCCGGCCAGGCTGATCGCCGCACGCGTCTCGATCGGCACGCCCAACGCCCGCCAGCGTACATAGGCTCCCAGGCCCGGCAGAAACACTGGCATATCCGCCGGCAAGCCTCGCCGCTTGATGTCAAGGAAGTGGCCCATCTCGTGAATCAGAATCAGCACCGCCAGACCGATCCCGAACTTCATGCCGGTCGCGGCCCAATAGATCGCAACGAAAGCGGCAAAGCTTAGCAAAGACGTTAACTTGAACGGCGTTGTGCGGGGAACTCCGCTCTTGGCGGCCAGTCCTGTGATCGGACTTACCGGCTCCAGCCTTCGGTTCCACTTGTCATCGCCCGGTGCAGGCAGTCGTGCCGCTTCGAGTCCTTCCGTGTGTTGCTTGATCCAGCCTGCTTGCTTCGACGTCGGCGGGAGTAACTGGAGCGCCGTAAGCCATCTCTCCCGCGCCTGTCGCAAGTCGCCATCGGCCTCCAGAGTCTTCGCCTCCGCTGCCAGTCGCTCCAGTTCCTCAGAGTGTACGAGCGAGTGGCACTGGTCGCACACCACCGCTCCCGGCGCAAGCTCGTGCGAGCAGCGCTGGCAGTTGCGAATCACTCCTGGACTGGTGGTCGACACGGATAAGTAGAAGTCTCTCAAGCCTATTTCAAGGGGAAGCTGGTGGAGAATCCGCGAAAGGTCCATGGATTCCAAACGGCCGGCCGGCGGTTATCTTCCATGCGATTCTCATTCCAAAGAAGAGGATCAACAGGCCCATCGCTCCCCAGAAGAAATTACCCGAAAGCTGAACGAACGGAGACGCCAGCCCAAGCAGCGCCACCCGTCCCAGCCACGTCCCCAGATTCACCTGGGGTCTCTCAGCTCTGGGCGCGGGTTGCGGCTCTGAGGGCCGCCGTCCCGATTCCCCTTCCAACTGCCGCTGCTCCTCTTCAAGTTTCTGCTGTTGTGCCTGCCTTTGCTGCTGTCGTTCGCCGGCGAAATGAATCCAGATGGGAATCTCGGCCATCGAGACCGCCGCATACGTCAGTAAAACCGCGGCAATCTGATAGCGTCTGCCACCTGCTCCGTTGGATCCCTTCATCATGGCCGTGCCCACGATCCACCCCACCCCAATCGACATATAGCTGATGACCCAGCCCTGCAGCAGGATGGCGATCACGGCGTACCCAATCAGCCCCGCGACCGCCGCGCCTATGCCGTACACCAGAGCGCGCCCATACGCGGCATGCTTGTCCACCCCCACTTCACTGTGCATCTTTTCCGCACAGCGGGGGCACGCAATCGCTCCATTCACGCGGTAGTAAGTCCCGCCGATTGGTTGCTGGCAGAACTGGCAACCATTGCTTCCCGGCTTCGTCGCATACTCCGCCGTGCCGAATTGCGGCGTGGGACTGTTGAAACTGTCGCTCATCGCCCGGAACAATAGCACAGGGTCTGGAGCCAAGGAAGAGAGAATTCGAAGAAGGAATTCAGCGGCAATCAGCGCTGCGCATCGCGAGCAGTTCGGTGGAGGAACCGCCTACTGCCGGTGCGCCGAGGCTCCCGCAGCAATCTCGCGCAAGGCGCTCACAAATCCTGCGGCGGCCTTCGGGTCGGCCAGCGCTTCCAGGTGTACCGTCGCCGAGAACTGCGGCGACTCCGGACGGAAGCTCACCTGCAGAAGATCCTGGTGACGCGCCGACATCAGCGCGTTCAATTCCGCCGTAGGATCCTGCTTCCAGTGCGTCCGCGTGGTCAAGATGATCGGTCCGGGCTGGTAGATATCCCACTCCCGCTCGTCGCGCTTGCGGGATGTAGTTCTCCGGTTATGGTCGCTCCACTGGTACCGCACCACTTCCAGATGGAAGCTCGGTGAACCGCCCAGATCGGCCTCGAAGGTCAGAGTCTCTTTCTGCTGGTGCCAGCAGCTCAGCAACCAGTGTACCGGGAGCGCCCGGGGCCGGAACTTCACGGTTACGCGGGCATTTTCGAACCAGCGCGAGGGGAAATGCAGCCGCGCCTGCAGACGCGAACTTCCCACCCAATGCGACTCTACGATGCGTCCTTTGCCGGCGCAAGCTGTCTGCACCCAGCGCAAGGCCGCCGCTCCTTTTTTTCGATTGTAGGTGGAAAACACGAGGTACCACAGTCCCAGGACGGCGACCGAACTGGCCACGTCAATCAGCAGAAGGCGTCCCACACGCTTCCTCTGATGCTCATGGTACGTCCGCGGTTGCGGCGAAGCAAGGGGACAATGGCCCCAATTTGTCCCTCCGGCCGGCTCCTGGCTGGATTAACTGTGGAAAACCGGAAACCGGCTGTCCGCGGCGTCGTCTTCAAAACAATGCCCTCCCGGTCCCCGTCCCAAGCCACCCACTCCCCGCTTACAATGGCCCCGTGCCCTTCACCATTCGGGACTTCCAGCCCGCCGACTTCGATACGCTCTGGCGCATTGACCAGGATTGTTTTCCTTCCGGCATTTCCTATTCGCGGTCGGAGCTTAAGGTCTACATGCGCCGCCGCGGATCGTTCACCCTGGTAGCCGCTGAAGCCACGCAGTCAGCAGCGGTTGTTCCCGATTCGGGAAAGGGCCGCAGACACTCCTCGCCAATCCCCTTGCCCAACGCCGTAGTCGCAGGTTTCATCGTGGCCGAAGCCGACCGTGGCTCCGGCCACATCATTACCATTGACGTGATCGCCGCCGCCCGGCGCTCCGGCGTGGGATCGCTGCTGCTGCACGCTGCCGAAGACCGTTTGCGCACTGTCAGATGCCGCGTGGTTGAGCTGGAAACTGCCGTGGACAACGTCTCCGCTCTATCGTTCTACAAACGCCATGGTTACGACGTAGTCCGAACTTTCCCTCGCTATTACTCAAACGGGGTCGATGCGCTGGTGCTGAGCAAGGAACTGGGCTAGATTAAAGGTTGCTGTCGCCGAACAGAGGCAGCCCCGAAAGCCCCTCGCACGCTGAAGACACCTGGCAGCAAGTTAGGAGGATCTCTCCAATGGCCGCCGCAACCCACCGCAGGAGCGTAACGATCAGTGCCCAACGTTTAACGTTGAAGTGTGCACTTCTGGCCCTTAGCTGCTTTGGATTAGCCATCCCGGCCCACGCAGTGGACCCGATTGGAAGAGCTTCCGCGACCACCACCCCATGCCCGCCGGGGGGAGCCACCAATGGACAATGCTACCGGGCTACCGTCACGAAATGTCCCGGCGCAGAGAGCTTCTATGCCGGTGTAAAACTCAACCGGGCATCAGGATCGCCCATCGGAGCGGTGCTCCTTACCACCGGCGGAGGCGGCAACCATTGGTACGATAACGATCCAAGCTTCAAGATCGCCGCGAATTGTGCCGGGAACTGTGGTCTGCAAGCTATACAGGATCTGAACGCGGCGGGCTACATCACGATCCAGACTAACTTCTCCGACCAGGACAATCCGACTGCGCAATTTGCCGGCTGGCTCACCGGTTCGACCACGGTTTCAAACGGCCCCAGGGAATTGGCCTGCCGTTACGCGACCGTGGCGCACTGGGCATGGACTTCCCTACTGCGGGGTGACGCCGCCATCCCGGTCTGCGCCACGGGCAACAGCGGAGGTTCCGCTGCCCTTGCATACGCGCTCTCGCACTATGGGCTCGGTTCGACCTCCGGTCCGGGACCGGTTTTCACCATGGCCGAGATCACTTCGGGGCCACCTTTCTCGCGGCTCGATCATGGCTGCCTCGGAAAGCGCTCACCTGAGCCCATCGTCACCTGCCCGAGCGGCATGGCGATTTCCGAGAACCTCTCGCTTCAAGATGCTGAGAACTATGTGGACCCCGCCTACGACGGTGACTACGACTGTACCTCGCCTACAAGTTGTCATCCCGATTCGACCGATATTTGTGGAAACAGCATCCTCGCCGGTGGCCCCGCGGACCCAAGACTGCTGCATGACAGCATCCTTTCCGACACCGATCCTCCCGTGTTGAGCTTCACCACGAACGTCAACGTTGTGTTTGGCGCCCAGGATTTGACTGCGGCAGTGCCGCTCGGTCTGGAGTGGTTCAATGCGATCACCTCCCAGAAGTCGCAGGCCTGCGTAGCCAGGGCGCACCACAGTCTCCCGGGTTACACGGAAGGAGAGCAGCAGACCGTTGCCGACCTGAAGAGCCTATGCAAGTAGCAGATGTTTCTCGAGAAACCGTTGAAAAGCATTTGCGCTCCCCCTCCTTCTCCAGCTACCTTGCCTTGTAATGAAAGCTCTCGCGATCAAAGTTGCCATCCAGGGCGAACTCGGTTCCTTCAGCCATGAAGCCGCCGAGCGCATGCTGTCGCGCTGCCGGGTTGTCCCCTGCGCCCGCTCCGCTGAGGTATTCGAGCGTCTCGAAAGCGGATCCGTCGCCGCCGCCGTAATCCCCATCGAGAACTCGCTGGCGGGCACGGTCGCTGAGCATGCCGACCTGCTGGTCGCGCGTGACGTCTTTATTCAAGGCGAATTCCTGCTGCGCATTGTGCATAACGTGATCGCCGCTCCCGGTGTCAAGCTGGGTGCGCTGCGCAAGGTACTCTCGCATCCCGTGGCACTCGACCAGTGCCGCGACTTTTTTCGCCACCACCCCCGCATCGAGCCGGTCCCGTTCTACGACACCGCCGGCAGCGTGAAGCACGTTGTCGCTCATCGCCTGCCCGACGCCGCCGGCATCGCCGGCCGCCACGCCGCTCGTGAGTACTCCGGTAAAATCCTTCAGGCCGGCATCGAAGACGATAAACGCAACTTCACGCGCTTCTTCCTGATTCGCAAGTCGACAGGGAAAGCGGGGATCGCCGCGTCACAGCGGGGAAGCGCTGCCTCCGCACTCCGCTACCAGCGCCTCATTCCGCGCGGTGCCAACAAGACCTCCATTGCTTTCAAAGTAAAGAATGTGCCGGGAGCGCTGTTCAAGTCGCTTAGCGTCTTCGCCCTGCGCGACATCAGTCTCAGCAAGATCGAGTCACGTCCCATGCGCGGACGCCCCTGGGAGTACGTCTTCTACGTCGACTTCCTTCGCGGCGACGACGAACCCGCCCGCAACGCCCTCCGCCACCTGCGCGAAGTAGCAGAGTTCGTCAAAGTCCTGGGGATTTACCAAGCGGCATAAACAGGTTGCCGGCGATACTTTCCAGAATCGCACGAAATCCGCTGCGAAACGCTAGGTGGTCTATAATTGCGCACACGGATGGCTCTCACCTCTGGCACAAAACTTGGCCCCTATGAAATTCAATCACCGCTAGGTGCAGGTGGCATGGGTGAGGTGTATCGTGCTCGCGACCCCCGCCTCGAACGCACCGTCGCCATCAAAGTTCTTCCGACACACCTCAACGCGAATCCTGAACTCCGCGCCCGCTTTGAGCGCGAAGCCAAAGCCATTTCCGGCTTGCAGCATCCCAATATTTGTGTCCTCTATGATGTCGGTTCGCAAGGCGACATCGACTTCCTCGTCATGGAGTATCTGGAAGGTGAGACCCTCTACGCCCGCCTGGCGCGCAAGCCGCTTACGCCCGACGAAACCCTGAAAATCGCCACAGAAGTAGCCGACGCGCTGGTCAAAGCGCATCGCTCCGGCATTATTCACCGCGACCTGAAACCCGGCAACGTCATGCTCACCAAGAGCGGCGCCAAGCTCATGGATTTTGGTCTCGCCAAGCCTCTCGGTCTTGCCACCGGGCCCCAGTCAGGATTGAAGTCTGGTTCGGCGCATGTCTCGTCGATGGCGACCATGGCCGCCACCATGGCCGATCTCGCCTCCCCCGTCACCGTTGCCGGCACGCTCATCGGCACCGTGCAATACATGAGCCCGGAACAGATTCAGGGTAAAGAAGCCGACGCCCGGTCCGACATCTTTGCTTTCGGCGCCATGCTCTACGAGATGCTCTCCGGCAAACGCGCGTTCCAGGGCAAGAGCCAGCTCTCGCTCGCCAGCGCGATTCTGGAAAAAGATCCCGACCCCATCGCCGCGATTCAGCCGCTGACGCCTCCAGCTCTCGAACAAATCGTCTGCACATGCCTCGCAAAGGATCCCGACGATCGCTTTCAGAGCGCTCACGATCTCAAACTTCAACTGCAGTGGATCGCCGCCGGAGGCAGCCAGGTCGGCGCTCCTGCCGTCGTCTCATCGCGCCGCAAGAAGACTGCCACAGTTCTTACGGCCGCAACCATTGCGGGATGGGTTATCGCCGCGGCTCTCGGCGTTTTGCTGATGATTTATGCCGGCCGCCTCACCTCGGCGCGGCAATCGGTTCACACCAGCATTGAGCCGCCCACCGGATTTGATTTCTTTTCCGTCGTCGACGGGGCGCCAGCCATATCCCCTGACGGCCAGCAGGTTGCATTCTTAGCTGCGAAGAAAGGCACGCCCCTCACGCCCGGAGGGGGATCGCTTTATCTGCTACGGTTCTCCACTGGCGAGGCCGCGCCCGTGCCCGGTGGTCAGGGAGCGCTGTTTCCCTTCTGGTCGGCCGATGGCAACTATCTCGGCTTCTTCTCCGAGGGCAAACTAAAAAAGATTCCTGTCACTGGCGGTACGGTGCAAGTTCTCTGTGACGCGCCCGAAGGCCGCGGCGGCAGCTGGAACCAGCAGGGCACCATCATCTTCGCGCCGCGTATCGCCGGCTCGCTCCAGTCCGTCTCCGACGGCGGAGGCACTCCCGTCGAAATCACTAAGCCCGAAAGTAGCGGACAGGGATACACCGACCGCGACCCCTACTTCCTCCCCGATGGTAAGCACTTCCTCTTCGTGCGGCGCGCAAAAGACGCCGGCACCGTCTATGGCGGTTTACTCGATTCTTCGGGAAATAAGCAGGATGGGGACATTAAACAGATTCTCCCCAGCGGCTCGAACGTCGCTTACAGCGACGGCTATCTTTTTTACGTGAAAGAGGGCGCGCTTACCGCGCAGGAGTTCGATCCCTCGAGCCTAACCTTCAAAGGCAAGCCGGTTTCCGTCGCTTCGAACATTGAGTTCGCCCCGGCGCGCAACGAGGGGAGTTTTTCCGTCAGCCACAATGTGCTGCTCTATCGCCACACCTCAGTGGTGAATCGCGAACTCGCCTGGCTCGATCTGTCGGGCAAGGAAATCGACCACTGGGGTGAGCCCGCTCCTTACCTCGGTGGCAAATACTTTGCAGCGACGCAAACCGCCCTGCTGACGCGATCCACTTCTGGCGGCAACGGGTACAGCGTCTGGATCTCCGATGTCGCGCGCAAGACAGTGAACCGGCTCACCCAGGACTCCGATCGGAGCGCGACCGGCGCGTTGTCCCCCGACGGCAAGGATGTCTGGATTTCCACCAGCACCGGCTACGTCACCAGTCTCACGCGCAGGTCGTTGAGCGCCTCGGGCACGGAAGAGAAAGTATTGGATAACTTCAATGGAAACATGATCCTCTTCGACATCTCGCGCGATGGCCGCTACCTGATATTCAATCACCAGGACCCGAAGACTGATTTCGACATCTACACCATGGATTTGCACGGCGAGAAAAAGCTTGTCCCCATGCTGAATGGTCCCTCGGCCGAACGCAATGGCCACGTCTCCCCCGATAACAAGTGGCTGGCCTACATCTCGAATGAGACCGGGACTGACGAGGTGTTTGTTACTTCGTTCCCGGTTCCAGGCTCGCGCTGGCAGGTTTCGAGCGGAGGCACCACCAGTCCCGGCGATTGGTCGGCCGACGGCAAGAATTTGCGTTACCGGAAGGGCGAAAAAATCTTCAACGTGGAAGTGCACTCCGGCGCGAGCAAACCCGACTTCTCCGTTCCTAAAGAACTGCTATCGCTGCCTACCAACATCCTCGACATTGCTCTTCTCCCTGACGACAAACGGATTCTCGCGATCCGCCCCAGCGGTGACAGCACCCCGGTCCCCATCGACTTCGTCCTCAACTGGGAACACCTCACGCATTAATCCGAACTCGCACGAGGAGGGCGATCAGCGATGCCATCCCGATAGGCCCTGTTCGCTGACCGTATAGCACTAAATCGGGATTGCGCTTCCCTCCCAGAGAGCCTGCTTCCGAAAATAGGCGTGGCCCCTCCGCAATAGCCACTGTACCTTTGATACAGTGCGAACGGTCTGCCACAGGGATAGAATTCACTCGGCGGGGAACTCCAGGGAAGCTTGAAACCTTTCTGGAGGAGTATCATCTAAGCTTGAGTGAGTTACACTCAAGGAGAGCCAATGAGTGATAAGCCGCTTTCCGAGCAAGTTCCTAAGCATCGGGAAACAAACGACGTACGGGCTCTGCCCGTCCTTCCCGTGCGGGATACTGTTCTCTTCCCGCACGCCGTCCTGCCCCTTACGGTAGGCCGCGAGAGTTCAGTCCAACTAATCAATTCGCTCGGAGAAGACAAGACCATCGTGGTGGTCGCGCAGCGCGAGGCGCGCGTCGACAGCCCGCAGGCCAGCGATCTTTATACCGTTGGCACCTCCGCCGTCGTCCACAAAGTCGTCAAGATGCCCAACCAGAGCCTGTTCGTCTTCGCCGAAGGCCTGGAGCGAGTACGCCTGGGCGAGTTCACGCAGTTAGCTCCATTCATGCGGGCAAAGGTCTCGACTATTCCTGAAGCTATACCTCCGGACAGCTCTGAAATCGAGGCCCTGCAGCGCAACGTCCTGACGCTGTTCCAGCAGATCGTTGCCGGTTCGCCTACGCTTTCCGACGAACTCTCCACCGTCGCTCTGAACATTGACGAACCAGGTCGGCTGGTGGATTTCATCGCCTCCTCGCTGCCCTCGCTCTCGACTCCGGACAAGCAGGACACGCTTGAAACCCTCGACATCCGAGTGCGCCTGGAGAAGATTAACCAGCATCTCGCCAAAGAACTTGAAGTGCAGCAACTACGCAACAAGATTCAGAGCGAAGTGCAGGATCGCGTGCAGCAGACGCAGCGCGAGTACTACCTGCGCGAGCAGATGAAGGCCATTCAGAAAGAACTGGGCGAGCAAGATGAAGGCCAGCGCGATGTCGATGACCTCAAGAAAAAGATCGACGATGCGGGTATGCCTGAGGAAGTGAAGAAAGAAGCGCTCAAGGAATTGGGCCGGCTCTCCCGCATGTCTCCCATGGCCGCCGACTACTCACTCACGCGCAACTATGTGGAGTGGCTGGCCGTACTGCCCTGGGCCAAGACTTCCGGAGTCGAAATCGAGATCCCCAAAGCCAAAGAGATTCTGGATACGGACCACTATGACCTGGAGAAGGTGAAGGATCGCATCCTCGACTATCTCTCGGTGCGTCGGCTCAAGCCGAACATGAAAGGCCCGATCTTATGTTTTGTCGGACCTCCTGGCGTGGGCAAGACCTCACTCGGCAAGTCGATCGCGCGTGCCCTTGGCCGCAAGTTCGTGCGGCTCTCCCTCGGTGGTGTGCATGATGAGGCTGAAATCCGGGGCCATCGCCGCACTTACATCGGCGCGCTGCCGGGACAAATCATTCAGGGCATTCGCCGCGCCGAGACCAAAGATCCGGTTTTCATGCTGGACGAAATCGACAAAGTCGGGCGTGACTTCCGCGGCGACCCCGCGTCGGCGCTGCTTGAAGCCCTGGATCCCGAACAGAACTCTTCGTTCCGCGACAACTATCTGGACGTCACTTTCGATTTGTCGAAGGTTCTCTTCATCACGACCGCGAACATGCTCGATCCCATTGCCGAGCCGCTGCGCGATCGCATGGAGATCATCGAACTGCAAGGCTACAGCGAGGAAGAGAAGCTGCACATCGCGCGGCGCTACCTGGTTCCGCGGCAGGTGGAAGAGAACGGAATCACTGCAGAGCAGATCGATTTTCCTGATGAGGCTTTGCGGTATGTGATTCGTCACTACACGCGCGAGGCGGGCGTGCGAAGTCTGGAACGCACGATCGGTACGATCTGCCGCAAGCAGGCGCGGCGGCTCGCCGAGGGCAAGACCGAGAAGCTTGTGGTCACGCAGGAAATCATTCAGGAATTTCTAGGCGGGATCAAGATCCGCACCGAAGGTGAAATCGAGGAGCGGACCGAGCGCCCCGGCGTGGCGGTTGGTCTGGCCTGGACTCCTTCCGGTGGCGACGTGCTCTTTGTCGAAGCCAATGCGATGAAAGGCAAAGGCGGATTCACCATGACCGGCCAGATCGGCCAGGTGATGCAGGAATCCATGCAGGCTGCGCTGACCTGGGTGCGCTCGAACGCTTCACAGCTCGGTATTGCCGAAGAGTTTTTTGCCGACCACGACATTCACATGCACGTCCCGGCGGGCGCGATTCCGAAGGATGGTCCGTCGGCGGGCGTGACCATGGCGACCACGCTGGTGTCGCTGCTTTCCGGTCACCGCATCCGGCCGCTCACCGCGATGACGGGCGAGATCACGCTCAGCGGCAACGTGCTTCCGGTGGGAGGCATCAAGGAAAAAGTGCTGGCCGCGAAGCGCGCTGGAGTCACCACGGTGATTCTGCCGGCGGAAAACAAGATGAATGTTGAGGAGGATCTCACTCCGGAGCAACTTGAGAACCTCACCATCCACTACGTGAAGACGATTGAAGAAGCACTGCGCGTCTCGCTGCCGGTGGTGGCAGAGTCGCTGGCCGCAAAGGTCTTCATGGCGACGGAGACGAAGGATGCCAAGCTGGAACGCCCCATCCAGACGCCGGTTGTGGTTCAGGACAAGGTACTGACTACTGGGCAGGCTTGAAGGCAGTGGCCCGTAGTCGGCGGCCAGTTCTGCATTGACACCCTTTTCTTCGCCCACATTCGCTCTTATGTTCCAGTTGGAACATAACTGCGTTTTTACCGGAACACTGTGGAAATCTCGGAAAACTCGGAAAACCACCTTAAAGCTATAGTGAATTGACGGCAAGTGGCTGGTGGGGATGGGTTTACGCAGGTGCCGATATATCGGCAGGAAAACCACGCAGCGAACAAAAAGCGGGGAAAACTGGTTCTCGTAAAGCACTCGTCTGGGCTGAGTGCTGCTTGGCGCGCAAGGCGCTCAGATTTTCTGCGCTGGGGCCCGCAGGTTTGCCAACCGTCCCTCGGGTTTCAGTGCCGTGGGAACTAAGTGGTCAGACCGGTTTGCTGAGGGTAATCCCATCGAGCGACCTGGATCCAGAGCGTCCAGTACGTCCGTGGAGGGCCCGCCAGTTGGGAAACGGCGGGTGCTATTTTAGTGCGGTGATGGACTTCACGTTGTCCTGAGGCGAAATCCGGCTAACGTACCCGATCGCGCCGGGAGTGGCGGCTACGTATTCGATCAAAGCCGATTCGGAATCGCAGGTCTTGGGCATCGCGCCCTGTCCCGTGAACACGGCCTTCTGCCAGCGCACGCGGAATTCATCAGGACTTTCGCCGACGTGATTTGTTAAGAAAACCTCGTTCACTGGACCGCCCCTCAGAATGACTGGGACTGCGTGGGATCCGTCAGCGAATCTGGTTTTGGATCCTATAAATATGGCGCGTAGATCGGCATTCCTGATGGCGGAAATTTGCACGCCTTTGTTGGTCACCAAAACGACGTCCTGAGCCCTGGCCGCGGACCAGCAACTCATCAAACCCAGCAGCAGGATGAAACAGCGAGTTTTGCTCATGGATCTTTCTCCTGGGACGTCAGGGCTAGAAGCTGAAACCGATCTTGGCTGCCAACATATTCGAAGTTGGCTTCAAGCCATCTGCGTTGGTGCTGGGGTAGTAACCGAGTCCGGTTCCACGGAGGAAATGGCCCTCGATCTTGCCATAAAAGTAGGAGTTAAAGTCATAGCGGCCGGAGACGACCCAATCTTTCGAGTAGTTTGCCGGCAGAGTCGTGTCAGCATCTTTGTTGACGTAGTGGCTGTAATAACTTCCGAGCTGAAATCTTTGCGAGAGGCGATAACTTCCCATGGCAAACCAGGAGCGGGCATCGAAAGGAATTGGAAGGACCTCGGGCCCGATCGTCACAATCGGAGCGGGCGGCTCCCTGCGGTATTCCGCCGCGAAGTAGAATCTCCCTCTTTCCAACTGGGCATATTCGGCAGTGGTGAGAAAGGAAGGTATGTGGATGTTGCCAATCGGGGCCGTCCCATCCACGGCTTGCACGTGGGCGCTGGAGCCAACGGTTAATCCCCTCAAGGGAGCCTCCCAGCGGAGATCGCCGCCGTAAATCTTGCCGCCTGGAGCGGTCGTGAACACAAGTCCGCCTTCGTCGGCGATCAGCTTAAGATACCCGCCATTCAGATCAAGGGTGGCTTCGCCGGCGTAGCCGCGATACAGCAACTTTCCGGCGTGGTCGCCGAGGGCGAGCGCGCCGTACACTTCGCCACCATCGTGGGACAAGAAAAAGCTCTTGTTGTCGGCGGGGTAAACGGATTGCGGCAGGAGTATCCAGAGGAAGATGGCGTCCACGTCCTGGGAATCGTTGAACAAGCCGAGGGCGGTCTTGACCTTGCCCGCTCGAAATCCAAGATAGTCATTGACTCTGTAGTCTCCCGATGCCCAATCGACCTGAACATTGGGGCCGCCGAGGACGCCGAGTTGGTAAACGTGCAACTGGATTCCGACTCGCAGATTGTTGGTAAGGGAATCGGTGAAGCTCACGGCGCCGTCGGTCCACTGCAGGCTGCCAGAGCTGGATTCCATGGACAAATAGTTGTTATGGGAGCTATAGAGGATGCCCTGGGTGGCAAAGCCGTGGATCTGGATGCCGGATAAATCCTGAGCGCAAAGAATGCCTGGCCAGGTGCAGACGAGGCAGAGGAGAAGGAACAGCGGCATTGGCCGAAGCATAGAGTGCCCTCCTGACGCTTCTCAGATCGGCGATCCTGTTCTGCCCCTTTAACTCGCGATCTGGCACGAAAGGGAGGGGCTGTTGAATTTAGAAGGCTCTACGGCGCGGCTGAGAAGCCGGGCCCTTTCTAGGCGAAGTCGCGGTGCGAATCTGTCGAGAGAATTTTTCAGGGCTCATCAAGCGGGACTTCGGTCCGATTGAGGGGGGAAAGTTTGTCGAGCGGCGGCATGCCGTAGTACGTCCCAGGATTGGGGCGCTCGGGTTAAACTGGCAGGTGGTTCTCGGAAGGAAGAGAGTACCTCGGGGTTGAAGCCGCATTGATTTCATGGGTTTTTTGCGCGGCGCTGAAGCGCCGCTCTTCCACGGCGCTGCGTGCGTTTATTAGTTTTTCCGCGAGCTGTGGAAGGCGTGCCCTTCCCGAACCCTTTGTTTTAAAAAATATTTGTGAGACCCGCTCTGGTAGTTGACTACTGGCAAATGCTCTCATGCGCGTGCGCGTTCTCTTTTTCGGTGTGTTGAAGGATCTCGCGGGGAAATCAAGCGACGGGCTTGAATTGCCCGACGGGGCGCTGGTGCGCGACGTGCTTTCGCACTATTTGTCGGAGGTTCCGGGGATGAGGGAAGCGCTGGCATCGCTGGCTGTGGCGGTGAATCAGGAATACGCCGGACCGGAGACTACGCTGAAGTCTGATGACGAAGTGGCGCTGCTGCCGCCGGTGAGTGGCGGGTCGGGGAAGGCGGCCTCGATCGTGCGCGGTCCGATTGACACGCAGGGCGTGCTTAAGCGTGTCAAGCGCGGTGAGGACGGGGCTGCCGTGGTCTTCGAAGGTGTGGTGCGCAACCAGACGCGCGGGCGCCGGACGCTCTACCTTGACTACGAAGCCTATGAGGAAATGGCGCTGCGGCAGATGGAGGGCCTAGCGCAGCAGGCGCTCGAACAGTTTCAAGTCCGCGATGTTGCGCTGGTACACCGGCTGGGCCGGCTGGAGATTGGCGAAACCAGCGTGCTGATTGTGGTTGCCTCGGCGCACCGCGCGGCCGCGTTCGATGCCTGCCGCTGGCTGATTGATACGCTCAAGCGCACCGTCCCCATCTGGAAGAAAGAATATTTCGAAGATGGCGCTGTGTGGGCCGATGGCGAGGCTTTTCCTGAGGAGATTCCGCGGGGAAGTTCTCTCGCCCCAGGCAGCCCCGGAGCAGAGGGCGCATCTAAGTGAGCGGGTTGAGGCTAGAAGACCCAGGGCCGTAGCAGACGCCTCGCTCCGCTCGACTGCACAGCCGAGGCGGCTGTCCCCACGTATACTTCATTTACGGAATGAGAAAACCCGTCACGCTGATTCTGCTGCTGCTGGCCTGCGCTGCGTACGCGCAGAAGCCTTCGGCCCAAACCCAATCGACGACTGAACCGGAAGACACGCTCAAGGTCGACGTCAAGCTGGTCAATGTCTACGTCACCGTAACCGACCCTCAAGGGGCTCCGGTTGGCGGTCTCAAGAAAGAGAACTTCGTGGTGCGGGAAGACGGACGGGAACAGGCGATCAAGGTGTTCGACAAGGAGTCCGCGCTGCCGCTTTCGATTGCGCTCGCGATCGACACCAGCCTGAGCACGCGGCATGACCTGCCGCTGGAGCAGGCTTCCGCCAAGCGCTTCGCCCATACGATTCTGCGGCCGGTGGATGCGCTGTCAGTGTTTAGTTTCAGTGAGGCCGTGTCGCAGGCCACCTCTTACACCGCAGACCTGAAGCACATCGATGAGGGCATTGACCACATCCGGCTGGGGGCGGCCACGGCGCTGTTCGATGCGGTGTATGTGGCCTCGCGTTCGCTCGATCGCCGGCAGGGACGGAAAGTGATGGTGCTGATCACCGATGGCGGCGACACCATCAGCAGAATGGACTACAAAGGGGCAGCGCGCGCCGCCGAAGAGGCCGAAGCCCTGGTCTACAGCATCATCGTGGTACCGATCGAGAACAGTGCTGGACGCGAAACTGGCGGAGAGCATGCCCTCATCCAGCTTTCGGAAGACACGGGAGGCAAGTATTACTATGCGACTTCCATGTCGCAGTTGGATGACGCGTTCCGCCAAATCAGCGACGAACTTCGCACGCAATACTTGCTGGCTTACTATCCGTCACAGCGCACGGCGAACTCGCAGTTCCGCCGCATTCAGGTCGGAGTTGCGGGGCCGGCCGATGCGTCGTCTTACCACGTGCGACATCGGGCTGGCTACTACACGATGAAGTCGGACTTCTGAGAGCCAGGTGGCCAGTGGCTAGTACTCAGTGGCCGGCGGGCGTGGCATCGGAGGGCGGCCTGTACTTAATGGATCTGTACTTAATCGAGGAGGATGATGCGCAGGTTTGATATCCTCAAAGATTCCGTCGAAATGCCGATTGCCGATCCAGTTCCTAAGTAAATGGAGAGTTAAGAAAGGTTCCGTGAATATTCCGACTGTCTCTGCGATTCTGAGGTTAAAGCTAGCTCGTCCTTTGTCTGCCCGATTCGCCTTGCTTGCGGCGGCCCTGCTGCTGGCTTCGCCGTTGCTGCCGGCTCAGACCGTTGGTACGGGCAGCATTGTTGGTGTCGTTACCGATCCGCAGGGGAACGCGCTCGCCGACGCGAAGGTGGACATCACGAATAAGACCACGGCGGCGGTAATCCATGTGACCACCTTGTCCGCGGGATACTACAGCTCGGGGCCGATTCAGCCCGGGGACTATGTGGTACGCGTCGAGATCAAGAGCTTCAACCCGACAGCGCTCTCCGTGATGGTTCAAGTCGGCAACACGGCGAACGGAGATGTGAACCTACAAGTAGGGCAGGAAAAGCCGAAGGTTCAGGTTCAGGGAGGTGCGTCGGTCAACCTTGAACAAGCCACCGTGCAGAGTGTGTTCAACGGAGACGAGGTTGAAAAACTGCCGATAAACGGGCGCAACTTTCTTGATCTGGCCCAGCTTGAGCCTGGGGTCCAGATGCAGGATGGAAGCAGCATTGACGCAAGCAAGAATGGCTTATCGTCGACTTCATTTCAGGGCAGGTTCGGCCGTACGACCCGGGTGGAAGTGGATGGAGTCGACGTCAGCGACGAGACGGTGGGCACGACAACGCAGAACATTCCTGCCAGCGCGATCAGGGAATTTCAGCTTTCCCAGTCGGTGCTTGACCTCTCCACGGGACTGACCTCCGCCGGCGCGGTGAACGTCACGACACGCTCGGGCAGCGACCAGATTCATGGGGAAGCATTTGGACTATTCCGCGATCATCAGACCGCGGCGGCGCTGCCTGGTTCCGCGGGGTCTTCGTTCCAGCGGGAGCAATTCGGGGGCAATGCGGGAGGAGCGATTATTAAGGATAAAGTCTTCTGGTTCGCTGACGCCGAGCGCGCGCAGCAGAATCTCACGGCGACGGAAGTTTTCCCTTATCCTTTTAATGGACTGAATGCCACGCTCGTGCAGCCCTACCGCGATTTCGACACGGATGAGCGGGTGGACTGGAACATGAGGGGCAGCATGCGGGCGTTCTATCGCTTCAATTTCTTCCAGAACAACGATCTCCGCCCCGATGGCTCGGCGAGTTCCACACAGGAATTCGACAGCACCGACCACACCCAGTCCCACACCGTGGGCATCGACTTCAATACGGGCGTGTACGCGCACAGCATCCGGGTTGAATATCTCAAGTACCGCAATGCCATGGCGGATGCAACCAGCGGTCTCAGTTCGGTGGATAATCCCATCCCTGGGCTAGGCATTAACATTGGGGCGTCCACTTCGGGGAATTGTGTTTTCAGCAACGGTGGGAACTATTGCGGGGGGCCAAGCTGGCTGGCGCCACAACAGTCGGATCAATCCAACAAGGAGGCGAAGTACGACGGGAGCCGAGTGATGGGCAAGCACATCATTCGCTACGGGGTGACGTTCAATCGCATTGAGGCCGCACGTTCGGCGGCCTTCTCCACGTTTCCGCAGGTGGGTACTACCTCGCTGATGACATCACCGGACCCATCCGACCCGACCTCCTATCCCGCGGATTGGGTGAGCCTGGGGAATGGAAATGGGTTCTCCACCGGCAACGCTGGGTTTGGCTTGCCGGCTGGAGGATTGAGTCCAGACAACCGCGTGGAAATGTACGTTGGAGATGGGTGGAAGATCAAGCCGAGGTTGACCCTGACGTATGGTGTGCGATATCTGCACGACACCGGCCGTACAGATAGCGGCCTGGGAGCGTTGCCGGACCTGAATCAGTGGGCGCCGGGGTTGGGCGCCCAGATCCGTAATCCGAAGGTGGACTTCGCGCCGCAATTCGGGTTCGCCTGGGATGCGGAAGGCAACGGCAAGACGGTAGTCCGCGGCGGCGGAGGGTTGTTCTATGAGAACTCGCTGTGGAATAACGCTCTGCTCGACAGCCCGGCCCGTCTCAGCAAGGGAATTTTCGCCGACGCTCCGACGGTTTGCCAGGGAGGCGTGGCTGACTCGTTCGTCTGGCCCTCCAGTCTTGCCGGGGTCACTTCCATTGCCGGAGGCGCGGCCACGGTGGTGAACACGCCCGCTGGTTTCGAGGCAAAGCCGACCTTCTGCGGCGGGACCATTTCGACCGTCGCGCCTGAAATCCTGGCACTTAGCAGCGCCTTCCAGTCGGCGACCGCAAGCGTCACTGGGCCTCAGCCCAACAGCAACTTCGTGGGCACGGCACTATCGGCGTTGAACCCGAGCTATGATCTCTTCTCTCCAGGCTACCGCACGCCGCGCTCGTGGCAGGTGAACCTCGGCTTCCAGAAAGAAATTCGTCCAGGATCGGTGCTCAGTGTCGATTATGTGCGCAACATCGGGGAGCACTATCTGATCGGCCAGGACGTGAACCACAGCGGAGCGGCGCGGAGCTTCAATCAAGCCAACGCGAGTGCCGCCCGTGACGCTGCCCAAGTGGCCAATGGTTGCCCCACCGGGTCGGGTCAGGTTACGTGCATGATTAGCTCGACCTTGGCGAGTGGTGGAACTGCGCCCTTGGGAATGTCGGGGGCTCAGGCTGCCTACTCCGCGGCGGGATTGGATTCCAACCTCCAGGCGGTGGGCGGGGGGCCTTGTTCCTACTGCGCGTTTCCGGGTACGAACCCGCTCACGGGTAACACGGGAGCCGTGGGCGGACTCGACGTGCTCTTTCCTGACGGCCGCTCGGTCTACAGCGGTGTGCAGATAAAGCTGGTGGAGCGGATCGATAAGCCGGTGCGGTGGGTTCAAGCCGCCAACTTTCAGGTTGCGTACGCGCACTCCCAGTTCATCAGCCAGGCCCAGGATCAGGACTCCATCAACCTGGCAACGGACAACGACGACCCGCTCCGGTTTACCGGGCCGAACGCTCTGGACCGAAAGAATCAGATCTCATTTGCTGGCACCTTCGATCTGCCGTTCCATACGAAGTTCAGCACGATCTGGCATTTCGACAGCCCGCTGCCGCAGAACCTGCAACTCCCGGAGCTAACCAATGGAGGCGAGATCTTTGCCACCGACTGGCTGGGTGCCGGGCTGGGGTCAGCTGGGGCTCCTGAGCCAGTGCCGGGAACTCAAATCGGGCAGTTCCAGCGCGGCACTGACATCTACAAGCTGCAGAGCGTGATCAGCAACTACAATCACATTTATTCCGGAAACCTTACGCCCGCAGGGGATTGTCTGGTAGGCAACAATCGAGTGTGTCCGGGGCTCATTGCCGGCCCGCAGGTAATGACCCCGACCGACATGAGCGCTCTCGGCTGGGTGATGCCCGCCCTTGGTTCGGTGGTCCCCAATGCCGTGGGTATTCCTTGGCTAAAGTTGATGGATTTGAAGGCATCCTGGCCAATCAAAATCAAAGAGCGCGTGACCATCGAGCCCAGCGCCAGCATTTTTAATGTGTTCAATCTGGTCAACACATTCCTGCCGGGCAACTTGCCGAGTGGGGTTCTGACGCCATCAACCTCGACCTGCGTCGTCAATGGGAATTGCGGAACGACCCCGCTAGCCTCCAACGTAATTGGCGGAGTCACTTCGTCGAGCACTACACCGTTCCGGGCGAATTTCCAGTCGGGAACGTACGCTGTGGGCGCTCCTCGCCAGTTTGAATTCGGATTGCGCATCAGCTTCTAGGGTCATAACGCGACCATAAATTAGACAGCGACCCAGTGGCACTTGCGAGTTCTTCGTGAAGCAGACGGCCTTTCCAGAGTGGGGAGGCAAGCCATGCCGAAAGTGCTCCGTGTACAATACTGGCATGCCTTTCCGCGCGCAGGGAAACCTCAATGCCGCCAAGCGCGGCCGGACCCCGCCCCCCGAAGAGACCTTCGAAGAAGCCAGCTTCCTCAAAGCTCTGGGCGAGAAGCAGAGGCCGGTGAGCGTCAAACTGATGGATGGCCAGACCGTGAGCGGATGGATCGAGTACTACGACAAGCACATGGTGCGCCTGACGCGCGAAGGCGCTCCCAACCTTTTCATTTTCAAGCACGAGATCATGTACATCGCCGAAGACGGCGGCAAGAAGAAATAAGCAATCCGTGTATGGGCCTCAGGTGCTCGGTCTTGGGTGTTTAGCTAGACTGACATCCTCCGGGACTGCTGCCCGATGCGCCAAGAGACCAAAGAGCAAAGATCTGAGACCTGTGCCCAGCGCCGCCAACGATAGCTTCCTTCCCGCCATGTCGGCCATCGCCCGCGAAGCGGGCGCCCTGCTGATGCATCACTTTCACCAGCATTTGAAAATCGAATACAAAGGCGATGCTGACCTGGTTACGGCTGCGGACCGGGCGGCGGAGGTGCTGATCCGAGATCGCATCCGCCAACAGTGGCCCACGCACGACGTTCTGGGAGAAGAGCAGGGACTCAGCGATCAGGGCAGCGAATATCGCTGGTACGTCGATCCGCTGGATGGGACGACGAACTTTGCCCACGGGTATCCTGTTTTCTGCGTTTCGATAGCGCTGGAACACCAGGCGGTAGAGCGCCAGGCAGTGGAACAGCGGTCGTCGGGACAACCGGGCAAGCGCATCGCCGCGGTTATTTACGATCCCACGCGCGATGAGCTTTTTTCGGCGGAGCCGGGACGGGGTGCGCACCTCAACGGCGAGACCATCCATGTTTCGAAAATGGCTACGCTGAAGGAATGCCTGCTGGCTACGGGATTTCCCAGCCACAAGCGGCACAAGAATCCGAACATTCATTTTTATCACCAGATCACGCTACACACGCACGGAGTGCGGCGCGCGGGATCGGCCGCGCTCGATTTGTGCAACGTGGCCGCGGGACGCTTCGATGGCTTCTGGGAATTCAACCTTAATCCCTGGGACACGGCCGCGGGTGTGCTGATCGTGGAAGAAGCCGGCGGCAAAGTGACGCGCTTTGACGGGTCGCCATTTGAAATCAGCAGCCGTGAGACAGTGGCATCGAACGGGCTGATTCACGATGCGCTGCTGCAAGAGTTCGAGGACATCTTTGCGGGGCGAGGGTTGGAGCCTTTGCCGGATCCGCGTGTATACAAAAGATAGGATTTCTATGGTGCTCCGCGTCGTCTGTGACTAAGAAAGCTGCTCGTTAGATAGACAGATCACGATAGATAGACGGATCACGATTCCTCAGCCGCGTTACAATAGGTGGGGACGGCACGCTGGCTTCGCCCGTTCCTGAATTTCCTAATTCCCACAGGCTTAAAGTGATCAACTCTCTTCTGGAACGCAAAATCGAAAAGCGGCCGGACAGAGTCCGGCTGCAAGGGCGCATTCTTTTCCTCACCGAAGATCCTGAACTGATCAAGCGGCAACTCGCGGGCGAAGACTTACCATGGGATACGAAGCATCCTGCGAATAATCCTAAGCTGCGCGACGACATCTCGACGGATGAGATCACTCCGGCGCACTACTGCTTCTACTTTGACGAGACGCTGGGCGAAATCCCTTATCTTGGACTGAAGTGCGGGGACGTGACGCCGATTGGGCGTGGCGATGTGAAGCGCGGCGGTTTTGTGTGCGCGGTGAGCGGGAAACGGCGCGGGAAAGGATCAAGCCGCGAGCAGTCGCCTTATGCGGAGATGTGCGCCGGCATCCGGGTGGTGATCGCGGAAAACATCGAACGCATCTATAAGCAGAACTGCCAGAACCTGGGAGTGCTGACATCAACTGATTTTTCGCTGATCGACCGGATTCGCAGTGGGGAAGAGATCGCGCTTGCCGAGTTTACTGCAGGGGAAGATGAGATTACACGCCAAGTCATTGAATACGGCGGACTGTTTCCGTTCAATGTGGCGCGGATGCAGGGGAAAGTGTTTCTGCCGCCGATCGAGAACTCGGGCGAGGGCGCCCGCGCCACGCGTCCCATGACTTTGGCCGAGAAAATCTTTGCGCGGCACATGGTGAACGAGAAGGGCGAAGTTGGCGTGGTGAGTGTGAAGCCGGGGGACACCGGGTTTGCGCAGGCCGACCTGCGCTTCAGCCATGAGTACGTCACCCCGATGGCGGCTATCTTTTTTGAACGGTACGTCGGTAAGGATGCGAAGGTCAACGATGCCGCGAGCATTATTTTTTTCCGCGACCACTTGACGTTTCTCGATGAAGTGATCTCGGAGGAAAAGAAGAAGCTTGGCCTCCTCGACCTGGCGACGCAACTCAAGCTGAAGCAGCAGGATTTCGCCGCCAGGCAGGGAATCAAGCTGCATGGAGAATTGAAAGACCGCAAGGGGTCGGAGGGCATCTGCCACTCGATCGTGCTCGAAAGCTACGCCCTGCCCGGGCAGTTGAACGTTGGCTCGGACTCGCACACGCCGCACGTTGGTGCGATTGGCTGCGTTGCTTTCGGCATTGGCACCACCGATGTGTTCAATAGCTGGATTACGAGGGACGTGCGGGTGAAGGTGCCGGAGTCGGTGAGGATCGTGATTCGCGGCAAGAAGCATGCGAATACTACGGCGAAGGATTTCATCCTCAAGATTCTGAGCCTCGTCTACGTGCGCAGCGGCAAGGCCTTGGCCAAAGTGATGGAGTATGCCGGCGAGGCTATCGAAGAGCTAAGCGTGGATGAGCGCGCCACCATGACCAACATGGCGGCCGAAATCGGCGGATTCACCGGCATTGTTGCGCCGGACAAGAAGGCCGTCGACTTCCTGGTCGAGCGTCGCGGCATGGATCGCGGCAAGGCTCAGACCATGATTAAAAGCTTGTATAGCGATCCTGATGCGCAGTATGCGGACGTGATCGACCTCGATGCAGCGGAGATTACCCCGATGGTCGCGACTCCCGGCGATCCGGGCAACGGGAAATATGTGCGCGAACTGAACACGCCCGTGCCGGTCGAGATTGCTTATGGCGGCACCTGCACCGCAGGCAAGAATGAAGATATGGACATGTACGCCGCGGTACTCGCCGATGCGCTCAAACAGGGGAAACGAGTGGCTGATTCGGTGAAGTTCTACATTCAGTTTGGATCGCAGGAGACACGCGAATACTGCCTGCGCAAAGGGTACCTGGATGTGTTTCGGAAGGCCGGAGCGATCGTGATTGAGCCGAGTTGCGGGGCGTGCATCAACGCGGGGCCGGGAGTGTCAACGCGTCCCGATCAAGTGGTGATCAGCGCGCAGAACCGCAACTTCCCCGGCCGCAGCGGCCCGGGACAGATGTATCTGGCTTCGCCTTTGACGGTCGCGGCGAGCGCGGTGGCAGGATACATCGTGGAGTATGAGCCGAGCGAGGCATTGGTCGGCGCGTGACGCCGAGCCTTAGAAGCACTCGGAAAAAGCGGCGGCCTGCTTACTACTGTGACGCTAGGACGTCTGACCTCCGAGGGAGGATCCCATGAGAAGTTCGCGCCTGTTTCTTGCCGCTTTCTTCACCATCACTTTTGCTCTTGCTGCGCTTGCGATTCGTGCGGCTGTGCCGGTTGCGTCGCGGGCAGGGTCGGTTGCGCCGGCAGCGCCAATGCTCGAACCGCGTTCGGGACAGACCGCCACTCTTTTGCCTGACGGCAAGGTTCTGATCGCAGGAGGAATGCGGCGGAATCAGGATTTCTACAAGTCCGCCGAGCTGTATGATCCTGCGACCAACAAGTTTCAGCCGACGGGCGAAATGAACCAGCGGCGGGTGGGGCAGATCGCGGTGCTGCTGCGCTCGGGCAAGGTGCTGATTGCCGGAGGATGGATTGGCCAGGGAGGTACGGATTCCGCGGAATTGTATGATCCTGCGACCGGCAAGTTCACGATGATTGCCAAGATGACTATCGCGCGCGGGAGGCCCAGCGCGACGCTGCTTGCAGATGGAGATGTGCTAATTGCCGGGGGGGAAGTACGGGACAACGAGCCTGTGTCGTCCGCCGAGATTTTCCATGTCAAGACGCTTTCGTTTCAGGGGACTGGTTCCATGCATCGTACGCGCATCGCCCACACGGCAACGGTGCTCAAAGATGGACGCGTCCTCATAGCGGGTGGGTATGCAGATAGCCCTATTTCGAGCGCGGAACTGTACGACCCGAAGAGGGGCACTTTCGCCGAGACTGGCAGTCTTGGCGCCGCGCGCTGCAAACACACGGCCGGGCTGTTGCCCGACGGCAGAGTGCTGATTGCCGGCGGGTCCGATTCGCGTGGTTGGAACGGGAACCTGAGCAGCGCCGAAATCTACGATCCGCAGACGGGCACGTTTGCGGCCGCGTCTCCTATGAATGACAGCCGGTTCAAGCTACCGGACGAAGCAGTGCAATTGCCGTCCGGGAAGTTGCTGATTGCGGGTGGAAGCAAGGAAGTGGAGGTTTTTGATCCAGTGAGCGGGAAGTTTCTGGCCGCTGCGGGGCAAATGAGCGACCGATGGCATTTCATGAGTGAGACGAAGTTGCACGATGGCAGCGTACTGCTGGCTGGAGGCTACGCGAACAGCGATCAAGCCACGGCGCAGGCCTGGATTTACCGGCCATGATTTTACTGGCCACGACGACGGTTGCCGGCGCAGATCCCAGTCTCCTTGTAAGTGGTTGAATTCAGGCAGGGTGGCCGAAATCAGCCACTCCCGAAGCTGCAACTTTTTCTCGGGATCCGAGTTCAAATAGATAGGCGCTTCGGATTGAAGTAAGATCTGGGCGGCCGGCAGATTCGGCGGCTTTTGTGGGTAAGCGGCGGATCTGAAACAAGGGGGATCACATGCGGTACATGAAATATTTGGCTTTGGTCGCGGTTCTGATGCTGCCTCTGGCCTATTCACAGGCGCAGGTCAGGGTCGGCGTGGGTGTAGGGTTTGGGCCGGGCTATATTGCCGGACCACCGGTATGCGAGTACGGGTACTACGGATACGCGCCATACGCGTGTGCGCCTTACGGTTACTACGGACCTAGCTGGTTCGCAGGCGGATTGTTTATCGGCGCCGGCCCCTGGTATCACGGATATTGGGGTCGCGGCGGATGGGGCCCTGGTTGGGGCTATGGACGCGGTGGTTGGGGTTACGGACGTGGCGGCTGGGGTTACGGACGCGGCTTTGTCGGCGGACGCGGCTTTGCACGGGGTCCGGTCGGCGGCTTCCACGGTTCCGCTAGCGGTGGATTTCACGGTGCGACAGGTGGAGGTTTCCACGGTGCGACAGGTGGAGGATTCCACGGTGCGACAGGTGGAGGATTCCACGGTGGCGGGGGTGGGTTCCATGGTGGTGGTGGCGGCGGACGCCGGTAATGGCAGACTGATTGAGTTTGTCTGACCTGGAAGTCTGATCTGGAAGTAAAGATGACGACGAACGGCTGGCAGCGGACGCTGTCGGCCGTTTTGTTTTGCAGCAGGGTTAGACGGGTCCGCCCCTGGGGCATGATCCGATGCAAGCAAACTGCCGGGAACCCATGTCGCGTGCGCCGATAAGCCTGTACCGCGGGCGGGATTTCTTGCTAGAATGTGCGGTTCGCGGAGACGCGCTGTAGTAGTAAAATATCTGCATAGATCTCAGGAGATAAATACCCTTATGACCTACGTGATCGCAGAGCCCTGCATCAATACGAAAGACACCGCGTGCGTGGATGCGTGTCCGGTGGATTGCATTCATCCTAAGAAAGATGATCCCAAGTATGCGACCGAGCCTTTGCTCTACATTGATCCGGTAGAGTGCATCGATTGCGGCGCGTGCGTGCCGGTGTGCCCGGTATCGGCTATCTTTGCGCTCGACGATCTGCCGGAGAAGTGGAACGAATTCACGGCGAAGAACGCAGCGTACTTCGGCCGGTAAGAGAAAATTGCTGGCTCCGGAGCCAGGAGTTTGGCGATTCAGGGGCGTGCGCGCTGGCGTGCGCCCTTTACTATTTGTGCCTTTCCGATCGATGAGCCTGCGCCAAACCCAATCTACGACCCTACGGAATTCACTGTATTGTGCGGTTCCCGCGCACAGGTTAAAGTTCCATCATTCGATAGAAACTTTCATACATGGGTTAGGGGCGGTCATGGGTTAGTGTCGTGGCAAGAGCACGACGTTCGGACCCTCACGATCGCCCCCTCTTTTTTTGGTTCTTGCCCTCTGAACCTGGTTCCTGCACCTTCTGATATCCCGCCGCGTCCGTTACAATCGTGCGTACCTGAACCTGCTAGGCATCCATGGCATTGACGGAGTCGGAAGCGATCGTGCTGCGCACGTATCCGCTGCGCGAAGCCGATTTGCTGGTCACGCTGTTTACACGCGCGGAAGGCAAAGTGCGCGGAGTGGCGCGGTCGGCGAAGAAGTCGAAGCGGCGGTTTGGCGGAGCGCTGGAGCCGCTGACCCATGTGCGGGCGTTTTATGACGTGCGCGAGCGGCAGGAGCTGGCTCGACTCGATGCTTTCGAAGTGCTGGAGTCTCCGCTGGCTACCGAAGTCAGTTATGCGCGAGCGGTGGCGCTGGGTCATGTGGCTGAGTTGCTGGACGAGTTGTTGCCTGATCGCGAGGCGAATGATGCGATATTCCGGCTGACGCTTTCTGTGCTGCATGCGCTGACAGGTCTCGACGTATGGATGCCGGTCACCTATTTCGAGCTGTGGCTGACACGGCTGGTTGGGTTCCTGCCGGAGTTGACGGAGTGCATTGTCTGCGGCCGAAGTCTGAACGGAAGCCGCGCCTACTTCCACGCGCTGGCAGACGGCCTGATGTGCCCTGAGGATAAGCGACTGGCGTCGTCGGAGATCTCAAAGGATTCGAGGGAGTTGGCGGCCCTCATGTTTCGCGCTCCGGTGGAGAGTTTTGCCGGGGTGCCGTGGCCTAAAGCGCAGGGCGCTGATTTGCGGAAGTTTCTGATCCAAATACTGCAGCGGCATATTGAGAAGAAGCTGGTTACGGCCGGGATGCTGGAGAAGGGTGGGTTCTAGGTCACGCCGGTTCGGGGAATATGACAGCGGGGCGTTTCTACCTTCCGGCATTGGTAGAAGGCGGCGAAGAACTTTCAACTTAAGGCCGCGAAGGGTTCGCGAGGACGCAAAGGGGAGGCAGGTCGCGATGAAGCATCTTCGAGTGGTTGCGATTGGGTTGGTCGCGATGGTGGGGATTGGTGCGGCGGCCCAGGGTGGTCAGGGACAAGTGGCCGCGGCGCAGGTTTCTCCCGAACCGAAAGGCACTCCGCAGATGGAAAGGCTGTTGCGGGCCTTTGAGGGGACATGGTCGATCAAGGAAACGTTTGCGCCGGATCCGGCTTCGCCGAACGGCGCTACAGGTGAGGGACAGATTGTTTGGCGCGCGGGACCGGGAAGGTTTTCGGTGATCGAGGAGTATCGGTCGAAGCGGGGCAGCGCGGAAGTGACGGGGCTTGGGGTGTTCTGGTGGGACGAGGCGGCGCAGGGCTACCGCACGATTTGGTGCGAGAGCACGAATCCGGGAGGCTGTATTAGCTTTAAGAATGTTGCACGCTGGGAAGGGCTGCAGTTGGCGCTGGTGGAGGATTACGAGGTCAACGAAAAAAAGGTTGTCTTCAAGGAAGTATTTGGTGACATCGCGGCGGGGGGATTCACGCAGACTTTGTACGGGGGGGAAGCTGGAAAGGAGTTGAAGGTGGACCAGATTATTCAGGCGACGAAGGGGACACGGGGAAGCGCGAAGTAAAATCGAAATTATCCTGCCTGTGCGGGCGAGGGCTAGCTGACGGTTCCCGCCGCTTCCGTTACAATCATTGATTAATCTTCTAGTTCCGGGACGAGTGTGTGAATCCACCAAAAGCAAAATCGCTGACATTTCAGGAACTCATCCTGCGGCTGCAGGCATTTTGGGCGGAGCGCGGATGCGTGTTGCAGCAGCCTTATGACGTGGAAGTGGGCGCGGGGACGATGGCACCGGAAACGTTTCTGCGGGTGCTGGGGCCGAAACCGTACAAGGTGGCGTATGTGCAGCCTTCGCGGAGGCCGGCGGATGGGCGCTATGGGGAGAATCCGAATCGGCTGTTTAAGCACATGCAGTTGCAAGTGATCCTGAAGCCTCCGCCGGAGAATGTCCAGGAACTGTATTTGGAGTCCCTGGGCGCGATTGGGATCGACCTGCGGCAACACGACATCAAGTTCGAGGAAGATAACTGGGAGGCTCCGACGCTCAGTGCGTGGGGCGTGGGCTGGCAGGTGATGCTCGATGGACTGGAGGTCACGCAGTTCACGTATTTCCAACAGTGCGGTGGAGTGGACTTGTTTCCGATCTCGGCTGAGCTGACTTATGGATTGGAGCGCATTGGGGCGTTTCTGCAGGATGTGGATTCGATTTACGACATCGTGTGGGCGCGAGATCCGGAGACCGGGCACGAGGTGAAATACGGCGAGGTGCGGCTGGCGGATGAGTTGCAGTTCTCGGTCTACAACTTCGAAATGGCGAATGTGGAGAAGGCCTGGGAGCATTTTCGCCTGTATGAGGCGGAGTGTAAGGGGCTATTAGAGGTGGTTCGGGTCAATCTCACCGCAGTGGAGGCCGGCGGCGGAACGCTCTTGCCCTCTGTTGCGATGGCCGATGGCGGACAGAATGCTGTGGCGGCGATCCTGCGTCGTCCCATTCTAGCCGCGTACGATCTTTGTTTGAAGTGTTCGCATTTGTTCAACATTCTGGATGCGCGCGGGGCGATTTCGGTGACCGAGCGCGTGGGCGTCATCGCACGCGTGCGGGCGCTTGCAGTGGGTATCGCAAAGGCTTGGGTGGATCAGCAGAAGAGCGAACCCGCCGCAGCGGGGGACAAAACAGACGAGGAAGAACCTGTTCACGAGAAGAAGGCGAAAAAAGAGAAGCTGTCGCCGGTGGGATCGTAAGTTGTAACGCCACCTACGTGAGTTGAAAGGCATGCCAGACTTTCTGCTAGAGATCGGGTGCGAAGAGATTCCGGCGCGGATGATTGGGGCGGCGTCGCTGGAGTTGCGCGAGCGTGTCAGCGCCCTGCTGGCCAGGGAACGGCTGGCGCCGGGCGAGGTTACTGGTTTCGACACGCCGCGGCGGTTGGCGGTGATCGCCAGCGGAATTCCTGCTGGGCAACCGGACGTGACGGAACAGATCACTGGGCCCTCAGTGAACGCCGGTTATAAGGATGGTCAGCCCACGCCTGCGGCACAAGCATTTGCCAAGAAGGCTGGAGTCGAAGTCTCGGAACTGGAGAAGGTCACAACGGCAAAAGGCGAATACCTGGCGGCCAAAGTCACGAAGAGAGGCCGGGGCACGGCCGAAATTCTCGCGGACAGTCTGCCCAAGGAACTTTCCTCAATCTACTGGCCGAAGAGCATGTACTGGCGCAAGCCGAGTGAGCGGTTTGTGCGCCCAGCGCGTTGGCTGGTGGCCATGCTTGACGGCGAGACGATTCCGCTGGAGTTTGACGGGATCTGGGCGGGGAAGACTTCGCGCGGGCACCGGATATTGTCCCCAGGAGGAGTAACGATTTCGCGGGCGGGTTCCGAATATGTGGATGTTTTGCGCGCGGCCAAGGTTCTGGGACGAGGGGAGCGCGAGCAGCAGATTCGCAAGGCTTTGGATGCGGCCACACGCACGATTGCCGGGGCGCGGTGGCGTGAGGACAAGTCTCTGCTCGATACCGTTGTGAACCTGACTGAATTTCCTTCGGTGATTCTGGGCGGGTTCGATTCGCAGTTTCTGGGGCTGGCGGAAGAGGTGCTGGTCACGGTGATGCGCGACCATCAGAAATATTTTGCCGTGGAAGATGCGGCCGGCAAGCTGCTGCCGCACTTTCTGGCGGTGTTGAATACTGATGGCGATCCGCAGGGGCTGATCCGCCACGGCAACGAGCGCGTGCTACGGGCGCGGTTCAACGACGCGCGATTCTTCTGGGAGACGGATCAGAAACGATCCCTGCTGGAGCGGCTGAAACTGCTGCGGAATGTCACGTTCCAGAAAGATCTGGGCAGCTACTATGAGAAAACGCGGCGGGTGCAGCGTTTGTGCAGTTGGCTAAGCGAGATTACTAAGCAAAGTGGGATGGCGGTGCGCGCTGGTGTGGTCCACAAAGCTGCGTGCCTGGCCAAGACTGATTTGACCACCGAGCTCGTGAAAGAATTTACCGAACTGCAGGGGATTGTGGGCGGCCTGTACGCACGCGTCCAGCAGCTCGATGCGAGTTTGCCAGAGGCGACGCGATTCGCTATCGCGGATGCGATCTACGATCACTACAAACCGGAGTCCACTGAAGATGACGTGCCGCGATCGATCGAGGGTGCGATGCTTTCTATCGGCGACAAGGCAGACACCATCGCGGGCATGTTTGCGCTGGGACTGGTTCCGAGCGGGTCGAAGGACCCGTTTGCGCTGCGGCGGCAGGCGAACGCGATCGTAAGAGTAATCGCTGAGAAGAAGTTGCCGCTTCGGCTGAGTGACATGATGCGGGATGCACGTGCGGGCTACCAGGGATCCGAAGCGGAGAAGAAGTTTGTCGACAATGCTAAGTTCAACGAGTCGGTGAGAACGTTCTTCCGCGAGCGGCTGGAATTTTATCTGAAGGATGTGAGTGGCTACGCGTATGACGTGGTGAAGGCGGTGCTGGCAGCGGACGCGGAAGACGTTGTGGATGCGCTGACGCGGGCCGAGGCGGTCAAACGGGTGATGCACATGCCTGAATTCCTGGCGATTGGCGCGGCCTGCAAGCGCATGCGGAACATTCTGAAGCAGGCTGCGGAGAAGGGCATCGAGCCCGCCGGGAACTTTGAGTATCTGCCGGAAGCGGCCGAAGAAGAAAAGACATTGAAGGCCTTCATGGAGCGCACGGACGCAAGAGCCGAAGCCCACCGGAGCAAGAAAGAATACTTGGACGCCCTGCTTCTGCTGTCGACCGCCAGGGAACCGCTGGACAAGTTCTTCGACAAAGTGATGGTGATGGTTGACGACGAAAAGGTACGAGCGAACCGGCTGGCTCTGCTCCGGACTCTGTTGAAAGAGTTCTCCACGATCGCGGATTTTTCCGAGATCGTGACCGAAGGCCAGAATGTGGGCCGTTGAAGTCCCTCAGAGGCCAAAGCCCAGACTTGGCCGAGGAGCTTATCGCAGCGCGCTGAAAGCGCTGCGCCACGCAAAATCCGAACCCGCAGGAGTTGGATTCGAGTTTACGAAATTCTGAAGCAAAGGACTAATCATTATGGCGACAGTGACTCTCCCCGAAGCTCAAGTACAGGAAGGCAAGAAGACCTCAACCAAGTATGTTTACTTTTTCGGCGGTGGCAAGGCGGATGGCCACGGCAAGATGAAAGATGATCTGGGCGGCAAAGGCGCCGGCCTGGCCGAGATGACCAATGCTGGTCTGCCCGTGCCTCCGGGATTCACCATCCAGACCGAGGCTTGCCGGGAGTACATGCGGAGCGGCGGCGTGTCCAAGGAAGTCAACCGGCAGATGGAGGAGGCACTGGCCAAGCTGGAAGCATTGCAAGGTCAGAAACTGGGGACGGGCGAGAACCCGCTGCTGGTGAGCGTGCGCTCCGGCGCGAAGTTCTCGATGCCGGGAATGATGGATACGATCCTTAATCTTGGGTTGAACGACCAGAGTGTGGAGTCGCTGGCCAAGCGCAGCAATAATCCACGGTTCGCGGCGGATTCGTATCGACGCCTGATCCAGATGTTTGGCAACGTTGTGCTGGAGATTCCCAAGCATGCGTTTGACGAAGTATTCGATGCGAAGAAGAAGCAGAAGAAGGCCAAGCTCGATACCGATCTGGATGCCAAGGCGCTGAAGGAAGTGATTGCAGAGTACAAGAAGGTCGTCAAGAAGCATGCCAAACGCGATTTTCCTCAAGATCCGCACGAGCAGTTGGTGATGGCGCGGGATGCGGTGTTTCGCTCCTGGCAAAACGAGCGTGCCAAGCACTACCGCCGCATCAACAACATCGATGACATGCTCGGCACCGCGGTCAACGTGCAGGCCATGGTATACGGAAACCTCGGCGACACCAGCGGCACGGGAGTAGGCTTCACACGGAATCCCGCCACGGGCGCGAAGGAGTTCTACGGCGAATTTCTGATGAACGCACAGGGCGAAGATGTGGTTTCAGGCGTTCGCACCCCGGTGCCGATCCTCGAATTGCAGAAAATCATGCCCGATGTATACGACCAGTTGCGCGAAATCACCACGCGGCTGGAAAAGCATTACAAAGATATGCAGGATTTCGAGTTCACCATCCAGGATGGCAAGCTCTACATGCTGCAGACCCGCAACGGAAAGCGTACCGGTTGGGCCGCGGTGCGGGTGGCGATTCAGATGGTGGACGAAGGACTGATCAGCAAGGAAGAAGCGATTTTCCGTGTGGAACCGAATCAGCTGTATGACTTCCTGGTGCCGCGACTCGATGAGAAGAGCACGAAGGTGGAAGTGCTGGCGACAGGATTGCCGGCATCGCCGGGAGCGGCAGTCGGGCAGATCGTTTTCACCGCGGAAGAAGCGGTGAAGAAAGCTGGACACGACCGGAAGAATCCGGTCATTCTAGTGCGCGCTGAAACGACGCCAGAAGATATTCAGGGCATGGACGTTGCCGCCGGCATTCTGACTTCGCGCGGCGGCATGACCAGTCACGCCGCTGTGGTCACACGCGGCATGGGGAAATGCTGCGTGGCGGGTGCGGGCGACATTCAAGTCGACGAGCGAGCCGGTCAGATGCGGGTCAAGGGACAAGTGTTCAAGGCGGGAGACTGGATCTCGCTGGACGGAACCAGCGGGCGCGTGATCAAGGGGAAGCTGAACACATTGGAACCGACATCGGATGATGCCGACCTGCAGAAGCTGCTGGGCTGGGCAGAGCCGTTCCGCAAAATTGGCGTACGCGCGAATGCGGACATTCCACGGGATGCGATTCAGGCGAAAGCCTTTGGCGCCGAGGGTATCGGCCTATGCCGCACCGAGCACATGTTCTTCGCCGAAGACCGCATCCCGCACATGCGGGCGATGATCCTGGCCAACAATGAAGGGGAGCGGCGCATCGCGCTGAAGAAGTTGCTGCCCATGCAGCGCGCCGACTTTATTGGGCTGCTCAAGGCGATGGCAGGTCTGCCGGTGACTATCCGATTGCTGGATCCGCCACTGCACGAGTTCCTCCCCAAGCGAGAGGAGTTGATGGTCGAGATTGCGGTGCTCGAAGCCACCAAGCCGCGTTCGTCGAAGCTGAAGGAACTGCGGACGCTGTTGGCGCGCGTGGAAGAGTTGCATGAGTTCAATCCCATGCTCGGACATCGCGGATGCCGATTGGGAATCACCTATCCGGAGATTACCGAGATGCAGGCGCGCGCCATTTTTGAGGCCGTCGTCGCCGTGGACAAGGCAGGCATCAAGACCCACGCGGAGGTGATGATCCCGCTGATTTCGACCGTGAAAGAGATGGCGAACCAGGGGGCGATTGTCCGGCGCGTGGCGGAAGAAGTGTTCAAGGAGAAGGGAAGGCACGTGCATTACCTGGTGGGCACAATGATTGAGCTGCCGCGCGCCTGCCTGGTCGCGGACGAAATTGCCAAGGAAGCGGAGTTCTTTTCGTTCGGTACGAACGACCTGACGCAGACCACGTTCGGCTTTTCGCGCGACGACGTGAACAAGGTTCTGCCAACCTATCTGGCGGAAGGGATCCTGAAACAGGATCCGTTTGCCGCGATTGACCGCGACGGTGTGGGCGAGCTGGTGCGGATCGGGATTGAGCGCGGGCGCAAGACGCGCCCCAAGCTGGAGGTGGGGATCTGCGGCGAGCACGGCGGCGACCCATCGTCGGTGGAGTTCTGCCATCAGGTGGGAATGGATTACGTATCCTGCTCCCCCTTCCGGGTGCTGACGGCGCGGTTGGCCGCGGCACAGGCCGGGGCATCAGATACGCTGAAAGTTGAGGGCGGACGGACTAAATAGATCACAGGGCGGCGGAGAGGTCACAGAGTTGGATATTCAACCGGAGGAATGACTCTGTGTTCCTCCCACCTGTGGCTTTCACTGCACTTTCTGCAGGCGGGCGATTAGTTTTTGCGCCAGGCTCTCCTCCGACTCCGACCAGAGCAGACGCGCGCTGGCTCCACTGTTCTTCTCCACGTTTGTCGAGAATTCAACCAGCTTTGCCACGTTGTCACGAATCTTGGCGCGCGTCTGGTCGGTGAGCGAAGTTTCGGGCTGCAGGAAAAACGAATCCAGGCCGAAGTCTACTTGGATGTGGCCTGTCTGCTGGTAAGCTTCCTCGTCGAATTCTTCTCCCTGGACGATGAAGGTGACGGTTGCGGGTTCGAGCGCCCAGTTCGCGTTTGACTCATCGGGCGTCCACAGATCCCAGTGAGCTTCGAAGACGTAGGCGTAATCTTCATGGACCAGTTCGGCCGCGATCAGCGTGGCCTGCCCGGGGTCGATTCCAGAGGGAAATCGGCGCTCCAGCACGGTAGCCTCGTTCCAGGAAACAGGATGCAGAGCAAAGTAGGTGATCCCAGGGCGCTGCACCGAGAAAGGGAACTGCTGCAACACGGCAAAGGCGTGCGGCAACATCTCTGGGCCGGAGAAATCGGGAAACCAAAGACTGAGATAGAGTGGATCGGACACAACTCCTCGATTGGTCCCGCCGTAGCGCGCGGTCGCAACAATTCTAAACTGTATTGGGATCGTGGGAAAAGAGCAGAGCGCTGGGCTAGCACGTGGGGGAAGTCAAAGCCGGCGGGTTGTGTTTCAATCGCGCCAGTGTTTTGGGAAGTGCTCGAGGCCTCGCACCCTTCTCAGTTGCTCACGCAGGCGCGCCCACATTCATAGAGGATGCGATCCGAACAGGTAAACGATTCTCGCCGCGTTTTGACAGCGCTGCGCGGGGTTGTTACGATCAACTGGTGCCTCGAGCACCCCACCTCATAGCCGTCCCCGTCGTCTAGCCTGGCCTAGGACATCGCCCTTTCACGGCGGTAACACGGGTTCAAATCCCGTCGGGGACGCCAACCTTATCAACCACTTGCAAATCCCCTCCAGAATTTTGTACGTCCGTTAACGTCCGATACGCCTCGGTGCTTGGTTTTTCTTCGTTTTTGTCGAGCAACAGACTCACAACTCGGCTCTGCGCATCTCGCTTGGTTTGCGTGATCGCTTGCGCGTAGATGTTCAGGGTGACCGAGATGTTTGCGTGTCGCATTAGCTCTTGTACAACCTTCACGTCCTCGCCGTTCCCTTTGAGGAGCGTCGCGTACGTATGCCGGAACGTGTGCCAACCGAAGTGGCCCACGATTCCGATTTCCTTAGCCGCTGGTTCCAAGTGCGCCTTGTAGAGCGAGCCTGGCCAATACGGCAGTTTGCCTTTGCTGTGTGGGCTGGCAAATACCCAGTCCTCGTCGATGGGGTATGGACTCTTCAGTCGCCAGTTCCACAGGGCTTTCGACAATCGCAAATCGAGAGGAACCGGCTTGCGAGAGGCTTCGGTCTTGCAGTCCCCGACGTGCTGCATCACGATCGAGCGGATGACATGGACTTCCATCTTCTGAAAATCGATGTCCTTCCACTTGAGGCCTAGCAACTCCCCACCCGAAGGCCCGTGAACACGGCGAGGAATACCATCGTGCGCGTAGGTTCCTTCAGGATGCGAAGCAGTGCCGCAATCTGCTCGATGGAAAGCACAATGGGCATCCTGGTCCGCTTGGCGCTTTGACGCACCATGCGTATGGGATTCACACCGAGCCATTCCCACCTGACAGCGTGATTGAACACGGCACTCATGATGTTTCGAGCTTTGGCCTTGCTTCCATTCGCATACTTGAGCGACCGAAGCCACTGCTCGACAGCGACTGCCTTAACCTCGGTGACGCGATAGCTTCCCCAACGAGGCAGAATCCACTTGTTGAAATATCCCTCGTAGGTGACCTGCGTCTTCCGTGTTTTGCTGCAATTCGCGCCTAGTTCCTTTTCCCGGTAGTGTTCGATAAGCGTTTGAACACTGATCGGGGTCAAGCTAGTGCGCGGACTCTCAGCGTTGATGTCTGCCCGAAGTGAGCACTAGGGCGAATTCTTACTGGGCGGTTGACGGGCAAACCGGAAGTTGACATGGATCTTTGTGCGCGATGCCGGGCAACAAGGACAGCAACTTGCCAAGTCTCTTATCATGCAGCGACAAGTCCCCACTAACCAAGCATAGCCGGGGCGCGGCTCGCGTCAAGGCTCACGACCGCTTCGCGGCGCAAAACGCGCGGCCTTGACACAAGCCTTACCCCCGGCACATTTTCTCCGCCATGTGGGGAATGTGCAGGTGTGGCTCTCCGCGAAACTTCAAAGCCCGAGACCAAGACTCGGGCCACTGAGATCATGTTCGACGCCGACATGGGGAGTCCTTTCCGGTTCCGCTGTGTGAGTTGGAACGGAAGAATGCTGCTCTCCGATCTGCTGGCCAGCTTGCCGGTTCACCCCATTCATCAGGTCAACTCGGTGGCCCTTTTCCGGATCGTGTGCGGATAGCTGTTTTCGAGCCAGTTCAATCGCAGACTGCCGCATCACGGATACGCCGACGGATTCACGAAGTTGCTCGCGGTCGCTAGTGACCAACAGCGAATCTCGCTCCGGCCGCGGCTCGCCGCAACATAGAACAGCTCTTTTTTCATAGCATCTGCCGAGATGATCACGCGATCTACGGTTTTGCCCTGGCTCCGATGGGCGGTGACCGCATATCCGTAGGTGTATTCGTGATAGTTTGCAGGGAGCGTTCTTCCGTCTTCGAGGCGAATGACACGACCATCTAGGGAACTGACTTTGACCAGCTCTCCGTTGGTCGCACGGAGTTCCGGCCCTCGACGGTTTGCTGTGAGGATGAGGCTGTCGCCTGGGGCGACCTCAATGGGCTGACGCTCATAAACGGAAAATGCTCGCGTCTGTTTCGGCGAGATGTTCACCTCTTCACTGGTTTCTTTTCGCGCAACCAGAACTTCAGGCCCAACACGCACGACTTCCAGAGACTCATGGCGTTTTGCTAGTTTTGTGTCTCTGTGGAATTGCAGAACCTGCCCCTCTTGGTAGTTGGACAGTTCTTGTTTCTGCGCTGTCGTCCATTGGAGCGAGACGTACCGATCAAAAGAATGGCTGACTCCGAGTTCGCCGCGATCTTTCCGATCGTGGCGAATCGCGTTGGTGAGTTGGGAAATCTCAGCATGAGTGCCGGCAACTACAAGCGTATCGCGCCCTTCGGCTCGGAACTCGCGATGTAACTCTGCCACTGTCTGGCCTCTGTCGAAGACGGGTACCTCGCGAATGGCACCGAGCTTTTCCAGTTGTGCGAACCCTTCCTCCGGTGAGTGCCTCATGGTCTTTACGGCCTCGCGATAGATAGAGTTCGTCTGCCGCTGTACTTCAGTAAGGGAAACACTCTTCAGGTCAGACTCCCGTTCCAAGATACGCAAAGCATCCGAGGCCTCTACGCTGGTAATTTGTCGGGTGTCACCGGAAAAGACAATTCTGGCTCCCTGATCCTCGGCGAGGTGCAGCAAGCTTTGCATTTGCCGGCCCGAAACCATTCCTGCTTCATCAACGATCAAAACCCTCCCGCGCAGCGCGCCCTGTGGTTCCTGAGCCTCCAGAAGTCGGGAGACAGTCATAGCGTCACGGAAGCCAACTTTTTCCAGTTCGTCCACCGCACTTCGGGTGGGAGCCACCGCGAGAACTTCGTGTCCGGCCTCTCTGAGGCCACGGTCAATTTCGCGCAGTGTCGCCGTCTTGCCAGTACCGGCAGCGCCTCGAATGTTGACCGCCAGATCGCGGGAGTCGAGTACAGCTTCGACGGCGCGCTTCTGTTCGGGACGGAGGTGGCCCGATAACTCAAAGTCGCGACCCTTACCGAGGCGGTCATAGCGGTACACCCCTTGCTGGACCACCGCGATCATGTCGCGCTCGCGTTGGAGGCTCGCTTGTGTCGCGATTTCATCCCCAGCGAAGATGAGAGTCCCTTTCGCACGTTCAAGGGAGAGAGAGCCCTGAAGGTCGCCGAGTTCGACGTTGCCGCGCCCGTGACGAAGAGCCTCGGTCAGAACCTCATGCTCTCTGACGACTGAGAGACGCTCGAAAATGTGCTCCTGAGAGTATGCAAGCGACGCCTCCTGCATACGACGATTGATTTGAGGTAAATAGGATTGTGTCTGAGCTTCGTTCAAAACCTCACGAAGTCTTTGTCGCTCATCCGCTGACAGTCGGTCTTGCTGAAGGTTGCGGACTCGCTCGGTCGATATCTCTTGCAGCTTGTCAGCTCGTGTTTCCCGGACGAGTACGGCAACCTCGTTGTCTGTTGGCGCACGGCCACGTGAATTTGTGAATTCCTGAATGGCCGAGTCCCGCTGGGCACTGCGTTGGCTGAACTTGTCAAGGAGGTCCTGGGAGAATCCAGCGATTTCGAATCCCTTGTCACGACCGCGAACATCGTGACGATTTTCAATCTCGTAACCAAGAGCGCGTACTTCGCGAGCAAGGGAATTGCGATAGACCTCAGTCAGGTAGCTGCGACGTTCGTACAGACCGGAAGCCTGTAGCGCCTTCCAGCGCCCTTCAGTGCCATCGTAAGTGAGATTGGCAGCGACGGCATGAGTGTGGAGCTGAGGATCTAGCTGACGACTCGTGTCGTGAGTGTAGGAAGCTACGATCCAGTTTCCGGTGGCTCGATTTTCGTTTAAGCCGGCGAGGCGAACCCTGGTGGCCGAGTATTTCTCCGCTTCTTCCAGGGCCTCGCGCACAGCGGTTTCGTGCGCGGCGACCAGTCTCTCATCACCGCCAACAATGGCCATGACAGAGACGGACTTCGGCACCGAGAGGGTCATGTCATAGAGGGAGCGGGCCTTACTCTGTTCCGCGCCATCGCTAGCAATGCGATCCGCGCTGTGGCGCTGCCGCAGAAACTCTCCTGTTCGCGGATCGAGACCTTGCCGCACCGACTCAAAATCCTCGGATGTAACCTCTCCTTTAAGCTCAAGCAGTTCAGCGCCGCGGCCGCACCACCGGCCTTCGACAGTACGATTCTGGTCGTAGTAATCGCTCTGCCGAAGGTGACGCTGGGCGTAGCCCTCACCGCTGGTCATGGCACGAATCGTCAGCACAGCCCGACGCTACCTCTGTTCGAGATTAGAGATCAACCTGTGGTGAGACACACAGCTGGCACACAGATGAGTCTCAAGTTAGCTCGATGCGAGCGCCCTTGGTTGACCGACAGTCAGTCGGCTTGTCGGATTGCGAACTAGCATCAGCTCGCACGTCGCGGTGTCTGCGGTGTCTAAGGTTGACGTTTCTCTAGCGCGGACGAGTTAAGAAACTAGATCTCTCCGAGGCCACGGTCGGGGCCCGCGTATTGCGCGGTTAACCGTGGGTATAAAGTAGGGAGTTGCTACAATTCGCTCTACGCGGGAGCGACCGATACGTCGCAGGGCAGCCAATGATGCGCCCGAACCGGTGTCTCGGCCCGAGCTCTTTCCGTTCCACAATGCCAAGCAATCCAGTTCAGCCAATGGGAACTGCAAGTGGGTCATCGAGGTGCTGGGCCTCCTGCCTTGGCGGCTGCTCGAACAAGATGTCGCGCGAGCATACGATTACGAAGGCCATGTTTCTAGACAAAGAAATAGAAGTCAGTGGAATGCCTTGGTGCGTCGATCAACCTAAGAAAGTTGGACTGGCGAATCTGACGGCAAAGGTCCTTTGTGTAGTTCACAATTCAGCATTGTCACCCGTTGACCAGGAAGCCCTCAGATTCGCTGAAGCGATGCGGGAATCATTCCGTCTACTGGCCGTCCGCCACAAGCAAAAGCGTTGGACACTCAAGAAATTCCCGATTGACGGCCCGCGGACTCTGATTAACGCAGCGTGCCATCGGGGCTCGCGCATGGGGTAGACTCGCATCACGCCGGCCTGCCTTCACAGTCTCTTGTTGAGATAGCGTTTGGAAAGCGGACGTTTGAGCCCATCGCCGGGCTCTACGGCATCTATGATCCACCAGAGAAAAGGCAAAGCTGGGATGGAATATCCGTGTACACCTTCAACACTCCAGGGAATCGTGTGCCGGGGGCAGTTTTCTTTTTCCTGGGCTTCAGACTCCTTCTTTTTCTTGATAAGAAGGGACCAGATCTACCGTTGATGCAGATTTACAGCGCGACCGGTGAAGAGTCCGAAGTGATTGAGCCCACCTATCATCCTTTGAGAGTGGACTACTTGGCTGGCAAAGGCATTTCTCACTCCGTTGTATTCGACTGGTACGCGTGAGGATTGCTACCTGGACGGTGCATGTTCAGAGCAAAAAGAATGGAGATTGGCGAACATGGAGCAAACAGGGCGTGTTAGCCACGAGCTGATTCTTCGCTCCTTCGAAAGAGCGCTCGACTGATCCGCCGTCAGTTTTCCGAATGTTGCCCTCATTTGTCAGACATCGGCCCCACGAGGTCGGTCATCTCCTCATCGGTCGAATGGGATACGTGTGAGGGAGGCAGAAAGACACCATCCCTAAGCCTTCGGCTTAGGTCGGTGCAGGCCGTCCAAAGGCTAGCGAAGCTGCTCGCAAGAAGTCGAACACCATTCGAGTCCGTTCGAATTGCGTCCGATTCTCATTCGAACGGATATGAGTAAACTGAATTGTGACTTTAGATTGCTCAACGCTCGCCGCAACCAACCCGATTCCTTTAGCAGTTGACACGCTTACGCAATATGCGTAATAATATACGCAATATGCGTAAGTATTCTGTGCTGACCGCCTTGTTTCCACAGGTACGGCAAGGTGTGCTCGCGGCTACGCTCGGCCAGCCAGACAAGTGGTGGTATCTTTCGGAACTCGCCGGCCGTTTGGGCACGAGCCCGTCGAGCCTTCAGCGGGAGCTATCATCTCTGGTGGCGAGCGGAATATTGGTGCATCGTCGGGAAGGAACAAGGGCTTATTTCAAGGCGCAGACCCAGTCCCCAGTGTTCCGAGATCTGCAGCAGCTCTTCGAAAAAACGGCAGGACTGGGTCCGATCTTGGAGCAGGTACTAAAACCATTTGGGAACAAGATTCAGAGTGCTTTTATCTATGGTTCTGTGGCACGAAGCCGGGAACATGCGATGAGTGACGTGGATGTGATGGTCATTGGCAGAGCAGGTCTTGCTGACCTGTCTCCAGCGCTTCGCAAGGCGGAGGTGCGGCTGGGTAGAGAGGTCAACGTCACGGCCTATTCCTCAGAGGAGTTTCGGGAGAAAATCAAATCGGGCGACCATTTCCTTGCCGCCGTTTTACGAGCACGGAAACAGTTTGTGAAAGGGGGCCAGAGTGACTTGGACGAGCTTGTTGGCAAATAAGGAAGCCCAGAAACACAAAACCTCCAAGAAGGAATTAGACAATATGCGGGCCCTGATCGCCCGCGACCTCGCAGACGCGAGTCTTGCTGGCCTTTCAGCAGATCGGAGATTCGCCACTGCATACAACGCTGCGCTTCAGGCCGCGAACATGGCGATCGCGTGTGCTGGGTATCGAATTGTAAGCAAGGTCGGACATCACCGGGTGTCGTTAGAAAGCACGAAACTTGTGTTGGGCAAACCTGCGCAGAAGTACGCCGACTATTTCGAGACCTGTCGGAGGAAGAGAAACACTATCGACTATACTTTCTCCAACGTTGCGACGGACACAGAAGCAAAAGAGATCCTCGCCCAAGCAAGACAGTTTTACGTCGAAGTCGAAGACTGGATTACGAAAAACCACCCAGCGCTGAAAATGTGAAGACTCGAGACCAGCCTAAATCGACGCCGCGCAGCCAGTCACCAGTTGTTGGACTCATAGGACACCACCCAGAAGCCCGTTTCTGGCCAATCGATAGACGTTGATAGTTCAGTGGCCACAAGCGCGTTTCTCAGTACTAATCCGACGGACGAACGGATAACTTCCGGGTTGCCCGTGATTCGGGAACTGCTATGGAACCACCCACTCGCAAAGCCCCGATTCGGCTCATTGACTTCGCCCCGCACCCATCCCTAGTATAGCCTGAGTCTTTGCGCCCATGATCGGCCAGACCATTTCGCACTACCGCGTCCTCGAAAAACTGGGCGGAGGCGGCATGGGGGTGGTCTACAAGGCCGAGGATATCGAACTCGGACGTTTCGTCGCCCTGAAATTCCTGCCGGATGAGGTTGCCCACGACCCGCAGGCGCTCGAACGTTTCCGACGCGAGGCCCGGGCGGCTTCGGCGTTGAACCATCCCAACATCTGCACCATCCACGAAATCGGAAAGAGCGGGCAACAATCGTTCATCGTGATGGAGTTTCTCGACGGTGCGACGCTGAAGCACCGCATCGGCGGCCGCTCGATGGAAACCGAAGAAATCCTCTTGCTTGCCATCGAAATTACGGACGCACTCGATGCAGCACACAGCTCAGGGATCGTCCATCGCGATATCAAGCCGGCAAATATCTTTGTAACCAATCGCGGCCACGCCAAGATTCTCGACTTCGGCCTGGCGAAAGTCACATCTCCGCTGAATGCTGCCGCGGGCGACCCCACGGCGCGATCGACTGTAACCTTAGAAGAGCATCTCACTAGTTCCGGCGCAGCAATCGGCACGGTGGCCTACATGTCACCCGAGCAGGCACGCGCAAAAGAACTGGACGCTCGCACAGACCTGTTCTCGTGTGGGGCCGTGCTCTACGAGATGGCGACGGGCAGATTGGCCTTTCCGGGAGAGAGTCTGGCCACGACATTTGACGGGATTCTGAATCGCGCTCCGCGGCCGGCGCGTAGCATGGCTCCTGAACTCCCGGCCAAACTCGAAGAGATCATCAACAAAGCGCTGGAGAAGGACCGCAATCTCCGCTACCAGAGCGCGGCTGAAATGCGCACCGACCTGCGGCGTCTCCGGCGGGACTTGGAGTCGGAGAGGGTTTCGCTAGGCGATGACCAAGAAG
>Ga0308309_10000042_pt1 | contig 119928 bp, 88 predicted proteins | sample HubBroMetageWFT5_FD_192491 | JGI IMG/M metagenome (GOLD analysis project Ga0308309, IMG submission 192491) | Warmed and freeze-thawed soil microbial communities from the Hubbard Brook experimental Forest, New Hampshire - Hubbard Brook CCASE Soil... | ecosystem: Environmental > Terrestrial >...
AACCAGCAACTAGCAATTGAAACCCCATGCGCGCCCGTATTGGCTAACTGCCAATTGCCTCACGCGTTCCCGCCCGACAGCCCGGTCCATCCGCCCCCGGGAGTATCTCGCAGCGCGTCCTTCAGACTCTCTTTCAACTCGAGGTTGCGGATCAGCCGGTGCAGATAGTTGGGATGCACGCCCAGAATCCGGGCTGCCTCGGCATAGCTGCCGCCGGTCTGCTCCACGGCGTTACGAATCAGTTGCTTCTTCCGCTCCTTCACCCCGGCGTGATATTTCGCCTCAGTCATCTCCGGCAACGGAGGGCGCTCCAGCAGCGATTCCGGCAGATCCTCGCGCATAATCATTTCGGACGATCCCAATACCAGCGCCCGTTCGATTGCGTTTTCAAGCTCGCGCACATTGCCCGGCCAGTCATAGTTCACCAGGCAAGCGAGGGCCTCGCGGGAAATCGGCCGCGGCTTCACCTTGCACCGTTTCGCATATTTCTGCACGAAATGGCGCGCCAGCATGGGGATGTCCTCCGGCCGTTCCCGCAGCGTGGGCATGGTGATTTTCAATACCGCCAGGCGGTAATAGAAGTCCTGGCGAAAACTCCCCTCGCGCACCGCCTGCTCCAGGTTGCAATTCGTCGCGGCAATCAGCCGGATATTCACCTTGATGGGATGGTTCCCGCCGACCCGTTCGAACTCACGCTCCTGCAGCACCCGCAGCAGTTTGACTTGCAGCTCAGGGGCCAGTTCGCCGATCTCGTCGAGAAACACCACGCCTCCGTCGGCCACTTCAAGCCGGCCTTTCTTCAGGGAGGCGGCTCCAGTGAACGCTCCGCGTTCGTGGCCGAACAGGTCGCTTTCCAGAAGAGTCTCAGGAATTGCCGCGCAGTTGATGGCTACAAAAGGCTTGCCGGCCCGCGGACTGTTGCGGTGTAAGGACCGCGCCGCCAGCTCTTTGCCGGTCCCGCTTTCGCCCTCGATCAGCACTGTCGATTCCGTGGGCGCTACCAGCTTGAGAAACTCGTAGACCTCCTTCATCCGCGCACCTTCTCCAACCAGGCTCCGTTCCTGGGTGATCTCCACCGTCAGGCGCGCATTCTCCTGTTCCAGCCAGTGCAGGCGGCGGGCGTTCTCCAGCGCAACCGCCGAAATGCCTGCGATTGCCGTCACCAGTTGCAGGTGCTCTTCGAGAAGACGGTGGCTCAGACTATCGCTGTCCAGATAAATGCACCCAATCACCCGCTCAAACACGGTTAACGGCACGCATAACACCGAGCGCACCTGGTCTGCCGCCAGGCTCTCCACTTCCCGCAACTCTTTGCTGCCGGGCACATCACTGCCCAGTATCGCAATCCCCTGCTCCAGCACCTGGCGAGCCACCGTGCGGCTTACCGTGACCATTTCGACTTGCCCGGCCTGCCGCGTGCGGGCGAACGTGGAGTTGAAGTGCTGACCGTCCTTGTCCGCCAGCAGGATAGTGCCTCGGCCCGCCGGCACCACCTCAAAAATCAGCTCCAGTAGTTGCCCTTGCAGCTCGTTGAGATCGCGAATCGCATGCACGATCCGGCTGATCTTGAGCAGCGCGTTCAGGTTGCGCGCCACCTGCGAGGTCGGGGGCAACTCGCGCAACAACCGATCAGGATGCAGATAGACCACGTCCCTGGGATGGATAATGGTGGTCGTCGCCGTGAACTGCGCGTCTTCAAATTGCACCCGGCCCCCAGCCCGTGTCATTTCCTCGTCCTCGATCAGGAACAGAAAGGAAGTGTCGCCGGCGGAAATCTCGTCTCCGTGCTGCAGCCACTGCTCTTCCACCCCGGCGCCGTTCACCTGCGTTCCATTGCGGCTGTCGAGGTCCTGCACCCGGAACCTTCCATCTTCCCCGGTTACCCGGCAATGCTTTCGCGAAAGCGAAGGATCTGTGATCGCGATCCCATTCGACGCTTCGCGCCCAATGGTGTTTTCCCCCTCGGAAAGAGCAATCGTCGCGTCTTTCAAGGGCCCCGATAGCACCAGAAGTCGTGGACGCAAGATTCCCACCCCGCGCCCTTCATATCACACTTCCGCCCCGAATTCATGCCCGAACTCAACTTGTTCCAATATCCGAACAGATAGTCCGCTATCCGTTCGGATAGCAACTTTAGCCGAATGCGGCACCCAGCAGCCGTCCGGCCGTCCCCCACGTCTCTTCGTAACTCTTTTGCCGACAGTGAGTTGGAAGGATAGCAGGATCTCCTGTCACGTCCGCGCCGACTGGCATACGGCATGCATTGTGTGGGGTGCGCTAGCGCTCGGCAAAAAGCGATGGGGGAAGCGCTTTTGTATTAGTCCTTGCCGAGTTTGCGCAAATCAGGGACTCGAGGGGCCCCCTCATCGGGTCCCTGGTTTTTTGGCGGACTCCACTTAAATGCCAAGTCTAGCCAGCGGCTAACCTGGCCCGAGCTTCATTGCCCACCGACGCCGCAACCGCAGGCACAGGCACCACTGCCCCGTCACGATAAGTAACGCTGTTGCCGGAAATCGCCGGCACCCGTTCCCCCGGAACCAGAATCCCAACCAGGTTCAGCGGATCGGCAGCCGACAGCGTGATCGTCTCCTGCGAAGCGTCGAGCCTGCGCATCGCTCGCACGGAATCGACCGCAACCGGCAGCGCGAACTGCTCGCCCAGAAATCCGTCGACGAATCGCCCGCCCCGAATCTCACCCCGGTCCTCGAGCCGCCGGAACCCCGCCAGCAGTTCGCGCCACGCAGGCAAGTTCGCCTCTCGCGCCAGCACATCCCGGACAACAATGCCGTAACGCCGCAGCAACATCCAGCAGGCCGCTTCCACCGCGCGCGGCCTCTCCACCACTTCATCGGCGTGCAACAGCGCCCACCGTCCAGCATTGTGTCGCGGACGCATCGTGCGCCCACGTCCCTGCCCCGCCCGGCGCTTGGGATCGATCAGCGAACGAAGGTTGTCGAAGCCATCAGCCGTCACCAGCCCAGCCGCCACCAACTCCCAAAGCGCGGTCTCGATTTCCGCCTTTAGCTTCTCCGTGCCGCGTACGATGTCGGCAAAAAACGACGCGCCGCGCTGCCGCAGAAAATCCAGCACCATCTGTGCTCCGTGGCTCAGACCATTGTTCTCACCCTGTTCCGCCCCCGGATGCCGCGGCGTCATCCAATCGGCATCTTCCCGAATAAAAAACGTGATGGGCGCAACGCTGGTAGGAATCACCCGCCGCTGCCGCGGACCGGTCCCCGGCTGAGCCTCCGTTCCGTGGCTCGCAGTCGAGTAGTCCAGCGTCGCCGGATGCGGCGACAACCTTCCCCAACCCACCGCCCCCGTCAGGCAAAGCTGGTCAAGCCATTTGGGATCGTAGTCCACGATGCGGCGAGCCAGCACTTGCCGCTCCCACGCATTCGCCGGAATCTCAAACCCTTGCAGTTGCCGCAGCACTTCGAGCGCGCCACGCTCGCCCGCCACCTGCGTTCCCGCCGCCACATGCTGCCAGCGCAAAAGCCATTGCATGAATTGTGCCGCGGTAACCGGTTCAATCTGCTTGCGCAAAGTAGCAACAGTAAGCCGGTGAATGCGCGCCAAAATCCGCCGCTCGCACCATTCCGTCTCGTGTTCTGTGGAGACAGCCTGTGTGGAGGCAGCTTGTGTGGGGACAACCGCCCCCGGCTGTCCAATCGAGCGCAGCTCGACGCCAGTACCCCCGAAGTTTCCCCGTAGAACAGTCCCGCTCGCTTCCATGCGAAGCAGAGCATTAGAAATCTCAGAGGCGGCAATCCCCAGAGTCTCTCCAAGCTTCGAAGCCGTAACCGGCCCCAGATGCGACATCCATCCCGTAACCAGCGTAAGCAAGGCATCGTCGCGAGTCGGAGCAGCGGCTTCCACGTCAGCCAACTCCTGCGCAAATCGCGCCTCAGGAAACACCACAGAAAAAGTCCGGGCACGCTCCGCCGCGACCCAATAGACCCTCTCGCCACCGATCACCCGCGCTGCGCGCCCTTCGCCAACCAGCGCCTCGAAGTAGGCCAGCCAGTTGTTCCCCTCACTGCTCATGTGGGGAGAGCCGTCCTCGCCTGCGCTGAGCGGAGCCGAAGGGGCTGTCCGGTCGAGCGCAGCTCGACCTTCCGGCAGCGCCACCAGCGTGTGCAACACATCGTGCAACTCATCCCCATCGCGCACATCCGGCCAAGCCTCTTCCCGCACCTGGGCAATCGCCGCCCGATCAAGTCCTCCCACTTCTTCGAGCACCGATTCCGGCAGCATCCGCCGCATCTGCACCGCGCGCGCCCGCCGCTCCTCCAGCGGCGCGTCATCCAGAAACGCATACGGATTCGCATTCAAAATCTCGTGCGAAAACTGTGAAGGAACCGGCGTGTCGACCGCGATACACCGGATCCGTCCGTCCGCCAGCCCGCTCAGCACCAACTTCAGCCCGTCAATATCCATCGCCTCGGTGAGCACGTCCTTCATCACTTCGCCCACCAGCGGATGATCCGGAATCTGCCGCTCCCCCTGAATGTTTTCGAAGCAAGCGGCCGCGTCGGGAAAAACCGAAGCCAGCAGATCGTCGGACCGCATGCGCTGAATCTGCGCCGGAACTTTCTTTCCATTTTGAAAGCGCAGCAACGCCAGCGCCCGGTTCGCATCCCAGCGCCAGCGCGTGGCGAAGATCGGAGAATCCAGCGCCGCCTGCTCCAGAATCGGCTGCACCGTCGCCGCTTGCAGAAAGTTGAACACATCCGCTAGCGGGAAGCTGTGCTGCTCAGCCAAAGCAATGTTCAAGCCGTTGTCGGTCGCGGCAGCTTGCAACTCAAAGTTGAAGCCAACGCAGAAACGCTTGCGCAGAGCAAGTCCCCAGGCCTTGTTGATGCGCCCCCCGAACGGCGCGTGGATCACCAACTGCATGCCGCCGCCTTCGTCGAAGAAGCGCTCCGCAATCACCGTCGTCTGCGTCGGTACTGCGCCCAGTACTGCGCGCCCTTGCAAGATGTATTCAATCGCCTGCTCCGCGCCGGAATCATCAAGGCCGCATTCATCCTTCAGCCAACCCACCGCCTCCGCAACTTCCGGCTGCGTCGCCGAGAATCCCACCGGCGAAGTATGCGGCAGCATCTCGCTGATTTTCTCCCGCAGCGTCCCTACATGCGCCGAAAGCTCTTCGGTCCGCGCCGGAGCTTCACCCCGCCAGAAGGGAACGCTCGGCGGCGCTCCGTGCGCATCCTGCACCAGCACGCGTCCTGCATTGGTTTCGATCCGGCGAATCATCCACGAAGTATTTCCCAACAGCATGATGTCGCCGCGGTTGCTCTCCACGGCAAAGTCTTCATCCACCGTGCCCACCACAATGCCGTCGGGCTCCGCGACCACGGCATAAAGCGAGTTGTCTGGGATCGCTCCACCGCTCGTGATCGCCGCCAGCCGCGCCCCGCGCCGCGCCCGCAGCTTGCCATTCACCCGGTCCCGGTGCAGATACGCGCCATAACGCCCGCGCTTCGAAGCGATGCCCTCGGCCAGCATCTCCAGAACCGCATCGAAGGTGGCGCGCGCCAGATTGCGATACGGATACGCGCGCCGCACCAGCGCAAATATTTCATCCTCGCTCCACTCTTCGGCGGCACAAGCCGCCACAATCTGCTGCGCCAGCACATCCAGCGGAGACTCCGGAATCATCAGCCGATCCAGATCGCCCTGCCGGATGGCACGCACCAAAGCAGCGCACTCAATAAGATCGTCGCGGGTCGTGCAGAAAAGCCGTCCCTTGGGCACGGCCCCGCGCCAGTGTCCGGACCGTCCCACCCGCTGCAGCGTCACCGCAATCGCCCGCGGCGAATTGATCTGCACGACTAGATCCACAGTCCCAATGTCGATTCCTAGTTCAAGCGACGCGGTTGCCACCAGCACCCGCACCTGCCCTTCTTTCAGCTTCTTCTCCGCCGCCAGGCGCAGCTTGCGCGAGAGACTGCCATGGTGCGCAGCCACGTTCTCTTCCCCAATGCGCTCGCCCAGGTTGTGGGCCACGCGCTCCGCCATGCGCCGCGTGTTCACAAACACCAATGTCGAGCGGTGCTGCTCCACCAGCGCCACCAGCCGGTTGTAGACCTCATCCCACATTTCGTTCGAAGCCACCGGCCCCAGAGGCATGGGAGGCACTTCGACCGCCAGATCAAGCTTCCGCTTGTGCCCAATGTTGACGATCACCGTATCGGAGGCCGAAGGAAAGGAATCAGACTCGAATTCGGATGCAGACTCGGCTCGAAGCGCAGACTCGGCTCCAGATGCAGACTCGGCCCGGGAAGGGCACGACTTCAGTCGTGCCATCTCCGCCGCCTTATCAAGACCGGCTTCAGCCGCTGAGGTTTCCGGCCTGCGCTCTCGATTCCCCGTCAGAAAGTGCGCAACTTCTTCAATCGGCTTCTGCGTGGCGGAAAGCCCGATGCGTACCGGCGGCTTGTAAGTCAGCGCCTCCAGTCGTTCCAGTGACAAAGTCAAATGCGCCCCGCGCTTGTCGTCGGCGACCGCGTGGATTTCGTCGACGATCACCGTCTCAACATCGCGCAGAATCGCCCGGCTCTTGTCGGCAGTAAGCAGAATGTAGAGCGATTCCGGTGTGGTCACCAGAATGTGCGGCGGCCGCTTCAGCATGGCGCGCCGCTCATGCATCAGAGTGTCACCAGTGCGCACCGCCGTGCGAATCTCCGGCATGAGCAAGCCGCGCTCTCCGGCCATCGCCAGGATTTCTCCCAGCGGCACTTCCAGGTTTTTCTGGATATCGTTGCCCAACGCTTTCAGCGGTGAGATGTAGAGCACTTCCGTCCGATCAGCCAGATCGCCCGCCAGCGCCTTGCGCACCAGCCGGTCAATACAAGCAAGAAACGCTGCCAGTGTTTTGCCCGATCCGGTAGGCGCTGAAATCAGTGTGGTTCGGCCGGCAAGAATGTGCGGCCAACCCTGCTCCTGTGGCTCCGTAGGCGTGCCAAACCGCTGCACAAACCACTCCGCTACGAGCGGATGAGCCCAGGTTAGCGAGGCAGGAAGGGACGACATTACGACATTGTATCCGGAAGGTGGATTTTCGCAAACTGTTCGCCTCATGAACCGCAGATGAACAGGGAGAGAGATTTCGCCTGGCAGCGATGAAGAAATGAATGTGCTCTTGAGGTAAGAGTTAAGAACTGAAAAAAAACCCACCGGATGCTTGCTTGGGGCGTGCTCGGGTCAGCATCCGATGGGCTACCGTTTCTCCCTACTCACCCTGTTGTTTTCAGGAGTATTTGCAAGAATTAAACCCTAGAACTCGACCAAGTTACGTCTAATTTTGTAAAACATTGTAATTTTTGTTTCGCGGTGTGCAACTCTCCGGTGATCAACACGATAGGCCACTCAGGATTCGCGAAATTTCCTCCCGAGTGGCCTCGGCTGATTTATTCCGACTCTCAATTCGGGAGTACAGTCGTCTTCGCGGCCATGAGTTCCGTGAAGCGCGGATTCTTCCGCAGTTCCGCAAACTCCGCGTCTTTGTACACATCCTTCAGATCCTTGTAGCCCGCCTCCATGGCCTTCTTCAAGTATTCCAGCGATTGCTCCGACAGGCCCATCTTGGCGTACAACTTTGCCACCGTGTAGTCGTAGTGGGCGCGATCCTCGGGACTCGGCAGTTGCGCCTGCACGCCGGCGCGCGAAGTCCGCTCGAACACGTCGGGATCCAAATCCAGCGCATGCTGGTAGGCCGTCACCGCGGCCTCAAAGTCGTGCTTGGAGAAATAAGCCGCGCCCAGATTGCTGAAGAACGAGGCTGAACTGTCGTCCCTCGCAATCGCCTTCTCATACTCTTTCACCGCGGGTCCGTACCTTTTGCCTTCGTACAAGACCACGCCCAGATTGTTGTGGGCGTCGGCGAACGCTTTATCGGATTTGATGGCGTGCTCGAAGGATTTTCGCGCCTCTTTATAGCGCTGCATCATCAGCTCCGTGATGCCAATCTTATTCAGCAAGGCCGCGTCATTCGCCTTCTTGCCCAGTGCAGCCCGGTAATAGTCGAGCGCATCCAGATAGAGCTTTTCGCCACGCAACTGATCGCCTTGCTTCTCCAGAGCCGCCGCGGTTGCGTCGGGGGCCGGTGGATCAACAGAGCGTAGCAACGGAGGCGCGATCTGCACCTGCTCCGAGTGAGAAACTTGCGCCAGTGCGGCAGTGGAAGAGATTACAAGAAGAAAAATCAGGCAGGCCTTCCGGCAGGACATACACACCCCCAAAGCGACCAGTTCCGACGAGGCCATTCTGCCACAGTTTCCGCCGGGCGGCGAACCATATTGTTCCTGGAACCCGCCCGCCCATGCCGTGGAGTTTGACCACGTTCTACCAGGCTTAGACACCGGAGCCGCCCCTTTGTCATCCTTAGAAGCGGCTGTTGTGGATTCCTCACCGAAATAAACCTTCGACGACCCTCCCGGAGCTGCATGCCGTGCCTGCCCACGAACTGAAATTATCGGTACCCCCCCCAGGGGTCTATTGGAATCATCACGTTAGCAAGAAATTCCTCGTAAAATCCTGAGCATAAATAACTTAGATAGACGATTATTCACTTGACACAAACGTAGATTAGTGGCATGATGATTGTGCCATGAATATCCGAGAAGCCCACGAGAAGTTCGCCACCGATGAGCAATGCCTAACCTACATCCAGTTGATGCGCTGGCCGGATGGCATCGTGCGCTGCCCCACTTGCGGCGATAAGAATGTCGAGAAGTACGACCGACCGCTCCCCAAGAAACATCGCTCCAAGGACCGCGATCCTGAGAAGGAAAACAAGCGCCAGTGGTTCTATATCTGCCGCAATGCCGATTGCCGGGAGCAGTTTTCCGCCACGTCAGGCACGATCTTCCACAATACACATCTTCCGCTCATAGTGTGGTTCCAAGCAATCACGCTCATGCTGAATGCGAAAAAGGGACTCAGCGCGAAACAGATGCAGCGCGACCTAGGAATCGGCGGATACAAGACAGCATGGTATTTGAATCACCGCATTCGTGAAGCGATGGCAGAGGGCACCATACCGCAATTAGGCGGCATCGTTGAAATCGACGAAACCTACGTGGGCGGAAAAACTGTACGGCGCAAGGACCGTGGCAATCGCAAGTGGGAAGAAAAAGATGCAGTAGTCGGAATGATCCAGCGCGGCGGGGAGCTTCGCCTTCGTCACATCGGCAAGGGCAGCGCAAATTCAAAGAAAGTCGCGCCCCTAGTGCGTGAGCTTGTATCGCGGGATGTGGAGCGCGTCATCACCGATGAATCGATAATCTACCCTCCGGCCTTGGACGGATACTGCGCCAGCAAACATGAAACGATCCGCCACAGGGATAAAATCTATGTGCGCGGCGACGTTCACACTAACACGATTGAATCCGCATTCTCACTTTTCAAACGCGGCGTCAACGGAAGTTTTCACTTCGTTTCGATAAAGCATATTCAGAGGTATCTGAACGAGTTTGCTTATCGCTTCAATCGCCGGAAGGATGACGGCGCATTCACCGAAACAGTGCGGCGTCTCGCAGGATTCAAGCCCCTCACGTTCGAGCTCACTTCTGAGAAGGCTTAGACGGTTTCTTGGGAGCCTTTATGTCAGAGGTTTTCTGCGGAGGCTTTTGCAGCATCCGGCGGAGAACTTCATCGAACTGCCCTTTATCCGCTTTCACTATTTTTCTTTCTTCGGAGCAGCCTCAGGATTTACGGCAATAAACTCGTCATAGAGTTCTCGAAAAGCTGAATTAGACGGAGCTTCAGGGACGATACCGGGAGGAATTTTGATTCTTCCGTTGTCAGCTTCATACGCCGCCACATGTACGCTCATAAAATATGCCAGCACCTTCAACTGAGGCCATGGGAATGTCACGGCAGTATGAATCGGAACCGTATTTCCTAAAGTTTGATCTGTTTGGCCGAAAAGAATTTTGCCGTCCCACAGCGACGATTCAATGTGGGAATAATTAGCATATCGAGCGATAAAATCGGCAGTTCGTTGGCGGACAATATCCTCTCCTGGAGTAATGGCGGGTTCGGTCTTCTTTTGATTATTCATCGACTTCGCTCAGTTGGCCTCATCTGCTGCTGATGGTGTAAGAATCCCGGCAAGAAACCTAATTCCTCGCCGAGGGTCGCGTTTGGAAGGGAATGCTCAGCTTGGAGGCTGCCAGCAGAGAACACTGGATCATCCTGTGAAGTGTAAGCAAAGACGCATGTATCTAGATCACTGATTGGAGCGCTCGTTCCAAGAGCTGTTCCAGAATCGTAGCCGCCAATCATTAATCCAGCAGTTGCGAGATTTGCTGATGACGGGACTGCTGAGGGGAATCCCGGTTTCGTTTGTAATTTATTTGAAGAACTACCAGACTCGCCTTCGGAAGCGCTTGGTCCGGCAGGAACAAATTCGATCCCAATATTGAGAGCTTCCAATACCGATGATAGTGTATCGAATGTTGGATTCCCCTCAGCAGAGAATGAACGATACACACTTTCGCGTGAGATACCCGCTTCCCTAGCAACTCGCGCGACTTGATTGGCCTGAATGACATTCTTCACCGCATGAAGAAATGCCTCCGTCGAATCACGCTTAGCGGCATTTAAGTATCTCGCAGCACGCTTTGGATCTGAGAGCTTTTCTACTCGCCATTCTGCGTATGTTTTAGTCGCTTTAGGCATTAAATTCCTTATCATTCCAGTACTTTTTGGCCAACTTAATATCAGCTGTCTGCGTTTTCTTTTCGCCACCAAGCAGAAGCACAACGATGTCGCCATGCTTGCCAAGCAGACCATAATAGATTCGATACCCAGGCCCGTGTTCGATGATCATCTCGGCCACTCCGTCGCCAACACTCTTGGTTTCTCCTAGGCTCCCGCGCTCTACTTTATCAAGACGCAGCATGACAATTTCGTAAATGTCTTGTCCATCTATGGAATCCATCCAGTCATCGAAAGGGATGCGACCGAGGGAGGTTTCGTAACGACGGATTTCTCTTGGCGTTCCTTCCACACATAATCACGGCGTTCCACATGTGATTTCTATATCACGCGGGATAATAGCACCGTCCTCAGGTTGATTCAAGAGCACCTTACAATGCGCTAGATGTGGTATAAAAACAAGAGTGGCGGAAGCGGAGGGAGTCGAACCCTCAGGACCCTTGCGAGGTTTTCGGATTATAAATCCGGGTGGCTTGCCAAAATGCCCGACGCTTCCGCCGATAAAGTGTGATTTGTAAATCACACTTTATCCAAGGTACTGAAACCAAAGCGGAAAGTCAAGCGGAGTGGCCCCTGTCACGGCAGGATCAGTATAGCATTTGTGTCAAGTGAATAATCGTCCTTAGATACTAAAATCTTTGAAACAAAGGACTTAGAGGCGCAACGGTGTGGGTTCACCCGACGTCACGGCCTCGATTACGCAAGTTTGTTGGGGGTACAAGGTCAGATGTCACATGGGAGTTGTGGATTTCTCTGGCTTGCATCGCAAGACCTCTTACCTCACACGGCCGGGTGCCCCATTTCTCGCGTTTTTTGCGAGAAGTGGGGATTTTGCTTAATAGCTCCCCACTAACTCGGAATTAATAACGCAATGTTCATCCGTCACGGAAATGGCGCGTGATGGCGCGTAGGGCTCTGCATGCCCTGGGGCTTGAAGCGTTACAACCTGTGGGGCCAAAGGAAAAAAGAGGTTGAGAAGCTGAAGTAATGTATCGCAATCCAGTTGTGCGCGGGCTGGCGGCTAGTCCCGAGGATTGGCGATGGAGCAGCTGCCGGTCGTATGCTTACGGAGAAGCGGGACTGGTCCGGATTAACGGCTGGACGTGGTGGGAAGAGAAGATTCGGAAGAGCGCTGGGTGAAGGTCGAGGGTGTCAGCGAAAAGCCCCACTTCTCACAAAGAACGCGAGAAATGGGGCACCCGCGCTCAGGATGACAGTCTTAACAACATCAGTGCGGTGCGGTCTGCGTGGCATCTGGCGGCTTGGGGGGCGGCGTTGACGATTTGTCGTCCTTGAAGATTCCGGCGATTTTGCCGAAGAAGCCCTTCTTCTTTTGGGGATCGGCGTTTTGCGGGTCTTGTCCGTTCCCCGCGTTCAGAGGTGGCAACGGCTTCTCTCCGCCGCCGAAGACTCGGGAGAAAAATCCCGCCACTCCATTCTGCTGGTCACAGGTCTCGCGCGGCTCCGTGCCTGCCACGAAGGCGGCCACATAATCGTCCGGACAGGTAGGCGTGGCCAGGCGGTTCGTGGCCTTATCCAGTTGCACGTCGACCACACCCGTGGGCTGCGCGAAGGTCCTCATATCGGAATACTGCGGCAGCGTGGAAGCCTTCTTCATGAACTCGGTCCAGATGGGCGCGGCCGTCATCGCGCCGCTGAGGCGAAGATCGCTATAGTCGTCGTAACCCACCCAGACGATGCATAACAAGTTGCTGGTATATCCCGCGAACCAGCCATCGTGCGAGCTGCCGGTCTTGCCCGCCGCCGGCGGAGTAAATCCACGCAAGCGAACCGCCGTATAGCCCAGCCCGTTGTTGATCACGCCTTCCATCATGTTGGTCATAATGTAGGCGATGCGCGGATCAAGCACCTGGCGCTGGTCGGTCTTGAAGTTCGCCACCACGTCACCCTTGGCGTTGCGCACCGAGTTCACCAGGATGGGAGAAAGCCGCGCGCCATTATTGGCGAACGACGTATACGCTCCCGCCATGTCGAGCGGAGGCGCGTCGTAGGAGCCCAGCGCCATAGCCGGCGTCGCTTTCACCGAAGTGATCCCCGCCGACTTCGCCAAGTCAGCCACTTTGTCATAGCCCACTTCTTCCGCCACCTTTACCGTGGCGTTGTTCAGCGACATAGCCAGCGCATAGCGCAGCGTGACATCCCCGTGGTACTCCTCTTTATAGTTGCGCGGCTCGTAGATCTGATCTCCATACGCGAAGCTGGAAGGCGCATCGGTCACCGTGGATGCCGGCGTGATCACCGTAGCTGAGCCGTCGAGCGCGGTATTCATCGCGGCGGCATACACGAACGGCTTGAAGATGGAACCTGTCGGACGCTTCGACAGCGCGTGATTCAGCTGGCTGAAGCCGTAATCCCGTCCGCCGACCAAAGCCAGCACCGCCCCAGTGTGCGGGTCGAGCACAACCAGCGCTACCTGCGCTTGCGGACCCGGCGCCACCTGGGTCTCGATTTTCTTGCCCACCTTCACCCGCTTGGTGCGCATCTTGGTGACCTGATCGTCGACCAGCTTGATGCCCATCTCGACCGCCTGCGCCGCCGCCTTCTGCAGATCGGGATCGAGGGTGGTGTAAATGCGGTAGGACTGATCGTTGAGCTCACGCTCGTTGAACTTGCTGATCAGCGTGTCCCGCACCATATCGACGAAGTAGGGTGCGTCGCTGGCCTCCACGTTCGGGGGCGCCAGCTTCAGCGGCGAGGCCTTGGCCTTCTCCGCCTGCTCTCGCGTAATGGCGTGGGTCTCGACCATCGCATCCAGCACCAGGTTGCGCCGGTCCAGGGCGCGCTCGGCATGCCGGTACGGAGAAAGATAGCTGGGCCGCTGAATGATTCCCGCCAGCAACGCGGCTTCCGGCAAGGTGATGTCCTTGAGATCTTTGTTGAAATACGCGCGCGACGCCTCGGCAAAGCCGCTGATGCTGAACGAGCCGCGCTGCCCCAGGTTCACCCAGTTGCCATAGAACTCGAAAATCTGCTGCTTGCTGAACTTCTGTTCCAGCTCCTCGGCAATCAGCATCTCCGTCAGCTTGCGCTTTACCGTCTTCTCAGGAGTCAGGAAAAAACCGCGAGCCAGTTGCTGGGTAAGAGTAGACCCGCCCTGCTCACGGCGCTGGTGGACCACATCGCCAAAAACCGCCTCCACGGTGCGCACAAAGTTCACACCGCTGTGTTCGAAGAAGCGCCGGTCTTCGATCGCCAGCACCGCATCCACCATCACCTTAGGGATGTCCGTGTATTTCACCACCTGGCGTTTGGAACGCTGCTCGGAGTCGAACAGCGCGGTCACCAGTTGCGGCTCCAACTCGTAGGCGGAAAGATCATTGCCCCGGCTGACGATCCGTTGCACTTGCCCGTCCTCAATCGCAATGTGCGCCGCTTCCGGACTGTGATAGCTCTCCGGACCAGGCGTGATCTCAATCCCGTCGCTTACCAGGCGAAAGCTGCCGAGTGGCGACTGGCCGTCCTTGTCGGAATACCCGGCCCGGCGCAGGAACCCGGCGATTTCTTTGGCGTCCAGCTTGTCGCCGTCGTGCACGGTCCGGGGCAGAGCATAGATTTTGGCGGAGTTGCTGAATACCGGCGTCCGAAAGCGTTGCTCGATGATGCGGTCGTATTTGATGTAGAAGTAGCAGAAGAATCCGCCTACGCCCACCGCCGCCACCAGGAAAACCACCAAGGCGGCTCGAATCACGGGATCGCGCGGCAAGCCGCGCCATCTCTTGCCGCCGTTGTCTCCGCTCTTCGGGATCTTGATCTTAATAGCCACGGGTTGGACTCGTACGCCGAAAAAACTCCCTGCTCGTCAGACGATGGGACAAGCCAAAAGGTTTGACCGCTGCTCTTTCCATGTGCCTTTGCCGTCCACCCTGCCCGGAGTCTTCAAGATGCGCCATGTCAGGATGCGGTTCCTCCATTGTACCGCCGCGCCCGCAAACAAAAAGAGACCCGCAGTGGATGCGGGTCTCTAAGCTGTTAACAGGGAAGCGAAATAGATTGCCAACCAAGCCTGGGCTCAGCCATCAGTTCGGTTACTGCGGGTCAGTCACCACCCAGAAGCCTCCACTCGTCAAAGTCAAAGTAGATGTCGGTTCAGTGAGGGCGCCGCCAGATCCCACATCGAGGGCCCCCATCTGATACGTAACAGTCTGGTTGCTGGAGTCAAAAATGCCGCCATAGACGAACAGGAAACTGCCGCTTTGATCGAGCTGCCCCATGTCACCCACCGCCGCATCGGTGAAGGGTGATCCGGTTACCGGGGTAAGAGTTCCGGTGGAGCTCAGTGCGTAACCTTCCGGCGGGTTAAATGCGAGGGCCGTATCCTCGATGCCGAAGGAGTAGACCAGATTTCCATTCGGGTTCGACTCTACCGCGATGTTCAAGGGCGAGTTCGTGGTGGGGAATGGCGAACCGGTCACGGCAGTGATTGCCCCAGCGGTCGCTCCCGACTGTGTAATGCTGAAGACGTAGAGGTTATCGTTATCCGTTCCGTTCACTGCCGCGCTCTGGCCCGTGGTGCCAATCAGGAACTTCCCCGTTGGGTCCCCTTGTACCTGAAACATTGGAAAGGCAAACGGGCTCCCTGGCACCAACGTCAGCGCGCCGGTAGTGCTGTTGATCACGTAGGCCCCGACCTGAGAGCCAGTATGATTGCCCGCTACATCGGTGATATAGAGATAATCTCCCAATCCGTCTGTCGCGAGGTTCCCCGGTGAGAACGGGATGGGGAATGGAGAACCGGTAACCGCGGTCAGGACTCCGCCACTGCCGATCTGATACACGTAGATCTCGTTCTGACCAGCGTCTGAAAAGAACAGAAGCGTTCCCGCCGGGTTGGTGATGATGCTCTGTGCGCCGAAGCCCGTTCCCACAAAAACCATGAACGGCGCGGCATAGGGGCTGCCGCTGATCGCGGTCAACGTGCCGTCCGCGCCAATCGTCCAGCCATAAATCTGGTTCGTCGAGCCGTATCCCGTATACAGGAATTGCTTTTGCGCAACCGCCAGGCCTACGCCGCCGTCACCGAGCGGAGTGGTAGGCGCTGTGTAGCTGGGAGTCGCCAGAAATGTCGACGCGCTCGTGTTCAACGTGTAGCCATCGATGGTGCCGGTCGTGCTCGTGCCCGTAGAGTCCGCCACAAACACAAACGCCGCGGTCGCGCTCCCGCCGGTGCCGCTGGCACCCAGCCCCGGAGTCGAAGGCGTGCAACTGGACGAACCCAATTCCACGGTGCACACGTAATGATCGCAATTAGCCAGGCCCATCACCGCCAACCCCACGATCAGCATTAAAACTGTTCGAACTTGCATCCTCATGAACTGCCTCCACCTGAGCTTTACTTGTCGTTCGCGTCTCGGAAACCCGGCATATCTGAATTCTTGGTTGAACTCTGGAACCGGCTAGGTGTGCGAAGGCCGCTGGCTGCGCGGCCCCGAGAAAACTCACCTATCGGCGATATTAGGAGCAAGGTAACGCGACGACAAGGTTACGAATGTCACTGGGAGAATCGACCGGAGGGAAACAGTGGCCAGTGGATAGTGGCCAGTGCCAGTGGCCAGTGGTCAGTGGTCAGTGATCAGTCAATGCCCAATCGTCAGTAGCCAAGGCGACCACGATGTTAACTGGCCACCAGCTACTGACCCCTGACCCCTGCTTTTACTTATTTCCGCTGGTAGGATTGAAGTGCATGTCGAAGGAATAACCCGGAAGATTGACTGTGACCGTATAGTCCACCGCGACGTAAACCGCCATCATGCCAGGGGAGCCGATGCGCTGCACCGTCACTTGCTTGGGCTGGATCGGCAGCTCGTGCTCCTGGACTTTCCGCATCACATCGTTGCGGACGTCGTCCTCAGTCTTTTGATAGGCGGCGCCATCCATCATCGAGACTTGCCGCAGGTCGTCCTGAAAACTGTAATTGGCCATCAAGGGCGGCGCCACTTCAAACAGGGCGACCACCACAAAAACCAGCACCAAAAATCCACCGATTGCCTTTAGCGTTCCCATAGTCTTAAACCTGCGCCGCCAGCCCCCGGCGCAACTTTCAGGCCTGGGCTCGCAGCACTCCTTGAAAATATTCCACTACCGCCGCGATCCTAACATCGCGCACTTCCCGAGTCGAGCGTAGAACCACTTCCACGGTACCTTCGGTAACCTTGTTTCCCACCGTGATTCTAAAGGGGATACCAACCAAATCAGCATCCTTGAACTTCACCCCAGGCCGCTCATTGCGGTCGTCGAGGATCACATCAAATCCGGCCGCTTCCAACCGGCTCGCGATATCAACCGCGGCGCTCAACAGACCCTCGTCCTTCACATTCGTAGGAGTCACCACAATTTCGAACGGGGCAATCGAGGGCGGCAGCCAAAACCCGTTCTCGTCATTGCTCTGCTCCACCGCCGCCGTGAGGATGCGCTCTATCCCAATGCCATAACAGCCCATGATCGGCATAACTTCCTTGCCGTTTTTATCGAGCACCCGCGCTCCCATCGATTCCGAATACCGGGTACCCAGCTTGAAGATGTGCCCAACCTCCACCGCCGTATCAATGCGCAGCACATTCCCGCAATTGCGACAACCCCCGCCCGCCGTAACCGCCCGCAGATCGGCATACGCCGTGGGATGAAAGTCCTTCCCCGGCGTCAGATTCTTCAGGTGATAATCCTCTTTGTTGGCGCCCGCGATCAGATTGGTGCGCCCTTCGAGAGCCTTGTCGACCAGAAGAACCGGCAGCGCCGTGTCTTTCTTCAAGTCCTTAGCCCACTCAATCCCCACCGGCCCCAGGTATCCTGCCGGAGAGTTGAATAGCGCTTTGATCTCGCCTTCGTCCATGGGCCGCGTCGCGACGCCTACCGTCGCGTTGAGCTTCGCTTCATTAAGCTGGTGATCGCCGCGCATCAGCACCACAATCGCCCGCAACTTCGTCTTGCCCGTCCTCGCATCTTTCTTATCCGACTTATCCGACGTCGCCTCTTCCGCCATCAAGGCCAGCGTCTTGATCTTGTTCTGCGGCGAAACCCCCAGAAACCGCGCCACATCTTCGATCGTCTTTTGTCCCGGCGTGTGTACTTCCAGCGGCTTGCCATCGCCCTCCGCCGAGAGATCGTCCACCAGCCCCAGCTTCGACGTTGCCTTCTCCAGGTTCGCCGCGTAGTTGCAGGCCTCGCAGCTCACAATCTCATCCTCGCCCGCCGGCGTCCGTACCATGAACTCGTGCGATTCCTTTCCGCCCATCGCCCCCGAATCCGCCTCCACCACCATGTATTTCAATCCGCAGCGGTCAAAGATCCGGCAATAAGCGTCGTAATGCTTCTTGTAGGAAGCATCCAGCCCAGCCGCATCGATGTCGAACGAGTACGAGTCCTTCATCATGAATTGCCGCACCCGCAGCAATCCGGACCTCGGCCGCGGCTCATCGCGAAACTTCGTGGCAATCTGGTACCAGATCTGCGGCAACTGCTTGTAGCTGCGCAGGTCTTTGATGGCGATGGAGGTCATCACTTCTTCTTCCGTCATACCCAGCACAAGGTCGGTACCCTTGCGGTCTTTCAGGCGAAATAGGTTCTCGCCCATGAGAGCCGCACGCCCGCTGGCCTCCCAAAGCTCGCGGGGATGCAGCGCCGGCAGAAAAAATTCCTGCCCGATCCGGTCCATCTCCTCGCGCACGATGCCCATGATCTTGTTGAACGACCGGTTGCCGAGGAAAAGATACGAGTAAATGCCCGCCGCCAGTTGCCGAATGTAGCCCGCGCGCACCAGAAACTTGTGGCTGGCCACTTCGGCATCCGCCGGAGCTTCGCGCAAGGTAGGAATGAATGATTCTGACCATCGATGCATAGAGTTTGAGTACCTGGTACCGAGTTGCGAGTGTCGAGTGCAGGGCGCTCGCTGATCCCAACGGGGAACTGATATTGTACGGGGCCGAACCACATTCCGCCACGTCAGGATGGTTGACTGTCGAACAGGACAGGGGTCTAATTGGACGCTACACGCAGAGTATGGCTGACCCGATCTCAACTACGATCTCGATTCTCGCACTCTCGGTCTCGGCCGTTACTGCCTGGCTAACCCTCTTTCGCCGCGGTGCGATCAAGATGACGCAGCCGACTGTCATTTTCTTTGGGCCCGACTCTGGACGCGATAACGAATCGCCAAAACCTAAGGTTTATCTTCGAACCCTGTTATTTGCGACTTCACGACGGGGCCGCGTAATTGAGAGCATGTACGTTGCGCTTTCGCGGAATGAGACGCGCCAGAACTTCAACATCTGGGTTTACGGTAACGAAAAGCTCGCGCGGGGGAGCGGCTTGTTCGTCGGTGAAACTGGAGTGGAGGCAAATCACCACTTCCTGATACCAAGAGACGGCAGCGCCTTTCACTTCACCGAGGGTCGCTACCGCGTCGACGTGTTCGCGAAGATGCTAGGAGACCGCAGCCAAACGCTCCTTTTCTCGCAGACTCTCGAAATCTCGCACGAGACTGCAGCCCTTCTAAAGGACCCGGCCGCCGGCGTGTACTTTGACTGGGGGCCCGACTCGTCGCGATACCTGCAGTACGTGGATAAGCGGCCAAGTCCACCTGACTCAGAGGGTTTCTTGGAACTGCTCAGGTTGGCACGAGGCGATCAGACTTCACCGGAACCGCCGCAAGCCGATGAAGTAGAATAGCGTCAAGATGAATCCGATTGACGACGATCCTCTGCTCAAGCTGTACGGCGACGGCAAAGACCTCTGGGCCGACGAGGATGCGGATGAGTACGTCCGCCGGCTGCGTGAAGGATGGGATGAAGCCGCCGAGCGCCGCGAAAACCCGGGGCAGCCGCCGAATCCCTCCGGGCGATCCACGAAATAAGAGTTACCCCGTCAGCCGCCGCAGTATTTCTTTCCCCAGCTTCTGCGTCTCCCCGAAAAACTTCTGATACTCGACAAACAGCCGGTTCAGTTCCAGAGCCTTCTCGGTTGAGGGATGCTTGCGCAGGATCATGTCACGCACGTGCACCGGGTTCGGCAAAGTTGCGTCTTCGTTCAATTCTTCCAGAGCGGTATTGGGATCGTAATGATACATGCGAGTATTGTACTGCCGCCGTTACACCAGTTCGGTGCTCCAAAGATCGTGCAGGTGCACTATCCCATCCAGCTTTCCTTTTGTATTCACCACCATCAGCGAGGTAATCTTCTTCTCCTCCATCAGCGCCAGCGCAGTCGCGGCAAACTCCCCCGCCGCAATCGTCCGCGGATTCTTCGTCATACACTGGCCCGCAGTCAGATCGAGCACATCTTTTCCGCGCTTCTCCAGCAACCGCCGCAAATCTCCGTCGCTGATGATGCCCACTAGTTTCTCGCCTTCCACCACTGCCGTCACTCCCAGCTTCTTGCGCGACATTTCATAGATCACGTCCGGCATCTTCGTGTTCAGCCTCACGCGCGGCAGCGCATCGCCCGAGTGCATCAGCGACTCCACCCGCGCCAACCTTTTCCCCAGCTTCCCTCCCGGATGCAGGTTGGCGAAATCCTCTTCCTTGAACCCGCGCTTCTCGCTAAGCGTGACCGCCAGCGCATCTCCTAAAGCCAGCATCGTGGTAGTCGAAGCCGTTGGCGCCAGCCCCAGCGAGCAAGCTTCCTGAGCAATCGAGCAATCTAAAGCAACATCAGCCGCGGAAGCCAAAGTAGACGCAGGTGTGGAGCGGGCGCCCTCACCCGCTGCTTTCGACGTTGGCTTGGCCCTCAATTCAACTCTGTCCGCTGGCAATTTTTCAGCAGACTTCCCTGCTCCCCTCGATCCCTTGCTGCTGCCGGCATTCGCGGACGAGGGCGCCCGCGCCACACCGAACAATTCATCCCCGGTCATTGCAATCAGCGGCACTCGCAGCCGCTTGATCGTCGCAAGCAGCGCCAGAATCTCCTCCGTCTCCCCGGAAGCCGACAGCGCCAGCACCACATCCCCGCGCACCACCATCCCCAAATCCCCGTGCAGCGCCTCCACCGGATGCAGATACAAAGCCGGAGTCCCCGTCGAACTCAGTGTCGCCGCAATCTTGCGCCCAATCAGCCCGCTCTTCCCCATCCCCGTAACCACCACGCGGCCCGCGCAGGAAAACATCAAGTCCACCGCTCGCTGAAACGCTGCCGCCATCGGCCCTCCAATACGGTCCGCCAGCGCCCGCAGCGCCTCCGCCTCGATGCGCACCACGTTCTCACCGATGTGCTTCATGAAGACGCGATCTTACCAGATGGCGGCCAGATGGCGAGGCTCACGCCACCACGCTAGTCGACGCTTGCAAGCCCAGCGCAGGATCGCTAAACGTAGCGTCCGATAGAAAAGCGGTCGTCAGGAAATGCTGGCGGCGCGCTTGCGTTCCCGCTTTCCGTGGATCCTGAATGCGTCGCACCGATTCGTTCGCCATGGCTTGCAGAGCGTCAGGAATCGCCATGCCATCCAGCCACACTACCTGATAGATGCTGCGCGCTCCTCCGTGGCCAAACTGATTGGCCAGATCCAGCATGAAACCCACCGCGCGTTCTGAATCCAACTGCGCAGCATACTGTTCGATCTGCGCCAACGAACTGCGAAAGTCATCGAGCGCGGTCTGCACCTGTGCTTGCTGAAACGGCTTCCAGAGCCCTGCCAGGCGGAATCGGCCGACCCAGGGATCGTTGACCAAATCGAAGGCCGGGTCCGTCGTCTGGCCGGTTGCGGGATCAATGCCCCCATTCGCCTGCTGCACGTGCGCGGTCAGTCCACTCGCCACGCCTGGATCGCCGGCGCCGAGAATCCGGACGAAATCCGCCGCACTGGCCGCGAAGAACGCCTTCAGTATCTCCCCCAGCCGCCCCGGTTTTTGCGCCCACTGGATCAGCCCAAACGACAATCCGGCCCGGTCCGTGTTCAAGTTCAAAGCGCCAAATTTCCCAGCGCCTTCCATCTGCGCAACCACGCTCAGGATTTTCGCCAGCCCACCGTAGGCGAAACCGAGCGCAAGCGTCAGATAGCCCTGCGATGCGAGCGGCATTGTCGCCGGCGTCTGCACCAGGCCTTGCAGCGTTTGCCCATCCACCTGGTTCCCCGCCGGAAGCGACTGCTGCGCCCGGAAACTCTGCACCGCGGCGCTGGTGAGCGGACCGAAGATCCCGTAATCCGGGCTCAGCAGGTTGGGCAGACCTCCCTGCCCCTGCCCGCTGAGCAGTGTTTGAATCACTCCTACGGATTCGCTGTCGGAGTCTCCGGGACCGATGGGATTTGCGGCTGCGGCTCCCGCGTTTAAGTCGTCAATGCGGGAAATTCCACAAAGTGCCATGGCATCCTCCTGATCCCCTGGCGGGGCAAACAGAATCGAGGGCCCGTGGAAAAAACACGATCAGTCACTGCTAAGAACCAGAACCAAAACTAGAAACTAGAACTAGAACTAGAAATGTTCTTCATTACCCCGCGGCTGCACCGGCTTCTGCCCCAGCACCGCCAGCCCCTTCGCCTGGATCACCCGGTCCCACGGCCCCGCCTGCCAGTTGTCCCGCATCTTCGAGGGATGCTGCCACGGCGGCAGCGCCACCATCAGATTCCGCGCCGTCGAATGCACGTAAGGTTCGTACATCGATCGCAACTTGGCCAGCTTCAGCCGCGCCTCATCGCTGCTTCGCAATTTCAATCCCGCAGCCGCCAGCGTCTGTTGCAGTGTGTTGAACTGGGCGTCCGTCAGCCGCTCCGGTCCCTGCGGATCGTAACGCGCGTTCACCACCTGTGCCAGATCGACTGCCGCATGGCGCGCCATGGCAAATGTCAGCCGCGCCTGCCCCGGATGAATTCCTTCGATGCCGGTCATCACCAGCGAAGTCACGTCCAGCATGGTCTGCAGCGCTCCCAGCCAAGACTGGTTGTAATGCTGCGAACGAAAGAAACTCAACACCGGATACGAAATGTGGCTCTCCAGCAACTCCCCCGACCAGCGCTCCCAGTCACGCAAAACTCCATCGAGGACGATTTGGTCGATCGCCGGATTCTCCGAACTCCCCGCCAGCCGCACCAGCAGCTCACTCGCGGTCGGCGGCGATCCGGCCCGGGCGTCGAGCATCGAGATCTGAATCTCACGCCGCGAAAACGAAGCGTACACCACCGGGAGGTAGCCGATCACAACGCCCAGAAACGCGAAGCCCATCCCCGCTTCGACCACCGAAAGTGCGCGTGCCAAACTCGACGTCGGCAGAATATCCCCGTAGCCCAGCGTGAAGAACGTCTGGCCACTGTGGTAAATGATCCTGCCAAAGGTGATAGCCTCATGGCTGAGTTGTTCGTGCCCGCCAATGCCGTACTGCAGCAGGGCAAAACCGAAGATCAGGCTCGCGGCCCAAAACGCCAGCAGCATGATCAGCGACAGCGGCCCAAAGTACCCCAGAAAATTCTGCTGCAACGAAGGCGTTCGGATGCGCCCCGCAATATTCCTCCACGGAATCCACGTGCGCCGGTAAAACCACGCCGTCAGCCTGAAGTGCCGCGAAACCCGCCGCGGCAACACCACCGTCTCAAACGCATCCAAAAGCACCACGCAGATGATGACAACTCCGAAAATAGCCGCGGGAATGCTGCCGTGAATGCTCATGCCAGGTTCTCAATCGCAATCTTGATGTGGAAGAGGGTAACAGATTCGGGATCATTCGAGCCCTGCGTTCAAGGACGACCGGTGGAGCAGGCCTTCAAGCCCTGCGTTCAAGGACGACCGGTGGAGCAGTCCTTCAAGCCCTGCGTCCAAAGGACGACCGGTGGAGCAGGCCTTCAAGCCCTGCGTCCAAAGGACGACCGGTGGAGCAGGCCTTCAAGGCCTGCGTTCAAGGCCGCCGCTTGCATCGGGCTTTAGCCCCCGAGGTACCTGCGTTGACGTTCGTACCGCTTCAGAAAGACTGCGAGCGCGAGGCGCACGGCAGCTGTTCGCTCAAGCCTACTGCGGCTTCGTCTGGGCCGGCGGCGCGCTCTGCGCCGGCGGTACAGTCGTTGGAGTTGTACTGGGCGGCGTAACCGGCTTCTTCGCCACCGGCTTCTTCTTCACCACCGGCTTTTTCGGCGGCGCGGTATCGTCCACCACCGTCTTCTTCGGAGGCTCGGCCGGAATCGCCGCCTGCGCCGTCTTCAGGTCCGTACGCAGGCGCACAATCTCCTGCTCTTTGGAAGTTGCCAGGTTCTCCATGCGCTCCGCCAGTTGTTTCCGCGTACCCTCAAAGCTGGTCAGATCGTTCGCCAGCGCCTGGAAATCGTCTTTCGCCCCGAACGCTCCCGCCGATTCCACCACGCTCCCCATCACATCGTAGAGCGCATCCAGATTCCGATACAGTTTGAAGGTCGCAGGCATGTCTTCCGGCGCATTGCGCACTTGCCCCATGATCTCCGGCAACGCATTCTGCAGATTACGCTGGATCGAATCCACGTTCCCCAGCGCCTGCTTCTTGGACGAGCCGTCAGTCTTCCAGCGTTCAATGCGCAGTTTCACAAGGTCGGCCTGCGTGGCCTTCGATGCCGTCTCCAGTTGCGCCAGCAACCCATTCACTTGCGTCACCGAGGCATAAGAAACCGGTGCGCCCTGCGGCGGCGATCCCGCGGAAGCAACGCTTCCCTGCGTCGAATACTGAGGACCAGCCTGATCCGCGGCGCCCGCAACCGGCGCTCCGGCACTCTGGCCGGAAGCGGCCGCAGCCCACAACAGCGTAGACAGCACCAGGCAACAGCAGAAAAGTTTCGGGTTCATGGATTGTGGAGTCGGTGGCGTGCCGCGTGCTCCAGAATATCGACAAGCCGAGAATACTACAAGCCGACCCACCGGACCATGAATCAACGAAACTTGAGAAACGATACTATTGAGAAACGATACTATTAAGAATAGTCAGCACGATGCATCGAATGGACGTATGACCCGCACAACCACACCATCATCGAACCCCCGTCGCACGCTGCTGTTGACCGCGATCGCCCTGGCCGCGCTCGGTCTCATTCTTCCTCTCCACGCCCCGGCCCAGGATCTAGCCAAGCGTCTCATCCTCAAAGACGGCTCCTACCAGCTAGTCATCGAATATCAGGTCAAAGGGGAACGCGTGCGCTACAGGAGCGCCGAACGCAACGAATGGGAAGAACTTCCCTCCTCGCTGGTGGATTGGCCGGCTACCGAAAAGTACGAGAAAGACCGCGCCACCTCCGCCATCCCCGAAGCCGCCGCACTCGACAAAGAAACCAACGCCGATCGCGAAGCCGAAGACTCCAACCTTCCGCAAGTCGCCCCCGGATTACGCCTCCCGGAAGCTGACGGCGTGTTCCTGCTCGATAACTTTCAGGGCCAGCCTCAACTGGTGGAAATGCAGCAAACCGAGGGCGACATCAACAGCGGGAGCAAGACCAACATCCTGCGAGGCGTCATTCCCAACACCGGCGCAAAGCAGACCGTGGAACTGGAGGGCGAACATTCCGCCCTGCATTCCCATGTCGCCGTACCCTCCATCTACATCAACGTCGAGGACGACCCATCCGGCGCAAGTAACGAACCGCCCAGCGGCCAAACCGCGTCCGCCAAACCTTCCCTGCCCAGCCTTGATGCTCCCCGCGCCCAGCCGCAGACCCCCCAGCAACCGCAACAGCCCGAGCAAGCCACCGTCCCCTTCGATCGCTTCCGCATCGTGCGCACGAAAGCAAAAGGCGGCAAGCGCATCCTCGGCGATCTGAAGCGCAACCCGGCCGGCAAGGTCAGTCAGGACCAAAACTTCATAAAGACCACCATCAACCGCGTCGGCGGCGGCTGGCTCAAGCTAACCCCAACCGAAGACCTCGCCCCCGGCGAATACGCGTTAGTTGAAATGAAAGGAACCGAAGGCATGAACCTCTACGTCTGGGACTTCGGCGTAAACCCCTCCGCCCCTGCCAACTCCAACCCCTGGAAGCCGGAAGTGAAACCAGCCGAGCCGGAGAAGAAATTGAGCAATTGAGCGATTTGATAACTCAATGACTCAATGTCATTTCATCACTCCCCGCTGCGCAATCCCAATGTTGTCCCGGGTTGTGTTCTTCACCAGATACATCATCTCATCGGCCTGCCGGATGATGTCATGCGCGTCGCGCGCATCGTGCGGATAGGTGGCAAGACCAATCGAAGCCCGCACATTCAAGTTCATTCCTTCGTCGCGGCAGAAACTGCTGGCCCGCATCGCATCGCGCAACCGCTTGGCCACCACCAGCGCCTGATCTTTCCCCGTCTGCGGCAACAGCACCACGAACTCATCGCCCCCGTAGCGGTAGGCAAAGTCAATCAAACGCAGTTGCGCTTTCACCAGATACCCAATTTCCGCCAAAAGCTTGCTGCCAATCAGGTGCCCGTGCGTGTCGTTGACCGCTTTGAAGTGGTCGAGATCGATGAACAGCACGCTGAACTCGTAGCCGAATCGCGACGAGCGATAAACCTCCGTCTCCAGCGTCTTGTATAAATGCCGCGCGTTGTACAGTCCGGTGCAGTCGTCGGTGATCGTCAGTTCCTGGATCTTCTCCACCCAGCGCGCGTTCTCAATCGCAATGGCTGCGTAATCGCAAAGCGCCTGCAGAAAGAAAACTTCCGGCTCGTTGAACTGCGACATGTCCACATTCACCAGTTGGATCACGCCCAGCACCCGCAGCCGCGACCGCAGCGGCACGCAGATGATGGAGTGCGTTTCCCACTGCGTGGCTTCGTCAACCCGCTTGGCAAAGCGCGGATCGTTTTCCACATCCCCCGAAATCACCTGCTCGCCGTGCTTTGCCACCCAACCCGCAATCCCTTCCCCCACTTTCAGCCGCACATTCTTCAGCGCCTCGGCGGCATCGCCCACTGCAATCGCGAAGTACAGCTCATTGTGCTCCTCGTCCACCATCAGCAACGACCAGGTGTCAGGACGAAAGTACTCCGCCATCTTTTCCATGATCGTCTGCAGAATGGAGTCAAGGTCCAGCGACGACGTCAGCGCTTTGGCCACGTCGTGAAAGATGGTCAACTCCTGGCTCTGGCGCGTCAATTGGGTGCCGGTGGCCTCGGACATGCCTGATCTCAGTTCCTTTGGTCTCAACTGGACGGAGTGACAGTTCCAAAAATTATAGGGCTGCCCCGCCAATGGAGCAATGAACGTTGGTAATAGGAACCCCTAAAGCCAATCCCATCCTGACTTTAGAAGATCACCGAGGGCCGCCCAGCAACATGTGGGGACGGCCGCCTCGAGAGCTGCCCTGAGCGAAGCCGAAGGGTCCAGCCGAGCGCAGCGAGGCGTCGGCCACCACGACGCGCCGGGTCCGCATCCTTACTCTCTTCGACATCCCGCAGGAGTATTCTGGAAAGCATGCGAGTCATCACACTCCCAACCATACCGCTACGCATCCTGCTGGTCCTCGCCACCCTTTCCCTTCCTGCCCTTCAAGCACAAACCTCCCCGCCGCCCGACCCCAAATCCGTTCCCGTAATCGACGGCGGAATCGGCCCCTGTTCCGCCGACTTCACCATCACCGACCCCACCGGTGCGCCCGTCTACGCCGCCACCATCCAGGTCCACATCGCCTACGGATTCATGTACCTCCACAAGCTAGACCTTCAAGTCGGCACCAATGCTGGCGGCAAAGCCCGCTTCACCGGACTCCCCGACCGCACCAAGCAAGGATTATTTTTCCGCGCCTCCGAAGGCGCCCGCCAAGGCTCCGCCTTCGACGACCCAGCCAAAACCTGCCAATCCCAACTCACCATCACGCTCGAGAAAAAACCTCAATAAGAGTTTGATAAGCAAGTGTGGGGACGGCCGCCTCGGAGCCTGCCCTGAGCGAAGCCGAAGGGTCCAGCCGAGCGCAGCGAGGCTTTCTTTCCCTGCCAGCAAACGGGCTTTAGCCCAAGCTACGCCCCTAGGTAACCCCGAATCGCCCACTCTTCTGGCATCCCTCCCCGCCTTCGCCTATGATTATCTCCATCTCGATGCGGACGGCAACTCTATCCCGCCCGCCGGAGTCGGCCTTGCCAGCATTCGGAGAAAAACTTCGCAAGCAGCGCGAGCAGCGTGGCATGACGCTCGAAGCCGTCTCCGACTCCACGAAAATCAGCACTCGCCTGCTGCGCGCCCTCGAGGCCGACCACTTTGATCAGCTTCCCGGCGGCGTCTTCAACAAAGGTTTCGTCCGCGCCTACGCCCGCCAGGTCGGACTCGACGAAGAAGAAGCCCTGGCGGACTATCTCACCGCATTGCGCGAGAGTCAGATGCTGCAGCAGTCCACCCTTCCCGATTTCCGCGCACCGTCCGCCAAACCCGGCGACGCCCCCGCGCCCCAGCTTCGCCGGCAGAGTCGGGATAACCGCGATCTTTCCAAGCAGGATCTCCCCAAGCAGGATCTTTCAAAGCAAGATCTTTCCAGCCAAGACGCCCATCCTCCTGCCGGGCGCTTCCAGCAAAAATATCCTGCAGGATTCCCCGAGCAGCCCGACCATCACGACGATCCTTCCGCCCAGATTCCCTGGGGCAAGCTGGCCGTCGCTTTGCTGCTGGTCACCTTCGCGCTCGTCCTCTGGAATTCTCGCCGTCACGCCGAGTCCAGCTCCGCGTCGCACCCCGCCGCCGCTCCGCCGCCTTCTCCAGCTCCAATTCCAGTCTCCGCCCCGGTTGCAGCGTCAACCCAGTCCTCCGCCGGCACCCTCAAGGTCGGCCGCGCATCGTCCCCCTCAACCTTGTCGGCTGGAACTTTGTCGGCTGGAGCCTTGTCGGCAAGATCACTCTCGTCAGGATCCACGCCGTCAACATCAGTCTCCACCGGAACCAGCTCACCCCCCACTACCAGCGCATCGTTAACCCTGCGCGCCGCAATGCCCGCATCTTCCGCTGCCGCACCGTCTTCGGCCGCATCGAGCGCCAATCCGCCACTCGCCAATCACCTCGCGGCTGCCCGCCCGCCCAACACTTTCACCCTGCTGATCCGTGCCGAGAAAACCACCTGGATCTCGATCACAGCGGACGGCAAACCCGTGGCCGCGGAAACCCTCATCGCTCCCGCCCACACCTCCGTCCGCGCCACCGCCGAGATCGTCATCAAAGCTGGAAACGCCGCCGGAGTCAGCTTCCAGCTAAACGGCAAAGAAATCCCGCCCCAAGGCAACGAAGGCGAAGTAAAAACCTACGTCTTCGACCCCACCGGCCTTCGCGAAGCCCCGCCAGCCCAAACACCCTCCGCCAATCACTAGCCACTCAAGCTTCAGCGGGAAACTCAGCGCCAAGTCCAGTCCTCGGAACCAGGTCCTTATTCTTGTCATTCCGAAGGTTGCACCAAGCCCGGTGAGCAACCTGCTGTTGGCCGTCCGCAAAGCTCCAAGCAATGAACCTCGCTTCAACTCACGACGTATCCACATCAAACCACCCGCACCACCACCGCAATTTCTTGCATGTTGACAGGACACTCTCCGCCCCACATAATCCTCCACACGTTGCGGGCACACTTGCGTTCTCTGCTGCCCGGAACATAATTTCCGTACCGGCTTTTTTCCTAGGCAGTCGGGCCCCTCTGTAAACAAAGTTTGTTCCCTTAAGGAGAAATCTCCCATGAAGCTACGCACCGCTTGCGTTGCGGCTGGATTCGTGTTGCTAGGTCTTTCCCTGGCCGCTCAGACCTCACCCAATAGCCCGGCCTCAGCTCAGGTGCCGCCGCTGATCCAGTTCTCTAATGTTGCTACCGACGAAGGCGGCAATACACTGAGCGGCGAAGTAAGCATCACGTTCTCGCTGTACAACAACCAGCAAGGTGGCGAGCCCCTGTGGACGGAGACCCAGAACAACATCCCGCTCGACCCCACCGGCCACTACTCCGTCGAACTCGGCATCACCAAACCCAACGGCGTACCCACAAATATGTTCACCACGGGCGAAGCGCGCTGGCTGGGAGTGCGGATCGCTGAACAGGGCGAGCATCCGCGGGTGCTTCTGCTTAGCGTGCCTTATGCACTGAAAGCCGGCGATGCGGCAACCATCGGCGGATTGCCGCCCTCCGCTTTCGTGCTCGCCTCCCCAGGGACGGAATCCGCGTCGGCAACTTTCGCTGCGGAAACCCCGACATCGGCCGATGCTCCGCCGGCCGGCGGCGTCACTGGCTCCGGTACAGCCGACTTCATCCCGCTCTGGACCAGCGCCTCCAACCTCGCAAGCTCCGCCCTGTTTCAATCCGGAACCGGTGCCACGGCGAAAATCGGCGTCGGTACTTCGACCCCCACCACCACGCTGGACGTGCAAGGATCGGAAACCGTGAGCGGCGTCTTGCTGCTGCCGGCCTCGGGCACGGCCACGGCCTCCAAAGGCGCAAGCTCGCAACCACTCGCTCTAACCGCCTCCGCATTCAACAGCGCATCCGGGACCGCGGTCGCTCAAAACTTCCGCTGGCAAGCCCAGCCGGTGGGCAATAACACCAGCAACCCCACCGGGTCGTTGTACCTGCTCTACAGCTCAGGCAGCAATGCCGGTACAGAAACCGGATTACAAATCAGCGCCAAGGGATTGTTCACGTTCGCCCCAGGCCAGACTTTCCCCGGCACAGGCTCGATCACCGGGATTACGACCGCGACTGGCAGTGGGCTAAGCGGCGGCGGCACCGGCGGTACGTTGAACCTGGCTCTGCAGGCTTGCGGCCCCAATCAGGTGTTGGAGTTCGTCGGAGGTGCCTGGACCTGCGTCACGGCTGGTACCGGGACGGTCACCAGCATCACGGCTGGATCGGGTCTGAATGGTGGAACGATTACCTCCAGTGGAACCCTGAGCGTCAACGGGGCTGTGGTGCCCCTGCTGGCAGCTGCGAATACATTTACCGCGAATCAGACAGTGAGCGGCACCTTGACCGCAACATCGTTTAGCGGAAGCGGTGCGGGAGTGACCGGAGTGAACGCCAGCCAACTCGGAGGCCTGGCATCCAGCGCATTCGCCCAATTGTCCACCGCTGACACCTTTGCGGGCAGCGTGAATATGGTGAGCGACACGCGGGTCGACTACAACAACCTGAATCAAGGCAGCTATACTCCGGCGATTCGCTTCGGCAGCGGCAAGACCGGCGAGGCAATCTCTTCTGACCGGGCGGGAGTGGTCAATGTAAACGGAATTGACTTGTATACCGACTTCACGCCACGCTTGTCGGTGACCAATGGGGGGAGTGTGGGCATCGGCACCCAGGCGCCGGTCTACACATTGGATGTGCAGGGTACGGGCAGTTTCTCCAGTGGGGTTACCGGCATATCGACTTCCTCTTCCGTTCCGGCCGGCATTTTCGGTGGTTTCAGTGCTGCGCTAAACTCCGGTCTCGCAGGTTCGGACGGCGTCGATGGCTATGGGGGTCTGGCTGACGCCCTCAGCAGCGGCCGCGGTGGCAACGGCGTCACAGGTTATGGCGGTTACGGAGGAAATTATGGCACCGCCGGGAACGGCGTTGTGGGTTTTGGCGCTGGCTCTTCATTACAAACTCCAGCCGGCGGCGGAGTCATCGGTACGGGTGGCGCAGGGTATACGTGTGGGAACTGCGACGCCGTTGACGATGGGCCGGGCGGTGCCTTCACCGGCGGCAACGAGTCGTTTGGCGGCGACGGAATAGATGCATACACCGGCTCGGGTTATGCCGGGTCCTTCAGCGGCGATGTTTACATCTCCGGTACCCTTTACGGAGGCGGCGCGGTCGTCAAAATGGATCACCCGCTCGATCCCGCCGACAAGTACTTCATCCACGCTTCGGTGGAGTCCTCTGAAATGAAAAACCTCTACGACGGCAACGTCACCACCGATAGCGAGGGCCATGCGACGGTGCAACTGCCAGAGTGGTTTGAGTTGCTCAACACCGACTTCCGTTACCAGTTGACGGTGATCGGGCAATTCGCCCAGGCCATCGTCGGACGAAAGATCGAGAACAACCGCTTCGAGATCAGAACGAGCGCGCCCAACGTCGAAGTCTCCTGGCAGGTGACCGGGGTGCGGCAGGATGCCTACGCCAAAGCGCACCCGCTGGTGGTCGAGGAGGAAAAGGAAGCCCGGCTGCGCGGCTTCTATATCCATCCCGAGTTGTACGGAGCGCCTCCCGAGAAGCAGATCGAATGGGCGCGCCATCCCCAGCTCATGAAAGAGATAAAGGAAATGCAGGCCAAACAGCGGATGAGGACCGGGGCGGCCGCCCGGCCAGCGCCAGCTCAAACTAAGTAGGGGCCGGGTGCCCCCAGCCTTCGCTTCCCAGCTGAGCTACAGCCCCATCGCAGGGGTCAAGGGGTCAGGGGTCAGGGGTCAGAGACGAGGGTTCAGAAAACTGATCCCTAGGCCCTGATCCCTGACCTCTGATTTGAGGGTGGGATTCCCACGGCAGCTTCCTCCAGGGGAACTCCTCGCCCGCTCCTGAAGCCCCGCCCCGCGTCCTCCGCTCGACGCCCCAATCCCCCCGTCCACCACGGCATTTCCGCTATTGAATTCATCCTGAAGCATTTAGCGCCAAAGTCATTGCGCGACCCGAACCCGTCTGTTAGCCTTTTCGAGGACTTCTTTCCGGCGGATCTTGTACTGGATCCATCCCGATAGTATGATGATTGCTCGCTCTTGCGTGCGAGTATTGCGACCGCCATCCGCACCCCCACCGTCGCCTGAAACTAAAGTCCAAAGCAGTTTCTAAGGAGAATTAATCTTGGCAGCAACCGCAACCACAAAGAACCGCATTCTTTTTACCTCCGAATCCGTAACCGAAGGCCATCCCGATAAGATCGCCGACCAGATTTCCGATGCCATCCTCGACGCCTGCCTCGCCGAAGACTCCGCCAGCCGCGTCGCCTGCGAAACCCTCACCGCCACCGGCCTCGTCGTCATCGCTGGAGAAATTACCACCAAAGCCTACGTCGATTTCCAGAGCGTAGTCCGCGGCACCGTCCAGGCCATCGGCTACGACAACGCCGTCTACGGCTTCGACTGCAATACCTGCGCCGTAATTTCCAGCATCAATAAACAGTCCGGCGACATAGCCATGGGCGTAGACACCGGCGGCGCCGGCGACCAGGGAATGATGTTTGGGTATGCTTGCGACGAGAATGCGGATCTCATGCCCACTCCCATCTCGCTGGCGCACAAGCTGACTATGCGGCTCTCGCAGATGCGCAAGAACGGAACGCTTCCCTTCCTTCGTCCCGATGGAAAATCCCAGGTTACGGTTGAATACGACGCGAAGGGGAAAGTGCTGCGCGTGGATGCGGTTGTGATTTCCACGCAGCATGCGGAAACCGTCAGCAACGAGGAGCTGCGCGCCGGCATTCTCAAGCACGTGATCCAAGCGGTTATTCCGGCGCACTTGCTGGACGAAGACACCAAGTACCACATCAATCCCACGGGACGGTTCGTGATTGGCGGTCCCATGGGCGATACCGGCCTGACCGGACGCAAAATCATCGTCGACACCTACGGCGGCATGGGGCGTCACGGCGGCGGAGCGTTCAGCGGCAAGGATCCGACCAAGGTAGATCGCTCGGCGGCCTACATGGCGCGGCACATCGCGAAAAACATTGTCGCGGCGAAGCTGGCGGACCGTTGTGAAGTTCAACTGGCCTACGCCATCGGCGTGGCCGACCCGGTAAGCGTGCGGGTGGATACTTTTGGTACGGAGAAAGTGGACCCGGCGATCATCCCCGACCTGATTCGCGCGCATTTCAAGCTGACTCCTCGGGGCATCATCGATTCCCTGAATTTGCGGCGGCCTATCTACAAGAAGACGGCGGCTTACGGCCACTTCGGACGCAGCGATCCTGACTTCACCTGGGAAGCGACCGACAAAGCGGCGAAGCTGGCCAGCGATGCCGGCGTTCGTGAGCCCGTTGGGCAAGCCGTTCGCAAGTAACCGGCGAACTCTGAAATGATTTGCCATCGAAAATGATTTTGCGATCGAAATTGATGTGTCATCGAAATTGATGTGTCATCGAAATGATTTGTCATCCCGAGCGCAGCGAGGGATCCTGGGGTTTGCCGGCGCACGCAACGCCTGCCGCTTCAAGCAAGAACCAGGATCCCTCGCTGCGCCCAAGATGACACGACCTTAGTTCACGGCGTTAGTTGAGGTTCGGCGGCTGACCAAAGTTCAGCCGCCGAAATAGGCCGAAAGTGCCACTCCCCGAAGAGTATTTGGGCATGCTGACCTTTCCCCCGGTTCGTGTATTCTGACAGAGCACTGGGCAATCAAAAACTGAGTCTCTACTAGTCAACACATACGGTAACTAACAAACTTTTCCGCAGGTGAAAGCGCCACAGGAGGCGTATGTCGACAGCAACAATCAATAGCGATATCAAGAGCCTGGAACTGGCCGAACTGGGCAAAAAGCGCATCGAGTGGGCGAACCAGTCCATGAAGGTGCTGCAGATTATCCGCAAGGAATTCATCAAGAACCAGCCGCTGAAAGGCATCCGCATCTCGGCCTGCCTGCACGTCACGGCAGAAACCGCGAACCTGGCAATTTGCCTGCGCGATGGCGGAGCCGACGTGGTGCTCTGCGCCTCGAATCCTCTCTCTACTCAGGACGATGTTTCCGCCAGCCTGGTGCGCGATCAAGCCATTCCCGTCTACGCCATCAAGGGTGAGGACAACGATACCTACTACAACCACATCCTGGCCGCGATCGATCACAAGCCGCACATCACCATGGACGATGGCGCCGATCTGGTCACCATCCTCCACACCAAGCGCACCGACGCTCTTGAAGGCGTGATCGGCGGCACCGAAGAGACCACAACCGGCGTGATCCGCCTGCGCGCGATGGCCAAGGAAGGCGTGCTCAAGTTCCCCATCGTCGCCGTGAACGACGCCGACACCAAACATCTTTTTGATAACCGTTACGGCACAGGTCAGTCGACCATCGACGGCATCATCCGCGCCACCAACTTCCTGCTCGCCGGCTCGAAGTTCGTGGTAGCCGGCTACGGCTGGTGCGGCCGCGGACTGGCCAGCCGCGCTCGCGGCAACGGCGCCGAAGTCATCATCACCGAAGTCGATCCCACCAAGGCTCTCGAAGCCGTGATGGATGGTTTCCGCGTGATGTCGATGGCCGAAGCGGCGAAGTTGGGCGACGTGTTCTGCACCGTCACCGGCAACAAGAGCGTGCTCACCAAAGAACATTTCGACTTGATGAAGGACGGAGCCATCATCTCGAACTCCGGACACTTCAACGTCGAGATCGATATCTCCGCGCTCGAAAAGATGTCATCCTCGAAGCGCACAACGCGCACCTTCGTCGACGAATACTCCCTGAAAGACGGCCGCAAGATCAACCTTCTGGGCGAGGGACGGCTGATCAATCTGGCCGCGGCGGAGGGGCATCCCGCTTCGGTCATGGATATGAGCTTTGCCGACCAGGCACTCTCCGTCGAGTACATGGTCAAGAACTTCAAGACGCTCGAGAAGAGGGTCTACAAAGTTCCCGACGATCTCGACAAGCGCGTGGCCAAGCTGAAGCTGGAGTCGATGGGAATCAAAATCGACCGGCTGAGCCCCGAGCAGGAAGAGTATTTGGCCGGATGGAGCGAGGGAACCTAAGGCAGCGTCAGTGTGAGTGTGGAGCGGGCGCCCTCGCCCGCTGCTTTTGACTCGAAGCGGGGCCGGCGCAAGCCGCCCCGCTTTTGTCTTGCGCTTGCGCAAAAGACCGGGAAGGGCACGACTTCCAGTCGTGCCGCCTGAGCGATCAAGAAGAGATAACAGCCCGTCGCCTGTCATCTTGAGCGGAGCGTGCCGAAGAGCGAAGCGAATCGGCATGCGCAGTCGAAAGATCCCTAGCCGATCACCAACCGCGTGTGGCCCACAGTCGCGTCCCGGTCAGCAACTTCCCGCGACTCCAGCACGACAGACAGAACAGCAGGTCCCTCCACTGCGCCGTCGCTGGCGCTCCGGCTCCGGTCGGGATGACAGTTTCAGAGGCGCGTACCGCAGCGGCTGAAGCCGCGTTCCCGGTGCATGGCTTAACGCGGTATTGCGCGAGTTCGTGTGTGCACCTGCAGAATCACAAATCAAGGTCATGAACAAGATCAAAGGCAGCGGACAAGAGTGTCCGCTCCACACGAGCAGGGCTGATGTGGCGCGAGTGAACTCGTGCCCCTCCCGGTCAAGTGCGGCTACCCCTCGGAATAACAAGCAACTCAGTGGGCGATGAGAGTTTCCTGGCTGGCGACGCAGAGCCACTGGCCGTTTTGGCGGATCCAAGTGTCGGTGAAGCGGCCGTGGAGCAGGTAGGGCTTCGCATTGTCCATGCCCTGTTCCCGATAGGAGCCGGTCACGACGATGGCGTCCCCGTAGGATTCTGCCTTCATCCCCTCATTGGCGATCTGGGTGGAGGTAACCTCGGGTACGCCGGCAAGAAAGTGTGATCTGTCGGAGAACATGCCGTCGGCATCGGTATAGACGAAGGTGGGAGCCAGCAGGGCGGCGAGGGCTTTGACATCTTTGTGGCTCTCGGCTTCGTTCCATGCGTTTTCGAGGGAAAGGACGCGGACTGTGTCCGAGGTCTGAGCGAAGGGTCGAGGTTGGGCTGAGAGGAACAGTCCGGCCAGCAGGATGCAGAGTCCCCTGCGTTTCATACGAGGCTCCCGTTGAGGTTTGGACACCTAGGCGAACGCTAAGGGAAGCAGGGAGCAATTGCAAGGGGATCCTATTTTGGGTAGTGGTGCAGTCTGATTGTCATCCTGAACAAGCGTTCTCTGCGCAGTGAAGGATCTGGGCGAGTCGCGCGACGGGTCGCGTTCTTTGCGACCCATTAATCGCGCGTTTGACTCGCTTCCTTATCAAACCGCACCACCACCCTATTTTGGGTAGTGGGCTAACTCGTACCTTTCCCGGTCAAAGTCAAGATCAAGGTCAAAGGCAGCGGACGGGGGCGTCCGCTCCACACGGGCATACCTACTAAAGTAGACGTCTACTTTAGTAGACTTTCCATCATCGCGAGGGCATGTAAAAGTGGACTATGTTCCAAGAATAGCGCGGCCACCACTGGCCGCGTTTTTTGTTGGGCAAATTTTCGACAAATCGGCAACCAAGCTGTGAAAAGAGGGCAAGCGCGTGAAAAAACCTCGTGGCATGAACATCAAGAATTCCAAAGACCGGGGAGCATGGGCCGAGATGTGCTTCGCATTGCGGGCCATCGAGGAGGGACTGCGCCCGGCCCGGCCTTGGGGAGAGCCATCCGGATACGATTCCCTGGTGCATCACAAGAGCACGCGAATTTTCCGCGTCCAGGTGAAGTCCACCATCTACAAAATGGGCAATTGCTATCACTGCACGATCAGGACCAGCAACCACCCCTATAAGAAGGACGCGTTTGACTTTGTGGCGGCGTACGTGATTCCTGAAGACGTCTGGTACATCCTTCCGGAAAAAGTAGTGCGCGGCATGTCGACCGTGGGCCTCTATCCGGCCATGACAGGCGCGAAATACGATGCCTACAAGGAAGCCTGGCATCTGCTGCGCGGAGAAACCCCAGGCGTGATCGCCTGCATTCAGGCTTGTGCTGAGGAGTACGTTCCAGATTGGCCGGAGGGGACTTAGGCAATCAGCAGCCAACAATCAACGATCCAAGACAAAACGGGGACGGCTTGCGCTGTCCCCGTTTCAGCGTTGGGGGTGGAACAACTTGTTCAGGTCGCCGGGACGGCTGACGCCGCCCCGGAGACCGCGACGGGGGAGGCCCGCGCATCCGAAGAGCACTTCCTTCGGAATCTTTTGAACTGCTCCGGCTAGTAGCGTCCTTGCCTGACCCAGAGGCGCACCTGATCTTCGACGGAGAAGCGCTGCGCGGGCGTGGCCGCGAACTTTGACTCGAGAGAAAATGCGTGGGCTTCGAGCGGAACTGAAAAATGGAGCTTCGTATTCACGAAGCTGCGGACGAAGAGATCGGCGTAGCGTTCGAGTCCCAGGATTTCAAACTGCACGGCATGCACCAGCCCGTGAAACAGCGAGCGCTCGGCGAGTTTCTCGTTGAAGACCACCACCTCGAGAAACGTCACGGAGTGCATATGGGCAACCTCGGGCAGGTTTACGAAACCTAAGGCCTTCGCTTGCTCATAAAACGGCGGATTGGAAACGCGTTTTCCTTCGAGCTCGGTGATGCGCACGCGATCGAGCAGAGCTCCCGAAAAATAGGGCCACATCAGGGCTTTCTGGTGGTTGCTCAGAGGCACGGCGGAGCGGAGGTAGCGTTCGCGCTGCTCGCTCAGATAAGAAACCACCTGCTGGATGGCCTCGAGGATCCGGTCTTCGGTAAGCCGGGTAAGAGGCTCGGAGAGCGCTTCCACTTCGGGGATTTTCTTTTCGATGGACGTGTAATATTCGCTGAGGGCGGCGGCCGCCTGAATGGATTTGCGCAGAATATCGCGCTGGCCGAAACGGGCCAGATCGTCTGCGCTAAAGCGCAACCGCAACTGGTGGGTGGCGCAATGGGCGCTTAGGAGCTCCAGTTGGGCGTGCTGCAGTTCTGAATTCATCTGGGCGATAGAGACTCTATCGTCCGGGTCTTCCCACGAATACATCTCAGTAAACTCCTTGCAGGACTTTGGAATGCGGAGGGGGCCCGAGTGCTGCTATTATGTATACAGCGTTACGTTTACTATGTCAACATAATTATGAAGGACAGACTGCCGCGGGGGCGGAGGGCGGGAAGGGCGCGCATTTATTGCCTTTACATTGTTATATTTACGATGTATACATAATTCCGGCGGTTTCATTTTCCCTGGAGGAAACCACATGCCACGGCGACCAGACCCTGACCTGGAAGGCGAAATCCTGGATGCAGCGCAAAAGTTATGGAAGAAGGGAGGGGAGAAGGCGTTGACGATGCGGGCGGTGGCCAGAGCAGCGAAGACGAACACGCCAGCGGTTTACCGGCGGTTCGGGGAGCGGGACGATATTCTTCGGGCGCTGCTGCAGCACATCCGGCTGCAGATCGGGTCGCAGATGGAAAACATCTCCTCTCCGGAAGAAGGTTGCGAGCGGTATCTGGATTATGCGCTGAACCATCCGCACGAGTATGAGCTGTTTTTTCAGAAGGAATACGAACTCTTTCATTCGAGCCGTTCGATCCGCGCCGGAGTGAAGCCGGTAAGCCGGCCGACGCGGGACGCCATGAGACGACAACTGACGGAAAAGCTGGGGAAGTCGCCGGACGACCACGAGCGCCTGTTGATGGCGTTGCAGATGCTGGTGCACGGGGCAGCGATGCTGCTGATCACAAAGGCAATCCTGCCCAAAGATGTGGAGGAGGCGCGTACGGTGTTTACCGCGGCGATAGTGGCGCTGCTGCGCTCGGGGCGCGGGTTGTGAGGGCTTCGGGGAGAGGAGCCGAGGGTTTGTTTCTTGACGCGTTATTCTTCAGATGCTACTTCTTCAGGCCGGCCTGCCAGTTCAGTATCACCGTGTAGGGCTCCGGCCGGTTATTCTTGGAAGCGGCCACGAGAAAACGCTGGCCGTCGGGTGTGTTCTCCCAGAAGGTGCCCGAAGAACTTCCACGCTCGGTGGAAAAGCCGAGGGGCTGAGGCTTGCCGGGCCTGAACTCCGGAGTGGTCGCAATAGCGACCGCCATCATCTGTCCGCTTTGAGCGTTGTAATAAAGTTCCCGACCATCTCCGCGCCAGCGCGGGTCGATCCCGTATCCATTGGAGATTTGCCACTTGCCTCCCGGTTCGACAGCCGTCCCGGCAGAGTTCAAGGCAAATGAGCGCACGTAGATTTCCAAGTGGCCAGACTCATCCGAAAGATAAGCTACCCAGCGGCCGTCCGGAGAAAAGCGAGCGGCGGCCTCGATGAACTCAGTAACCAGAAACGGGATGGGCTTCCTGTCACCCTGGAGCGGGAGCAGCCAAAGATCGAAGTTGGTTTTCGGGTCACGCACGTCATACATGAGGAACTTTCCGTCACGCGAGATACCGTCGGAATGGGGCGCGGCGCTGAGGGTCAACAAAAGTTCCGCATCTTTCACGCCGCTGGCGGGCTTTTGATACAGGTCGTTTCCAGACCTAAAGAGGATACGTTTTCCGTCCGGCGACCAGATGGGGTTTGAATCCGTCGTCGAACCGAAGGTGAAGCGGGTGCTGGTGTCTCGAGAGAGATCCAACAGCCAGATGTTGGAGACCTGCCCGCTCCTCTTTCTGAAGGCCACGCGCGTGCCATCGGGCGAGAGAGCCAGATCTCGATAATCGCCGGGTTCGCCGACGGTTCCCAAGACCTTGCCTTGCCGATCGTACCAGGTGAGTTGGCGGTCGCCGCCGCCTCGCCAGTACACCAGAACGTCATTGGTCGAAGCCGAAAAGCCTCCGTAACCGCCGGTGCCGCCGCCGTTATCACCCACCTGCTCGGCGAGCGGCGTCGCCTGCCCTTTCAGTTCCAGGCGGTGATTATCGAAGGGCTGGGCCATCAGCGTACCTTCACGCATGAAAAGCAGATAGCCGGTGCCGGGATCGGACGAAGGGGCATACACCGGCCCCCAGTTGCTGGCGATCAAGGGCTTGGAGCTCTGTTGCTGCGGTTTGGCGTCGACGGAGCCGAGATAAATCGCGCTTTTCTCGCCAGTCGTAGTGGCGCGAATGTAGACGAAATGCCGGCCGTCCGGTAGAAAGGAGGGGCAGTAATGAGATCGTTCGAGGCTCACGGGATCAACGGTGGTAATTTGATCGAGAACACCACCGGACGCAGGCACGCGGTATAAACCCTTCGAAGAGCCGAGGACGATGACGCCCTCCTGGCTCCATGCGCCGGCTCCCCAATAGCCGGGCAAGTCCGCCACCGTCTGAGCGGGACCGCCAGTGGCCTCGATCTTCTTGAGCTTATTGTCGAATGGATATCCGATGAAGCGGCTGTCGGGAGACCAGAAAGGCGAACCTTCCGCGTCCGTCAGATCGCGAGATTCTCCTGACTCCAGGAAATGCACCCACAGGCGGCCCGAGGAATAAAAGGCCAGCTTGCGGCCATCGGGAGAAAGATTGAAGATGGGCCCGAGCGCGGTGTTTTCGGGGGCCGGGATCTGGAAGCGCACGGGTGCAGCCGGAGCGAGCGGTTTTTCGCGGAAATGCAGAAAGCTAACTGCGGCCAAAGCGATCGCCAGCATGGCCGCCACGCTCCAGGCGGCATTCTGGGATAGCTTGCGCCGGGCAGCCACCGGAGCGGGAACTCCCGCCTGCGATCCGCCTTCGGCAATCCACTTCAACTGCAGTTTTAGATCGTGGACGTTTTGAAAACGCTCATCCGGATCCTTGGCGAGGCAAACCTTTACCACGCGATCCAATGCCGGAGGCGACATCGGCTGTACCACGGAGATGGGCTGCGGCTCCGAGGCGAGAATGGCCGCTACCAGGGTTGCCTGGGTCTTGCCCGAGAAGGCACGTTTGCCCGTCGCCATCTCATACAGCACCGCGCCCAGCGCAAAGATGTCGCTGCGGGCATCGGCTTCGTTCCCCTCCAGCTGCTCCGGGGACATGTATTGGAACGTTCCGACCAGAGTTCCGCGCCGTCAGAGGCTGTTCAGCCGATGGACCGGAAGCCGTCATGGTCAGGCTGGATGCGGGCGGAGCGCTTGCGGTGGTTGCCTTGGCCAGGCCAAAATCCATCAGCTTGGTCGCGGTTTTCGTCAGCATGACGTTGCCCGGCTTCAGATCGCGATGGATCACTCCCGTCTTGTGCGCTTTCTCCAGGCCTTCGCAGATTTCGATTCCGTACTTCAGCACCTGGTCCGGGGGCAGCGGACCTCGCACGAGACGATCGGCCAGGGTTTCGCCTTCGAGGAACTCCATGACCAGGTAGTCGATCCCGTTCTGATGGCCGACGTCAAAGAGCGTGCAGATGTTGGGATGGTTCAGTGACGAGATGGCGCGGGCTTCGCGGTCGAAACGTTGTTTGGCTTCAGGGTTGTCAGAAAGATGCGCCGGCAGAATCTTGATGGCGACGATGCGGTCGAGGCGCGTATCGCAGGCACGATACACTTCGCCCATGCCGCCAGCGCCGAGCGGGGATTGGATCTCATACGGCCCGAGTTTGGTGCCCGAGGCTAGAGCCATGCTTGGGCGCAATTATAGTACTGCCCAAGCGTGCAGCGGATGCGACGGTTCGGTGTCGAGAGTACGCGGGCCGATGGACCGGATCACTTCGGCTGCGGAGGAGCTGCATCGGCGCGCTTTTGAGCATCGGCCAGGAGGGCTTCAAAACTGGGACGACCGCGAAGAGATTTCAAGTCGTCATCGGTGCGAATGCGGTCAATGTTTTTGAAGCCGTGGTTGACGGCCTCGCGAAGATGCAGGACGGCCTCCTCAGGATCGTGGGCGACCGCGGCCACGCAGGCGAAGTGGTACCAGGCGAGCGGGAGATTGGGATCGTCGCTTTTGCTTACCTTCTCGATTGTGGCGGCGAAGAGCTTTTTGGCTTCGTCATAGCGATGGTTATAGACCAGCGCGATGCCCAGGGTTTGAAGGGTGTTGAGCGAATCGGGATGCTGGGGTCCGAGGACGCGGACCTGAACGTCGAGAGCCTGTCGAGCCACAGTCTCGGCTTCCGGGTATCTACCTTCGGCTATTAATATTTTTGCGAGCAAGGTTTTGGAGGCCAAGGCGTCGGCGTTTTCCGGCCCCAGGACGCGGGACTGGGCTTCGATGGTTTCGCGGATCAATTTCTCGGCTTCGGGAAAGCGGCGATTGGCCATAAGCCCAGTGGCCAGGTTGTATTTTGACAGCAAGGTATCGGTATGTGCGGGGCCGAGAGTACGTTGCCGAATCTCGAGAATCTGGAGCTGGAGTTTTTCCGCTTCGGCGAATTGTCCTTCGTCGGTAAGTACGTTGGCGAGGCCTTCCATGGCGCGGGTGGTGTAAGGGTGGTCGGAACCAAGGGTGCGCTGCTCAATGGCGAGTGATTGGCGATACAACTTCTCCGCTTCCTGGAAGCGGCCCTCATAGTAGAGGGTATCGGCGAGAGTCGAGACGGTACTGAGCACGTCAGGATGTTCGGGGCCGAGGACGTGTTGCGCAGTGGCGAGGATTTCCCGATACAAGCTCTCAGCCTCAGCGTAGCGGCCCTGCTCCTGTATTCGGTTTGCGAGATTGTGCTCGGTCGCCAGGGTCTGAGGATGTTCGGGTCCGAGGACACGGCGTTCTATGGCCAAGGCCTGGCGGTACATTCCTTCAGCCTCGGCGGCGCGGCCTTCAAGACTGATTGCGTCGGCAAGGTTGACCATGGCATGCAGTGTCCGCGGGTCTTCCGGGCCGAGCAGGCGGGTGCGAATCTCGATCAACTGGCGCAGCAGTTTCTCTTCCTCTTCAAAATGAGCCTGCTTTTCGAGGATGACTGCAAGGTTATCCATCGCCTGGAGAGTAACCGGGTCTTCGGGCCCGAGAATCCGGCGGCCTTGCTCGATGGCCTGGCGGGTCAGCTTCTCAGCCTGGTCTTCATGTCCTTCGCGGTCGAAAATCCAGCCGAGTTGGGTCAGGGACTCGAGTGTCTTGCGGTCCTTGGGACCGAGGAGATGGCGTCGATTCTCCAAGGCAGTGGCGGACAATTCGTGAGCCAGAGCGTATAGGCCCAGACTCGAGTAAGTCCGCGCCATGGTGAACATCAGCTCGGACTGCATCTCGGGATCTTTGGCCAAACCTGTCTTGATCTCGTTCGAAGCCTTGTCGAGAATCGAGCGCGCGGTGACGGTGTTGCCGCGGGCTTCGCTGGGGTCAGAGACGACGAACATCGCCGTCATAAAATCCGCGATGCGGTTTGCCCGGTCGCGTTCCTTGGCAATGCGGCGGGCTTGCAGCGCCATGGTGGTGGCGAAGGCGATGAGCAGCACGGCCGCGGCGACGGCTACGCCGACTCCGAAGCGATGCCGCCGGATGAATTTGCCGGCGCGATAGCTGGCGCTGGGGGGCCCGGCCAACACGGGCTGATCGTGGAGGTGGCGCTGGATGTCGGCGGCAAGATCGGAAGGCGAACCGTAGCGCCGGGTGCGATCCTTCTCCAATGCCTTGATGGTGATCCAATCGAGTTCGCCGCGCAGATGACGTTCGAGCGACTGGGGTTCCTCGCGGCGCTTTCCTGCCTGTTCTTTTGCGGAATCGCCCAACGACTTGAGTTTCGTGCTGGGGCGGAGCGGCTCCTGCTGGGTGATTTTCTGCAGCATGGCTTCGATGCCCGCCTCGCGGAGCTCTTGCGATCCGATGGGCAATGCACCAACCAGCAGTTCGTACAGGATCACGCCCAAGGAGTACACGTCGGTGCGAGTATCAATGTTGCGCTCGTTGCGGTCGGCCTGCTCCGGGCTCATGTAGTCAGGGGTGCCGACGATGGCGCCGGCTTCGGAAAACATGGTCATGCCGGTGAGGCGCTGCCCGGTAGCCTTGGCGAGGCCGAAGTCGATGATCTTGGGCACGGGCTTGTCGTCTACTTCTTCAACCAGCACGTTGGAGGGCTTCAGGTCGCGGTGGATGATGGCCTTCTGATGGGCGTGCTGCACGCCATCGCATACCTGCATAAAGAGCCGCAATCGCTCCTTAATGGTGAGGCGGCGTTTGTCGCAGTAGTCGGTGATGGGAAGGCCGGGGACGAACTCCATTACAAAATAGGGGCGACCCTCGGGAGTGGCGCCGGCGTCGAAAACCTTGGCGATGTTGGGATGGTCCATCAGGGCGAGGGTCTGGCGCTCGGAGTCGAAGCGGGCGACTACGGATTTGGTATCCATGCCGGCCTTGATCAGCTTGAGGGCGACGGTGCGATGGAGGGGCTCGGTTTGCTCGGCCCGCCAGACTTCCCCCATGCCGCCGATACCGAGCATCTGGATTAAGCGATAGGGACCGATGGTGATGAAGGACGCATGGACTGCGCTCTGGCTCAGAGTTGTGTCATCAGGAATATCGGGCATGCGCGGTTCTCCTCGACACCGGGGAGGGGGAAATTACAGATTGTCGCAACGCAACCCAGTGAAATTGAAAGGACGGAGGAAAAGCCAGATCATCATAGGGAAGGATTGCCGGGAAGGCAAATTCGAGCTGGGGGATCATGGAAGGTCGAGCGTTTTGCGGGGAGCGAGGTTTGCATAGGCAGCACCGGAGATGCCAATAGGGGCGGGCGCATTCCGCCGCGACATGAGCTAACGAGGTGGCGCATACTGGAGGATGAGCCGGACAGTTGTTTGCGAAGGGGTCTTTCTACGATGAAGGTGCTGCTGGTAGAGGACAGCAAGTTTCTGCGAGTGGCGACGGAGAAGACGCTGACTCAGGCGGGATACCAGGTAGTCTGCGCCGGGGACGGGGAAGAAGCCTTGCGGCTGGCGCGTGCACACTCGCCCGGGCTGGTGCTGTTGGACATCATGCTGCCCAAGATGAGTGGGCCGGATGTGCTGAAAGCTTTGAAGAAAGATCCGGCGACGGCGGGGATTGCGGTGATGGTGTTGACCAGCCTGTCGCAAAAGAATGCGAAGGCGCTGGAGAAGGATGGAGCTGCCGGATTCTTCGAGAAATCTGACCTGATGCTGGGGTCTGGGCCGGCTTCGCTGGTGGCGGCGGTGGAGAAGATCTTGAAGGATCTGAAGTGAGGGATGCGGAGCTTTATCGCGGTTTCTGAATCGCGAGTGCACGAATGCTGAGTGCTGTTGGTGGCGGGATGCCAAATCCTACGCCTCGAGTTGAGCTGCCTAGAGGGCGCTTTCCTTAGAAGACTCTTAGATTGCAAGCACTGCAGGGCGCAGTTGTGTTCTTACGTCCAAACTTGCCGATAGGGTAAATGCAGGGCAGCAGGGCAGCAGTGGAGCAGTCCTGCGATGGAACTGTGTAAAGGGATTGGGGTTCAGAGGACCGGCGAGAAGAGGCTGGCGGCATAATGACCAAGATTTTACTGGTGGAGGACAGCAAGTTTATGAGGCTGGCGACGGAGCGGGCGCTGGAACGAGCAGGCTTCGAGGTGAGCAGCGCCGGCGACGGCGAGAAGGCCTTGCGGCTGGCGGCGGAGAACTTGCCGGACCTGATTCTTCTGGACATGTTGTTGCCGAAGATGAGCGGTCCGGATGTGCTTGCGGCGCTGAAACAGGATCCTGTGACGAAGGCGATTCCGGTGGTGGTGATCACAGGGCTGTCGCCGAAGAATGCCGCGCGGCTGCAGGAGGATGGAGCGGTTGCGTTCCTGGAAAAATCTGCGCTTGAACTTGATAAAGGATCGGAAAAGCTGGTGCTGGCGGTGCAGGAGATTCTCGAGAAGCTTTCCGAGGTCGCACGGACTACGGCGGCGGCGGCCACATAGGCAGCTAGCGAATGCGGAATTCCTTTCGAGTGGGGCCGTTTGGCTGGACTTCTTCTCGGGCTGCCGCAGGCGTGGTTCGCCTCACGGCTGATGGCCTCGAAGCTCTACCAACTCTCGGCGCATGATCCGGTGAGCCTGTTCTGCGCTGGTGCTGGCGTGCTGGCTGTCTCCGTTGCCGGCGCGCTGATTCCGGCCCGCCGCGCCGCCTCCGTTGAACCCATGCAGGCCCTGCGTACCGAATAAGGACGGCAGGTGGACTTCATTCGTAGCGCAGTGCGACCAATGGATTGACTCGAGCAGCGCGGCGAGCGGGCAACCAGCAGGCCAGGAATCCGGTCAGCAGCAGGACGATGGGCATGCAGATTAGAGTCAGCGGATCGTAAGCCGACACTCCCCAGAGCTGGGTTGCGATGATTCGTGCCAAGGCTACGCTGACGAGCAAGCCGAGCCCCACGCCGATGGCCACGAGCCGGAGGCCCATGCGAATCACCATGCGGAGCACATCGGAGCCCTGGGCACCGAGTGCCATGCGAATCCCGATTTCCTGAGTTCGTCTGGCGGTGGTGTAGGAGAGCACGCTGTATACCCCGATGGTAACGAGGAGCAGGCCGATCGAACCAAAGATGATCATCAGCATGAAACCGAATCGAGGGCCGGCGTAGGAGAACTGGCTGATGTAGCCCTCGAGAGTGCCGGTGAGGGTGAGGGCAACATTTGAATCGGTGGCCCAGACTTCGTGGCGAACGGCGTTCAGCATGGTCAGGGGCTGTGGAGCGGTGCGAACCAGGATGCCGCGAAAGGCCGAGCCCGTGACGGTATAGGGGATCCAGATTTCCGGGCCGGGAGGATCCTGGAGGCCGCGGTTCATGACATCGGCGACGACTCCGATGATCTCGAAATCGGGTTCGGGCACTTTGTCTTCGAACTGGGCTAGTTGGTTGATGTGAACCTGCCTGCCGATGGGGTTTTCATTGGGCAGATACTTTTTCACAAATGTCTGGTTGACGACGGCGAGTTTGCGCGCGCCGCTAACTTCGGCTTCGGTGAAGGGCCTGCCATTGAGAAACTGGATTTTGAGAACCTGGAAGTATCCTTCGCTACAGAGCTGGAAGATGGACTCCCATTTCTCGGTATGGGTCTTTCCGGGGACTTCGATTTCGCTGGGAATACCGCCGTAAGGCGGGAGGGTGCTGGTCTCGGTGGCGGCTACGACGCCGGGCAGGGATTTCAGGCGCAGCAACAACGGACGATAAAAGGCGGCGATCTGCTCGGCAGTTTTGTAGCGTTCGACCGGGAGCGGCAGCCTGGCTGAGAGGACGTGATCGGGTTGGAAACCGAGATGCACCTGGCGGAGGGCGACGAAACTGCGCATCAGAAGCCCGGCGGCTACCATGAGCGTGAGGGAAAGGGCGACTTCGAGGACAACGACTGCATTACGGAGGCGTCCGTGACGGAAGCCGCCGCTGACGCCTTTGCCGGAGTCGCGCAAGGGTTCGTTCAAGTCTTTTCGGGCTGCCTTTAGCGCGGGGATGAGTCCAAAGATGAGGGCGGTCAGGACGGTCACAGCAAGAGTGAAGAGCAGCACGGGCGCATTCAGGCGGATGACGGCTTCCGCCGGAATAATGTCTTGCGGCATGAGGGCGACGATAGATTTCAATCCAGCCCAGGCGAGCAGAGTGCCGAGTACTGCACCGCCCAGGGCGAGGATGAGACTCTCTACCAAGAGCTGGCTTATCAAACGGCGGCGGCTGGCGCCGAGGGCGGAACGAATGGCAAATTCTTTCTCGCGAGTGGTGGCCCTGGCCAGAAGAAGGTTTGCCACGTTGCCGCAACCGATGAGCAGGAGCAAAGCAACGGCAGCCAGCACAATATAAAGAGTGGTGCGAAAGCCTCCGACGACCAGGTCGGTGAGAGATTGAATCACCACGGTAAAGCGCTTCGGGTAATCCTTGGGGTAGACGGTGGCGAGCCGGTTCGCTATGACGGTCACGTCGGCTGCGGCTTGTTTGAGCGACACGCCTGGCTTCAAATGTCCCATGAAGAACCAATAGTGGTTCTCAGTTCCGGCTACGGCGTTACTCACAATGGTGTGACTCGGCTTTAGTGGAATCCACAAATCCGCGTCGCCCCATCCGAAACGCGGGGGCATGATGCCGATCAGGGTTCGCGCCGTGCTGTTCAAGACGAACGTCTGGTTCAAGACTTTGGGGTCGGCACCGAACTCTTTGACCCAGGTCTTATAGCGCAGGACGAATACGGGAGGTGCGTCGGGTTCGTAGTCGGTGGGTTGCATGGCGCGGCCAAGGAGCGGTGCCATGCCTAGAAACTCAAAAGTTCCAGGCGTTACGTAATTTCCGCTCAGGAGTTGCGTGCCTTCGCCGGAGCGGTAGAGCACGTCCAGGTTGTCATTGCCGATCACACGGTCAAAGACGTGATTCTGGGCTACGTAATCCAGGAATTCGGGTCCGCTGAAACCGGAGCGTCCGCCTCGTTCCGCGCGTTCCGCGTCGTGGATCTGGATGGACATGTAGCGTTGGGCATCGGGATAGGGAAAGGGCTCCATCAGAATGTTTTCGAGGATGCTGAAAATGGATGTGGATGCCCCGATGCCGAGCGCCAGCGTGAGCACCGCGACGACAGCGAAGCTGGGGGTCTTGCTTAGATTCCTTAGCGCGTACCGGATATCTTGTCGGAGTGTTTCCATGAAGTTTCCGAGACTGCAGCTTGCTTATTATTCAAGAGTACGCAACGGACGGTAATTTGTTCGACGCGAATGAGCTAAATAGGTTGCTTCCACTTGCTCCGGACGGCATACCCAGGGACTGACGCTGGGCTGATCATTGTTGTTGTTGTTTTAGCTTTCCCATGCTTTGAGCTTTCCCGGGCGGTTGAAGCTCCCTTTCGTAACCTTACTCTAAGTGACCTTCCCGAGCCGCCGGGAGCGGGAAGCGCCGTCCCGTTCGCCATCTCCTATCTAGCCGTTGTAAATGAATCACTTACGAGCGGGAACCTGGAGAGGCTGGCCGGAGTCTATGCTGGTTAGAAGTGTAGATCGGCGGGGGCGGCGGGCTGGCGATTTTTTCGGTTGGGGATGAGGTGGAAAAACCTATAATCGTCCTAGCAGTCAAGCGGGATGCGGCGTCACAGCGGGAGTGACCACCTTGGCAGATCTGGCAAGCGCGATGGGAGCACGGGCAGAGGAAGCGGCGATTGTCGCGGACCTGAAGGCCGGCTCGGAAGAGGCGTACGCGTGGCTGATTGGCGAATTTCAGCGGCCGGTGTATGGGCTGGTGTATCGCATGGTGAGCGATCCGGCGGACGCGGCGGATACGACGCAGGATGTGTTCCTGAAAGTGTTCCGCGGGATGAAACAGTTCCATGGCGAGTCCAGCCTGAAGACGTGGATTTACCGGATTGCACTGCATGAGGCGGCGAACCGGAAGCGGTGGTGGTTCCGGCATAAGGCACGCGAGACTTCGATTGAGCCGGTGGAATCGGATGGGTTGGCGAATGGGGATGGGTGGGTGAATAGCGCGATGCAAAACGCGCTGACGGACCGGCACGAATCGCCATTCGACAATGTGGCGCACCGGGAAGTGCAGAAGCGCGTGGACGCGGAGCTGCGGCAAGTCGCGGAGCCCTACCGGACGACGCTAATTCTGCGCGATCTGGAAGAGATGTCGTATGAAGAGATCGCGGAAGTGTTGCAGGTTTCGCTGGGGACGGTGAAATCGAGAATCACGCGGGGGCGGCAGGCGCTGAAGCAGCGGCTGGCGCCGTATGTGCGCGAGGTGGGCGGAGAACTGGGGCTTACCACGCCGGAAGAAGAGGAATCGGCAAGTTTGCGGCGACAGGTTGCTGGAGGGGGAAGAAGGGTCGAGGTGATGCCATGAGGCATGTGGCCATGAAGTCCGGGGCAATGAAGTGCACGGCAGTGAGGGGATTGTTGTCTCCGTATATGGACGGGGCGGTGACGGGAACCGAGATGCAGGGGTTGCAGGAGCATCTGGACCGCTGCCCGGCGTGCATGCGGGAGTACCAGTTGCTGCGGCAGACACAACAACTGTTGATGAGCGTGGGGCGTGTGCAGGAGCCGGCGGACCTTGGGCTGAAGCTGCGTCTGGCCATTTCGCGGGAGGCGGCGGAGACACACCGGCCGCGATTTGAAGGCTTGCGCATGCAGGTGGGGAATACTCTGAACGCGTTCATGGTGCCGGCCACGGCAGGCCTGGTGTGCGCTTTGCTGATCTTTGGATTAGTCACGGCGATTCTGGCGATGCCGGGGCAGTTGCAGGCGAATAATGAAGACGTGCCGCTGGTGTTGAATACGGGGCCGGAGTTGCAGCAGAGCGTTTTCGGCACGACGCTGGGTTCGATGAACACAGACTCGCTGGTGATTGAAGCCTACGTGGACAGGAACGGGCGAGTGCAGGATTACAAGATTCTTTCCGATCCTGGGGAATCTCAGGAACTTCTGCCGCAGGTGAAGAGGATGCTGATCTTTACGACGTTCCGTCCGGCGATGTCGATGGGACGGCCGATTTCTTCGCGGGCGGTGCTGTCGTTCTCAAGGATCAGCGTGCGGGGGTAGAGAGTTGCCGGCTGGCTCTCACCTTCTCTGCACCGCTCTCTCTCTGCGCCGGTCTGTGGAAATTCGAATCCCCGTGGAACCCAGACCGGGTATCTGCCAAGCCAAGCTGCCGTCGCCGCTCTAAACTCTAATTTCGTGAACTTGTTACAATGCGCGCATGTTGACGCGAATTTGCGTGCTCTTGCTGTGTCTCCCCGTACTTGCTCAGAACTCTGATAGTCCGAATCAAGAGGCTCGGACGCAGGCGGCGGCAAGTCTGCGCGCGCTCATTGAGGCTGCGCCGAAGCTGCCGTTTAGCGCGTCGGAACTTATCGTCCAGCCGCCGAAGGCTGATTGGGAAACAGGCATGGTCTCGTGGATCGCGCTCGATGGGAAAGGAACTCTGTATCTGCTGCAACGGGGAGAGAAGGCCGATCCGGTTCTGGTTGTGGATCGCGAAGGGCACTTGCTGCGTTCCTGGGGAAAAGGCATGTACAAGGTTCCGCATAGCCTTCGCATTGACCCGCAAGGCAATGTCTGGACCGTGGATGCGTCAAGTTCCGTGGTATTGAAGTATTCACCGCTGGGCGAGAAGCTGATGGAAATCGACGTTGGCGAGCAACCGGAGAACTCGCCAAACGCGTTCAAGGGAACGACGGATATCGCCTTCGGGCCGAACGGGCGCCTGTTCATTACCGATGGATACGGGAACTCCCGGATTGTGGAGTACACGGCCGAGGGCAAGCGCATTCGCGAATGGGGAAGCGCCGGAACCGGAACCGGACAATTCCATCTGCCGCACTCGATCGTGATCGATGAGGATGGAATCATCTACGTGGCCGATCGCGAGAATGGACGGATTCAGCGTTTCGATCTCGAGGGCAAGTATATCGGCGAGTTCGCGAACCTGGGCCGCACGTATTCGCTGAAACTGAGCGGAGGCGCTCTGTGGGCCGGAATGCAGCCACTTAATGAGCCCACCGGAGCGCCCGGATGGCTGGTGAAACTGGACCGCAAGACGGGCAAGATTTTGGGATATGTGGAGGTCTCAGACCGAGGCGGGCTCCACTCGGTTGAGGTCAGCGCAACGGGCGAGCCAATTACGAGTCTCGGGAATCACGTCGAGTGGTTCAAGGCGCGCTAGAGTCACCCAGCGTACGATTCCGCTGCGGGAGCGAGACCGCATCAGCGCCTGTGTGCGCATCCCATTTCTTTCCCACGCACGACCGACTCAATGAGTGCAATGACGATCGCGCCTCAAACCCGGTTTGGGTTGTAGGTCTTTCTTAGCCAAGTCAATTAGTGCCCTTTCTTCTTCAGCCTGAGACGTATGTCCTGCTTGGGGCTGAGTAATCTCCGAACACGTCGTTGTGTGATCTGTGTCACCGACGGCCCACGCTTTCCAATCAATACCTGGCCTGCGAACGCTATCTCCTGAAGTCAAATGGCAAGAGACATCAGGGGCATTACTTGGTTGTTTTTTCTGTGTTTGTGGAAGTGAGCAGTATTGGACAGCTATGGCATCGTGAAAACGTTTACGATTAGCCATTTTTCGGAGCAAACAAGTGATGCCTCGGCGAGGTCAAACTCGTGAGCAAGAGATTCTTTTCATGCATTCACGACCAACCGCGCGGGTATCGAGGAAAGCGTGCTGATGCCAAGAAGTTCTGGGGCGTGTCGAGTTCTTGCATTCTCGGCGGTGTTTTTTTTCGCCGGCGTGCTTGCTCCAGGCCAGGCTGCACCGCCGGCACCGGCTAAGGCTGCTCCATCGGCCAGCGTACCCGCGGTCACAGCGACTCCCCCCGAAGTATCCAAGTACGTGGGGGCGGAAACGTGCAAGACCTGCCATGAGGACATCTACAACGCCTGGGAGAAGACGCCACACTGGAAGACGACCCTCGATAGGAGAAGTGGTCCGTCGAAACAGGGTTGCGAAGGCTGCCACGGTCCGGGTGCGGACCATGTGGCGGGGGGTGGCGACAAAACCAAGATATTCCTGTTCGAGAACGCTCCGGCGAAAGAGATCAACGCCCGCTGCCTGACGTGCCATGCTGGCGGCACGGAGCACATGAACGCGATTAACTCGATCCACAGCCAGAATAACGTCAGTTGTATTTCCTGCCATTCGCCACACCACGCGCAAACCAAAGAGTTTCTATTGGTGAAAGCACAGCCTGAGCTTTGTTACTCCTGCCATTTGCAGCAGAAGTCCCAATTCCAGATGCCTTTCCACCATCGCGTGAATGAGGGCTTGGTCCAATGCTCGGACTGCCACGACGTGCACGGGACGGTTGGGCCGAAGCAAGTACGGACCTCGGCGACACAGGATGCCATCTGTTTCACTTGCCATACCGATAAACAGGGCCCATTTGTCTTCGAGCACGAGCCCGTGAAAGTCGAGGGATGCTCGTCCTGTCACATTCCCCACGGAGGCGCCAATCCTCACATGCTGCGGGTGAGCAATGTCAATTTGCTCTGCTTGCAATGCCACACCAATGCTGCCCCTAACGCCAAAGTTGGCGGGGCGCCCGGAACTCCCTCATTTCACAGCCAACAGACGTTCTTTAAGTCTTGCACGCTGTGCCATAGCCAGATTCACGGCTCTAACTTCGACCAGACTCTTTTCAAATAAAGATCGCCCATGAAGCTTATCCGAAAGCGCAATCTTCTCAGGGTCGACCAAGCAATCCCGGCTCGTGGGCTCGCTTTGTTCATTCTCGTCGTGGCGCTACTGGCTTCATCGCCGATCTCGCAGGCACAGAACAGCTCAGGGGAGACTAAGGGGACTGATTCGGGAAACTACAACATCCAACAATCCATCGAGGCCGGCTACCGGACGAGCTACATCAACGGGAACACCGACACATACGACACCTTCGTGAATCTGGGCGCGGGCCTTCGTCTCTTCGATTACACAGTGAATATGCGTTCTCTGGACCACAGCGGCTTGCTGTTCGACAACCTCAACTTCAGCAATTTTGGCTACGGCGGTGATCCCAATGACGTGACCCGTCTGCGCCTCGACAAGAACAAATGGTACGACTTTCGCGGGCTGTTTCGCCGGGACAAGAATTTCTGGGACTACAACCTGCTGGCAAATCCCCTGAATCCCTCCACCTCGACTCCCAGCGTCGGCATTGCCACTTCGCCACATTCAATGGACCTGGTTCGCCGCATGCAAGATTACAACTTGACCTTGCTGCCACAAGCGCGCGTGCGGCTGCGGTTGGGCTTTTCGCATGATCGCGACGAGGGACCGGGGTTCTTTACCACCGACGGTGGCACCATCCCCCAGTTCAATGAGAGCTACAACGTTACAACCAATTCCTATCGTGCTGGGGTTGACTTCAAGATCTTGCCCAAAACAACAATCTCTTATGATCAGTTCCTGAGTTATTACAAACAAGACAACGTGGTCACTGATAACCCGCAGAATTCCGGCTACCAACTCGCCAACGGCACTCCTGTGGACCCGGGCATTATCTGGAGCACGAACGGGCCCGTGGAGATTCTGCCGTGTGCTGCGCCGATTGTGACGGCTAACATATTCAGTCCCAACTGCAACGGATATCTGTCCTACAGCCAGGCTGGCCAGCCGCGAAATTTCATGCCCACGGAGCGCCTGCGCTTTCAGTCTAATTATTTCAAGAACTTTGAGACCTCGGGTTCGCTGGGTTACAGCACGGCCAATAACTCGGTCCCGGACTTCAATGAGATCGTCAACGACTACGTCCTGCGGAACGGTTCGCGTGGAAGCACCACAGGCGGACCCGCGGATGCCAAGCGCGTCTCGGTGACTGCTAACTGGTCGGGAGTTTATTCGGTTAGCGACAGGTTTCGCATCCTCGATTCATTTCGTTACGACAACTGGCGCACTCCCGGGCTTTGGGATGCCTCTGAGACAAATATATTCGGTCAAAATGAACCGGCGGGGTCACCCCTGGTGGGGTTGGCAGCACCGCAGGCTTTATTTACCGCGGGAACATTTATTTCCCTCTGTCCTGCGCCCTACACTGCGGTCAACTGTCCCAGTCATACGGGAAGTTCGTCCGCCGACGTGGTCAACGGTCCCACCTCGACATTTCTGGGACAGAATATCCGCTCGAATACCTTCGAACTTCAGTACGACATCAGCGCGCGTTTTACAGCCCACATCGGCTATGAGTACACCAATCGCACGATTGCCGATTTCAACGCGACTTTTTATACAGCGGAGACCTATTTTCCGGGAGGAACCGGCGGGACTGCTGGGAACTTCTACTTCGCAGCGCGCGGGGACTGTGCCGTGCCTATGGGTGCCACCACTGTGCCTTCTGCCTGTAGCGAAACCGTGGATCCCACGACCGGCCAGCTTATTTCGCTGACCTTTTCCGGTCCCGCGGCCGACAATGATACGTCTCGCAACCTCACCGGAATCAGCGAGAATACCCTGTTGGCGGGCTTCACCGCGCGCCCCATGGATTCCCTGCGGATCACCGGAGACTTCCAGTTCGGTTACAACGATTACTCCTTCACTCGCATCAGTCCGCGCCAGGTGCAGGGCTACAAGGTCCACGCCAACTACAAACCCCGTGCCTGGATCAACCTCGACGGCGCAATCGATATCCATCAAAATCGCGACAACGTTTCTACTGTCAACGATATCGAGCACGACCGGAGCTTCAGTTTCGTTGCCACCCTCATGCCGAAGTCCAAGGTGTTGTTCGATGTTGGTTATACCTACACGGACCTCTACAGCCAGGCGCAGATCTGCTATTACGACAATGCTTTCGGTCCCCCGCCCGCCACCCAGTGCCCAGCCAGTTTGGGCTACATCCCGCCCGCAATTCCTGGCTTGGGGTCCTATTCGAGCGAGCAGCACTTCCTCTATGGCGACGTCACATGGAAGCCCGCGCCGCGAGTCACCGCTGGCCTCGGATACGTGGCGACCTTCGTCGGGGGCAATACCCTCGCCATCGATCCCCTCCAGGTACCCGGAACCCTCGCTTTCAATTATCAGAAGCCCTACGCCAGGGCGGTTTTCGATTTGGGCAAAGGCTTCAGTTACCGGATGCAATGGAATTACTTCGGCTATAACGGCAAGGGGCAGGCTTCAAACGCGATACCGGGCCTGGCCGCAATTCCTACACCGGATTTCAACGGCAGCACGGCCGAATTCGCACTCCGCTACGCTTTCTGATGTACGGGCGAAGATGGAGATTTCGCTATTGAGGAGACTCGAAAATGAAACACAGGAATGTCCGGTTCTCTACGTTCGTAATGGTCTTGGCGGTTGCTCTTATCGCGCCATCGGCAGTTCGCGCGCAGAATGCCACCGTAACCTACAAAGCCAAGTGCGCCGCCTGTCATGGCGCGGATGGAAAGGGAAATACTGGACCAGGTAAGGCACTCGGAGCGCACGATTTTGGTTCCGACGAAGTGACGAAAATGAGCGACACGGATCTCATCACGATCGTCACCGCCGGTAAAAACAAAATGCCTGCCTATGCCGGGACCTTGAAGGATATAGAGATCAAGGGTCTGGTCGCATACGTTCGGGAACTGGGTAAGCAGAAATAGTACGGAATGGGAAGACTAACGCTAACGAATCAGAATTGGCGAGCGAGGCACGGAGCATTCATCCAATGATAGGACCCCAGACTCTCGTGTTTCTTTTGATTGGCGCGAGCATCTTGTTGATCCTGGTCGTGGTGATCCGACCCTCTATCACGGCTTCGCGCGAAGGCAAAATCATTGCGTTTCTCGCGCTCTTCATTGTTCCGGTAGTGGCAGCGGGTGTTGGCGCATCGGAACATATGGAGCGGTCGGAACAAACGCAATTCTGCCTCTCCTGCCACATCATGGAGCCCTACGGGCGAAGCCTGTATGTGGACGATACGGCCTACATTCCGGCCGCTCACTTCCAAAACCACCGAATTCCGGCGGACAAGGCCTGCTACACCTGCCATACCGATTACGCCATGTTTGGCACCATTCACGCCAAGCTGGAGGGCTTGCACCACGTCTACGTCTACTGGTTCGGAACACCGATGAACCCCATTCGCCTTTACCAGCCCTACAACAATCGGGAATGCCTGCACTGCCATTCCGGGGCACGCTCGTTTGAAGACAGTCCCACGCACACGGCAATGATGGGCGACCTGAAGTCGAATAAGCTTTCTTGTACCACCAGTGGCTGCCATGACACCTTCCACAATGTCGACCAGCTCGGGCACGTAAAGTTTTGGAAGCCTACAGAATGACGGGAGAGGAGAAGATCGATGCTGCATAAGCTGCGCCTTTCCGGAATTCTGCTGATCCTTGGCCTGGTGGTTGAGGCGTTGAGCCTCGGTTGGAATAATGCGTTTTCTTTCATGTCATTTGTAGTAGTCGGTGGCTTGCTGTTCGCATCAGGCATACTGCTATTCCTGTACTCGCTCGTTTCCTCGAAGACATCCTCTCTTAATAACTAGAGCTTCGAATCGCCGGAGTCAGTGGCAGGCATGGATGGTGTATATTCCGGAGCCCTCTGTTTACTGGTTCATTACTATGGACGGCCGGCTTTTCTCTCTGCTTCCCATCCCTCGGCGGGTTTGACCCTCTGCGAGGAAGTCCTTACACTTGAGGGTGCTTCTCCGCTCGGCACACCAACAATCCTGGGGAGGGTTTCCTGAGGCTACGGTTGCGAGGTGCGTTGTTTGCGGCCCTGTTGGGGCTGCTGGGGCCGTTCTGCGCGGGGCAGGAGCCGGCTCCGCAAGGCCAGGCTCCGCAAACCCAACCTGCGAAAGACCCAGCTACGCAGGAGCAAGTTCCTCAGAGTCAGGGTCCGCAAGGGCAGGCTCCGCAGAACCAGTCTGCGAAAGATAAAGGCACACAGAATCAGGCTCCGCAGAACCAGGTTGCTCAGAACCGGTCTCCGATCACGCTGGACAGCAGTGAGACGATCTTTTCCGTGCTGACGGCGCTGAACGCCTGCGGCTACGATGAAGACTTGACCATCTCAGACGCGACCCGGAGTAATGTGCGGGCCGAGGTGCAGAGGAACTTGCGGGGTTCGGAGGAAGCCGAGGCCTCGCGAACCGCGCTGTGCGAGTTCGTCCAGACCCACGGGGCGTCGAAGGATGCGAATCGTAATTTGTCGCAATTCATCTCGCTGGCGTTGTATATGGATGGACCGCCGCATTTTGTGCCCCGCGGCAAAGAGGAAGAACTGCCGCCGGATGCAGTGCCGATCGCGGGTTTCGGAGCCCTGCTGGAGCAGTTTTACGACAAAGCAGGGTTGCACTCGATCTGGGAGCGGCATCGCTACGATTACGCGGCAGCGATGAGGCGGTATCACGAACCGCTGGCCAAGATGGTGTTCGACACCGAGATCTACCTGAAGCAGCCTTCGTCGCAATACCTGGGGCGAAGGTTCACGATCTACCTTGACTTCATGGGATCTCCGAACGAAACGGATGCGCGGAATTACGGTTCGGATTACTATGTGGTGGTCTTTCCGGCTCCGAACAGTGCTGGGGAAGACGCGCCGAGATCAGCGCTGAAGATGGACCAGATTCGCCACACATTTCTGCATTACGAAATGGATCCGCTGGCGGAAAAACATTTCAGTTCGATCAAACGGCTGGAACCGCTGCTGCAATCGGTGAAGCGGGCGCCGCTGGAAGACAGCTTCAAGACCGACATCTCGCTGCTGGTAACGGAATGCCTGGTGCGGGCGATCGAGATCCGCACCACGGGGAGCAAGCAGGCGGCGGCGGAAGCGATGCGGGCGCAAGCGGTGGACGACGCGGTGAAGCAGGGCTACATTCTGACGCATTACTTTTACGACACGATGGTGGCGTTTGAGAAGGATCCCGTGGGCATTCGGGGAACGTACGGCGATTTTCTCGACAATATAGACGTAAAGAAGGAAGAGAGAGCGGCGGCGGCGGTTCAGTTTGCCAGCGCGACGTCGCCGGAACTGGTACGGTTGTCGCGTCCGGAGGAGCGGCGGATGCTGGTGACGGCAGAGAAACGGCTGGCCGCAGGTGATCCCAAAGGCGCGCAGGATCTAGCGCAGCAGGCGTTGGACAAGAAGATCGGAGACCAGGGACGGGCGCTGTTCATTCTGGCAGAAGTGGCTGTCGCCAACAAGAACCGGGACGGAGCGCAGGATAATTTTCAGAGGGCGATCGCGGCTACGCAAGACCCCAAGGTGATTGGATGGTCGCATGTGTATTTGGGGAGGATTCTGGATATGAAAGAAGACCGCGAGGCCGCGCTGCAAGAGTACCGGGCCGCGTTGAATACAGGCGGAGGATTGCCGGAGATCAAGGCGGCGGCGGAACGGGGTCTGGAGCAGGCTTATGAGCCTCCGGCGAAGCCGCAGTAGGGTGGTTTTACAGGGCAGAGGAACCCCAGGGGATTTAGAAGAGTCGTTCGGGAGCGGTTACAATGCGACCGGTGGTCCGGGAGCTGTGGAAGTTGGAGCGGTGCGAGTTTTGAATCAGGCGGCACATATCGCGGCACATACCGCGGCACATATCGCGGCACATATCTAAGGAGAAAGCATGAAGCGAGCGACGATCATTATCGCGACGAATATTATCGCGATGCTGGGAATAGCGGCGTCAGGTTTTGGGCAGGGCAATAACAAGCCCGCGGCGCAGAGCGCGCCGGCCGGACAAGCGGCGGGACAGACGGCAGCTCCGGCGGGCAAGCGTCCACCGCAGGCGAAGACGCAACCCGAGTTCGACGCCTATCTGGCGGCGAAAGCGTTGACCGATGCTGCGGCACAGGAGAAAGCAGCGGGCGACTTCGCTACGAAGTTTCCGGAGAGCGAGTTGCGGCCCCTGCTGTATAAGCTGGTAATGGGCGCTTACCAACAGGCTAATAATGCCGACAAGATGATGGAAATGGCGGAGAAGATCTTGACCTTCGACGCGGACGATCCGGACGCACTGCTGGGCGTGGCGCAAGTGCTGGCCGAGCGGACACGCGACACCGACCTGGACAAGGATCAGCGTCTGGCGGAAGCCAGAAAAGATGCCCAGCGTGCGCTGGTAACGGTGGACACGGACGTTCCCAGCTCGGGTATTCCCCCGGAAAAACTGACTGCGTACATGGCATACGTGCGTTCCCAAGCCTACTACGTTCTGGGAACGATTGATTTCAACAACAAGGCGTGGGCGGATGCAGAAGGAAACTTCCGGAAGTCCATTGACGCGTACCCGCAGCAAGTCGATCCGATCGCGGTGCTCCGGCTTTCGCTCTCTCTCGATATGCAGAACAAATACCCGGAGGCGCTCAAGTACGCGACCCAGGCAGTGGATTTGACCAAGGACGGCACAAATGCCGGGGAGACGGCGCGCAAGGAGAAGGAACGCCTGACACAGTTGACCAGCGGCAGTGCGCCGCCCGCGAAGAATTGACCGGGGCGGCGGGAACATCCAGGACAGTTTTGTCATTGCAGTTTCATCATGAAAGAACGGGAAATCACCGCGCTGGAAACGGCGCTGGGCTACCACTTCCACCGCCGGGCGGTGATCGAGCAGGCCCTCACCCACAGTTCGCAAGCGCGGGAGCAGGAAGCGCAGCAGGCGGGGGAGAGCAAGTATAAAGTCAACGACAACGAGCAACTGGAGTTTCTGGGAGATGCGATTCTGGCGCTGGTGACCAGCGAAGAATTGTTCCAGCGCTTTCCGCAGTTTCGCGAAGGTGAGCTTTCAAAGTTGCGGGCTCATGTGGTGAGTGAGCGTCACCTGATCCGGGTGGCACAACGGCTGGAGCTGGGACATTATCTCCGGCTGGGCCGGGGTGAAGAGAAAAGCGGCGGGCGCAGCAAGACGGCGCTGCTGGTGGACGCGCTGGAAGCCATCCTGGCGGCGATGTACCTGGATGGCGGAATGCAACCGGCCCGCGAATTCATCGTGCGGGAGATCCTGGCCCCCGAACTGGAGCGGATGGAGCGGGAAGGCGGGACGCTTCCGATGACCGATTTCAAGTCGGCCCTGCAGGAAACTCTGCAAGGCCTGGGACTGGCGCAGCCATCGTATGTGCTGGTCGAGGAAGCGGGGCCGGAGCACAGGAAGACGTTTACGGTGGAAGTCCGTCTGAACACGAAGAACGGTGAAGGCCGGGCGGAGTTCGTGGGACGCGCGCAAGGCTCCACGAAGAAGACGGCGGAGCAGGACGCGGCGCGGCAGTTACTCGCCTATCTGGCTTCGCGACCGCAATCGGTGGGAGCCAAGCTGGCACGGGGATCGCGGTCCCCGGACAAGTAATGCGGGATCAGTGGAGTGAATGAATTCCCCAGACGAACATTTCCCCGACAAGCGTATGGCCGGCGATCATTCCTCGGACGATCTTTCTCCGGACGAGCATTCCCCGGACGATCCTTTTGCAGACGATCGCTTTTCGGACGATCGCTTTTCGGACGATCGCTTTTCGGACGATCGCTTTTCGGACGATCGAGGAACTGTATGGGCGGTTGGAGCGGGCGTGACTGGGTCGGTGCAGGCGCTGCTGGGAACCGTGGTGATCGCAGTGTTTGTGATCACGTTCATCCTGCAGGCATTCCAGATTCCATCTCCGTCGATGGAGAATACGCTGCTGGTGGGGGATTACCTGCTGGTGAATAAGCTGTGCTACGGGGGAGGCGGCGTGGGAGACTACTTCATGCCGTACCGCCGGGTGCGGCGGGGCGACATCGTGGTGTTTCACTATCCGGTAGATCCGGCGCAGCATTTCGTGAAGCGCGTGATCGGCGTGCCGGGGGATCGCATACGCATGATCAACAAGCAGGTTTTGGTGAATGGGGTGCCGTTGAAAGAGCCGTACGCGCACTTCACCCGCCCGGCGGACGACTTGTTCCGAGATAATTTTCCCCGGCTGGATGTCTTGTCGGGTCCCAGCGGGGAGTGGTGGATAGAGCTGCAAAAACTGGTGGAAGACGGAGAGCTTATTGTTCCCGAAGGACACTACTTTGTCATGGGGGACAATCGGGATAATAGCTACGACAGCCGGTACTGGGGATTTGTCCCGCTGGCCAATATTATCGGGAGGCCGCTGGTGATTTACTGGTCGGTGCAAAGCGGCGAAAGCGATGCCACGGCGCCGTCTTCCGTGAGTGAAAAGCTGTACCACTTTGCCTACGTGGTGACGCACATTTTTCAGATTACGCGTTGGGACCGCACGCTGCGGCTGGTGAATTGAGCCCTCCACGGGCTAAGATTTGGGAAGGCTGGCGCAACGCCGGACAACAAGACGGGATGGATTGATCACATTGGCTAAAAAAGAAAGCAAAGACGATGTCGAAGAAAAACCGCGCGAGACGCCGGTGGAGTTCATGGCCTCGCTGGCCGCAGTGCTGGTGACGGGATTGTTCATCATCACGTTTGTGGTGCAGGCCTTCGAGATCCCTTCGAGTTCGATGGAAGACACGCTGCTGATCGGCGACCACGTGTTTGTCAATCGCATCGTGTTTGCGCCCAAAACCTCGTGGGTGGGACGATTGCTTCCCTATCGCGAGGTGCGGCGCGGCGATATCGTGGTGTTTCTGCACCCGGACGCAGCTTACACCGGGACCTACGTGGTGAAACGCATTATGGGGGTACCGGGCGACCGCATCCACCTTCGCAATGGAGTGGTTTACCGCAACGGAGAGAAGTTGGATGAACCCTATGTGCTGCACGACAGGGATGACTCCTACGACTCTTACCGCAACAACTTCCCGGCAGTGCCTCCGTCGGATCCCAACATCTCTCCGAACTGGGAGGCTGAGCTGGCATCGCACATCGAGGGGGGAGACCTTGTGGTGCCGCCTGACCATTACTTCGCCATGGGCGACCACCGGGGGGTAAGCCTGGACAGCCGGTACTGGGGATTCATTCCGAAGGAAAATCTGATCGGGCGTCCGATGTTCATCTACTGGTCGTTTGATACGCCGGGCGACCAGTACACGAAGACCGGGGTAGCAGAGCGGCTAGGCTTTCTGGCGCATGTGGTATTGCACTTCTTTGACGAGACGCGATGGCGGCGAACCCTAAACCTGGTGCGATGAAGGCTCTCTGCCGCAGGCGCTGCTTGTGCTCGGGCAATAGGCTGGAAGCAGAGACGGGATGGATTGATCATTGAGTGATCATTGATCAGCGTGGCAATCACTGTGGCTAAGAAAGATGGTAAGAGAAAGACGGCTGAAGACAAACCGCGCGAAACCATAGTGGAGTCACTCTCCTCTCTGGCTGCGGGGCTGGTGAAGATATTCTTCGTCATCACTTTTGTGGTGCACGCCTTCGAGATCCCCTCCAGTTCGATGGAGAACACGCTGCTGATTGGAGATCACGTGTTAGTGGACCGCATACAGTTCGCGCCCAGAACTTCGTGGATGAGGGCGCTGCTTCCTTATCGTGAGGTGCGGCGCGGCGACATCGTGGTGTTCCTGGCGCCGTGCGAGCCGGGATTGCATGTGGTGAAGCGGGTTATCGGTGAGCCGGGCGATCGCATTCACCTGCGTAACGGTGTGGTGTATCGGAACGGCAAACCATTGCAAGAGACCTATGTGATTCACTCGGAGTCGTCGTATCCGAATGCGTATCGGGACGACTTTCCGGCGGTGCCGACGTCGGAGAGCGCTAACGTCTATCCTTGCTGGAAACACGAACTGGCGAAGCATGTCGAAGGGGAGGATCTGGTGGTGCCGCCCGGTCATTATTTCGCGATGGGCGATAACCGCGACGTAAGCCTGGACAGCCGCTACTGGGGTTTCATTCCGCAAGAAAATTTGATCGGGCGTCCGATGTTCGTTTACTGGTCGTTTGAGACGCCGGACGGCCAGTATCTGAAGACCGGGATGGCAGACCGGCTGGGCTTTCTGGCGCATGTGGTGTTGCACTTCTTTGACGAGACGCGCTGGGGACGAACGCTGGAAGTGGTGCGGTGAAGATCTTTTCTTCCAAGCGGCGGGTTGTGACCGCGGCAGCAGTGATACTGCTGAGTCTGTTCCTGGTGCGTCCGGGGGTCTCGCGCTTGAAGGCGCGTATTGCGAACTCCATCGGCCGAGCGGTGGGACGCCCGGCGGAGATTGGGTCGGTCCACCTGCGGTTCCTGCCGCAGCCCGGGTTCGACCTGGACAATCTGGTCATCTACGAAGATCCGGCGTTCGGCGCGGAGCCCATGCTGCGCGCCCAGGAAGTTGTGGCCGTGGTGCGGTTGGCGTCGCTGGTGCGAGGACGGCTGGACATCGCCCGCCTGGAGCTGACGGAGCCTAGTTTGAATCTGGTGCGGAGAGCGGATGGAAGATGGAACTGGGAAGATCTGCTGGAACGCACGGAGCGCACGCCGCTGGCGCCTACGGCGAAGTCAAAGTCGGAAGCGCGCCCGGGATTTCCGTACATCGAGGGCAGTTCGGGACGCATTAATTTCAAAGCGGGGCCGGAAAAGAAACCGTACGCGCTGCTGGATGCGGACTTTGCCCTGTGGCAGGAATCCGAAAACACGTGGGGAGTACGGCTGAGGGCGAAACCGCTGCGCACCGACATGAGTTTGAGCGACACCGGTCTGCTGCGGATGAATGGCATCTGGCAGCGGGCGGGGAGCCTGCGTGAAACGCCATTGCAGTTCAGTCTGGAGTGGGACCAGGCGCAACTGGGGCAACTGACCAAGCTGATTTTGGGAAGTGACAGAGGCTGGCGGGGAGAAGTCCGGGTGGACGCGACGTTGAGCGGCATTCCAGCAGCCATGAAGGTAACAGCCGATACATCGATTCAGGACTTCCACCGGTACGACATTTCGAGCAGCGAGGGACTGCGGCTCGCGGCGCACTGTGATGGCAGGTACAGCTCGGTGGAAGGCATGATGCGCGAAATTTTCTGCCGCGCGCCGGTGGGCAATGGGTTGATCACCTTGCGCGGCGATGCGGGGTTGCCGGGAGTGCACAAAGTAAATCTCGCCTTGAACGTCGAAAGCGTTCCAGTGAGCGCCGTGGCGCGGCTCGCTCGACGCGCCAAGAAAAACCTGCCTGCCGATCTTGTGTCCTCGGGAAGCGTGCAGGGTGCCTTTGCAGTGAAGCAAGAGGCGTCATCCCCACGGGGACCAGAGTTTGGGGGTAGCGGCGAGATTACTAATCTTCGCTTGCAGTCGGCGAACACTAAAGTGGAATTCGCTCCGGGGAGCGTGCCGTTTGTGCTGAGCAACCATGCGAGCACCCATCCCCTATCCAGGGGTAAAACGGTTCGCCAGTTGGACGCCGAAGTTTTGCAGAATCCGGACGAATTGCATGTCGAGTATGGACCTTTCCCGGTCGCGCTGGGACGGCCTGCGCCAGCGCAGGCGCGAGGCTGGGTGGGGTGGTCGGGTTATGGCATGGTGGTTCGGGGAGATGGGGAGGTGTCGCACACTCTGCGATTGGCCAGCCTGCTTGGACTGCCGACGGTTAAGGCCAGCGTGGAGGGCGCGGCGCAGATGGAGTTGCGGATTGCCGGATCGTGGGCGGGAAACGTATCCGAAACTTCTGCTGGATTTTCTCCACCGGAAGTGACAGGAACGGTGGAGCTGCGCAACGTGCGTGCCACGGTGCAAGGAGTGAATGGGCCGATTGAAATCGTTTCGGCGGAATTGCAGCTTTTGCGCGATGAAGCACGCGTGGAAAAGTTGAGTGCGCGCGCGGGCGACGCACATTGGACCGGGTCTGTGTCCTTGCCGCGCGGTTGTGGCGTGCCCGGGGCGTGCCTAGTCCACTTCACTTTGAATACCGAAGAAATTGGACTGAGCGAACTCTCCGAGTGGCTGGGTTCGCAACCGAGCGAGCGCCGGTGGTACCAGATGCTCACGCCTGCCGAGCCTTCAGCGCCGTCGTTTCTGCAGAGCTTGCGGGCATCGGGCAAAGTGAGTGCCGGGCGCTTGCGGATTCATACCGTCGTTGCGGAACGGGTTTCCGCCTCGCTTGACCTGGAGCGCGGGAAGCTGAAGATTGCAGAGTTGCATGCGGATCTGCTGGGGGGAAAGCATCGCGGCGATTGGCAGGCGGATTTCACGGCGGGGTCTCCGGTCTACAGCGGGAGCGGAACTCTGACCGGGATTTCGCTTCAGGAGATGGCCGATGCGATGCACGATCCATGGATCTCAGGAACGGCCGGGGGCGGTTACCAGATCACGGCGTCAGGCACGAATTCCGCGGCATTCTGGGAATCGGCTGAGGGCGTACTGCAGTTCGATTTGCGGGGTGGAGTTCTACCTCACATTTCACTGGGGAGTGACGAGGGACCGCTGCGGGTGGCGCGCTGGCAGGGCCACGGACGGCTGCGCGGCGGAAAGATCGAGATCGACGGGGGGAAGCTGATTCCTCCCGTTGGTGGGTATGAGATCAGCGGCACTGTGTCGTTGGGGCGAGTACTGGACCTCAAATTAATCCGAGGCACGGATGCAAAACCGGCCCATGCGGGTGCGCTCGTTTACAGCATTACGGGCACCGTGGCGGAACCGCGGGTGGTGCTGACTCCCGCGCCGGAGACACAAGCGCGACTTAAGCCGTAGACAGCCTTCCTCAGGGGCTGAAGCCCATTCCTCTTCGCGGGCATGACGGGACGACTAAAGCCGTGCCCTTGCCAAGCCTTCCGCTACTTCCTTCACATTTCAAAAGCTACGGCACGTAGCCAGCACCGCGCAGAATTTTTCCAGGCAGCGCTCCAGTCATTTTCCCATGATCGATTACGGGCACGCCATTCACCAGCACGTAGTCCATCCCTTCGGAAAGCTGATTCGGGTTATCGAACGTGGCGAGATCGCGGATGGTTGCGGGGTCGAAGATGACAAGGTCGGCCCACATACCGGATTTGAGAACGCCGCGATCGGTAAGGCGCAGGCGCTGGGCCGGCAAGGCGGAGAATTTGCGGATGGCGTCTTCGAGCGTCAGAGCTTTTTCTTCGCGGACATACTTGCTCAGGATGCGCGGGAACGTTCCATACGCGCGGGGATGAGGATGTTCCTGGCCCAGAATGCCTTCGGGCGACGTTCCGGAAGAATCGTTGTCGATGGCGACCCAGGGTTGCTGCAGTGCGAGCGTGACATCGGGTTGCGACATGCCGAAGACGGCGACACCGGCGTTGGGATCTTCGATGAGGAAATCGAAGAGGGCGTCGATTGGGTCTTTGCTCCAGAGTTTCGCAATCTCAGACAGGCGCTTGCCCTGCAGAGGGAGCAGCTTGGGGTTCTGCACGACGCCGATCATGACTGCCTCGGGTCCGGGGATCTCCTGCCATTCATTATCCCAATTTGGCGAGGGCGTGAGCATATCCTTGCGGATGCGCTCGCGGGTGGCGGGGTCTTTGAGGCGCTCGACCAGTTTCGCGGTGCCGCCATCGTGGGCCCAAGCCGGGATGAAGGCTGAGAAATCGTTGAACCATGCGGTGTAGGCGTAGGTGTCGGCAGTGACGTCGGCGCCGGCAGCGCGCACGGCGTTGATCCTGGCGACGACTTCGGGCATCCGTCCCCAGTTATTCTTTCCCCCCACCTTGATGTGCCAGATTTCTACCGGGACGTGGGCCTCGCGGCCGATGCGCAGGGCTTCGTCGATGGCTTCGAGCACAGAGTCGCTTTCATTCCGCATGTGCGTGGAATAAATGCCCCCGAATCTACCGCCTTCGGCGGCGAGAGCGATCAGTTCCTCGGTTTTTGCGTAAACAGCGGGAGCGTATTCGAGCGCCGTAGAAACGCCGACCGTACCGTCTTTCATGGCCGCGCCTACCAGCGCCTTCATTTGCTCGAGTTGCTCGGGTGTGGGCTGGACGTTGTTGTCGCCGAGCACCATCCGGCGGACCTGTGTGGCTCCGACATAGCTGGCGAGGTTGATGCCCATGCCCTGCTTCTCCAGACGGGCAAAATACTGGCGGAAGGTACGCCAGTCAGGGTTGATGTTGTAGTGGTCGTAACCGGGTCGATCGGTCTGGAGAATTTTGTCGTTGAGCGGAGCTGCGGAATCACCTTCGCCAGTAATCTCCGTCGTGATGCCCTGATAGATTTTCGAAGGCAGGCGGGGTTCGACGAGAATTGAGAGTTCGGACTGACCGAGCATATCGATGAAGCCGGGCGCGACGACCTTGCCGGCGGCGTCGATGGTGCGCTTGCGGGGCGCGGCAGCCAGATTGCCGATGGCGGCGACTCTTCCGTCGCGGATGCCGATATCGCCGGAGTACCAAGGAGAGCCGGTGCCATCAATGACGTGGCCGTTGGTGATGACGAGATCGAAAGCACCGTTTGCCGATTGCGCGAGCAGCGAACGGGTTGCGGCGAGAAGCAGCGTGACCGCGAGTAAGAAAGCAAGTTTGTAAGCCTTCATTCGTTTCCTTTTTCGTCTCTACGAAATTGTGCTGGAGCCTTTCGATCTGCCCCCTCAGCTCTAGACCGCGCGACGTCTTGCGATCGCACCCAGGGCAATCCAAATTCCGAGAGCGAGCCATTCGTACACGGTGAAATGGCCGGGTACTCCAGGGACAACCTTCATCAGCAACATGGCGACGGCCACGAGCAAGCCAGTGCCAGCGACCACCCATTCGACTGAAGACAGCTTCGACTGGCCCGGCAGTGTTCCTGAGCGCCCCATGTGAAGGTAGGCGGCGCAGGTTGCGGCCCAGCCTATCGCGCAAGCTACTGAGCCGACCTCGGTGACCGGCACCAAGATGGCATCTCCCAGAAGCATACACGCGGCGGTGGCGAGTCCGATGCAGAGAACCGCGGCGGACGGCGTTTGATGATGGGGATGGATTCGGCCAGCGCGGGCGTCGACCAGGCCGCGGCGTCCCAGAGCAAAAAGCAGGCGGCTGGCGGCTACGAAATTTCCGTTGAAGCACTTGAACAGCGACAGCAGTGCAGCCACCAGGATGACGTTGACAATCCAGCGCGAGCCGACGGCGCTCTGGAAGGCAACGGCGGTCATGAATTTCTGGCTGGTCAATTCGTGCCATGGCGCCACGAACGCAACCGCGGCGATTACGACTGCGTAAAAGAGAATACCCACCAGGACGGCCATCCAAATTGCTTTGAGAAATCCCTGTCCGCGAAACTCGGGAGCGGATTCTTCCGCGGCCTTGCTCACGGATTCGAAGCCAGTCATGAAATAGGGGACGATTTGAACCACGAGCAGGAAGGAAACCAGCGGCGCGTGAGTGAATAGGGGAGGAAAGTTGCGTGGCGACCCTTTACTTACGCCGAGCCCGACGAAAACGATAAACAGGGCGAGCGTACCGAAGGCGGTCCAGTTCTGGAAGGTGGCGCTGAGGCGGATGCCGCGGTAGTTCAGCGTGGTGAGCAGCGCGGTGAGGCCGAGACCGATGATGACGTGCGGAAGATAGACTGGGCGTCCGGCGATGCGGTAGATCTCCAGCGAATCGAGCGAGGGGACGATGTAGCCGGCGATGCGGCCTACGGCTACGGCCTCCCAGGGGCAAACGATGAAGTAGGCGAGCATCATGATCCATCCGGTGGAGAAGCTGATGGGGCGGGAGAAAGCGGCGGCGGTGTAGGCGATTTCGCCCGCGGCGTCTGGCATGGCGGCCACTAATCTGCCATAGACCCAGCCGATCGGGAACAGCAACGCGCCGCCGATTGCGAATCCGAGCAGCGCGCCCAGCGCGCCGCCGCGCAGCAGCCAGTCGTCCATGACTACCAGCCAGCCGACACCGATCATGGTGCCCCAGGCCAGGGTGAAGTAGTCGGTGAGGCGAAGTTTGCGGGCTAGATGAGACATGCCGACGCGTTCGATCCGGGTGCGGAGTGGAGGGCGAATTATAAAGCATTCGCCTCCTCAGGAGCTGAAGCCCGCATTCCCTTGAGCAGCGGCGACGCGACTGGAAGCCGGGCCCTTCCCGGTTCGCTGGGCGCTTCAACCCCGAAATCCGCGCCTTGCGTGTTAGTATCGACGTACCCTCGCATGATGCCGCAACCTGTGAAATTGGGCGCTGTGACGCCGTTGCGGCGCTTTTTTGTTACGACTCGTTGAAAACGGATGACATCTTCGAACAAATTACGGAAGCGCGTGCTCAGCGGCATGCGCTCGACTGGCAAGCTGCACCTCGGCAACTATGTGGGCGCGCTCGACAACTGGGTGCGGATGCAGGATGAGTATCAGTGCTTCTTCGAAGTGGCCGACTGGCACGCGCTCACGACGGACTATGCCGACACTTCGCGGGTGAAGCAGAATTCGCTGGAAGTGGCGCTGGACTGGCTGGCGGCGGGGCTCGATCCAGAGAAGTCCGTGATCTTCATTCAGTCGCATGTCCCGGCGCATGCAGAGCTGCATTTGTTGTTTTCCATGATTACTCCGCTAGGCTGGCTGGAACGGGTTCCGACTTATAAGGAGCAGCGGGAGAACATCAAAGATAAAGATCTGGGAACGTACGGATTTCTGGGATATCCGGTGCTGCAGTCGGCTGACATTCTGATCTACAAGGCGGACGTGGTGCCGGTGGGTGAAGACCAGGTGGCGCACGTGGAACTTACGCGGGAGATTGCGCGGAGGTTCAATGGTTTTTACGGAAAGCGGGGGGATGTCTTTCCGGAACCACAGTCCCTGCTGACGCCCGCGCCCAAGCTGCCGGGGACTGACGGCCGCAAGATGTCGAAGTCGTATGGCAACACGATTCTTCTGACCGATCCGGAGCCGGTGGTACGGCAGAAGCTGAAGACCATGGTGACCGACCCGGCGCGGGTGCGGCGCTCCGACCCAGGGAATCCGGACGTGTGCCCGGTGGGCGATCTGCACAAGATTTTCAGCGACCGCGCTACCATGGACAAAGTGAATGTTGGCTGTCGCTCGGCGGGCATTGGATGCATCGAGTGCAAAAGCTGGGCTGCCGATGCGCTGGTACAGTTGCTGAATCCGATGCAGGAGCGGCGCAAGAAATTCGAGGAGAATCCGCGGCTGGCTTGGGATATTCTGGACGCAGGCACGGAGCGGGCGCGCAAGGCCGCGGCCGAGACCATGGACGATGTGCGCGAGGCCATGGGAATGGCGCTGGCATATGAGGCACCGGGAGCGGAAGATGCAGAGTAGGATGGCGGAGAGAATCGTTACGTCCGAGGACAGCGCGCCGGAGTCCCTTGCGCCGGCGTTGGTTGCGAACCGGACGGCGGCTGAGGGTCCGATCAAAGGATCCGATCCGCAATCGGCGAAGCAGGAAGAGAGCGATTCTCCGTTTGCGGTTTCGGTGGGCGATGTATACGAAGGCCCGCTCGACTTGCTGCTCGATCTGATTCGCAAGCAAGATATCGATATCTACGACATTCCCATTGCCCGCATCACGGAGCAGTATCTGGCTTACGTGGAAAAGATTCGCGGGCTGGATGTGAATGTGGCGGCCGATTTTATTTATATGGCCGCGGTGCTGATTCACATCAAGTCGAAGATGCTGCTGCCCCGCGATCCGTCAGCCAAGGCGGAAGAGTTGGAAGATCCGCGCACGGAGCTGGTGAACCGGCTGTTGGAGCACGAGAAGTTCAAGTCAGCGGCGCAGATGCTGTTGCAGAAGCAGCAGATCGAAGACGCGGTGCTAACGAATCCGGCGCTGAAAGAATTCATGGACGCGGAAGGTGCCGAGCCGGAGATCGCCGCGGACGTGATCGATCTGGTCAAAACGTTCCAGCAAATTCTGGAACGGGTGCGTAACCGGCCCGTGATCAACGTGGACGAGGAAACGGTGACTGTGGGCCAGATGATCGATTATCTGCGGCGGCGGCTGGCGCTCGAATCACGGCCCATCCGTTTGAAGCAGCTTCTGATGCGTGTGCCTTCGCGACAGGCTCTGGTGTGCATGTTTCTGGCGTTGCTCGAAATGGTGCGGCTGCAGGCGATCCAGGTTCGGCAGGACCAACTTTTCGGCGAGATTGCGGTGCGCAAGCATGTTGGATTCGACGCCATCATGACAGAGCAGGCCGCCGTACGAGATGATTGGAGATGAGAAAACGGTGTCTAGTGGTTAGTGGTCAGTGATCAGTGGCCGGTTCTTAGCCACCGTTCTTACTGGACACTGATCACTGGCCACTGGACACCGAACACTCGACACCGACCACTAGCCACTATGGGTTTAAAAGCTCAACTCGAAGCCATCATTTATGCGGCGGAGACGCCGATCACAACCGAGCAAATGGTCCAGCTCGTCAAAGAGTCGGCGATTGCCGAAGGCGCGGCGGACGAGGCGGAGGTGAAATCGCGCGTGCGTTCCAGCCTGGAAGAGCTGGTTGGCGAATACGGTAGTCCCGATCATGGCATCGAGATTCGCCAGGTGGCGGGCGGCTATCGTATGTCGACCAAGCCCGAGCAGCATGAAATGGTGCGCAGCTTCGCCAAGAGCCTGAAGCCGCCGATCCGGCTGTCGCTGCCGGCGTTGGAAACGCTGGCGGTCATCGCCTATAAACAGCCGGCCACGGCGCCGGAGATCAACGAGATTCGCGGCGTGGATTCTGGCGGTGTGATTGCCACCCTGCTCGACCGCAAACTGATTACCACCGCGGGCCGCAAGCAAGTGATCGGGCGCCCGATTCTTTACAAGACGACCAAAGAGTTCCTCATGCGCTTTGGCCTCAAGGACGTCAACGAACTGCCCAGCATGGAAGAGTTTGAGAAGCTGGTGGCGGAATCGTTCCAGGGGGAGTTGATTCCGGCGGAAGATGCGGCGGAAGCGCAAGAAACCGATTCTCCCCAAGCGGAAGAGATCGCCGAGTCCGCTGCTCAGAAAGAATAGCCCTCCTAACGGAAACAGGGGATTGAAAGTTCACAAACATGCCCGCTGAACGCCTGCAGAAAATCATTGCCGCCGCCGGAATTGCTTCCCGTCGCAAAGCCGAGCAACTAATCAGCGCAGGCCACGTGAAGGTGAATGGGACCGTGGTGACGGAATTGGGGAGCAAGGCGGACCCGGACACCGATCACATTCGGGTGGATGGAAAGCTGCTGCAAGGGGCGCAACTGCATGTCTACCTGCTGCTGAACAAACCCAAAGGCTACGTCACCACCGTAAGCGACCCGGAAAACCGGCCCACGGTGATGCAGTTGATCCGCGGCGTGAAGAAGCGCGTCTATCCAGTAGGGCGGCTCGACTATGCGAGCGAAGGCCTTCTGCTTCTCACCAACGATGGCGCACTGGCGAACAAATTGATGAAAGCGGCGTCGCAAGTACCCAAGACCTACGTGGTGAAAATTGCGGGGGCTCCGAGCAACGAAGCGCTGGAAAAGTTGCGCGGCGGAGTTTCGATCGCCACCGAGGACGGCCGGAGGGTACGGACGGCACCGGCGGGCATCCGCCTGATTAAGGAAGCGACCAATCCCTGGTACGAGGTCACGTTGATCGAAGGGCGCAATCGGGAGATCCGGCGCATGTTTGAGAAGGTGGGGCACCATGTGGAGAAGATCAAGCGCGTCCGCTACGGGCCGCTTACCCTCGATGTTCCACCTGGACGATTCCGCGCCTTGACTCTACAGGAAGTGGATCGCCTGCGGACCGCCTGCAACAAACCGATAGCGGGAACAAAGCCTTCCGTGGCATGATGAGCGGCAAGCATGAGCCGCTTCTTTGATCTGGTCTCGAAGACCGCCCGCGACATGGGTGGAACGAATGCTCCCAGCACAACGCCGGCGGCGTTGGAGCGCCGGTCGCAGCTGATCAAACTGGATTCCAACGAAAATCCTTTTGGGCCTTCGGCGCGCGCCATCGAGGCTATGAGGGATGCGCTGGGCGGAGCGAATCTGTATCCTGACGACGATTGCAGCCAACTGCGTCGCAAACTGGCTGCGCATCACGGGTTGCCGCCGGAGCAGGTGCTGGTGACCGCGGGCTCAACGGCGTTGTTGAGCCTGCTCTGCCAGACTGTGCTCGCGCCGGGGCTGAATGCAGTGACCAGCGAGCGGTCGTTCATTGTTTATTCGATGGCGGTACAGGCAGCCGGTGGGCGTCTGATCGAAGCGCCTATGCGCGACGACAGCTTCGATCTCGACGCACTTCTCGCCGCGATCGACTCGAACACGCGTATCGTGTTTCTGGCGAACCCAAACAACCCCACGGGCACCATGCTCGAAGCGGCGGTGGTGGAGCGCTTTCTGGCGCAGCTACCCGGCCATGTGGTTGTGGTTCTGGATGAGGCGTACTACGAATTCGCACTGCATTTTGCGATGCTGCGGCGACTTATCTATTCGCACTCGCTGGATTATGTTCGCCAGGGCGCGAGTGTGGTGGTGTTGCGAACCTTTTCGAAGGCACACGGGCTCGCCGGCCTGCGCATAGGCTACGGCTTGGGCCCCGCGGAATTGCTCGGATATTGCGCGCGCATGCGCAACACGTTTTCCGTGTCGTCAATGGCGCAGGTTGCGGCGATGGTGGCGCTCGACGACACCGACCACATCCAGCCCGTGGTGGAGAACAATGCGTTGCAGTCGCGAGTTCTGGAGCAGGGGATTTCGGAACTGGGATATCGCGTCGTTCCGACTTCGGCAAATTTTCTGTTCTGCGATCTGGGAGAAGACGCCGCGACCTTTGCCAACCGTTTGCAGGATGAAGGCGTCGCGGTGCGTCCACTGGGGCATTGGGGAGCACCGAATTGCATTCGCGTGACGATTGGCACGCCGGAGCAGAACCAGGCGTTCTTGCAGGCGGCACGCCGGGTCGATGCCAAGACGCTCACCTCCGATGGTTTTGGGTAGCGCCGCCTTGCATCGCCACCCGGGCCGCTCCGTAAAGCCCCGCATCGCTTCCGAGCAAGGCGCGGGTGATGATAGTTCTTCGTGCGCTACGGCTTTCGGTTTGCGCCGAGGCGCCTTCTTCTTTTCCTGAGGAATCGCTCTTCAGTGGATCGGTGGGAGCCGTTGCCGCATAGACGATCGAGCGCTCGCGCAGCTCTTCGAACATGCTGGGCGCGTAAGCCTCCCAGGCGCTCGACACACCTCCACCGATAACGTACATTTCGAGATTCAAAACGTTGACCAAGCCGGCGAGGAGCAGGCCGAGGGCACGCCCAAAACTGCGAAAGATGCGGCGGGCGGGCTCGTCCCCCTGCATCGCAAGGTTGTAGATCGACTGAGCGCCGAATTCCGCTTCGGACGACGCGGCCTTGGCTAGAGACGGCGCCTCGCCACTGGCGATCGCTTCCCGAGCCATGCGGAGAATCGCGCTGGCGGACGCGTACTGCTCGGCGCATCCACGGTTGCCGCAGGCGCAAGGATTGCCTTCCGCTTCGATGGTGACGTGCCCGAATTCGCCTGCCATGCCGTTCGCGCCATACCAGAGTTTTCCGCCTAGCACGATGCCGCCACCGATCCCGGTGCCCAACGTTACTACCGCCATATTCTCGACGCCGCGGGCAGCGCCCAGCCACTGCTCGCCCACAGCGGCAACGCGCGCGTCGTTTTCGAGGACTACGCGAGCGTCGTTTTTCGGGAAGCCCAGACGGCTCTCGATTTCGGCGCTTACTGGATAGTTTTCCCAGCCGGGAAGGTTGACTGCCTTCCGCATCATTCCGGTTTGCATGTCGATAAGGCCCGGAACGCCGATGCCGGCGCCACGAAGCTTCCCTGTCGCTTTATATTTCCCAGACAGGCGTTGAATTGCTTCGCACATCTCGCCGATGACGTGGTCGCGGCCAAGTGCGAGATTGGTCCCGAGAGAGACTTTCTCAAGAAGCTGGCCCTGGGTGCTCACCGCGGCAATGCGCAGGTTGGTGCCGCCGAGATCGACTCCGATGCAGAAATCGGGCATGGAGGAGAAGGTTATCAGAACTGCGGCGGAGCGTCCTCACTTCTGACAACTGGAGCAGTAGTGGCTGCTGCGGCCAGCGATGACTATGCGCTTGATCGGTGTCTTGCAGACTAGGCAGGGTTCGCCTTCGCGGCCGTAGACGCGGTGCTGCAATTGGAAAAAGCCTTCTTCGCCATCGGCATCCACGTAATCGGAGATGGACGAGCCGCCCAGAGCGATCGCCTCTCGCAAGACTTCCTGCACTGACGCAAGCAGCGTCGCCAGTTGGTCGCGCGTGATGGTGGAGGCGCGGCGGCGAGGGCGAATTCCGGCGCGGAACAGGGATTCATCGGCGTAAATGTTTCCCACTCCACGCAGCAGCTTCTGATTGAGCAGCGCACTCTTGATGGGAGTCTTGCGGTTGCGAAACAAAGGGAGAAAACGGGCGAGATCGGCCTCTAGCGGCTCAATGCCGCCGGCGTCGAAGTCGCCGGCGCGGGCAACGCTTAACCTGCCGAAGCGCCGGGGATCGACAAAGCGCAATTCCCTGCCCGACGCCAGCTTCAAAATCGCATGCGTGTGCTTGAGAATTTCTGACTGCGGTTCGCAGACTTGCAGGCGTCCGGTCATGCCGAGGTGGACGATCCACTGAGCTTGTGTGGGGCGGACGCCCTCGTCCGCCTGTGCGTGCGTTGCTGATGAAGGCTGCCGGGACTTCACCGAGGATCCCGCCCGCGATGTCTTAGAGTATCGGCCCTTCGCGGACAGGTGCGCCCGCGCCACACGGTTCTGTTCCAGGTCGAATACGATGTGCTTCCCCACGCGGCGCACTGTGGCTATCCGGCTGTGCTCAAGTGCGGCGGCGATTTCCCGTGCCGGAGACTTCAGCGGTTCTGGCTTCTGGCCCAGCCAGATCGATTCAATCACATCGCCGGACACACGTCCGGCTAGTCCGCGGGCGATGGTTTCAACTTCCGGGAGTTCTGGCATGCCTGAACAGTGTACAAGGCTATTCGGAGGTTGTGTGTCTGGCAGCAGTTCTTTAAGGAATTCGGGAATGAAGCGGCGGAACTAATCCTTCAGCGGTACGACAGCTTGGCCGTCGCGGCAGAAGGTGGCGACTTTCTGCAGGTCACCGTTCGCCTGGGGCAAAGTCATCACCGGTCCATAGCAGTAAACCGCGTGGCCGCTGGCGGCAAAGTACCAACGTCCGCCCTTGGAGTGCTGCTGCTCGATGTGGCCGGATAGCTGGCGTACTGGCTGCGCGGGTTTCGCAACCGTCAAACTAAACAACAAAGCTAGGGTCAGGACCTTCATTGTTACCAAACTTTCCGGACACGTCCGAAGAAGCTTACTGCTCCCTGGGTTCTAGATCGTGCGCAAAGCGCGCCGCTGATCCATCAAATCCGAAGCCGGCACAGGAGGCACCTGGGTCTGAGGCTTCGCAACGTTGCCTGCCCGGCTTTGGGGATGAGGTTGCGGCCCCTGGGTCGACGGGGCCTGGGTTGACGGAGTCTGGGACGACGGAGTCTGAGTCGACGGAGTTTGCGCCCGACTCTGCGCCTGTGCCCGGGCCATCTGCTGATTGCCCAGGGTCTTTCCTTTCATGCTCCACAATTCCGTACTGTCGCGCATCAAAACCTTGATGAGATTGCCTTGCGATTGGATGACCGAGCCTTGTTCAACTATGAGCATCGCCATCAGCACGTAGGAAATCACGAACAGCACTGTGAGCAACGGGAGCAGGCTCCGCTTCTTCTTCGGAGCCGCGACCGGCATCACCGATGTGTAACCGAATAAGAGAGTCAAGTGGCACCCCGGCCTGGCCTCACAAGGCAGGCATAGGGGAGATTGCAGCTTGTCAGCCAATGGTGCGGACGGCCGGAAGATATTGAATTTGTTTGGGTTAGTGCGATTACCCCAGGGCAACCCACGAGCCTGAAGTGCAATTCAATGCACATAATGAGCAACGGAAACTGTCCACCGAATGGCTAGTGACGCGGTGGAGCGCCTGCCGGATGCGGCTTTCCGGGCAAAGAGCGCACTCGTCCGGGCAAACCCGACCGCCCGGATCTTACTTCCCACCCAACAAGAGTTTGGCAATAGTTGCCAACTGCATGTTGGACGTGCCTTCGTAGATTTTGCCGATCTTGGCGTCGCGCCAGTATTTCTCCACCGGATAGTCTTTGGTAAAACCGTAACCGCCGTAGATTTCGATAGCCAGCGAAGTCACGCGCTCGGCCACCTGCGAGGCGAAAAGCTTGGTCATCGCCGCTTCCTTAACGAAGTTCACGCCGGCGTCCTTCATGCGGGCCGCGTTGTAGACCATGAGGCGGGCTGCTTCAATCTCGGTCGCCATCTGCGCAATCTGGAATTGGATTCCCTGAAACTCGGCGATTGCTTTCCCGAATTGCTTGCGTTCGACGGCATACTTCGCGGCAAACTCCCAAGCTCCGCGCGCCAGACCGATCATCTGCGCCCCGATGCCGATGCGGCCTTCGTTTAGAGTTTCGATGGCAATCTTGTAACCCTTGCCCGGCTCGCCCAGCACGTTTTCTTTCGGAACGCGGCAGTCTTCAAGAATCAATTCGCAGGTCGAGGAGGCGCGAATGCCCAGCTTGTCTTCTTTCTTGCCCACGCTGAATCCGGGGGAATTTTTTTCCACCAGGAACGCGGTGATCCCTTTGTATCCCGCAGCCGGATCGATAGTGGCCAAGAGTACGAATAGTCCGGCTTCTTTGGCGTTGGTGATCCATAGCTTGCGGCCGTTGAGTACGTAGTCGCCGCCCTTGAGTTCGGCGCGCGTCTGCAGAGCAAAGGCGTCTGACCCGGAACCAGCCTCACTCAACGCATAGGCGCCGACCGTGTCCGCCGCCATCTTCGGCAGATAGCGCTTCTTCTGTTCAGCATTACCCCATCGCAAGAGCGCATTGTTTACCAGCGTATTTTGTACGTCCACGACCACACCCGCGGAGGCATCGACGCGCGACAATTCCTCGACCGCCAGGATCGCTTCAAAGAACTTGGCGCCGCCTCCGCCGTATTGCTCGGGAATTTCGATCCCCATCAGGCCGAGCTGGAAGAATTCGTGGATGAGGTCCTTATTGAAAATGCCTTTCTCGTCCATCTCCTTCACCAGGGGGCGGACTCGCTCGTCGGCAAACTGGCGAATGTTGTCGCGGAAAAGAATTTCGTCGTCGGAAAGCGTGGTCAGGGGCGTGGGAGGGGCGGATTGCAAGATGGTCTCAGGCATGCGAATACCTTCAAATGGAAGAATGGCAGACCTTGAATTCTAGCACCGTCTGGGGTTTGAAGCGGCGCGCGCTAGCTTCGCCGCGAATGCACCAGCTTCAGCGCGTCCGCCTGCAGAATGCGCTGGATCTGATTGCGGGCATGCACGGACCATGGCCCCGTGGTATCGAGCCTGATATACGCCTGCCAGTGTTTCAGCGCCTTGCGGGGCTCGCGGGTTTTTTCGAAGGCCAGTGCGAGGTTGTAGTGCGCATCGGCGTAGGTGGGAGCGAGCTGGATCGCCATCTTGTAGGTCTGGATCGCCTCTTGCACGCGCCCGGTCTCGTCCAGAACGTTGCCCAGATCGAAATAGGCCAGCGCATAGCGGGGATCGGCTTGCAATGCGGCGCGGTAGTGCTTTTCCGCCAGCGTGAAATCCTGGCGGTTGTAGTAGAGCGTGCCCAGGTTGATGTGCGCGGCGGCATGAGTGGAGTCAAACTCGAGCACTTTCTGGTAGGCCGCCAGCGCCTCGGTCTGCGTCGCCGGATCCTCTTCCAATGCAATGCCCCGGGCGAACCAGGCCGCGGCCTCGTTCTCTTGCGGACCGGGCTCTGGAGTGGGAATCGGCGTGCTGGTCACAACTTTCTCTCGAGTGGCGAAGTCCATCACAAACTGACCCGCGATGGGCTCCAGCAGGCGGCCCTCATGACGGAAGGCAACGCGATGATTGTTGGTGGATGAGACTCCGGCATCGACCAGAGGATTTCCCATGCCCGACGCCTGCTTTTGCATGGCTTCGAGCGATTGCCGGATCACCGCCGGACGCACCCTCATGGCGCACAAGTCGCGGACTTTCTTGATCTTCAGCAGGTCGGAAAAAGAGTAGGCCGGAGAGGCAGCAATCAGCCCCGCGCGCTCCCAGTTCACCAACTGGCGCGGCGTGAGGTGAAGAATCCTAAGCAAATCGGCTCGACTGTACACGACTGTGCGCAACCTCTCGCGCCGGTTCCAGGGCGCAAGAACGTTACGGGCCATTATCCGCAACTTGCAGCCGTAAACGCAACTGCAAACGCTGTGGAAATCCGAGGAGAACCTGGTTGATTTACATGCAGCAGAAATGGTGCAAAGACCAAGATTCCTCGCGACGCTCGGAATGACAGAGCTTTTCGACCGTTCCCGTCACCCGCGAATTTGTCATTCCGAGCGCAGCGAGGAATCCTGGTTTCGGCCTACACCACCACGGCGGCCTGATACTCCTCGTAGGTGCCCTTGAAATCCGTGATCTTATGATCGCTCTCGAAGTGCCAGATCCTGGTCGCGACCTCATCGATCAGGTCGTGATCGTGGGTTACAAGGAACACGGTCCCGTGATAGCGCTGCAGGGAGATATTCAGCGCATTGATGGCTTCAAGGTCGAGATGGTTGGTGGGTTCATCCAGCACGAGCACGTTCGGTTTCTGCAGCATCAGCTTGCAGAAAAGCAGGCGCGCGGCCTCGCCGCCGGAAAGAACGCTAGTGGATTTCGTGGCTTCGTCACGGGCAAACAGCATCTGCCCCAGCAAACCGCGGATTTCTTCGCTGACCGCCGCCGGGTTCCACTGATGCAGCCAGTCCAGCGCCGTCATGCCACCTTCGATCAGGCTGCGATGGTCCTGCGCGAAGTATCCGATCGATGCCTCGTGTCCCCAGGCCACTTTGCCGGAATCGACGAAGGGCCCGTCGTAGCCGCTGGTCTTGCGCAATTCGGCTTCCGGCGTGGTCGGCGAATTCGCCAGCAGCGCATTCACCAGGGTCGTCTTGCCTGCTCCGTTGCGCCCCATCAGAGCGATTCTTTCCCCACGCGTGATGCTGGCGGTGAAATCGCGAATGACCTGCTTGTCGCCGTAAGCCTTGCTCAGGTGCTCGACCTCGAGAATGTGCTTGCCCGAGGGCCGCTTCTGCTCAAACTTGATGTAAGGCCTCTGGATGTTCGACTTGGCCAGTTCCGTGACCTGCAGCCGCTCCACTTCCTTGCGCCGCGACTGCACCTGGCTTGACCGCGTACCCGCGGCGAAGCGTGCGATGAATTCGTTCAATTGCGAAATCTTCTTCTCGCGCTGCGCGTTCTGCGATTCAATCTGCGACCGCACCTGTGTCTTCGCGATCACCATGTCGTCGTACGACCCGGTGTAGGTGATGATGGTCTCGTAATCGATGTCAGCGATGTGCGTGCAGATGCTGTTGAGGAAGTGACGGTCGTGCGAGATCGCAATCACGACGCCGTCGTAGACATTCATGAAGCCCTGCAGCCAGTGGATTGAATCCAAGTCCAGGTTGTTCGTCGGCTCATCCAGCAGCAACGCCTGCGGATGCCCGAACAGCGCCTGCGCCAGTAGCACGCGGACCTTCTGCCCGCCCTGCAACTCGCTCATCTTGCGGGAATGCACTTCGTCGGGAATGTCCAGGCCTTGGAGTAAGATCGCGGCGTCGCTCTCCGCCGTGTAGCCGTCTTCTTCGCCGACAATGCCTTCCAGTTCGCCCAGCTTCATGCCGTCTTCGTCGGTCATGTCGTGCTGCGCGTAGATGGCGTCACGCTCCTGCATGGCCGTCCACAGTCGCTTGTTGCCCATGATGACCGTGTCGATCGCAGTGTAGGCGTCAAAGGCGAACTGGTCCTGGCTCAAAACGCCGAGCTTCCGAGGACGCACAACCGTCCCCTTCTGCGGCTCCAGTTCGCCGCTGAGCAGCTTCATGAACGTAGATTTACCAGCGCCGTTGGGTCCGGTCAGGCCATAGCGCTTGCCCGGCGTAAACGCCGTGGAGACTTCGTCAAACAGTATTTTGGCGCCGTAGCGCATGGAAACGTTACTGACTGAAAGCATGATTTGTTATGCAACTCTTCTAGGCCTGCGGGGAATTTCCGCCAAGACGGTACGCAGCTGGTAGTACTAGAATATCACGCGGGTCCGCGGTCAGCCCTCATTGCTGGTCGAGCACGGATCGCACCTTGTGCGCCAGCGCATCCAGGGAAAATGGTTTTTGCAGGACGGTGGTGTGCAGGCCGAGACCACCGCCGGCCAGGGCTGGGTGGTCCGGGTACCCGGACATGAACAACACCTTGATTTGCGGACGCACCTGCCTCAGGCGCTTCGCTAATTCGTTCCCCCCCACGTTAGGCATGACGATATCGGTCACCAGAAGGTGGATCAGAACTTCGTGTCCCTCGGCAATCCGCAGAGCCTCGTCGCCGTCCATCGCAGTCAGCACCATGTAACCCAAACCCTGGAGAAAATCGCCGGCCAACTCGCGAATTCCTGCCTCATCTTCCACCAGGAGAATGGTCTCGGTACCCTTAGGCACAGCGGCTAGATCCAGTATTTTGGCAACCGCTACCGGTGCTTTGTTTTCTTCGGCTCGCGGAAGATAGATCTCGAATGCCGTACCTTGTCCAGGTTTGCTATCGACATGGATCCAGCCGCCGATCTGCTTGACTACTCCGTAGACAATGGCCAGGCCCAACCCAGTACCTTTCCCAGGTTCTTTCGTAGTGAAGAAAGGCTCGAACATGCGAGCCTGCGTTTCACGATCCATTCCGACGCCGGTATCGCTGACTACCAACGTCACGTATCGGCCGGGCCGGCCCCCGTCACGAAGCCGGGGATGGGAGGCACCAATCTCCGCATTCCTGGTCTCGATGAGCAGATTACCTCCCTGAGGCATTGCATCCCGGGCGTTGACTGCGAGGTTCAAAATGAGTTGCTCCATTTGTCCCAGATCAGCCTTGATAGGCCAGAGCTGTGCAGCCGGGACTACTTGGAAAGCAATGCTTTTTCCGATCAAGCGGTCCAGCATTTTCGCCACTTCGCTCAGGACTTCGTTCAGGTCCATCACTTTGGGCTGCAGTACCTGCTTGCGGCTAAAAGCCAACAACCGGCTGGTAAGGCCCGCCGCCCGGGTCACCGCATGTTCGATCCCCAGGGATTCCTTTTGCGCCGGAGCGCCCGGTGCAAGCGCGGCGCGCAGGCGCTCATTGTGAGCCTGGATGAGCATGAGAAGGTTGTTGAAGTCGTGAGCGACGCCCCCCGCCAGCAGGCCGACCGCTTCCATTTTCTGCGAATGACGGAGTTGATCCTCCAGACGCTTACGCTCCGTGATGTCGTACATGACGCCTTGCATCAGGAATGGCTCGTCGTCGGTGGTAGGCAACATGACAGCCTCGTCGCGGAACCACAAGACTCTGCCATCGCGAGCGAGCATGCGGTATTCGGCCTGAAACAGATCACGGTCTTTCAGAAAGCGCTCTTCGACAGCCAGCACGCTTGCGCGATCTTCGGCATGGACGCGGTCGATCCAGTTCGCAGAATCGGAAAGCCATTCCGTGGGCGAGAAGCCGAGCATCGACTCGATCTGCGGGCTCACATAGTGCCAGGGGCCACAGGCCCCGAGTTCGGCGACATAGGTAATAGCAGGCAGGCGCTCGACCAGCGTGCGATAGCGGTCTTCGGCCGCACTGAGTTCCGCCTTGGCTCGATCCCGCTCCATCGCGATGGCGGCGAGATGAGTAGCATGAGCAATGAGTTGGAGATGCTCCTCATCCGGCGTGCGCGGCTCGCGATAGTAGATGGCAAACGTTCCCATTACGCCACCGTCCTGCGAGGCAATGGGAGTCGACCAACAGGCCCGAAGATTATGAGGGAGAGCCAGGTGGCGGAAGTCCGCCCACAGGGGGTCGGTTGCAATGTCGGAGACGATGACCTGCTGTCGTCGATACGCGGCGGTGCCGCAGGATCCCACGCAGGGACCGATCTGCACGCCGTCAATGGCTCGTGTGTATTCCTTTGGGAGCGAAGGCGAAGCCCCGTGCCGTAGGGTCGTACCGTCAGCATCAATCAGGAGAACAGAGCACAACAGGCCGCTGTAATCATTCTCGATGCTCTTGCACAAAGTTTCCAGAATTTCAGGAAGGGGGGCATGCGCCATCACCATGGCGAGAACTTTTCCATCCAGTTGAGCCAAGGCCTCCGGTAACTTGTGGGCTGTACTCCCTGCCTTTTGCGCTCCAGTAGACATACTGCTTCCGTGATCGTTTCCCTTGAGGTAATTGAAGAGGCTGGTTACACCCCGTCGTTGGCACCGACACCGCCCACTCCGAATACCATTATTGACGATGAATCGGTTTAGAAGCTTCTAACTTGTATCTTAATGTTACATCAGTAACCGACACTAAGTCTTCCAATGAGGGGGTTGGCGGAGTGCGAACCTTAGTTAGTATCTGTAGTTAGTGTCCGCAGTTAGTGCCCGCCGCTGAGTTCGCGGACGATCGCGCCTACAAACTGCTTGGCATCGCCGAACAGCATCAGGGTGTTATCGAGGTAGTACAGCGGATTGTCGATGCCGGCGAAACCCGGACTCATGCTGCGTTTGATCACCATGACGGTGTGAGCCTTATCGACATCGAGGATGGGCATTCCGAAGATCGGGCTGGAAGCGTCGTTGCGGGCTGCTGGGTTAGTAACGTCATTGGCGCCAATCACCAGGGCCACGTCGGTTTGCGGGAAGTCGCCGTTGATCTCGTCCATCTCGATAAGCCGGTCGTACGGGATGTCGGCCTCCGCCAGCAGCACGTTCATGTGTCCGGGCATGCGCCCCGCGACAGGATGGATGGCGAAGCGAACCTCGACTCCCTTCTTGCTGAGAATGTCGTAGAGCTCGCGAACTTTATGCTGCGCCTGCGCCACCGCCATGCCGTAACCGGGGACGATGACCACCTTGTTGGCGGCAGCGAGAATAGCGGCCGACTCCTCAGCCGTGGCGCTGTGCACGGGCCTGGCTTCCTGCCCGCCAGCCGCTGCGGCCTGCACCTGGCCGAACGCGCCAAACAGGACGTTCGTGAACGACCGGTTCATGGCCTTCGACATGATGACGGAAAGAATCAGTCCTGAAGATCCGTCGAGCGCGCCGGCAATGATCAGCAGCTTGTTGTTGAGGACAAATCCCATGGCCGCGGCAGACAACCCGGCATAGCCGTTTAACAGCGAGATAACCGTCGGCATGTCCGCGCCGCCGATGGGGATCACGAGGAGCACGCCGAAGATCAGCGAAACTCCCACGATCAGCGGAAAGAATTGCTTCGCCTCCGGATGCAGCACCAGGTAAACCGCACTGCCGACGGCAACGCTGAACAGCAGGAAGTTGACGAGATTCTGTCCTTTATACGTGATGGGCCGCTGGGGCAGAATTTCCTGCAACTTACCCGCCGCCATCAAACTGCCGGTAAAGGTCAGTCCTCCAAGAATCACTTCCATGGAGAGCACCGACATCATGAATTTGGGAACGTCCGGAGTGCGGAGATAAAACTCAGCAGTGCCGACCAGGGTGACGCACAGGGCGCCGAAGGCATGGCTGAGCGCGGTCCGCTGCGGGACGGCGGTCATCTGCACCATGCCGAGCGGGATGCCGATGCCGCTGCCAAGCACGAGCCCGACAGCAATCCATTTATAGTCGACGATGCCGTGGTGCAGCAGAGTGCCGGCGATGGCCAGCACCATACCGATCTCACCCGCCCAAATTCCATGGCGGGCAGTGGCGGGCGAACTCATCCACTTCAGCGACATGATAAACAGGGCGCTGGCGATGAGATAGATGACTTCGATCAGATACTGGCTTCCGGCGAACTCGTTCATGGCCTGCTCAGCTACTTACTTGGTCGGACGGCTGCTCTTGAACATCTTGAGCATGCGGTCCGTAATAAAGAATCCACCCACCACGTTGCTGGTGGCAGCGACGATGGCGATCACGCCCAGCACGGTCGCAAACGTGCTCTTGCGCTCGCCCACCAGCACAATCGCGCCCACAACCGCAATGGCATCGAGAGCGTTGGTCAGCGACATCAGCGGAGTGTGCAGCAAGGGCGAAACGTGGCGGATGACCTCGAAACCAATGAAGCAAGCCAGCATGAAGATGAAAAGCGCGTCGATCAGGTTGGAATTCATGAAGCCCTCAGTTCTCGGTCTCAGTTCCCAGTTCTCGATTCTCGGTTCTCAGTAAGACCGCTCACGAACGCGGCCGGTTGCGGAACACACGTGCTCAGATTCATCCACTCGCCGGCGAAAGCGTCGGAAGCTTGTAAAACTCACGCACTCTCGCGTTCACGATTTCACCGCCGCGCGTGACCATCGTCTCGCGGATAATCTCATCCTGCAGGTTGAGTTGCAGCTTGCCATCTTTCACCATGTAGGCGAGAAACGTGGCCACATTACGGGCGTACATCTGGCTGGCATGGTACGGGACGCTGCTGGCCAGATTGATGGCGCCGATAATCGTTACGTTGTGGTCCTGCACAGTTTCTCCAGTGCGGGTGAGCTCGCAGTTGCCGCCGCGCTCGGAGGCAAGATCGACTATCACGGAGCCGGGGGCCATCCCTTTCACCATGTCGGCGGTGATCAGCACGGGCGACTTCTTGCCGGGAATCACGGCGGCGGTGATGACCACATCGCTCTCTGCAACCACACGGGTGAGGAGTTCGCGCTGCCGGGCGTAGAAAGTTTCGTCCTGGGCAGTACCGTAGCCGCGAGCGTCCTGCGCGTTCTGGGCTTCCAGAGGCAACTCGACGAAGCGGCCGCCCAGGCTCTGCACCTGCTCTTTGGCCGCGGGGCGCATGTCGTACGCGGATGCCACGGCGCCCAGCCGGCGTGCGGTGGAGATCGCCTGCAGTCCCGCCACTCCGGCGCCGATGACGAATACGCGAGCCGGCGTGATGGTACCTGCGGCTGTCGTCATCATGGGAAAGATTCTGATGGAAGTTTCAGCAGCCAGCAACACCGCTTTGTAACCGCAGATCGTTCCCATGGAGGAAAGAGCATCCATGCTTTGGGCGCGCGTGGTGCGCGGCACCAGTTCGACTGAGAACGAGGTAACACCGGCCGCGGCAATCTGCTGAGTTACTTCGGAGGAGCCGAAGGGGCGCAGAAATCCAATCAGCAACTGATCGCGATGCAGAAGAGGAAGGTCAGCCTCGCCGGTGACGTCATTGGATCCGTAGCAAAGCACCTGCACAATAACGTCAGCCGCCTTGAACACGGCGGCGCGATCGGGAAGAATCTTTCCGCCTTTCTCGAGGTAAACCGAATCCGGATAACCGGCTGGTTCGCCGGCTCCCGACTGTACGACCACCTCAAGCCCGGCCTTGGCAAGCGTGGGGATGACCGCGGGAACGAGTGCAACCCTGCGCTCTCCCGGATAGCTTTCCGTCGGAACTCCAACAATCACGCGGTCTGTCCTTTCCCCATTCGTCAAGCGCGGCCAACTGCGAATACTGCAGAACCGAGCGCAGGCTCGAGCGTGACGCCCGTCACATGGTACGGGAACCAGCGCCCATCGGACTCAAAACAGTACCAGAAAGGCAACGTAGTGAAAAGCGGCGCCAGAGAAGCGGAGAACGGTTGGCCTTCGGATGAACCCTGTAAGAGGTTTCACGTACTGCTTGACCGAGCAGCCATGACCCGATGCCGTTCTCGTCTTCCATGAGGACTTCTCGCCGCAAGCTTGTCCAGTGGAGTGCAGCGCTCGCCCTCGCATTGCTTTCTGAAAAGCGTTCGTTAAGGCGAGGTTCCGCTTGCGGCCGTATTGAAATCAGCGATTCCAACTTTAACCACGGTGCCACGCGGCTTGGGCTTGGTTTCATCGGACTTATTTCCCGTCTCGCTACCGGTCTGCTGGAGAGCTGCCGGCTTCTCGGTCCAAACCCCATAAACGCGCCCGCCTGAAGCAGCAATTCCGGTGTAGTCACCGAAGAAAACTCCGCTCGCTTCGAAGGGCTCGGTGGTCCATGCGTAATTCTGAAAGCTGCGGCCGCCATCTCTGGAGCGCGCCAATACAACGATCTGCATTCGATTCTGTGGGTCTCCTCTGCGGTCATAAAAAAGAACGTTGGCTGCACCATCCGTCGGGTCAACCGCGAGCCATTGAAAAAACTGGTCCGCACCGTTGTGGACGGGATCGTTATTCACTCGTATCGGGGCAGTCCATTTCTTCCCTCCGTCATCGGAGGTCGAACAGAAAACGTCGAGGTCTCCGTTACGGTAGTCGCTCCAGGTAACGTAGAGCCGGTGGCTTCGGGGATCGATCGCGATCTGCGGAAAACCATTTGCCCTTTCCAGCGTATCCACGGCGAACATGATGGGCGCGGTGTGGATGATGGTACGGGCGCGGGAGAATGTTTTCCCGCCATCGCGTGAAGTCGTAAGCAGGATGTCATTGTCCTCGCTCCAAACCGCGTATAGAGTGCCATCCGGACCAACTACACCGGCGAATCCTTCGGCCCCACCGTTATCATCGCGCGGCAACCCCGGGCGGCTGTCGATTTCGAGCGGATTCGACCAGGTCTTGCCATCGTCGGTGGAGCGCGCGAGCATGATCTCTGAGTCGGTCAGGGTCCATCGCGTCCACCCGACATAGAGATTTCCTGAATAACGGCTCTTGGTTGTGTCCGAAACGATGTAGGGCTTGTCTTCAAATGGAATTCCCGGTTCAGTCGCATGCTCGCTGACAGGCACGTGGTTCGCCTCCCAAGTCTTCCCGCCGTCGATCGAGCGCCGGACGAACACACCATTCCGCGATGCATTATGTGCCCAATAGTTGAACGTGCCCAGCTTGTCGAATGCGATGTAGCAGATGAACGCACGACCCTGGCTGTCGTACGCAGTGGATACATCGCCTGAAACACGGTAGTTGGCGGGCGCCACGCCCTCCGCCGCGTGCCAGGTGTGGCCTGCGTCTTGAGAATAGGAGGCATGGACGTTGTCTTGAAACACTGCGACGATCTGCTGTGAATTGTTGGGATCGATCGCAATCGCTGGTTCCGTGAAAGGCCCGGGGGTTGGACTCAGCAAAAGCACTTCCGCGCCAGGAGCCTTTGGCAGCGCTTGACCATGCAGCAACGAACCGGAACTGAAGACCACAGCTAGCGTTGCTGTCAAACCAATCCAGTGGCAAAGTTGGCGGAAGAACGTCACTCGCAATTCATTGAGCATGACTAAGACACGCCTCCTGTCTTGATTTGTCCTGGCGGCCTCTTTTCAGTTGAAATCTTACATTGTCTCAACGATGGCGCAGATGGCGGGGAACCCGCGCAGGTACGAAGTGGCTGGCGTCTTTATGGCTTGGCGAGCATCTGCGAGAAGCGCATCCCGTACTCCGCCCCGGCTTGCGCCGGGGCGGAGTACAAGCACGCAACGTACTGCTGCGGATCTACTCCTGCGTGGGATGCAGCACGCGGAACGTATTGCCGCCGTTGGACCAGACCAGCACCAGGGCATCCTGCCCTTTGGCAACGTTGGATAGCGCCTGTGCCACATCGACCGCAGACTGTTCGGAATGCCGGTTCACTTCGACAATCACATCCCCGCGTTGCAGATTGGCGTTGTCGGCCGGACTGCCGGGCTGCACATCCTCTATGACAGCTCCGTGAACTTCGCTCGGGAGTTGCATCCGGTCGCGCAGAGCCGGGCTGAGATCGCCGAGGCTCATTCCCCAGCGGCCTTTCCCGTGTTCCGTGCCGGCACTTGCGCCGGCAGAGGCTGCACCCATGGTTTCCAGCGTGACTGGAACGTTGACGGTCTTCCCCTCACGCACTACGTCAAGCTGAATGGTGTCGCCGGGGCGCTTCTGCCCGACTTCCATCTGCAGTTGTCCGGCATCCGTCACTGGCTGTCCGTTCAGCTTGGTGATGACATCACCAGTGCGCAGGCCAGCTTTCCCTCCGGGAGAGCTGGGCTCGACCTGAGTCACGAGGGCTCCGGTTGCGTTGCTCATCTGGAAGGACTTAGCGTTATCCGGGGTCACATCCGAAATGCCGATGCCGATGTAACCGTGGCTGACTTTGCCGTCGCGGATCAAGGTCTCCACCGTCGGCTCGGCGATCTGCGTGGGAATCGCGAAACCCATGCCCGAGAACGAACCGTTGGAGGAGATCAAAAAGGTGTTGATCCCAATGAGTTCACCGCGTGCATCGACCAGCGCGCCGCCGGAGTTTCCGGGATTGATGGCGGCGTCGGTCTGGATGAACTCCCCGGGCTTGCGGCGATCGCTCGCGTCCGGATTAGGGCGGTTCAGCGCGCTGACGATGCCGCGCGTCACCGTGAACTGGAATCCATACGGGTTGCCGAACGCCAGCACGGTTTGACCGGGATGGAGTTGGGCCGAATCACCCCAGGGCACGCTCGGCAGGTTCTTCCCGCTCACTTTGATTACCGCCAGGTCGGTCAGCGGATCGGTGCCAATCAGCTTCGCTGAGAGCACTTCGCGGTTGCTCATGGTGACGTGGATGTCAGTGGCCCCTTCCACCACGTGATTGTTGGTAACGATGTAGCCGTCGGGGGAGATAATCACGCCGCTGCCCAGGCCGTGCTCCACTCTTTCCCGAGGATTCATGGGCTGATTGAAGTGGCGCCCGAAGGGTGTGCCGCCAAAGGGGTTGCCCCCGAACGGAGCGAAGAACTGCTGCATGTCTTGCGAGGAATCGTCACCGGCTTGTTGTGCACTCGGTTTCGACGTCACGGTCACGTTCACAACGGCGGGGGTAACCCGGGCTGCCAGCGTTTCCATGGCGCGGTCAAGCGTGAGTATGGCGGCGACACTGTTGTCGTCAAGCGGCGCAGCGGCGGGAGCCGCTGCGGATGCCTTCGCAGTCCTGGCGAACTCGTACGTCGCCAGCGACGCGACAACAGCCACGGCGACCACGGCCGCGAGCAAGCGCCGGGTCAGTATTGTCTTCCAGTTGTTCATTTCACTTCTCCTTTGTAACTAATTGTTTAGTTTTTACTTGCAAAAAAAATTTCCCCTACGTCTTGTTGGCGACCGGCGCTCTTGCAACTCGATCCTGATTCAGGTTGATCCAGGTGACCCGCCACACGCACAAACTCCACGCCCATGAATTCGGTCCGACGCGTTGCGTCGTCTGGATCAGCAACAGCGCCTCGGAAACAGGCACAACCGTCTGAGTTGCTGCCGCAGTCACGATCTCCGCCGGAGTGCGCTCGCTGTCTGCACTCCCAAGGGCCACGACCTCTTGCGTGGTGCTGCGCCGCTGTGGTGAAGGAGGTTCTGAAAGATGTTCAGCGGGGCGTTTGATGGCCTGCACGGCACGTTGCACGGCGGCGTGTCGCGGCATTTTTTCAAGCGATGAGGATACGGTCGTGCGCATCGCGGCTGGAATCACAGCCGCCGAGGGCAACCCAGATGGACTGAGCGCCGCCAGGTGCATATCATCGCTATGAATCGGCGGGTTTCGATCAAATGCCACAAACTGAGGAGCATGGGGAACAGCCATGAGACTGACCAGAGAGAAAGTGCCCACCAGGCCCAGAGCAAATTTGGAGACGCGCCTCGTCTCCGGCCGGCTTACGTCGAGAATCTGCTCCAGGCGTAGAGAAGCCTCGTGCGCGCGATGGACGACCGCCTGCGCCATCGCCCAGCCACGGCGCGCGAAACTTCTCTCCAGCAGCCCGATCAGGCATTTCGCATACCCGCGCGGGTTGGCGGTTTCAGCCAGCACCTGATCGTCACAAGCCATCTCCCGCTCCAGCGAGAGCCGGTTCTCGATCCACCACACCGCGGGATGGAAAAGGAACACAGCCCGCACCATCTTCTGCAGCAGGTTGGTCCAGGCGTCTCGGCGACGCAGGTGCGCAAACTCGTGCAGCAGGATGATATTGAGTTCCTCGGGCGAGAGTTCTCTAAGCGCCCAGGCCGGAATGACAATCATCGGCTTGAAAAATCCGAGCGCGGCAGGAACGCTGACCTGCTCCGACGTGGCAAGAGTCAGTGATCTTGCCGAACTAAAGTCGGCGACGGTTTTTCTGATCGCTGGGTCGAGATCCGTTCCGTTGATCGCGAGGCAACTCCTGCGCAGGGTGCGCAGACGCCAAAGTCCAAAGGCCAGTTGCGCAATCGCGAACCCCGCCGCCAGAAACCAAGCCAGAAAGAGGAGAAGTCCCCAGGGAGCGGGTACGGTGATTAGCGGCCGGACCACCCCCGCCGCAAGAGAATGTCCTCCCGCAATGCTGCCGATCAAAGGAAGACCAGCGACAGCCACCAGCGCCACGAACCAAACCGAGAATCGTGTTCGCGAGTTCTGCCGCGGTAAAAATCGCAGCATCGCCCCGGCAAACAACGCAATGAGGAATCCTTCCGGAAGCGAGTTCAGAATCCGGCCGATCGCGATCTGGGAAACGGTTTGCAACTCAGGCCACATCATTGCGCGCCGCTCCGTTCCAGCATCTCTCGCAGACGATCAAGTTCTTCCGCCTCGATGCCTTGATCCTGAAGCATGTTCAGGATCAATTGTTCGTGGGAGTTTTTGAAGAAACGGCCCACCAAGTGGCGAATCTCCGACCGCGTCGCCTCTTTTTGCCCCACCAGCGGAGCGTACACGTGGGCGCGGCCATCCTTGGAGTGCTTGACGTAGCCTTTTCGCTCCAGGACTCGGATGGTGGTCAAGACCGAGTTGTAGGCCAGAGCGGGCCTCTGAGACAGGGAATCCAGGATCACCTGGACGGTGCCGAACCCCTTCAGCCACAATACGTTCATGATCCGCAGCTCGGCTTCAGTCAGAGTCTCGGATGGTCTTCGCGGCACGGCGTTCTCCCTGGAATTGTTAGACGATTGAGTCAGCGAAAAGTAACTAATGATTTAGTTGCAAATCCAAATCCAAGGGTTGCCCAAGGCAGGGACGGCTGCGTGACCACGGGTGCGCTGGAAGGTGCGGAGGTCACGAAGGATGAGCTTCAAGCGAGCCGCAGGATCAAGAGGGCTCCTGGTACCAGTGTCATCCGGAGTGGCTACGGGCAGCCGCTGCACACCGGCGTGCGCGCGGCGTAATATCCGAACGACACGACCCCCGACGGACTGCTGGAGTTCACCAGGTCGGTTTCGACGAAGAATCCGTGGCTCGGGTCGATAATGTAATACTCGACGGCGAATGGGGAGTAGTCGAATGTCTGGCCGGTAAGAGTGCCGGCGAAGCGACCGTTCGAGGCTGAGGGTGCGAAAGTGCCGCTGATCGGGTTGTCGAATGTGGGATTGAACGTTGAATTGGTATCCGCAACACCAGACAAGGTACCCGCACTCGAGTTCGCATTGATCTGGGCGGTACCATCATTTTCGCTTCCATTCTGCTGGGTGAAGCTAAGCCCGTACTTGCCGCCGAAAGAAAGAGGCGCTGCGGACTGCGGGTAGGCGATTCCCGCTCCAAGGGATGGATAGTCGAAGCTGACATCGCTGCCATCGAGAACCAGAGGCGGGTTCCCATTGCCGGTAAGATAGAAAAACAGTCTGGGCAGAACCACTGGGTTTGGCGCGGGCGCAAGGTGGTCGAAAAGTAAGCGGACGCGACCGATTCCTTCGTTGTCGAGAGCATAGGCCCCGGTGAATGCCCCGCTGATTTGCGCGCCCGCAGTTCCCTGGGCACCGCTTTGCTGCAGAAATGTATCGGTGAATCCATTGACCAGGTTGCCGGCGCCATCGGCGGTGAACAGGCCCGCCGAGGTCAGGGTCGACGGCGTGAAGCCGGTGAGGTCTACCCCAACCATGCCGAACACGTACGTCCCGGAGAACGCCGTTAGATTGCCAAAGGTGCCGGTGGCTGTACCCTGGCCAATCGCGACTCCGCCGGTCGATCCAGAACCAGTACCAGAAGTGTTGTCGCTCTCAATCAGCTTCATGTGCGTGGCGTCCACGATATAGGCCGTGAACTGGATGGGAGCTGCGGCAAAGCCGGCGGTCAGATTCATTGTGACCGCACCGAATGAATCGGGGGTCGAGAGTGTCCCCGAAAGTGTAGCTTCGGGGGTCACAGTCCCTCCGAGGTTCTGATCAGCCAAGCTGCCGTTTCCCGAAATGTTTTTGGGTGAATCGATGTTGAAAATGCCTCCGAACGCCGTGGGCGACTGACTGGCAATATCAGTGCCGCTCACCACGAAGGCATAGCCGCCCGATGGCGCTGCAATGCTGGTTTGCAAATCCATAGTTCCGGTAGCTGATTCCGTGAAGTCGGTTTCCGCAATCAGTGCCTGGGAAGTGGAAAGGTATACGAAACTAAAGGTCTCCACGCCATTCAGTCCAACGTCCTGGTCGTTGGTGTTGACGGTAATCGTTCCCCGTCCGTCAGGACCAAGGAAATAGCTGCCTGAAGTAATGGGGTCCGCCCTGGTCACTTCGGCGTTAACATTTGGATTTTGATCGAAGAAGTTAACAGTTTGCTCGCCGGAGGTGATTGCACCGTTGCCATTGAGGACGATCACGCCGGCAAACTGATAGGGACCAAAACTAGTATCAATTCCCTGGGCTTGAAGAACATAGTTGCCCTTGAGGTTGCTGGCAAAGGCCGTGACGGTGATCGGGGCGAGAATATTCTGTGTGTTATCCGCGGTCGCGAACGCCACAATGTTGATGGCCTGACTGTTTCCAGAAAAAGTTAGGGGAGGCGTATAGGTTGTAGCCTGGCCGCTGCCGGTGTGCAGAGCAGTAAGCGAGCCGCAGTTCCCTGGGTTCGAGCAGGTCAGGGACCAATCCACTCCGGCATTGCTTGGGTCATTGCTAACCACCGCCGTGAGAGCGGTTGTGGCGTTGATAAGAATCGCTCCGGGGGGTGCGGGCTGAAAAGCGATGGAGATCTTCGAGTCCGGCGGCGCTGCAGGATTCTGCACATTCGCAGTGCTTCCTCCGCATCCGGCAAGCACCAAAATCATAGCTGCCGGGGGAAGAAGAAGAAAGAGAATCGATCGTTTAGTTGCCACTGCCACCTCCTTGCGCTGCGTCATCCTGACTTTCTCGCGGCATCTGGTCCGGAACTGAACTGCCTGCCTCCCCACGACCGCCAGCCCTGGTTCTCGAAAGCTATTGCCCCGTGCCCAGCAGTTGCACAATTTGGGGACTGCCGGTCGGTTCCGGCGTGACATTAATGGTGAGCGTTCCGGGCTCGAATCCCACTCCCGCGGGATCGAAGGTAACGGTCAGAGTACAGATGCCGCCCGGAGCCAGGCTATAAGGACAATCATCAGTCTCAGAGTAGTTGCCGCTCACCACCACCTTGCTGACGAAGTTTACTGTGCCTGCGTTTGGATCGTTCGGGTCGTTGAAGAGCGTAATGGTCTGCGGGGCGCTGCTCAGACCTTTTGGCTGGCTTCCAAAATTCAAGCCCGCGCCGGGAGACATTCTCAGCGGGCTGGGTGGATTCGCGGTTAACTCCACCGGGAAGCGTCCGCTATCGATCTCGCAATCGGAGGTAACGTTGTCGCTGGAACTACACTGCAGCGTGTTTAGTTCCAGAAAATAAGCGAGACCGGAATTTACGCTGGTGTTCGGCTGCGGCGCATACGCAACCTCCAGGCTGCACGTGCCCTGGGAAGCGAGCAGGCTCCCGGTGCAAGTGTCCGAGGAGATCTGAAAGTTCGGCAGCAGAGTCTTCGGATCGCTGTCGCAGCTGTAGGTGATGGTAGAAACGTCGGGGCTGATGTTACCGCCGACACTGCCGGGACCGTTGGCCACGACTTGCAGGCCGGCAACTGGGCTGGTGTCCTGCAGCGGATGCGGAAGCGTGTTGTGGCCGCTGGTTGGCGGGTTGTTCACGCATGCTGCCCTGCCCAGGATCTGCACCGGGTTCGGACTATGGTTGGTGAACGACAGCAGTTGAGGAAGGCTTGCTTCCGAGACTGCCTCCGAGCCGAAATTTAGTTCGGGAGTCGAGCCCGTGATGGCGCTCGATCCCGTGCCCGTGATGGGAACAGCAAAGGACGTATCGTTGTCCGCGCTCGCGGGGCTGCTGACGGTCAGCGTTGCGCCCAGAGGAAATGGACATAGGTCTGGCGCAGCCCCTAACAGGGACGGTGGAGTTCCGAACGGCAGCCAAGGGCAACTCTGCTGAGGGGCAAAGAAAACCGTGATGGAACAAGACTTTGCCGACCCGAGAGAGAAAGTCGAGCCCACTGGAGCACAAGTGCTCTGCTCCGTGAAATTGGCGAGACCGTTGAAATCGCTGGGGGCATCGAAGGCGCCGTCGTTGACAGACCACTGCAACTGCAGGCCGTTCAGGGTAGCGCCCGAGGGGCTGGTGTTTGTCAGCGTAATCGTCTGGGAGGTCGGAGTCGAGCCCAGCAATTGCGTGGGAAAGACCAAGACAGCTGGCGACAGTGTGATCGGCTGCTGGCAAGCATTGGTACTGCTGAGCGCCAGACAGATGTTCCCGGAGTCTCCGGCGTTACTCAGGCTGACGCCCGGGCAGGCCGATGAGTTCACGGCATACGCTGTTCCGACTGTAGATTGGAGAACGTATCCCAGTTGCGTGGAGTTGAAGGTAACGGCGCCCAGACCGGAGCCGGCCGATCCACCGATCTGACCCAAATCCAATCCACTCGTTCCGATGATCTGCAGAATGACGGAATTGCCGCTGACTTGGCCATTCACAGACGCACTCGCCAAGCATGGGTAGTCGCTAGGAGTGTTGGCCGCGGGCACAAAGTTCAAAGTGCCGGTTACGGTCGCGTTGCTGGCTCCGATATTCTGCCCCTGGGTGAGAACGACCGACACCGGAAAGTCTTGATTGGCCAAGCCGGCGCTACCGCCCGTGCTGTGAAAGCTCCCTTGGAATACTCCCGAGAGTGACGGCACAGAAGTTGCGCTCCATTGCAGTCCTGTTTGGGCGGTTCCGCAAGCTGCCCCGCCGACTGCCGTACCGGCGGTCGAAGCATAGGTGCCAGTCATGGTCGAGCCATCCGCACTCAGCATCCCCGTGAACGTAAAAGTCTGCGTGGCGGCTACCGCGGTGAGGGTTACACTTTGGCCGCTGATGGTTGCGGTGATGGGAGCCGTTCCACTGTTGCACACGGTGGGATTTCCACCGTTTTGGCCGGGCAGCGAGATGGTATAAACCGCGGCGCCCGTCACCGAGCCGTTTGTCTGCAGCAGAAACCCGCCCTGCAGGCCTCCAAGGAACGACTGATCGGGCGGATTCGCCACCGTGAACTGCCAGTTGCCTGAAAGCGGGGCGGCATTCTGCGAGCTGCTGCCGGAGCCAGAGCGGCCTCCACATGCCGCAAGCGTGATCGTGCCGGCCAGCAACAAAACCCACAAATTCTTTCCGTACCATCCGCAAAACCTGGGCAGAGGCAGTTCGCGATTCGCCCGACAGGTTCGATCCTCAGTGAATTTCTGCATATTCCACGTCCTAAAAAGATAGCTTCAGACCAAACTGCAGAGTGCGGGGCCGATGCGCATCCAGAGGGTGCAAAAAGGAAGCTCCGGTGACGCAATCGGCTCCGCTACCCTGAAACCCGGCGGAATAAAAGGGGCCGGCATAGCAACTGATCACGTTGTTTCCACTGCTGCCCGGGTTGTCGGGATCGTAGAGCCGAAACTGAGTGTGATTAAAAATATTGAATGCCTCAGCCCGGAACTCGAGGTCGGTGGATTCGCGGATCTTGAAATGTTTCAGCAGCGCCATGTCGAAATTCAGCCGGCTCGGATTGTTGAGGAAGTTCCGGCCCGCATCCCCGAAGGTGAGCCCGCGCGGAGCAACAAATTGCGAAGGATTGCCCAGGAGCGGGCCAAAGCTCCGGGGGTTGTTGTGTGGCTCGGGGAATCCAGTCACCACATCGGGGTACGAGGCCGCGATGCCGAGTCCGCTGGAAACCCCGGCGTTATCGGTGAGGGAAATGCCGGTGTTGCCGGCGCTGTTGATCACCGTGAATGGAGTGCCCGATTGATAGAGTGTGACGCCCGAAAATTCCCACCCTTCGAAGAGGGTCCGTGCAAGCCTGGACGTGGCGACGGAACTGGAAGCCGGTTTCTGGGAGCCGCTGCCTTCCGTTTCGTTTCCTGCATCTTGGTCTGGCCCCCACGATAACCAGCCGTGAAGCGATCGCCCCATTCCCAGCAAAGGCAGGCGGTAAATGTAACTAATGTTCAGCAAATGACGTTCGTCAAAATTTGAGCTGGCCCAGTTCTCTCGCAGGTCGTAGGAATTGACCAGAACCGGATCGCTTCGGTCGGAAGCGTCGTCCAGAGAGTGGCTATAGGAATACGAAACTCCGGCGGTGAGCGGTCCGCTTGAGTGTCGCAGCGTAAACTGAAGCCCCTGATAGCTCGAATCCGCGACATTTTGCAACGAGAGAACTCTGCCCAGACCCGGGTAGGGCCGCCCCGGAAGAGAATTGATGTTCGGGATATTCGGATTCGTGCATGCAGCCTGCAAATGCACGTAAGCCGGGTTTTGCGGCGATACCTGCGTTCCATCCTGGAGAAGAAACGGAGTGCTGCCGTCGCCTGGGAAGTTGGCTCCTCCCAGTCCCGCGGGAGGAACGGTGCAATCCGCGATGGTCAACGGTTCGTTCGGCCCGAAGGGATTTTCGCCGGCTGGCAACGGCAGCAACTGGTTGAGCTGCCGCTCGACCGTTAAGTGCGTTCCCTTGCTTCCAACGTAAGCAAGGTTGACCACGACTGCTCGGGGCAGTTCCCGTTGAATTCCGAAGCTCCACTGTTGCGCATAGGGCCAAACTGCCTGCGTCGGAATTGAAGTGACGTCGAGCGGGAAGGCGGACCCGGCAGCGGGCGCCGGACCCGTGATGGCGCAAGCCGCGTTGGTCGGATCAAACGCCGACCCATAGCCGACATTCCCGATGCAGGGGTAGCTGCGGGGAAGCTGCTGCGTCATGCTAAGCACGAGAGGCGCGCTGGCCTCGAGCGAACCGGTATTGGCTTCGTTGCCGGTGCCGTGCTCGAAAAAGATCCCGTAGCCGCCACGGATTGATGTCTTGCCGTCGCCCCACGGATCCCAGGCAAAACCAACCCGAGGCGCTGGATTGAACAGATGCCCATTCATGCAGCTTGCGGGCGTGCCGCTAAAGCCGCACTGCACCAGGCCCAAATCGCTCACCACGCCAGGGTTCAACTGGAATGTACCTGGGTTGAACGACACCGGAGCCGACCCCGCACTCTTATCCAGAAGCACGCCGTACACTGGGTCAACTGCAAATCGCTCGGAATTGAATCGCGAAGCTTCCCAGTTCCACGCGTTGCGGTTCTTCTCCCGGTAGGTGCCAAACAGGCTGATTCGCATGCCCATGTTCAAAGTAAGCCGGCTGGTGATCTTCCAGTCGTCCTGGAAGTACGGCTCGGCGATCTGGTAGCGCTGGTAGTAGCGGAGCTGGGCTGAATCCTGGGTAAAGCTCTGAATATATCCAGCCGGAGTTCCCTGACCATTCGCGATCGATTCCACCAGGAAATCAGCGAACGCATTTCCCGTACTGTGCGCCAGGTTGTTGAAGGTCAACAGGCCCTGCAAGTCACCGGACGCTGCGCCGATGGCATTGTTGTCTAGATTGCGCTGGGAGTACACATATTGCGCTCCGAATTGCAGCGTGTGCCTGCCGATCGCTTTGGCCACGTCATCGCGCGCGGCGTAGGTTGGATTGGTATGGCCCCACGGCATGTAGGCGGGGTCGGCGGCAAACCCTTCGCCACCGTAAGCGGCATTCGTGCCTAGAAAGTCGACGCCCGGCGTCTTGCCGCCAAAACCGTTATTGAAGATGTAACCGATGGCGCATTGCGGGAAACCAGTAGCCGGGTCGACGCTGAACGCGGGATTGCACTGTCCGGGAGCCGAGGGATCGGCAACCAGCGGCTGATCGAGCGCGGGATTGCGTTGGAACTGGGCGCCACCCGGCCCGTTCTGGTCAGTCAACGTAATGGTCGAATTGACGTAGCTGAGCACTAGATCGTTCAGCAGCGTCGGTGAGATCGTGTCCGTTATCCGCGCCACCAGGCTTGTGCCCGGCCCGGTGAAACTGTTCTGGATGGTGGGAAAGGTGTCGCGCACCACGCCCCACTGCGGCGTCAGCACGGTCGTATTCCACGCGTCGTGGACGTAGCGAAACGACATCTTGAGGTTGTTGGTCAATATTTGATCAATGCGAAATAATTCCTCTCGCCAGTAGGTGGGAGCCGTAACGGAGGCGTTGTAACAATGATTGGGATCGGATGGGTCGAGGTTGCTGAGGTCAGGGTTGAGATTCGGCAGGTTGAAGTTGCAGCCATAAGGAGCGTTGGGCAGCGGGATCACGTTCGAGTTCAAGATCGCGATCGCATTCTTGTCCACGCCGGATAGCCCATAGCCCAATTCCAAATGGTTTTCCGGGATGGGAACCCCTCCAACGCTTTGCAGGGATGGGCAGTCCGGGAATTGCAAACGGACAAAGGTGGCTGCGTTCAGCGGGCACACGTCAGTGAAATCGAAGTCCTGGTAAACGGCTCCGGTTCCAGCATTGACTTGCAGGTTCTTCTGAATCCCCTGCGGGGTCAGGATCAAGCCTCGCTCTTTGAGTCCCGGCACCGCCTGGTTGTAGTCGGTGGGAGTTTTCTCCAGACGGAATTCCTCGGAGAAGAAGAAAAATGTTTTGTCTTTCTTGGTGTTGTAAAAACCGGGAATGGTGAGCGGCCCGCCGATCGTTCCCCCAAAATCCTGGCGGCGATAGAGCGGGGCCTTGCCCCCAATTTCTTGCCCGATCGTCTGTCCTGGTACGGGTGGGGCCGTGCCTACAAAATCGAAGTAGTTACGCGCGTTAAACGCTTCGTTACGGATGAATTCGTAGAGGTTGCCGTGCAGCCTGGGGGTCCCGGACTTGGTGGTTACCTGCACCGTCCCGGAGGCCGTCCGCCCGAACTGAGCACCGTAATTGGAGGTCAGCACCTTCACTTCCTGAATCGCATCCAGGCTGGGGTAGACCATGAGCGTGCTTGAGGCGCCATTCAGGCCGGTGTTAAGCACGTCGCTGCCATCGACCTCGAAGGTGTTGTACTCGACCCGGCCTCCATTCACGCTGTACTTCACGCTGCCCACCACTCCCACCTTGGCTTCGTCTTGCCCCGTCTGATTGCTTACGCCGGGGGCGAGTGCGATGAGTTGAGTGAAATTACGGCCGTTGAGTCCGATCGACACTACTTCTTTCTCCGTGATCGTTCCGGAAACGCTGGCGGTCTCGGTCTCCACTTTCCCTGCATTGCCGGATTCCACGTTTACTTCGGTCTTCTCGCCCGCGGGTTCCAGAGAAGCGTCCAGCGTTTGTTCGAGGCCGGCAGTGAGTGCGATGTTGTCAAAGGTCTTCAGGCGGAAATTGGGAGCCGTGACCGTCAGCGTGTAAGCCCCCGGTTTGAGACCGGTCAAGGAGTATGCGCCCTTGTCATTGGTCTGGGTTTCCAGCTTTTCCCCTGCCTCATTCGTCAGCAGCACTTTGGCGCCGGTCACGACGGCTCCAGTCTGGTCCGTGACCGTTCCGTTGATGGCGCCGTTGTCGACAGGCGTCTTCGGTTGTTCCTGACCGACACTAAAGGTCAAACCGAGAAACAGTAGCGTCAGGACGGGGATGACGCGAAACAAAATGCAAGGCGCACAAGATTTCAACGTTCATCGCTCCGTAACAATTTGCGTTTGCAGGATCGCAGAAGGGGGGATTGTATATGGCGGGTCAGTGCGCCAAGGTTAACGGGATGTGAAAATTCATCGGCCGTTTCCTTCGCGGACGCAACCCATACAGCTACTTAGTTCCACAGCCTAGAAGAGTCTTCGGCTAATGTCAAGTATGTTTATAGTATTTGTTCTATTGCGACGGCCTTATGGCGTCGGCACACGATGGATCTCGCTTTTCCACAGTGAGGCCCTGCTGGAACCGTCGCGAAAGTCGCAGGAATTTTCACACCCTCACTCATCGATGTGGCCCGGACGGCAGAAACAGGCCTGCAGTAAGGCGTTCCCGCGCCTGTGTTAAGAACTTTTCACGAACTTGTCACAGACCCTTAACAGTGAACAGATAGACTCCGGCCTGAAATCCAAGCTGGATGCGGTGAGTTAGAGCATCCAGAACGTCATCTCGCGGCTCGTTGGTCAAGGATCACTTGCGAATCAAGTTTAGCGGGTCAGTTAAGTCTTCTCTTTGCGTGGGGCGCGGCCGCTTCCACGTTAACCACGTAATGTTCGAAACCATGAGAAAGGAATCTATTATGTCGCGTATCAAATCGATTGTCGCGGTGCTGGTGCTGACCGCGATTGCGGGCATTGCGCCTCAGGCAAAGGCTCAGACGGTTACGGTAAAGGTAGTCATTGCGGGCTCGTCAGCCTTATGGCAGACGCTGGCTCTGGGCGCTTACAACAGCGGGACGAGCATTGTCAGTGGCGGAGGTATCACTTGCCACTGGACCAGCGCTTCCAACGTTGTCAACCTGACTGACGCGCGGACAACAACCGCCAACAACGACGCGGGTACGGTCTGGGTCGTTTGGGATAACAACACCTCTGCCACGGCCTGTGATGGTGCGGGTACCAACGCTACTACAAACGTATGGGCGTTCGATAAGGTGGACTCCGTCGTCGGAGACCGCTGCTACTTTGCCGCCCCCAAGTGCACGATCAACGGCACTACTACGGTGATCAACACGAGCGGCGCGAACCAGATCACCCTCCCCGCCCCTGTTTGGGGTTCGGATCTGACGATGCCGGCAACGATCCAGGCTGTGTTCACGAGTGGAACGACCTCGGTTAGCGTAGCCGCCACGGACATTCGTCCCGAAGATGCCGCGTTCGCCGCGTGCCGCGTGAACTCTGCGCTCGGTGCATCAACTGCAGGCGGCGCCTCCAGCGACGGCCTTGACGGCCTGGGATACAACGCAAACAACCCAGCGGGCGCCTGCCCGGTTTACAGTTCAAGGACTGCCCAGTCCAAGGGGTTAGGAAGCCCGATCAAGAGCGGCTACCCCGGTAGCACCGGTCAAGCCAACGTTCTGGCCTTCAACCTCACCGGGCATGATCCCATCACCAACACTGCTCTCCCGGCCGAGTACACGGTAACCACCGTGGGCGCGGCTCCAATCGTGTTCATCACCGCGCGCGGTAACGGTCAACTCAACGGTGTGACCAACGCCAGCGAGGTTCAACTGCAACAGGTGTTCTCGGGCGCAGACTGCAACGCCGGCGCGTTCGGTTCGAGTTTCAGTGGCGCCATCAACATCTTCCTGCGTGAACCCCTGTCAGGCACCATGAACACAACGGAAGCCAACGTATTCCGCCGTCCCACGGTTTACCCAGGCGCAGTGCTTGGGTTGAGCCAGGAAGCGAACGTGAACGGCGCTGTCAATAACCCGCTCGCAGGGAATACAGGAACTTGCCTGGCCGGTGGCGGCGCACGCTACCGCGCGATTGGTACTGGAGAAGAAGTAAAGTCTGTTCTCAATTCCGGCTCCGTGTTTACGGCTAAACAAGACGGCATCGGTTACACATTCTTCAGCTACGGGAACGTGAGCTCGATTGCCAACAACGCCTCCTACGGGTACCTCCAACTGAACGGTATCGATCCCATTTTCCAGTCTTACGGATCTACGATCGATCCCGGACAGCCCACGACCGCCGGCGTGCTGCCGGCCGCTGCTAACTTGCCGGCAACGTGCGGTACGGCTGGCGCGTTCCCCTGCAATGAAGCCGAGATCTGGGCGAACGGGTTCTCCTTCCCCAACGTTCGCAACGGCACTTACCGCGCGTGGTCGCTGCTTCGACTCGTGGCTGTTGGGACTGCATCGACGAACGCCGCCGCGTTGGTCAAGGCCTCGAACACCTATGTGGTCACCACGGTTCCTGACTACGTGCCGGCCGCGGTCGTCAGTGGGACCTTGGATCTTGGTCTCAAACTGCTGCGCTCGCACTACCAGCAAGTGGGCGGAAACGGGGTTAACATTGGAACAGCTCCGGTGAACGCCTCTCCCGACAAAGGCGGCGACATGGGTGGCCAAATCATCCCCACCCTGATCGGCGCATCCACCTCCAAACAGACGTACCTGATTCAGAATGCTAATGCGGAAAGCATGGGCGCGGTTATCAGACCGTAATCAGCCGTAATTCGTCCAACCGGACACAGCGGGCGGGCCGCTTTATGCGGCCCGCCTTTTTTGTGGCATACGCCTGCCGCCTGGAATTCTCAAGAATCATCTCGAAGAATGTCCAGTATTAAAATCAAGTCGATATATTTACTTGACATTATCCAGGAGCTGTTCTAGGCTTCATACCGCCCGCCCCCGGCCCGTGCGCTAACTCCCTGGCATACGGGACCCTTTGAAACCCAAATCAGAAAGGAATCACAAGATATGTCGCGTCTCAAATCACTCTTCGTGGTGCTGGTTTTGACCCTGGTCGTGGGCACCGTGCCTCCGGTACAGGCTCAAACCCTGCAGGTAGTCATTGCTGGCGCTTCTGCCGTGTGGCAGTCGCTGGCCTTGGCCGCGTACAACAACGGAACCAGCATTGTTTCTGGCGGTGGTCAGACTTTTCACTGGACCAGCGCTTCCAACCTAGTCAACCAGACCGACACCCGGCCGACGCCCGTCAACAACGACGCCGGTACTCTCTGGGTCGTGTGGGATAGCGCGCCAACCCCAAATGTGTGGGCCTTTATCAAGACTGAATCCGTCGGCGGGGTCCGCTGCTATTTTGCTCAGCCTCACTGCAATGTAAACGCAACGGCTTCGGTACTCGCGGCTGCCGGCGCGGGGCAGATCACCTTGGCTGCCCCGGTATGGGGCGCAGATACGCTTCTGCCTGCAAGCATCCAGGCTCTATTCACGTCCGGACAATTCGTTAACGTGGCAGCGACGGACCTCCGTCCGGAGGATGCTGCGTTCGGCGTGTGCCGCGTGAACTCTGCTCTGGGCGCAGGAACCGCTGGTGGCGCGGCCAGCGATGGGCTCGACGGGCTCGGATACAACGCAAACAACGCCCCCGGCGTCTGCCCAGCGTACCCAATTAGCACCTCCGGTAAGGGTGTGGCAGCACCGACTCTTAGCGGCTACCCTGGAAGCACGGGTACCAGCAGCGTTCTGGCATTCAACATCAACGGCAGAGATCCCTTCAGCGGGACCGCGATCCCCGCCTATACAGTGACTGCCCTGGGCGCGGCTCCAATCGTGTTCATCACCGAGCGCAGCAATGGCCAACTCAGCAACTTGACCAACGCCAGCGAGGCCCAACTTCAACAGGCGTTCTCGGGGGCGAATTGCGACGCCGGCGCCTTCGGTCTGCCGGCCGGAGGGATCAACATCTTCCTGCGGGAACCCGTCAGCGGCGCGGCGAACGCCGTGGAAGCCACCGTGTTCCGCCGCCCCACGATTTATCCCAACCCGGTGCTTGGGTTGAGCGAGGAAGCCAACGTAAATGGCCCAGTCAATAACCCGCTCAAGGGACAGGCTGGAACCTGCCTGGCGGGCGCCGGCGCGCGGTATCGCGCGATTGGCACCAGCGAAGAGGTCAAGGCTGTTCAAAACTCTGCCGCGAAATTCGGTGACACTGACGGCATCGGCTACACGTACTTCAGCTATGGGAACGTGAGTTCGATCGCCAACAGCGCAGCCTACGGTTACATCCAGCTGAACGGCATCGATCCCATCTTCCAGACTTATGGATCTGCGCTCGATCCCGGTCAGCCGAACGGCACCGGCCTCGCCGGCGCGCTGCCCGGCGCTGCCAACCTGCCCGCAACCTGCGCCGGTGGAGCTGGAGCATTTCCCTGCGCGGAGGGCATCATCTGGAAAAACGGGTTCTCCTTCCCGAACCTCCGCAACGGCACTTACCGCGCATGGTCGCTTTACCGCCTTATAGCCGCTGGAACCACCTCGACGAACGCCGCGGCACTGGTCAAGGCGTCAAACACGTTCGTGGTCAACGACGTTCCCGACTATGTTCCGGCAACGGCGGTGCCAGGGACCACTGATCTTGGCCTCAAACTGCTGCGTTCGCACTACCAGCAACGCAGCGGAGCCGGGGCGAACCTCGGAGCGGGACCCGTCTCCAATTCTCCGGAAAAGGGCGGCGATATGGGCGGCTACATTATTCCGACCACGATCGGCGTAAGCACCTACAAGCAGACACAGCTGATTCAGAATGCCAACTCGGATGGCCTCGGTCCTGTCGCTAGACCGTAGGTGAACCGAAGCATACGCAAACAGTTTCAGCAGCTCGTGGAGGGCGGGCTTTCATTAGACCGCCCTTCATTTTTCTTCGCATTGCATTCCCGAATATGAAATAGTAAAAACTCGCAAAATTAATCTTGGATTCTGTGCTTCTCGTTCCCAGCGTGACCTTCACTGTCTCCGTCGTTGCGAAGACATCTCAATCCGGGGAAAGAAAGACGATGTTCAATCCGCCGCTCCTGATCATAAGAACGCTTGCCCTGGGAATCGCACTCGTATCTTTGGCTCCGACCGGCACCGCCCAACTCTCGCCGGCATCTCCGCCAATTGCCGACCCCGGCGACAAACGTTTTCAGGATGTTACCGAGGACTGGACTTCGCCCGCGTTGAGCAGCAGCCATCTGAAGCCGGTCCCGCGGCTCGGTGGCTTCCTCGATGACACCCACCCCGGCTACACCGTGCAGTTGCTCCAGTTGCAGTGGCGATGGGGAGATCCGCTCGACCTTTATGTAATCAAGCCCAAGGGGGTCAAGAAGCCTCCTGTGATCTTGAATCTTTACGGTTATCCCGCAGACACGGACGCCTACAAGAACGAAACCTTCCAAACTGCCCTGACCAGGGACGGTTTCGCCGCCGTAGGCTTCGTTTCCGCGCTCACCGGGCATCGCTATCACGACCGGCCGATGAAGGAATGGTTCCTCAGCGAACTGCAGGAGTGCCTGGCAACCTCGGCTCACGATGTGCAGATGGTGCTGAATTACTTAGCCTCTCGCGGCGATCTCGATATGAGCCGGGTGGGAATGTTCGGGCAAGGGTCGGGAGCCAGCATCGCGATCCTGGCTTCGGCTGCCGATCCGCGCATCAAAGTGTTGGATGTGCTCGATCCATGGGGCGATTGGCCAACCTGGATGGCCACCTCACCCTTTGTGCCGGAGGATGAACGGCCAAACTACGTGCGACCGGAATTCTTAAGGAAGGCAGCCGCGCTCGATCCGGTCGATTGGCTGCCAAAGATTCAAGCGAAGAAATTTCGACTGCAGCAGTTGATCTTCGAGACTGACACGCCGAAGGCCGCCAAAGAAAAGCTGCGAGCGGCCGTGCCAGCTGGCACAACCGTCATACTCTACAAGGCTTTGCCGGAGTTCAACGCAGCTTTCCCAAACAGCACCAACCTGGAATGGATGGAGCGCGAACTCAGGTCCCTTCCGGAACCAGCGGCCTCCGGCACCGCCGCCCCTCAGCAACATTGAATCGGGGATGGCGGGTGCTCGGCCTTCCGAGCACAGCCCTGCATCGGCATCACACTCCTGCTCCGGTCCACGAGCTCCAGAACCACTCCTGTAGCACGGTCGGGCCACTTGTTTCCCTCATCGTGCCATTGCCCGGACGCGCTCACGGCCTCAGGATACTCGTGCTTGGTAATCAGTACCCTTGATTGAGGGCAGAAACGAAATGCTAGAGCGGAATCCAACAACGGAGCTTGCCAGGCCTCATTCGGCTCTCGCAAACATGCAACCTCGCCGGCTGCAGATCGCGCTCGTTCTTCTGCTGGTCGCGCTCGCCATTGTCCTCGTGAAGGAGAGCGAATTCTGGTTCGGATCGGACGAGACCCTTGAATCCGACGCTGCCAGTTCGGAAAGAATCCAGAAAGCGGCGTCGCCGGCTGTGGCTGCTAAAACCGGCCAGGCGTCCGTGGCCCGGGTTGCGGCGGTAAAGAACCACCGTGCTCTGAAGAGTTCCACAGTGCCGGCCATCGTAGAGCCTTCTCACAACGACGCTGCGCCAGACTCGCCGGTGGTTGCGACCAATCGGGCCGTCCTTCCTCCGCTGGATGTCGAAGTGATTGCAGGCGACACCCACCACACAATTCATCCCAGAAGCAACGTCACGAAGGTCGAAATTCTCGGCGATTCGAACCGCGCCTCTGCAGTCACCACGTCAGTCGCGAGCCTGCCTACGAATGCGGCCGAGCGGGAGCGTCTTTCTTCCGCGAACGCTCCGGAAATGCGGCAGACTGTCGATGCCGTCTACCCCTTGCTGGGACAGCACACCAGGGTGCAGGGTTCGGTGGTGTTGCAGGCGGTCGTCGGCAGCGACGGAACCATCGAAGACCTCCGCGTGCTCAGCGGTCCTGGCATCCTGGTCACGGCGGCGCAGCAAGCAGTTCGTCAATGGCGCTTCAAGCCCTATCTCCAGAACGGGCAGCCCGTCGAGACCAAAGCCAGAATCACCGTCAACTTCTCGATTCGAATCTCGGACCCCGCAAAGACCAGCTAAGCAGTTCAGCGACCCCTACAGCATTCGCGTGATCATGCTTTCACTCTTAATGGTGCTTCTGGGTGCAGTTTGTTCAGTCCCGCACAGCCGAGCGTGGCGACGGCTGCGAATGCTAAGGCTGCAGTGAATCAGAGGTAAGTGCTTGAAAGAATGGAGCCGACGAGCGGACTTGAACCGCTGACCTGCCGATTACGAATCGGCTGCTCTACCAACTGAGCTACGTCGGCCTGCCTTCGATTCTAAATGGGGGGGCGGGAAGCGTAAAGGGACGGCAAAGGAAAGAGACGGAAACAAATAAGGTAAGAGACGGAAACAAGTGGAGTACAGAATTGCGCGCGGCCGAGCGGGCAAGCTGCTAGTCCCCCAAGTACGAACTTTGCGGCTCAGCGCTAGGCGGCGCGGGCACTGACCAGCGCCTCATATTCCTGTTCGGATTCGCCCGGCAGCAATACCCACATGGTGTACACGCCCACGGCTGTTCCTACGGGAATATTGATGAACAGCACAAGGAAAGCCAGAACCAGCGTCAGAACGCGGGCCCACGGTTCGCGATGCATCAGGCCCCAGCCCGCGGAAAATCCAAGTGCCGCTCCGCCGAGGATAACTATGGCGACCACGCTCAGCAAGGGGCGCAGAAAGGTCGGCGCCCCTGCCGCTCCGCCAGGGGCGAGCAGCGTATTAGCGAGAATATAGAGAATCACACCTAGAATTGCATTGAAGGCCGATATGGCAAACCAGAATATCGCAAGCAAGTGAAGGTGCCCCTGTACGCGTCCGGGACGCTGCTGCAGTAGTGTGACTGGTCCGATAATTTGCTTGCCGCAGCGGCTGCAAAACGCCTGGCCGGCTTGCACCGTCGTGCCACATCCATCGCAGAACATAATTTCCTCTCGCGCCGATTCGTGAGCCGGCCCTTCAACATACCCGCTCAACCCATGAATATCCAAGCGATGATACGTAAATCGCACGTAAGAGTTCAGTTGAAAGTGTTTGCGCCTCTCGAACTTGACTTCACCTGACTTACTCCACTAGCGGATCGGTCACGACGCAAAACGAAAAGGCCACCCGGCAACAGGGCGGCCTTCTCTTTTCAAGGGAGAATAGTTCCAACGGAGGCTTAGAATCCGTCAAAACTCTCTGAACAAAATCTTATGAGCCGAAAAAGCAGGGTGTCAAGCAATTTTTGGGAAATAAATGTCTTTAGTTTCAATGAGTTACAGAATCAATCAACACACGCCCCAACTGTTCCAATTTGAGACGATGGGCTGCCGAAAAGGCGCTAAGCCAATATTTCTGAGGCACTTAAGAACCGTTTGAGCTCTCGGAGGGACGCGCCGGGTGGGTCGGGGACACCTGCACCGTCTCCGCCAGATTGAGGGCAATGAACTCGGTTTGGTCAGGACGCCCGAAGACCGGGCCCGGGAAAAACCTCCGCAACAGCACGCGAGCGCCACCAAAAGCGACCCCGGTCGCGATCGATATCGCACCCACGAGAATGCACAGAAGAATCACGTTCACCAGAAAGTTGGCGATGTTGTCCTTCTGGTTGAAATACGTGTTCTCGTTCCAGGTTACGCTGGCGTCCCAGTTAACCGCGCCCAAAAGTGTCTGGGCATCGCTTGGGGAAAGCGGACCGGCCACGACCGCGACGATCGGTCCCGTGCGCTTATCGAAAAACGGCCCGACGTTTTCCGTGGTCGAAATTCCGGGCTGTGGCTGAGGGGCATGATGGGCAGCATCGATGCGGCGCAAATGTTCGCCAGCCAACTGCGGCGTCGGATACTCGATCAGCATTAGCGTCGCTTCTCCGCTTGGAGTGGAGTACTGCCCCAGCACCACTTCGGGGCTGGCGCTGAAGTCGATCAGATCCACGGGAACCAGAGATCCGATCGCGCCCAGGGCCAGCGGCCCCTCGGCGTATTTCTGGGTATTCGCGGCGTAGCCGTGATGCGGCATGAAGGCGACAATCGGAGGCAGATTGCCCGCAGTACCGCCTGGGCGCGGCAACAAGCCAGCCAGTTCACGCAGACCCGCCGCCGACATCACCGACAACTGGCTGAACACCGCCTCTACCACGATGTGACCACGGTAGAACAACACCCGCTGATTGAGCGATGCCGCCTGATCGCCGATCTCTTCCCGCGCCATCTCCGGCCGCAGGTAGAACAAGTAGGCGCCGAAAGCTCCGCTGGCATCGACAAACCGTGCGGCGCGGATTTTCAGCGTGCGGCCGTCATCGCGCTTATAGGTGGCGGACTCGAGATCCGTGAACCCGTATTCCTTGAGCAATGCGGCGTTGGTGGGGTCGGCGGCAGTGGCATCCTTGCTGGCCTGAGGCGCGCCCTGGATCTGCCAACCGGCAAATTGTTTCGGGAGGATGGGCGGAACGGGCGGATCTGCGGCCGGGCCCGTAGCGTATGCCGCGCTGACGAGACCAACGCTCATGAAACAAACGATCGCCAAAATCACTGCCGACCTTGATAGGCGCATGGGTGCACCGCTGAGCACAGAATCCACTCTCTGATTAGACCACAGAGGAAGGGAAAAAGTTCCGGGAGCACTCAGTTGGGCGGATCGAGCGGAGCGGTGCGCCGTAAAATAGTTCTAAAGGAGTTTGGAGACCTTTATTGCCCGGCGGCTTTGTCCATCTTGCTCGCAACCTTCACCCCGCTCAGCCCATTCACATACTTGGCGATACCGCGGTAGAGCGATTCGGCGATCCGTTGGCGGTATTCGCCAGTGGCGAGGCGGTGCTCGTCGCTGGGATTGCTGACAAAAGAAATCTCCGCGAGAATCGAGGGCATATTGGCGCCGATCAGCACGATAAACGGAGCCTTCTTCACTCCCCGGTCGCGGATGGCTGGGCTCTTGACCGCCAAGCCGCTGTGCAGCGACTCCTGCACGTCTCCGGCAAATTCCCGCGATTCCTCGATCTTTTCCTTAAGCGCGATCTTCTTCACCAGGTCCTGCAGTTCGTAGATGGATTTCGCCGAAACCGCATTCTCGCGCGCCGCTACCTCCAGCGCTTCCGGCGAAGAAGTGAAATTCAGGTAGTAGGTCTCGACTCCCCGGGCGTCAGGATCGTGGCTTGAGTTGGCGTGGATGGAGACGAACAGATCGGCGCGTGCCTGGTTGGCTACCGCGGTGCGAGTTTCCAGCGGGATGAAAGTATCGTCCCTGCGCGTATACACCACTTCTGCGCCCAGTCGAGTCTCCAGCAGTTTGCCCAGACGCCGGCCCACATCGAGGACAAGATCTTTTTCTTCCAGGCCATTGGGACCGATGGTGCCGGTGTCGTGGCCTCCATGCCCAGGATCGATCACGATTTTGCCGATTTTCAGGCCCAGGGCGCGAATCAGGGAACGGTCTCCGCTGGCCGTTGGCCTCGCCTCTCGAATGCCGAGATCGGAAGCAGCAGAAACGCTTCCCGGTTTTCCAGAAGCCAGCGAGCGTGACCCGGACTTGTCCCGGGAGTCGCCTACATTGTTTGTTGCGGCCGGCGATTGGAGCGGCAAGACACTCGAATCGGAAGGGTCAGCGTCGCTGTCGAGATCATTGCCCGCCGAATCATTGTCCACCGGCTTTTTCGCGCCTGCGACTGCATTCTTCGTGGGCAAGGCTCCGCTCTTCCCACCCTGAGCCCTCTGCTTCGTCGCTTCTCTCGAAGCAGCGCTGGTGTCCTCATCATCATCGCCGTCAGCTTCCACGATTTTCTTGACGACGACTGGCGTCTGTGAATTCCTGCCCACCGCGGTCATTCCGGATGCAGCCCTCGCGGCGTCGCTGATGTTTGCCCCGGCCACCGGAATCTTCCCGGCGTGCGCCACTGCGGCGTGTGCGGAAACAGCAGGCTTAAGGTCCGATGCATTCGCATCCGTATCGTCGTCAGGAATCGGCTTCGGCGAGGCCATGCCATCCGTCAGCGCCGCGGCAGTTTCGCTCGCGTCTTTGTCCCTGTCCCCGTTCTTGTCCTTAAGTTGCTTCGCCCGTCCATTCTTGCCGTGAACGTCGATGATCAGGCGGTAGGGATTGGGTAGCAGGAAAGCATCGTAATCGGAGAGGTTGTCGACTTCGAGCACCACGCGGGTGCGGCCCGGCGCAAACTGAGCCACGCGAACCTTCTTCAGGAAGCCGTCATCCACATCGAAACTCTTGCCCACCAGCGTGGAGGCCAGCTTGGTATCGCGCAGATCGAAGAAGATGCGCGCCGGACTGTCGATCCGCTGGGACGAAAACTTCACGTCGCTTTCCACGTCGATGGCCACGCGGGTGTAGTCCGGAGTCGACCAGTGCCGGATGCCGGTCACCCGCGGCAAATGCCCGGAGCGCTGCTCCGGAGAGTCTTTCCCTGCCTCCACATGCGAAGCACGATTTTCCCCAGCAGCATCTGCCGCTTCCTTGTTGTTGCCGCTCTTCCCTGACTGTTTTTTCCCCGCGATCTTTTGTGCTTCTGCCGCTTTTTCAGCTTCCGCTTCCTGATTAAGCTCCACGATAGCCTGACGGGCATCGTCGACCAGGCGATTGTGGGGATAGCGGCGCAGAAACTCCTGAAAGGCGGATCGTGCCGCTTCGGGATCGTTGAGATCGTCCTTGTAAATCTCGCCAACCGTGAACAGCGCGTCGAAACGGTACTTGCTGCCGGGATATTCCCGGCGCAGGAATTTGTATTGCTCGATGGCCTCGTGCAGGATTTTGTCGTCGTCGAAGCGCCGTCCCATTTCCACCAGCGTCTCGGCCACCGCAACCACGCTGGGATCAGCTTTGGGGGAAGCGGGCGCCCCCAGGTAGACATAGCGGTAGGCATTCAACACGCGCTGGTAGTCGCGGCGAGTCCGGTCGGCAGGAGGCCTTCCGTTCAGCGCCTCGCGCATCCGCTCAGCGGTAGAGAAATGCTCTCGCGCCCAGGAGTCGGAATGGCGCGTACGGGAGTGCGCAGCCGCAGGCGTGAGCGCGCCGAACACAGCGAGCACCACCAACCCTACCCACAGACCACGCTGGTGCGATGGACTCTTCAACATAACCCGCACGATAAGCAGCCCGTGCCTTCGTTCCTGCTTGTTTGAACCAGTTGGTTGAACCAATGCCCTGGGTGCCAGAAGACTAAAGTGAAACAGATGCTGCCAACCTAATCTGTGTTGCTGATGTAAAGCACGCCGTGCGCATCCCGCTGAACCGTAACAGGATCGCGCGAAGCGCCCGAGCCAAAATCGGATACACCGTAGTATAGGTTGGTGATCCGCCGGACGTAGTTTTGGGTTTCGGCATAGCGCGGCACGCCTGAACTGCGCGCCACCGCTCCCGCACCCGCGTTGTAGGCGGCCAGGGTCAGTTTGATGTCGCCGCCATAACTTTCCAGAAGTTCCTTCAAGTGGCGCACGCCCGCGTCCACATTCTGTTCCGGGTCAAACGGATTCTTCACCTTCAACTGGCGTGCGGTCGAAGGCATTAACTGCATCAGCCCCATCGCGCCCTTCCGCGACACTGCGTTGGGGTTGAAGTTCGATTCCACTTTCACCACCGCCCGCACCAGGTTGGGGTCCACATTATGCCGCGCCGCAGCCTGCTCGATGGCGCTGTCGATGTCCCCAACGGATGCTGTTGGTCCGCGGAAGTTGGCGGCCACAATCTTGGCGGTCGCCGATTGGTTGGATTCATGTCCCAGATACTCGTTCACCTCGGCTGCCGCCGACCGCGCCGCGCGCATGGCCGCTCCATTCGCAGGAGGCACGGGCTTCCAGCGATTCTCTTTGGAACTCCAGTACATCAGCGCGCGCCGGGGCGCTTCGGACGTTTCCGTGCGGTGCGCCGCACTCGCCGGAAGAGACTCATTGACGTAGATCTTGCGGCCGTGCTCGTCGGTGGCCGTGATCTTTTCTGCCGGACCTTCGCCGCCATCAGCGGCGCGGAGTAGGGGCGTGAGAAAAAGAGAGGTCGCGGCTACGGTGCTGGCCATCAGGGCGATTTGCAGGCGCTTTCGCATAACCGGGTTCCTAATCCACCTCGGCGAAGACAGACTTCACCTTCGCTTACTGCTACCCGGAACCTGACGGAGAATTCCTAAACCAGAGTAAGCCGATTATAGGCCCCAGAGATGCCGGCAGCAACCTATCTGAAGGGCGTAGAACCACCAGAGTAATCTCGGTAACTGACTGAAAACAATGTGATTAGAGTTCGGTCACGTTACCTTCTCCAGCGCCAGACTGAAGCTATCCAGCGACAACGACCGCAGCAGGTTGCGGCGCATCCCCCGATCCACCTCAGCCAGCCTGTCCGAGGCCCCGGCGATCCAGTCGAAATCGGCCGCCTCCGCCAGTTTCGTGAGCTGGCCCTGAATGTCGGTGTTGCGTACCAGCTCAGGCGCTCCCGACCCCACAAACATCAGGTCACGCAGCAGCCAATAAAGGGTGCGAAGCAGCTGCTCCGTATTCTCCCGTCCCTCGGCTCCGGCGCGATAGGATTCCGTGATCTTGAAGAGCTGTGTGTGTTCCCCTCCCACCAGCGCCGAGTTGAGGATAGTCAGCGCGTCGGCGCGGGCAGCAACGTAGGCCTCCAGATCAAAGGTGCGAGCCCGTCCCAACGCGCCTTCGCTGAGTCTGGCAGCCAGTGCCCGCTGCTGCGGCTTCCATTCCGGACGATGCTCGGCCAGGTAGCGCTCCACTTCCTCCACCGGCACTGCACCCAGGGAAAAGACCATCGATCGCGATCGGATCGTCGGAAGCAGTTCGCCTGGATTCTCCGAAAGCAGGAAAATCGTAGCGAATTCCGGCGGTTCCTCCAAAACCTTGAGCAGAGAATTGGCCGCCTCTTTCATAAAGGCCGAATCAGTAAAGATATAAACCCGCTCCCGAGCTTCAGACGGGCGGTAATAAATGGTCTCGATCACCCTCCGGACCTGATCCACCTTGATCATCATCTGCGGAGGGTCGGGCGGAATAATCAGCACATCCGGGTGAGTCTGGACAAAGAGGCGGGTATCTTTTTTGTCGGCATCGCGCAGGCCTTCGCGCGTCTCCACCGCTTCGGCAAACCGGGCATCAAGATCGGCAGCCTGGGCGATGCGGCGGCAATTCGAGCACTGGCCGCAGAAGTCAGGCAGGCCATCCGTCTCGGTCGGCGCCAGGCAATTCAGTGCCTGCGCCAGCATCAGCGCCAGCGTGTACTTGCCCGCTCCCCGCGCCCCCGCAAGGATCACCGCATGCGGAAAGCGCTCCCGCGCCAGCATGTCCCGCAAGCGATGGAGAGTTTCCGAGTTGCCGTGAAAATCAGAGAAGCCCATCGATCACCTCGCCCCTGGCTTCAGCTTTCGCCCCACAATCTCAACAATTCTTCGATGCGTCTGCGCCGGTGTGCCGCTCGCATTCACCGCAGCCACGCGCTGCGGCTCTCGTGCGGCAATCGCCCGATAGCCATCATGCACGCGGGCGAAGAAGGCTCGATTCTGCTGCTCAAAGCGGTTTTCGTCGCCATGATGTTTGCCCGCATTCTTGCTCGCATGATGCGAGACGCGCCGATTCCTCCGCCGCGCCCGTCCCACGCTCGTCCCCGGATCAGAATCCAGCAGGATCGTCAAATCAGGCTGCAAATCCCCACAAAGCACGCGGTGCAACTTCAGCACAACCTCACTGCCCAGTTTGCGGCCGCTGCCCTGGTAGGCTTCCGTCGAATCCGTGAAGCGGTCGCAAAGTACAATCTGCCCATGATCCAGCGCCGGCTGGATCACCTCCGCAATGTGCTGGGCGCGGGAAGCAAACATCAAAGCCATTTCCGCCAGAGGAGAGAGACCCTCCGTCGCTGAGTCGAGCAGAACGCGCCGAATCTTCTCCCCCGTAGCTGTTCCCCCCGGCTCGCGTGTTTCCACGACCTTATGTCCGGCAGCGCGCAAAACGGCTGCCAGCTTGCGCATCTGCGTGCTCTTGCCGGTTCCGTCCAGCCCTTCGAAGGTGATGAATTTCCCGCGCCGCAACATCATCGAAATGATAGCAGCCGAGCCGCGTCTCTGTACTGCCCCTCCCGCAGGCTGCTATAGTCTAGAATTCCGCAGGCGCAGTGGGATTTCTATTCATCGACACTATGAGGGCCTCAAACATGAAACTCTCAAGAATCTTGGGAGTAGTCTGTGTTCTCTTCGTCTCGCTTTCCAGTTGGTCAGCCACGCCGCCGACCGTAACCATCTTTGTCGATGCCACCTCCGCTCCCCGCAAAATCTTCCACGCCAGGCTGAAGATCCCCGCCAGCCCCGGAGACCTGACTCTGTACTATCCGAAGTGGATTCCCGGCGAGCACGCCCCTGACGGCCCCGTGATCGACCTCGCCGGACTCAAATTCTCCGCAAGCGGCAAGACTCTGAAGTGGCGCCGCGACTTGCTCGACGGCTTCACCATCCACGTCGAAGTTCCCGCCGGCGAGAATGAAGTAAACGCTGAACTCGATTTCCTTTCTCCCGCAACCTTCGAAGGCGGCTTCTCCGCCGGTTCTTCCGCCACCGACAAGATGGCGGTCATCAGTTGGAACCAGGTCCTGCTCTACCCCAAAGGCTGGAAGTCCGACGATCTCATCTACGTAGCCAGCCTGAAACTCCCCGCCAATTGGAAATTTGGCACGCCCCTTCCCATAGCCTCCACCACCGGCGACCAACTCAACGGCGAGATGCAGATCACGTTTCAGCCGGCTTCTTTGACCCTGCTCGTCGATTCGCCGGTAATCACCGGCGAATTCCTCAAGGTCGTCAAGCTGGCCGACGATCCGCTCGTCGAGATGGACATTGCCGCCGACAGCGCCGCCGCCCTCGCCCCTCCGCAGGAAGTCTGGGACCACTACAAAAATCTTGTCGAGCAGACTAATAAACTTTTTGGCGCGCATCACTACCGCGATTACCATTTCCTGTTCAGCTTGAGCGATCACGTTGCCCACTTCGGCCTCGAGCACCACGAATCCGACGATAGCCGCATCGACGAGCGCGGGTTAGTAGACGACACCGCGCGCAAGGCGGATGCCGGTCTGCTGCCTCACGAATACGTGCATTCGTGGAATGGAAAATACCGCCGTCCCGCCGGCCTCGCCACTCCTGACTATCAACAGCCGATGCAAGACGACCTGTTGTGGGTCTACGAGGGCTTGACCAATTATCTGGGCACCGTGCTGACCGCCCGCAGCGCCTTGCTCACTCCGGAACAGGCGCGGGACGACCTGGGCTTAACCGCCGCTGCCCTCGACCATACTCCCGGCCGCACCTGGCGCAACCTCCAGGATACGGCCGACGCCGCTCCCGAACTTTATTTCTCTCCGCATGCCTGGGAATCATGGCGTCGTTCGACTGATTTCTACGATGAAGACACTCTGAACTGGCTATGGGTGGACGTCATCATCCGCCAGCAAACCAAGGGCAAGAAAACGTTGGACGATTTCTGCCAACTTTTCCATGGCGCTCCCAGCACCGGTCCCATGGTGAAAACCTATACCTTCGAGGATGTCCTCAATGCCCTGAACCAGGTCGTGCCTTACGACTGGCGCGGCTTCTGGACCGAGCGACTCACGAATCACGGTCCCGGCGCGCCGCTGGGCGGAATCGAAGCCAGCGGATGGAAGCTAGTCTACGACGAAGTCCCATCCGAGATGGAACGGGGCGAGAGCAGCGGGCACGTCGCCGGCGGAGCCTATTCGATCGGGATCGAACTCCGCGAAGACGGCACCATCACCGACACCATCGAAGGCATGCCCGCGGCTCTGGCCGGAATCGGTCCCGGCATGAAGCTGATCGCCGTCAACGGCCGTCAATACTCGCCCGATGTCTTGCGCGACGCGCTCAAAGCCGGCAAGGGCGGCACAACTCCTCTCGAACTTCTGGTCGAGAATACGGAATACTTCAAGACCTACAAACTCGACTACCACGGCGGCGAGCGCTACCCTCACCTGGTGCGCGACGAATCAAAACCAGACTTGCTGACGGAGATCTACAAAGCAAGGTAGCGTGAAACGGGTTCGTCATCCTGAGGGGCCCGGATAAATGGTTCATGTGGGGACAGCCGCCCTCGGCTGTCCAGCGGCCCGGGTGTATCGGGCCGCTCCGGGCCGCTCCCCTCAGATGCTGCGGCCAAAAACGCTATCATCCTGAATGAAAGTTTAGCCTCGGCTCCACGCCCCAAGAAATCCACAACCCCGTTGTGACATCTGACCTTGCCCCCACTGAAAACGAGTTCATCACTGCCAAGGCAAAGCTGGATCTCAAGAGCGCGAAGACGCTATCCGACCGCTACGCGTTATCTCGCCATGTCATGCCAGTGATGCATAACAGCGCAACTGAGATGACCGAGAACAAACCAGAGGACTGCCCAGAGAACCATCTTGAGAGTTGCATTCATGCGAGAAAGATTAACTGAGAAGAGACTGGTGTCAAGCGAAAATCGTCGCCCAGCTTATGGCAACCTGACGTCAGACGGAAAATGTTAGTCAACAAAGCGTCAATCGAACTCAAAAGCTTCCTGCGGCACCGGAGTGCTCCACACCGGAGCGAACGACTGCCGATGCAGCGGCGTCGGACCGTACTGCTGCAAGGCCGCCAGATGCTGCGGCGTGCTGTAGCCCTTATGCGAAGCCAGGCCATACTCGGGAAAGACCGCATCCCACTCGCACATCATCCGGTCTCGCTCCACTTTGGCCAGGATCGAAGCCGCGGCAATCGATGCGGAAAGCGCGTCGCCATGAATGATGGCTTGCTGCATCTGTTCACAGTCCAGGCGCACCGCGTCGACCAACAAGTAATCGGCCGCAGGCTGAAGCCGCATCGCTGCCTCCCGCATGGCAAGACGCGACGCCTGGTAGATGTTGATCTGGTCGATGCGCGCCGAATCCACCGCCGCCACCGCCCAGGCCACGGCATGTTCACGAATCCGCGGTGCCAGCAGTTCGCGACGTTCGGGCAGAAGCAGCTTCGAATCGCGCAATCCGCGAACGCGGTACCCCCGATCGAGAATCACCGCCGCCGCCACCACCGGGCCGAACAGCGATCCGCGCCCCACTTCGTCCACTCCAGCCACCAGAACGGCCCCGGACTCCCAGGCATTCTTTTCATAGCGCAGCGTGCAGCGCAGTTTTTTCAGCAGTCGCAGTTTCACCGCCGACGGAGACAGCGCGAATTCGGGCGAAACCTTCGCAGCACTCGACATTAAGATTTTCAAAGGAAGAGTCTCCCCATCTTCACTTGCCGCAACCGCTTCCTGCAAGCAAAATGCAACACCATATTGGGAATCATGTTTCCGCGAGCAACGCCGCTCAGTAACACCACTTCGATTACGGCCGTACATTGTCCGGTCATACCCGCGCTGCTACGGTTGAAAGAAGTCCCCGTTGTCGAGGAGCAGTTTTGAGCCATGAAGCAATCCAACCGCGACATGACGGTATTCCGCAAGAAAGCGAGACAGTCGAGAAGTTGATCCACCTGGCGCTCCCCGTTCGCCTCACCCACATGCAGAACGGTGGTCGCGGTGCGACGGAGTTGTCTTGCACCTATGACATCCACCCTCGTGGCGCGCGTCTGCTCAGCTGCCGCGATGTCAAGGTGGGAGACTTGATTACGGTCGAACGCGGGCGTCACAAATCCGTTTGCCGGGTGCTCTGGACCGGAGATTCCCACTCCGCACTGCGTGGCCAGTTCACGGTGGAATGCGTCGAGGGCAGCAGAACTCCCTGGGAAGATGAGCTGCGGCAAATGGAGGAGCAATATCTGCCGGTTATCCCGATTGGGCTGAACAGAGATTCGGCGATGAATTCGTTTGGGGGTAAGCGCAATCGGCGGCGCGAGCCGCGCTTCGAAGTCGAAGGAGGAGCTGACTTTGCGGAGATCGGAGGGCGATCCCGCGTGGAAGGCCGCCTGGAACAGATTTCCGAGCACGGCTGCCTCATCACCGCTGAGGATCTGCTCGCGTCCGGCACCGGCTTACGACTGGTCCTGAATATGTGCGACGTCACTATCGCGCTGCGCGGGCAAGTGAGACATACAATGGAGAACCGCACCATGGGTGTGGAGTTCCACGAGATCCGGCAGGGCGACCGTCCCCTGCTCGACTATGTGCTGAACCGATTGAGAAAACCCTCCACCGAGGACTTCGCCGACCTCGAAGTTGTCACCGAGCCTTCGGCGGCAGCCGCAGGAGAGAGACCGCTTCCAGTCGCGTCACCTCCCGCGCAGGCTCTAGACCCGCAAAACAACGGACATCATGTAACGGACA